>Ga0335070_10005288_pt1 | contig 15159 bp, 13 predicted proteins | sample Lox_Sample_13_FD_206722 | JGI IMG/M metagenome (GOLD analysis project Ga0335070, IMG submission 206722) | Soil microbial communities from Loxahatchee National Wildlife Refuge, Florida, United States - Lox_Sample_1.3 | ecosystem: Environmental > Terrestrial > Soil > Wetlands | place: USA... | reverse complement strand
GGGCGGTCGGCCGGCGGCTGCCGCGGGTGACGCTGCCGGGCTTCGACTACGCCAGGAAGCCCACCGAGAAGCTGGAAGTGCCGCTGGCCGAGCGGCTGGCGGCGCACCGCGCCCAGCGGGCGGTGGCCCGGACCCGCGCGGCTGGCAGGGCGGCAGGCTCCGGCCCCGGCCGTCCGGCGGCGCCCGCCGGCCCGAAGCCGTCCGCACCGTCGGGCCCGCCCGCGTCCGCGGCGCCGACGTCTTCGAGGTTCCGGCGCTACCACCGCCGCGGGAAGTGAGCGCCCCGCGCCGCATCGCCGACGGCCGGATGTCGCCGGCGCGCGACCGAGGCGCCGCGGGTAGATTGCAGGCATGAGTGGCTACAAGATGGAGCAGCACCGCATCACCCACCGCGGCCGCGGATTCCACTTCGTGTCGTACGAGGGTACGCCGGGCAACCCGGCCCGCGACGTGCCGGCGACCGAGCCGACCTGGTACATGATGTCCGCCGGCAAGCGCTGGGCGGTCATGCCGCACCGCGTGGGCCAGGATCCGGTCGAGGTGAACCGCCTGTTCGTGGAGTGGCTCGACAACCACGTCTTCGCCTAGAGTCGCCGCTGCGGCTGCGGGGCGTGCGGCGGCGTCCCCCCGGACCTTGATCCAGCAGGTGCGGCGATGATGAACACAGGTCTCGCCGATCGCGTCGTCCTCGTCACCGGCGCAAACTCGGGCATCGGCGCGGCGACCGCGCTGGCCTTCGCGGGCCAGGGCGCGGTGGTGGCCGTGCACTACCTCCAGGCGGCCCCGCCTCCGCCCCCGGGCGTGAAGTACGAGCACGACGCGCCCGGCCGGCCGGCCGCGGAGGCGCTGGTGCGCCGGATCATGGAGACCGGCGGCCGCGCGGCCGCCTTCGCCGCCGACCTGATGGCGCCCGCGGCGATCCCCGCGCTGTTCGACCGGGTGACCGATCAGCTCGGCTCGGTCGAGATCCTGGTCAACAACGCCGCCCACTGCGAGACGCCCGACACCATCGGCTCGATCACGGCCGAGACGATCGACCGCCACTTCGCGGTGAACACCCGGGCGCCGGTCCTGCTGGCGGCGGAGTTCGCGCGGCGCTTCGACCCGCGCCGCGGGCGCGGCGGCCGGGTGATCAACGTCAGCACCGACTGGGCGCGCGCGTTCGCGGGAGAGATCGCCTACGGGGCGAGCAAGGCGGCCCTGGAGGCGTTCACCCGCAGCCTCGCCATGGAGCTCGGGCCCGCGGGCATCACGGTCAACGCCGTCGCTCCGGGCCCGGTGCAGACCGGCTACATCACGCCGGACCTGGAGCGCGAGATCCTGCCGTCCATTCCGCTCGGCCGCGTGGGCAGGCCGGAGGACATCGCCGCCGCCGTGGTGTTCCTCGCCTCCGAGCAGGCGGCGTGGATCACGGGCCAGGTCATCCAGGTCGCGGGCGGGCACGCGCTCTAGACGCGGGTGCCCGGCCGTCGGCCGACCCAACCAGGCCGCGGCGGGTATCAGGGCACCGCTGGCTCGACCGACCCGAAGGAGACCCGATGGACGTGACGCTGGCCGGCCGCCGGGCCCTCGTGACCGGCGCGAACTCCGGCATCGGAGAGGCCATCGCGACGGCGGCCGGCGCCGCCGGCGCCAAGGTGGCGGTGAACTACGTCGTCCACCCGGAGGCCGCCGAAGCGGTGGCCGCCCGGATCCGCGCGGCGGGCGGCGAGGCGTTGGCGGTGGCGGCCGACGTGGCCGACGCCGCCCAGGTGGCGGCGATGTTCGCGCAGCTCGACCGCGCCTGGGGCGGGATCGACCTGCTGGTGAACAATGCCGGCGTGGACGGGGCCCGGGCGATGGCCTGGGAGGCGGACCCGGCGGCGTGGATGCGGGTGCTGCAGATCAACCTGACCGGTGCGTTCCTGTGCGCGCGCGAGGCGCTGCGGCGCATGACCGCGCAGCGCAGCGGGGTGGTGCTCAACCTGACGAGCGTGCACGAGCGCATCGCCTGGTCGGGGTACAGCGCCTACGCGGCCAGCAAGGCGGGGCTCAGCATGCTGAGCGAGACGCTGGCCCAGGAAGCCGCGCCGTTCGGCGTGCGGGTGCTGGCCCTCGCGCCCGGGGCGATCAAGACGCCGATCAACCAGGCGGTGTGGAGCGATCCCAGGAGCTACGCGGACCTGCTGGAGAAGATCCCGCTCGGCCGGATGGGGACGACGGACGAGATCGCGCGGACGGCCGTGCTGCTGCTGAGCGACGCCGCCAGCTACGTGACCGGCACCACGGTGTTTGCCGACGGCGGCATGACCGACTACCCGAGCTTCGCTCACGGCGGCTGAGCCGGCGGCGGACGCGGCGCCGGCGGAGCGGCCCGGGCGCTAGGCAGCCGCGGTGGGCTGCGGGGACGGGGCGGCGGCGGACGGAGCGGCCGCAGCCGGGGCCGCGGGTGCCGCACGGCGGCGGCGCGTCGGCAGGAACCGCAGGCCGAGCAGCGCCACCAGGATCACCGCGTAGCGCGTCGGCACCGTGTGGTCGGCCTTCACCTCCCACACGAAGTGCACGATCCCGCCCAGCGCCGCCAGGTAGACCAGGCTGTGGAGCGTCTTCCAGCGCTTGCCGAGCCGCCGGACCATGGCCGCGCTCGACGTGAAGGCGAGCGGGATCAACAGCAGGAAGCTCGCGAACCCGACGGTGATGTAGGGCCGCTTGGCGATGTCCCGACCGATGTACTTGATGGCGAAGAACTGGTCCACGCCGAACCAGGTGAGGAAATGCAGGGCGACGTAGGTGAAGGCGAACAGGCCGAGCATCCGCCGGTAGCCGCCGAGCACGTTCCAGCCGGTGAGGCGGCGGAGCGGCGTGATGGACAGCGTCGCGACCAGCAGGGTGAGGCCCCAGATCCCGAGCCGCAGCTCCGCGGCGCGGATCGGGTCGGCCCCGAGGCGGCCACGGAGGCCGTCGGCGACGAGCACGGCGAGCGGCACCAGGCACGCCACGAACAGCGCGGCCTTCACCGCGCGCCGCGCGGTGCGCGGGCTCACCCGTGCCTCAGAAGAACCGCCGCAGGTCCATCCCGGCGTACAGCGACGCCACCTGATCGGCGTACCCGTTGAACATCAGCGTGGGGCGGCGGAAGAAGTCGCCGATCCGGCGCTCGCGGGCCTGGCTCCAGCGCGGGTGGTCCACGTCGGGGTTCACGTTGGCGTAGAAGCCGTACTCGTTGGGCGCCGCGACGTTCCAGGTGTTGAGCGGCTGGGTCTCGACGAAGCGGATGCGCACCAGCGACTTGGCGCTCTTGAAGCCGTACTTCCACGGCACGTGGATGCGGAGCGGCGCGCCGTTCTGGTTCGGGAGCGCCCGGCCGTAGAGGCCGGTCACCACCAGGGTCAGCGGGTGCATCGCCTCGTCCATCCTGAGGCCCTCGACGTACGGCCACGGGAGGATGTCGCTGCGCTGTCCCGGCATCTGGCCCGGGTCGAGCAGGGTCGTGAACTCGACGAACTTGGCGCGCGAGGTGGGCCGGAACCGCTCGATCAGGTTCCTGAGCGGGAAGCCGTTCCACGGGATGACCATGGACCATGCCTCGACGCAGCGGTGCCGGTAGACCCGCTCCTCGATGGTCTGTCCGCGCAGCAGGTCGTCGAGGTCGTACCGCCCGGGCTTCGCGATCTCGCCCGAGACCTCGACCTTCCACGGCCGGGTCCGCAGCGAGCCGGCGTTCTCGGCCGGGTCCTCCTTGCCGGTGCCGAACTCGTAGTAGTTGTTGTAGTGCGTGATGTCCTGGTACGAGTTGGGCTTGTCGTCGTCGCCGGCGCGGCGGAGGCCCGCGCGCCCCAGCGAGGGCAGCGCGGCTTCCAGCGCCACGAAGCCGGCGGCCGCGAGGAACGACCTCCGGTTCAGGTACAGCCTTTCCGGCGTGATCTCGGACGATCCGATGTCGGGCGGCCGTCGAATGAGCAACGCGCTGCTCCCGCTGCTGGTGGGTGGATGGCTGTCCGATAAGGTAATACTGGCGCCCCGGGGGCGGGGTTCCCGGCGCATTGACAGGGGCCGTCCCGGCACCTAACCTCGGCCGATGCTGTTCCTCAAGCTCATCCAGCAGCTGGTGAAGGCCCTCAACTCCGACGGCACCCCGGGGCAGGTCGCCGCCGGGATGGCCCTCGGCTCGGTATTCGGCCTCACGCCGCTGATGAACCTGCACAACCTCGTGCTGTTCGGGTGCGCCCTGATCCTCAACGTGTCCCTGCCCGGGGTGTTCCTCGGCTGGACGCTGGCGGTGCCCGTCGGCTTCGCCCTCGACCCGCTGTTCGACGCCGTGGGCAAGGCGCTGCTGGGGGCGCCGGCGCTGAAGGGGCTGTGGACGGCGCTCTACAACACCCCGGTGGTGCCGTTCACCAACTTCAACAACTCGGTCGTGCTCGGCAGCTTCGTCGCGTGGGTGGTGCTGTTCCTCCCGATCTTCTTCCTCGCGCGCCACGGCGTGGCGAAGTACCGCGAGCACATCTACGAGCGGCTCCGCCGGATGCGGTTCTTCCAGGCCGTGACGGCCTCGGGGTGGTACTCGACCTACAAGTCGCTCACCGGGTGGAAGCTGTGAGGATCTTCCGCTGGAAGGCCCTCATCCCGCTCGGCCTGTTCGTCGTGGTCGTGGTGCTCGCCTGGTCGCTGTACGTGGACCGGCTGATCCGGCTCGGCGTCGAGGCCGGCGGGACCGCGGCCGTCGGCGCGAAGGTGGACCTCCGCTCGGCGCGGCTCCACCTGTTCCAGGCCTCGCTGGTGCTCCGGGGCCTCGCCGTGACCAATCCGCGCGCGCCGATGACCAACCTGTTCGAGGTGGACGAGCTGAACCTCGACATCAACCTCCGCGCGCTGCTGTGGAAGAAGTTCGTGGCCGAGACGGTGGCGGTGCGCGGCCTGAAGTTCGGCACCGCGAGAAAGACCTCGGGGGCCCTCCCGGCGAAGCAGGCCGCGACGGCCCCGGGCGGCGAAGCCTCGACCCAGTCCGAGGTCGAGGAGTGGGCGCACCGCCTGAAGCTGCCCTCGCTCGACCTCCAGGGCCTGGGCAAGGCGGTCAACGTCGCCGGGGTGAGCCCCGACAGCCTGCGGACGATCGCGCTGGCGCGCGCGCTCGCGGCGAAGGGCGACTCGCTCAAGGGCTCGCTGGGGCAGCGCGTCGCGGCCGCCGATCCCCGTCCCACGGTCGATTCCGCCAGGGCGCTGGCCACGAGGCTGGGGAACGCCAACCTGCGGAGCCTGGGCATCGCGGGCGCGCGCGACGCGGCCAACTCGATCCGCACCACGCTGAACGCGATCAAGGCCTCCCGCGACCGGGTCACGGCGCTGCAGCGCGACGCGACGGCGCAGGTGGACTCGCTGCGGCGGCAGGTCGCGGCGCTCGACCGCGCGCGGGCCGACGACTACGCCTACGCGCGCCGCCTGGTGCAGATCCCGTCGCTCGATCCCAAGGACATCTCGGCCGCGCTGTTCGGGCCGGCGGCGCTCCAGAAGCTCGTGCCCACGCTGCTGTGGACGCGGCTCGCCGACCGGCACCTGCCCACCGGCGTCGCGCCGCGGCGGAAGGCCGGACCGAAGCGGGCGCGGATGGCGGGCACCACGTTCGTGTTCCCCGTGCCGCACCGCTACCCGGCGTTCCTGGTCCAGTTCGCCGAAGGGACCTTCGAGCTGGGCGGCCGCACGACCATGGCGGGCCAGTACCTGGGCCGGGTCACCGGCGTCACCACCGAGCCCGCGGTGTACGGCAAGCCGCTCACGTTCGCCGCGGGCCGCGAAGGCGCGGTCGCCGGGCCGCGGAGCATCGAGGTCACGGGCTCGCTCGATCACACCGGCGCCGTGCCGCACGACGTCGTCTCGGCCGACCTGGCCGGCGTGCGGCTCCCGGCGTTCGACCTCGGGGCGGCCGGCGCGCGAATGGACCTCCGGACCGGCGCCGTGAACTTCGCGCTCGCGCGCACCGGCGACAGCGTGAACGGCCGCTGGCGGGTCCGTTCGGACAGCGTGGGCTGGTCCCGGACCGGCGACACCGTCGCGGCGAACGCCCCGGCGCCGCTGGGGAGCCGCGCCTGGGTGGACGCGCTGGTGTGGCGCGCCGTGTCGTCGCTCCGGAACGTGGAGGTCGAGGCGGCGATCTCGGGCCGCCTCAGCTCCCCGAGCGTGGACGTGTCCTCGAACGTCGGCGGCCGGGTGGCCGGCGCGCTCCGCCAGGCCGTCTCGGCCGAGGTCAGCAGGGTCGAGGCGCAGGTGAAGGCGAGGGTGGACAGCCTGGTCTCGCAGCAGGTGACCGCGGCGAAGGGCAAGCTGGCGGCGCTCGACACGGGACCGCTCAAGAGCCTGACCGACGACCAGGGCGCGCTGAACGGCGTGGAGGCGCAGCTGCAGCAGAAGCTGAGGAGCCTCACCGGCGGGATCCCGGGCCTGCGACTGCCCTGACCGGCTGATCACCGGCGTCGTCGTGAAGTGACCGGACGACCGCGCGTCGGCGTTGCGCGCGGGCCCGCCGCCCCGCAACTTCAGGCCCTTCCACGACCGTCCGCTCCAGAGCCGCTCACCCACGGGAGGCTTCATGCAAGCCCTGCTGGTCGCGCTGCGTCTGCTCCACATCGTGCTGGGCGTCTACTGGGCCGGCGCCCTGTTCCTCTGGGTCACGTTCGTCGCGCCGAGCATCCGCGATGCAGGGCCGGACGGGATGAAGGTCGCGCAGCAGATCATCCGCCGTGGCTACCTCAATATCCTGCCGGCGATCGCCGGGCTCACCATCCTCGCCGGGCTCACGCTGTACTGGCTCGATGCGCGGGCGCTGCGGGGCGTGTGGATGTCGACGGGGATGGGACGCACGCTCACCGTCGGGGCCGTCGCAGCGATCGTCGCGTTCGGCATCGGCATGCGCGTCGTGCGGCGCTCGATGATTCGCGCCATCGCCCTGGGACAGACCCTCGCCCAGCTCGCCGAGGGCCCGGAGCGCCAGTCGCGCTTGGCCGAGATCGAGCGCCTGCGCGCCCGCGCCACCAGCGGCGGCCAGTGGGTGGCCGGCCTGCTGTTGGTCACCGTCGCAGCGATGGCGGTCGCCCGGTACCTGTGAGCGGAGCCGGTCCGCAGCGCGAGGCGCACGCGTGACGGCCGCGCCGCCGCGGCTGCTGCTGCTCAGCAATTCGAAGAACTTCGGCGCCGGATACCTCGACCACGCGGCCGACGCCATCCGGGCTTTTCTCGGCCCCGCGGTCGGACGCGTGCTGTTCGTCCCGTACGCGGCGGTGCGGGTCTCGTACGACGCCTTCGCGGCGTCGGTCGGCATCAAGCTGCGCGCGTGGGGCTACGGCCTCGATGGCGCGCATCTGGTGGACGATCCCGCCGCCGCCGTCGGGCGCGCCGAGGCCGTCGTGGTCGGCGGCGGCAACACGTTCCACCTGCTGAAGCAGCTCTACGACCTCGGCCTCCTCGAGGCGATCCGCGCGCGGGTCGCGCAGGGGATCCCGTACCTCGGCTGGAGTGCCGGGGCCAACGTCGCCGGCCTCAGCATCCGGACGACCAACGATATGCCGATCGTGCAGCCGCCGAGCTTCGATGCGCTCGGCCTGGTGCCGTTCCAGATCAACCCGCACTACACCGACGCCGTGATCCCCGATCACGCGGGCGAGACGCGCGCCGAGCGGCTGCTGGAGTTCGTCGCCGCGAATCCCGGCGTGCCCGTCGTCGGCCTCAGGGAAGGGAGCATTCTCCGCCTCGAGGGCGGCAAGCTCGAGCTGCTGGGCGAGAAGCCGGCGCGCGTGTTCGAGAGCGGGCGCGAGCCCGCGGAGTACCTGCCGGGCCTCTCGCTCCAGTTCCTGATGAAGTAGCGCCCGGCCGGGCTCGGGTGCCGGCCCAGCCGTGGCGAGTGCGGCACTCGCGCCTGGCCTGCCGGCCGGCCAGCTGGCCCGTTCGGAACAGTGTGTGTGCAGACCCGCGCAGTTCGGGGGAGAGGCCGGAGCGGCCCACAACCTACAACTGACAACCTAACACCAGTCTTTTCAAGGTCTTACGGCCACAGTCCCAGCGGCCGTCCCCGCTGGCCCCGGTCCTGCCTTAGAAGAGGTCGGAGTGACGAAGCACCGACCGCAACTGAGGCAGGAGCTACAGATGACCGAGTCCAACGTCGCGCGTGAGCCGACCGCGCAGACCAACCCCGCAGTCCCGCAGCGCGGCCTCGAGCTGCCCGCCGCCGTGGCGATGTCGTGGTCGCTGGCGACCGGGATGCTCCTGGGCGGCGCCGCCGTCGTGGCGATGATCGCGACCGACCGGATGAGCGGGCACCTGCTGCTCCTGGGCAGCGCCGTGCTGTTCGCCATCGGCGCCGTGGTCGGCCTGGTGCACGGCGTGATCCTCGGCATCGCCGGCCGGCCGGAAGGCACGACGCCGACGCAGGCCGTGAAGGCGATGCTGCACGGACTGTTCTACTACCCGTTCGGCCTGCTGCTCTCCTGGGCGGTGGCCGGCTGGGTGGCCGCGATGCCGCTCGCTCTGCTCGGGCACCACGTCATCGGCACCGTGATCTCGGCGCTGGCCTGGGTCGCGATGGCCGCCACCGTCTACTTCGCCGGCAGCACCGGCCTGCACGCGCTCACGCTGGCGTACCGCCGCTGGCCCGACCGCGTGCCGGGGACGATCCTGGTCGGTGCGACGCTGGTCGCGCTGCTGGTGGCGTTCGCCATCCAGCCGCCGACGATCTGGTTCACCGACGTGCGGCTGACCTTCCCCGGCGCGGTGGTGCTCGCGCTCGGCGCCACGTTCTGGTTCTACGGTCCCATCATCACGGTGGGGCTCGCCGTGCTGCGCAAGGCGATGCCGCTGTTCCCGGCGACGCGGGTGCTCGACCGCGTCCACGCCTCCAAGGCCATCGCGCTCCGGGCCGGCATCGCGATCGGCGCCGGCCTGCTGGTGGCCGCGCTCGCCGCGCCGTTCCACAAGGGCTCGCTCGGCCTGCCGACCGACGTGGAGCGCGTCGGCTTCCTGCCGGCGATGGGCCTCGCGCTCGCCAACGCCGTCACCGACGAGCTGTTCCTGCGGCTGTTCGTCTTCACCGCGGCCCTCGTCCTGGCCGTGCGCTACATGCCCAAGGACCGCACCTGGGCCGTGTGGCTCGCCATCGGCGTCGCCACGGTCGCCGACCTGCTGCTGCACTGGCCGGACATGACCGCACTGGGCCTGCCGGGCTTCTCGACCGTGGTCGCCTACGCGGTGGCCCGGATGGCAATCCCGGCAGTGCTGTTCGCTGTCATCTACTTCCGCCGCGGGCTCGGGACGGCGGTGGCCGCCCACGCAGCTGCAGGAGCTGCAGTCGGGCTTCTGGCCCTCTAGAACCAGCGGCTGTCCCCGGTTGCGCAGTCCGCGTGCAACATGGCACGCGGATTGCGCATTTTGGGCCACGGATGAGTCTGAGCGACCTGTCGATCCGGGCCAAGGTCCTGTGGACCGCGCTGGGGGCGCTGCTGGTCGTCCTGGGCGTCGCCACGACGCTCTCGCTGCGCTACTGGGAGCGCGAGCAGCTGGCGCTCACCAGCGAGCACGCCCTGATGGCCGTGGCGGCGGCACAGGGCCCGGTCGAGGCGGCCCTGGCGCACGGGCAGGTCGGGCAGGTGCGGGAGGAGCTGCATCGGCTGGTGGCCCGGCCGCCGGCCAGGGGTTACCGGCTGGTGGCGGCGGACGGCACGGTCCTGCTCTCGAGCGACTACGGGGAGGAGACGCGGCGCCGTCCCGGGCCCGCGCTGCCGAGTCCGTGGGACATTCCGCCCGAGGGGCAAGTGATTGGCGGGCACGGGGATTCGACCCTCAGCGCCGTGATCGCGGTGAGCGGCGTCGGCGGGCCGGGGGGCCGGGCGACGCTCGAGCTGGTGCTGAGCGTCAGCCGGATCGAAAGCGCGATCCGCCGCGGCCGGATCTACGGGCTGGTCCTCACCGCGCTGCTGTGCCTGGCGTACGCGGTCGTGCTCGGCGCGATGATGGAGCGCGAGGTCGTCGGCCCGATGCGCACGATGCGCAAGGGGCTGGCGCGGGCGAGCGCGGGGGAGCCGGGCGTGCGCATCGGGCTCACGCGCAAGGACGAGTTCGGCCGGCTGGGCGCGTCGGTGGACCGGTTGCTCGAGAAGGACGAGGAAGCGGTGCGCCTGGCGGCGTCGCGCGAGCGCGCCCTGACCGAGCAGGCGGGCTTCGCCGAGGTGGGCGCGCTGGCGTCGCAGGTGGCGCACGAGATCAAGCGGCCGCTCGCGGGCATCAAGAGCGCGATGGAGCTCATCACGCAGGAGTACGCGATGAGCGACGCGGAGCGGCGGCTGCTGGTGAAGGTCGAGGACGAGCTGCAGCACGTGGACGAGACCATCCGCGATCTGCTGAGCCTCGCCAAGCCGGTGGGCCTCGCCGCGCAGCCGGTGGACCTGCACGCGGTGATCGACTCCGCGCTGGTGCGCCTGGCCGGGCTGCCCGGCGCCGACCGGGTCACCGTGGAGCGGACGTACGACCCGCGCGTGCCCTCGCTGCTGGGCGATCCCACCCGCCTGGAGCAGGCGATCCTCAACCTCTCGGTCAACGCGGTGGAGGCGATGGGCGAGGGCGGCCGGCTCACCATCACCACGCGGCTGGCGGACGGCGCGGTCCTCGTGGACGTGCACGACACCGGCACCGGCATCGCGCCGGAGAACCTCGCGCGGGTCTTCAAACCGTTCGTCTCGACCAAGCCGCTCGGTACGGGGCTCGGGCTGCCGCTGGTGGCGCGGGTCGTGGCGGCGCACGGGGGGCGCGTGACGGTGGAGAGCGAGGTGGGGCGGGGCACCACCTTCCACGTGTCCCTGCCGGTCGCGGGCGGCCGGACCGGGCAGGGCGGGGAGGCTTGATGGCCGGCGAGCGGTTGCTGGTACTCGAGGACGACCCGCTGCTCCTGACGGTGCTGACGGAGCGGCTGCGGCACGAGGGGCTGGAGGTCACCCCCGCCACCACGCTGGCGGAAGCGCGGGCGGCGCTGGAGGCTGCCGACCCCGACGTGGCGCTGATCGACCTGCGGCTGCCCGACGGCGAGGGGCTCGAGCTGCTGCGCGAACACGCGTCCGGCGGCCAGACGGTGTGGGTGGTGATGACGGCGCACGCCACCGTCAGCTCGGCGGTGGAGGCCCTCAAGCTCGGGGCGAAGGACTACCTCGAGAAGCCGTTCACGCTCGACCGGGCGGTCGCGACGGTGAAGCAGGCGCTCGAGATGACCGCGCTCAGGCGGGAGGTGGCCGCGCTCCGGGACCGGAGCTCGCACGCGGGCACGACGGTGATCGGCGAGTCGCCGGCGATGAAGCGCGTCTTCGAGCTGGTGGAGCGGCTCGCGGCGGTGGATGCGACGACGGTGCTGATCGAGGGCGAGAGCGGGACCGGGAAGGGCGCCATCGCGCAGGCGCTGCATCGGCTGAGCAAGCGCGCCAACGGCCCGTTCGTGAACGTCACCAGCTCGGCCCTGCCAGAGACGCTGATGGAGTCGGAGCTGTTCGGCCACGAGAAGGGCGCGTTCACCGACGCGCACGCGGCCAAGCGCGGCCTGGTCGAGATGGCGGACGGCGGCACCCTGTTCCTCGACGAGGTGGGCGAGCTGACGCCGGGGGTGCAGGCCAAGCTGCTGCGGTTCATCGAGGAGAAGACGTTCCGGCGGCTGGGCGGCACGCGCGACCTGGTGGTGGACGTGCGGATCGTGACGGCCACCAACCGGGACCTCGCGGCCGAGGTGGCGGCGGGGCGGTTCCGGGCGGACCTGTTCTACCGGCTGCGTGTCATCCCGATCACGCTGCCGCCGCTGCGGGAGCGGCGTGAGGACATCCTGCCGCTGGTCAAGCACTTCGTGGCGCATTTCGACCGCGAGTTCGGCAAGAAGGTGCGCGAGATCTCGCCCGAGGCCCAGGCCATGCTCTCGGCCTACGCGTGGCCGGGCAACGTGCGCGAGCTCCGGAACGTGATCGAGCGCGCGGTGCTGCTGGCCGACGGCGAGGCGATCGGGCCGCGGGAGCTGCCGCCGGAGGTGGCGGCGCCGATGGCGCGGCCGGCGGCCGCCGCGGCGGCGCTGCCCTCCGACGGGGTGAAGCTCGACGAGGTCGAGCGGCGGCTGCTGGTCGAGGCCTTGGACCGGGCGCACGGCAACCAGTCGCACGCGGCGGAGCTCCTGGGCCTGAGCCGGCACCAGGTCCGCACCCGCATGAAGCGCTACGGGTTGATGGCCCTGGCGGTGCTCGCCGCCGCCGGCTTCGCCCTGCCGCGGCCCGCCGCGGCGCAGCGCGCCCCGGCGGCGGGTCGCGCCGGGGCGGCCGCGTCCACGCTCACCTGCCTGCGCTGCCATTCGTCGCGCGAGTTCCTGGAGCAGGCGGTGCCCCGCGGCCAGTTCCGCGCCTCGCTCGTGGTGACGCCCGACACGGGTGCGGGCCGCGCGCACGCCGGGCTGGCGTGCGTGGCGTGCCACACGGGCGCGCTCCAGTTCCCGCACCGGCCGGAGGCCGCGACCCCGGTCGCGTGCACCGGCTGCCACGCGGCCGTGAGCGCGACCCTGCGCGCCAGCGTACACGGGGAGGGGAAGGGCGTCGCCTGCACGGAGTGCCACGGCGCCCACCGGATCGCGTCGGTGGCGCGGCTCGGGACGGCGCCGGGCCGCGCGGAGATGAACGCCTCGTGCGCCGCGTGCCACGCGCACAAGCTGCCGGCGCCGGGCGACGTGCACCGGGCGGCCGCGGGCTGCATGGACTGCCACGGGGGCCACGCGATCGAGCCCCTCCACGACCCCGGCACGCACGGGGTACCGCTCGCGGTGGCGCGGCGCTGCGCCGCCTGCCACCGGACCGAGGCCGCGCTGTACTGGATGGACGCGCACGGTCAGCTGGCGCTGAGCCAGGCCGGGAGCCCGGCGGCGCTGGGCCGCGACACGTCGGCCACCTGCGTGGACTGCCACCAGGGCCACGCGGTGCGCGTGCCGGCCGACAGCGCGGCGCACTTCGCCTTCGCCGAGACGTGCACCAGGTGCCACGCCGCCTACGGCGCCACCTTCCGCGAGAACTACCATGGCCAGGCCACGCAGGTCGGCTCGCGCAAGGCGGCCCTGTGCGCCAACTGCCACACCGCCCACGCGATCTACCCGGCCTCCGACGCGCGGTCGTCCGTGTCGGCCGGGCGGCGGCTCGTGACCTGCCGCCACTGCCATCCGGCGGCGAGCGGCGGGTTCGCCGACTACCGCCCGCACGCCGATCCCACCGACCCGCGGCGGAACCCGGGCCTGTTCGCCCTGTGGCTCGCGATGGTGGTGCTGCTCGCCGGGGTGACGGCGGTCTACCTGGTCCACGCGGTGCTGGTCTCGCGGCGCACCGCGATCGAGCGGAGGGCCGCGCCGTGATGCGCAGGGACGTCTTCCTCGACGGAGGAGTCGCGCTGGATGCCGCGCACCGCGGCCGCGGCCCCTACATCTGGCGGTTCACGGTCGGCCAGCGGGTGCTGCACGGCGTGCTGGTGGTCGCGTTCTTCCTGCTGGCGTTCACCGGACTGCCGCTGCGGTTCAGCTGCGTGGTGTGGGCGCCGAAGCTGATGGCCCTGTGGGGCGGCGCGCGCACCGCCGGGCTGGTGCACCGCTGGGCCGGCGGCGTGGTGCTGGCCTGCTTCGCCGGCTACCTCGGCTACGCCGCAGTAGCGCTGGCGGGGGCGAAAGACCGGCGCGCATTGCTGTGGGGACCCGAGTCGATCCTGCTCGGCCGGCGCGACTTCCGCGAGTTCTGGCAGATGCTGAGGTGGGCGGTGGGGAAGGCGGAGAAGCCGCGGTTCGGACGCTACAGCTATCGCGAGAAGTTCAACTACCTGATGGTGTTCACGGGCCTCGGGGTCATCGCGGTGTCGGGGCTGCTGCTGTGGTTCCCGGAGTTCTTCGGACGGTTCCTGCCCGGGGTCGCGTTCAACGTCGCGACCATCGTGCACTCCTACCAGGTGATGCTGCTGGCCGCGCTGATCGTCGCCTACCACTTCTTCGACGTCCACCTGCGCTCGACCAAGTTCCCGCTCGACGGCGTGATGGTCACGGGCCGGGCGACCCTGGGCTACATGGAAGAGGAGCACCCGCTGGTGGCCGAGAGCCTGGGCGACGTGTCGGCGGAGCCGCCGAGCGCGCGCCCGATCGCCGACCGGGTGGCGCCGGCGGCGCCGCGCTGGCTCACGCTGCTGAGCGCGGTCTCGGGGATGCTGTTCCTCGCGCTCGGCGTGCTGCTGGTGGTGCTGGGCCTGTGGGACACGCTGTGCTAGGGCAGAGGCGGGGTTTGGGGATTGGGGCTTGGGGCGTGGGGCGCGCCACGCGCGCCCGGTTCGCCGTAGCGGCCGCCTTGGTGGTCGCCGCGGCGGGGCCCGCGCGGGCGCAGAACGCGGCGGACCGCATGGCCAGCTCGCAGTGCGAGCGCTGCCACGCGGACCGGGAGCAGCTGGCGCGGCGCGCGCCGGCGGGCTGGAACGCGGACTCGCTGCTGGTGAGCCGCGGCGTGCTGGCGGCCTCGGTGCACGCGTCGGTCCCGTGCGTGCGCTGCCACCCCATCCCCGGGCTGGCGATGCATCCCGGCGAGGCGCGCACCACCGTGCCGTGCGGCACCTGCCACGCGCAGGAGGACTCGCTGTGGCGCGCCGGGCCGCACGGCGGGCGGACCGGGCTCAAGGAGGCGGCGTGCACGGCCTGCCACGGCGTGCACGACGTGCGGCCCGCGAAGGAGCTGGAGAGCGGTGACGGCGCGGCGCGGCTGGTCTCGCGGTGCGTGAGCTGCCACGAGTCGCGCGCCTACGCCCCGGACGACGTGCACCGCGGCCGGGTGAGCTGCGCGGCCTGCCACGGCGCCCACATGATCCAGCCGGTGCGCGATCCCGCGACCCACGGCATCGCGCTGGGCATCGCGCAGCGCTGCGCGGTGTGCCACGACTCGGTGGCGGCCCTCGAGTTCGGCGACGTCCACGGGGTGACGGCGCGGGCGCAGGCGGCGATGCGGGGCCCGCTCGCGGGCGACACCGCGCCGACCTGCGTCTCGTGCCACGGCGGCCACGGGATGAAGCCCGCCCACGCGCTCGACCGCGAGGTCGCGCTGGTGGACCGCTGCGCCTCGTGCCACAAGCACGAGGGCCACACCTACGCGGACACCTACCACGGCCGCGCCACCC
>Ga0335070_10005287_pt1 | contig 15159 bp, 11 predicted proteins | sample Lox_Sample_13_FD_206722 | JGI IMG/M metagenome (GOLD analysis project Ga0335070, IMG submission 206722) | Soil microbial communities from Loxahatchee National Wildlife Refuge, Florida, United States - Lox_Sample_1.3 | ecosystem: Environmental > Terrestrial > Soil > Wetlands | place: USA... | reverse complement strand
GCCTCGTCCTCGAGCCTTTTTGCAAGTTTCGAGGCCTCAAAACGTGTCTCTTCCTCCACCCTCCTCAGGAATTCCTGTCTGGCGTCTTCGGTGCTCAGTCCCGACACCCTTTCCAGGACTGCCATCTGCTCTTTGATAATCTGGTGGTAGTGGTTTTCCTTATCCTGGAGTCCGCGTTCTTTTGAGTTGTATTCCTTTTCCCTCTTGTTAAGTTCATGCTCCCTTTTCTCCGCCTGACTTACCCTCCGCTCCAATGTTTCTTCCTTCTGCCTGAGCCTCCGGTCCAGCTGATTCAGTTCGTGCCGGCGCTCCCTCAGCTCTTTTTCTGCATCTGACTTTGCCTGGTATACGACATCTTTTGCCTCTACTGCAGCTTCTTTTTTTACTACGTCCGCTGCCTTCTTTGCCTCTGCAATGATGTCTTCGCGCTCTTTTTTCAGGGCTGATTGCTGGGACCGGAGAGAACGTTTGTATATGAGGTTCAGGAGAAGTCCGAGTGAAATGCCGATGAGAACGGTAATGAGCAGATACAATGCATCAAACATCATTATTATTCCCCCTTTCGTAACTGCGTTCATGAGGGAGCTGCGGGCTTATGACGTGGGCTTGTCAGTGAGAGGATAGTACGTGGGACTGTGATGTGTTCAAATCGAGACCTCTATGCTGAACAATCACGATCTTCACAGTCGCGTAAAGTAATGTTTCTATCGTTGAAGATAGCCACAGTACCAGAATCTCTATCCTTTTATCTATATTCTCCACAAAAAACAAAGCTGTCATAATTATCCGCAATATAAACCCGCCCTGCCGTGCAAGTGAATAATCAGATCCGCCTATAATATAGGTGGGTGTCTTGAAGGCGACATCAGGCTTCCGAACACGTGAGTGCTCGGCATGCACACCGTACCCCTTACGCAGACTCCCAAAAGATCTAATTTGCCGGATCAACTTTTTTCACCCATCACGAACAGGGCAGGCTAACTGCCCTCAATCTTATCTTAATTATATTTATAACAGAAATGGAGGGGTTAGAGCAAGGGGAATTTATTGCTTATAGAAGAAATGAAAACCCAGGGAATAAGGATCTTTTGGTTCCCATGAAGGCCATACCCGCGTCCGGTGACAGAAAACGGGAGAATACTACACAATGAGAATCCCTGCGTACCCCACCACATGGTCATAATCGCCGCTCACGTCTCCTGATGTTGCATAGCGGACAAGCCTTGCCTCCCGGGCACCGAGGGATTTCACCGCAAAGAGCATAATGGTTGCGGGGAGGTACCCGCACATGGAAATCTGCTCTTTTCTCACGACGGCGAAGAGACCTTCCGGATCCAGGGAAAGGATTTTATCAATTGCCATTTTATCCTTTTTCCGTGCCACCCCGTCTGATACATAGTGGCTCATATCGGAACTAGCCACAATTACGACAGGATAATCGGTCTCTTTAATGGACTTTGCGAGTCCCTCGCCCAAGTTCTTGCACTCATCAATGGTCGCTGACATGATGGTCAGGGGTACAATTTTCAGGGTTTTCGAAAAGTGGGCAATAAAAGGGAGCTGAACCTCAAGGGAGTGTTCAAACATATGGGCCTGGCTGTCACCCGATACAAAAGGGGAATTGGAAAGGATCTTTCTTCCGAGTTGTTCATCGATCTGGAATATTCCCATGGGAATTTCCCACTCACCCTGGGGCATTAAGGACATGCGTGCACCAAGGCCGGTGTGGTTTGGACCGAGTAATAAGAATGTTTCCGGAATGATGATCCTTGAATACACCTCTCCAGCCACTGCGCCTGAATAGACGAGACCTGCATGGGGGGAGAGAATTGCAAGGGCATGTTCCTTGGGAAGATCATCCGCCACATACTGCCGGACCTGATGGCTTAGTCTCGTTGAGGATTCGTGATAAAATTGTCCTGCAACCGCCGGTTTTCTCCTCATATATACTCCGCAGGGGTGATTATCAAAAAACACCTTTATTAAATATTATCAGGTAAAAGAATGGAATGCAATTATTGTGAGCTGGGGAGACAGATATGCATCAACATGTCAGGGGGGTTCCCAGGATAAGCGAATTTACAACCATGCATTGGGTCATAAACCGGCAGGCAGTGTAACCCTCCCCATGGGTGGAAATCAATCGCTTTATGACAAAAAACGGCAGATGATCGGTCTCATCCATTGGCCATTAACTCGTAAGGCCCTGCAACAAAAAACATTTCTTGGGCATTGCCAAATGAAAAGCTGGTACATAACTTGCTGCTTAATACTCGCGGAGGTGATCACCATGGCAATGTATCGGACCAAAAAGCTTGTCTGTGTGTTGTTGGAATCGCTGCTGTATAAGAAGTTGTCTCTGAAAGAGAAAGAATCACTTCTTATGAAAGTGGCGGAGAATTACCCGTTCCCGGCAGAGGCCGAAGAGGAAAGGGCAATAGGGTATGAATCAAGCTGGAAGGGAGTTATCCATTTGCATTAGGAACATAAACAGCAGAAACCTTGGGTTGACCCCTGGAGAACGAACTCACGCACAAATGGGCGCGAAGCCCAGGAGGTGAGGAATAGTCGCCCTTACTGAGCGATGGGATTACCTAACGCCACGGGCAGGGGCATGAAAACGAGCGAATACGTATACCGCTCACCCCAAGGGTGTCAATGGTATTCCGCATGCGTTAAGGTTTCGCCCCTTTCCCCTGTCGCATCCTTCTTGATTTTCCAGTGCCGTAGTGAGGTGAAAGGTTTTTGGGTTGAACTTGTGTGTCCGCATGGGTTAATATTTTTGTATGCACCAACATTCGGATTACGTTCCGCTCCATCTCCACACAGAATACAGCCTGCTCGACGGTTCCATTAAGATTGATGAGCTTGCGGAGCTCGCCTCCCGTTATAAGATGCCGGCAGTTGCCATGACAGACCACGGGAACCTCTTCGGGGCGATAGAGTTTTATAAGAAGATATCGAAGGCAGGAATAAAGCCTATTATAGGCTGTGAAGTCTACGTGGCTCCCTCCGGCCATCTCGAGAAAAAGGGGGTCACGGGTGGGGAGACTCCCTTTCACCTTATCCTCCTCGCACGGGACAATGCAGGGTACAGAAACCTTGTAACCCTCGTGTCAAAGGCATATACCGAGGGGTTTTATTATAAACCTAGGATAGATAAGGATTTGCTCGCACAGTACAGTGGAGGACTTATCGCACTGTCTGCATGTCTCAAAGGTGAGGTACCGTCCTATGTGAACAAGGACATGGTGGATAAGGCAAGACAGTGCGCCCTTGAGTACAAACACATCCTTGGCTCTGAGAATTTTTATATCGAGATACAGGATAATGGCCTCAAGGTTCAGGAAAAGGCAAACAAAAAGCTCATTGAACTCGCGCGTGAACTTCATGTCGGTATCGTCGCAACCAATGACTGCCACTATCTGAGGAAAGAAGATGCCCGTGCACACGATATCCTCCTTTGCATCCAGACAGGCAAGACAGAGAGCGACAGTAACAGGATGCGTTTTGAATCCAATGAATTCTATTTCAAGTCGCCCGAGGAAATGAAAAGGGCTTTCAGTGAACTCCCCGATGCGCTGTTGTCCACAAGAGAGATAGCCGAACGGTGCAATGTCGAATTTACCCTGGGAAAGAGTTTGCTCCCGATGTATACGCGGGAAGATGGGGTATCTCCCGAAGTATTCCTCAAACAACTGGCCGCAGAAGGTCTGAGGAAGAAGTTTGGCAATAATCCTCCCGATTCATACAGAACGAGATTTAGAACGGAACTGGATATTATCAACAGGATGAACTATGCGTCCTATTTTCTTATTGTGTGGGACTTCATAAGTTATGCAAGGGAAAATAGAATACCGGTGGGTCCGGGAAGAGGTTCTGTTGCGGGGAGCCTTGTTGCATACTGTCTTGGAATCACCGAGATAGATCCCCTGCGTTACAATCTCCTTTTTGAAAGGTTCCTCAATCCTGAGAGGGTGAGTATGCCGGATATAGATGTTGATTTTTGCAAGGACAGAAGAGGTGAGGTAATCTCGTACGTGTCAGGGAAATACGGCAATGACCATGTGGCGCAGATTATCACCTTCGGGACGATGGCTGCAAAGGCAGCCATCAGGGATGTGGGGAGGTCCCTGGATGTTCCCTACGCGGAGGTTGATAGGATCGCAAAACTTATCCCCAATACACTGAATATCAGTATTGACGAGGCGCTGCGGGGAGAGCCGCAACTGAAGGCATTATACGAGAGTAATGCAAAGGTGAAGGAAATTCTTGATATCGCAAAGAGACTGGAGGGGCTCTGCAGACACGCCTCAACCCATGCTGCAGGCGTAGTAGTATCTCCGGAACCTCTCACCGAGTATGCGCCCCTCTATAAGAATCCCACTGATGGTACCATCACGACCCAATTCGATATGGGTTCAGTCGAGGCCATCGGCCTCCTGAAATTTGATTTCCTTGGTCTCAAGACCCTCACCGTTATCGAAAAGACGCTTGGGTATCTCAAGGCGGGGGGCAGGGAAATCTCCCTCCACGAAATTACCCTTGAGGATCCCGAGACATATCGGCTCCTCAGTTCCGGTCAGACCACCGGGGTCTTCCAGCTTGAGAGCCCGGGTATGCGGGATATCCTCATAAGGATGCAGCCAAACCGGTTCGAGGACCTCATAGCACTTGTGGCCCTCTATCGGCCCGGCCCCATGGCATGGATTGACGACTTTATCAAGCGAAAGAAAGGCGAGGCAGCCATCTCCTATAAAATGCCGCAGTTGAAAGAGTTCCTTGATGAGACCTACGGGATCATCCTTTACCAGGAACAGGTGATGATGATTGCCAACAAGATTGCAAAGTTCTCTATGGGACAGGCGGATATCCTGAGAAGGGCCATGGGAAAAAAGAAGCCTGAGGAAATGGAGAAACAGAAAGAAAGCTTCATTAAGGGTGCGGTGGGCAATGGAATCACGGAAAAGAAGGCAGCGCAGCTCTTTGAAACTATGGCTCCCTTCGCAATGTATGGATTTAATAAATCCCATTCTGCGGCGTATGCGTATATTGCGTATCAGACCGCCTATTTGAAGGCTCACTATCCGGTGGAATTTATGGCGGCAACATTAAGTACTGATACGGACAACACCGATAAGATCGTGAAGTCGATCGCGGAATGCAGGAAGATGTCTATAGAGATTCTGCCCCCGGATATCAATGAGAGCAACCGGGAATTTAAGGTAATCGGAAAGTCCATACGCTTTGGCCTCGAAGCGGTAAAGGGAGTGGGCTCTTCCGCAATTGAGACCATACTTGCGGCGCGGATGGAGGACGGACCTTTTAAAACCATGGAGGATTTTCTCCGCAGGGTGGATGGCAAGAAGGTGAACAAGAAGGTAATTGAGAGCCTTATTAAGGCAGGAGCATTTGATTCCTTTGGTATGCAAAGGGCAAAAGCACTTGAAATCCTCAGCACCGTACTTAACAGTGATACCTCGGTGAGCAGCCTGTTTGCTCAGCAGGATATTTTTGATGAAGGGAGTGAAAGACAAGGAAAAGAGTGGGATGAGATGGAGCTCCTCCGCTATGAAAAGGAAGCACTCGGCTTTTATATCACTGGACATCCCCTCTCCAGGTACCGGGAATCCCTCTCCGCAATGAAGGTGAGGGAAATCTCACATCTTGAGGATGTCGCCGATAAAGAGGAAGTGCAGATCGCGGGTGTCATAAGCAGCGTTAAGAAAATCAAAACAAAAGGAAAGGCCGAAATTATGGCTTACCTGACTATAGAGGATGAAGAGGGGAGCATGGAGGCTATCGTGTTTCCGGATCTCTACAGGACCATGCTGGATATGTTCAGTAAAGAGAGCGTGATTGTTATAAAGGGTACCATCGATAAGACTGAGAAAGGAAGTAAGCTTATCACAAGAGAAGCGTATAGGCTCGATGACTTCTTAAATGCTGTGCCATTGCGGTTATCCAAACATTCTCCTACGGCGCAAAATGGTATGCAGAGGATGGAGATAACCCTCGCGGCCCATCCCGCGGCCAGGGAAGGCCTCAGGACGCTCAAGGAACTTATATCCGACTATCCGGGAAGATGCCCCCTCTCCCTCAGGATAGAGTTGAACGGCTCCTATGCCCTGATGGATACCGCGCTTCACGTGGAACCATCTTCTGTGTTGGTCGAACGGATTGAAGGGCTCATGGGAAAGGGTGCGGTCAGAATACGCTAGGAACGGATCGTACAGCACAATGAAAGCCTCACATCACCAAGGCCTGACACGAAGGGGAGATTTTGTTCCATGAAATATTATCTGGATTTTGAAAAACCTATCGAGGAACTTGAGACAAAGATTGAGGAACTGAAACGCCTCTCTGACGGTAAGGATATTGATATTACCTCAGAGGTAAGGAAACTGGAAAGAAAAGCGAAAGACCTGCGTTCCGAAATATTTTCCCATCTCACTCCCTGGCAAAAGACTCTGGTTGCGAGACACCCTGACAGGCCTTATACCCTCGATTACATCGACCTTTTGTCAGAGGACTTTATTGAACTCCACGGAGACAGGCGATTTGCTGATGACCCTTCCGTGGTGGGAGGGTTTGGGAGGATCAGAAATACCACGTTTATGATTGTAGGACATCAGAAGGGCAGGGGCACGAAAGAAAGGATTCTGAGGAATTTCGGTCAGCCACACCCGGAGGGATATAGGAAGGCATTGCGACTTATGAAACTTGCAGAACGATTTAAGAGACCGGTATTGACCTTTATTGACACCCCGGGGGCATATCCCGGAATAGGTGCGGAAGAGCGGGGTCAGGCAGAGGCAATTTCCACAAACCTTATGGAAATGTCGAGACTCAAGACCCCGATTATCTCCGTGTTGATTGGGGAAGGAGGAAGCGGGGGTGGCATCGCCCTGGGGGTTGCAGATAGAATCTATATGCTTGAATATTCGGTATATTCAGTGATATCCCCCGAAGGCTGTGCCGCCATTTTGTGGAGAAAGAGCGGAGACCTGGGTACTGCGGAGTTCACAAAAGCGGCGGATGCGCTTAAGCTCACTGCCCAGGACCTTTTCAGATTTAAGGTAATAGATGAGGTGATTCCGGAATCCTCCGGTGGCGCCCACCGGGACCCTTCCGGGACAGCGGAGAAGGTAGCGGATATGGTGATGAAGGCTCTGGAAGAGCTGAAGACAAAAACGCCCGCCAGGATTGTGGAAGAGAGGTATAGACGGTTAAGAAAGATTGGAGTGTTCGAAGAAACAGCAGCTGCTTCTTCAAACAAGGGGGCCTAATGAAAGGTACGCTGATATTTCTCGTTTTTGTCCTTGCAGTGCTTGCATTCCTCTCAATGATTTCGGGGAGGCGGGTTCCCCCGCCATTTATTCCACAAGACAGTCAGCACATCGTTCTTGACGATCCCAAAGCCTGTCTGGAATGTCATGGACCCGGTAAGGGAGCGCCATTAAAGAAAGCTCATCCTCCGAAGAGAGAGTGTCTGAAATGCCATAAAGTGAAGGGCGAAGGCAAAAGTAATTAAAGAGACGAAAAGTGAGAAGTCCTTGACTCCTGGGACAACCAGCCATGATACGAGAGGAGGTAAGGCAGCCACCTGCGCAATTTGCGGAAAGCAGATGGAGAGCCGGAAAACCTTTGTATGCAAGAGGTGCAGAAAGTCACCTCTCTGTTTCGAACATATGGACAGAGAGTACAAACTATGTTCGGCATGCGCTGCCGAGGAGCGCTTAACGCTCTATCAAAATCTTGCCACCCAGGAAAGGAATGTGAAAAGTTTTTTGAGGCTTATGCAGTTTATTCTTACCTTGGTCGTTATATTTTATGGCGTAAAGAGATTTTTCTATGAGCTGGTACCCGATCCCTTGAAGGTGAATGTGTTCTTTGACTATCTCTTCCTCTGGGGAGCAATCTCATTGGCCGGCATGGCACTCTCTTACGTACTACTGATTTCTCAGGGACAGAAGATCAGGGAAATAGAGGATAAGATTCGGGATCACAAAGCATATACCAAATACCTCCGGCGCTGAATCAACAAGAACCCTTCGCCGCCCACCAATATCCAGGTGATGGGTGTGTACCCACCCGGAAGACAAAGGTATTTTCCAAGAGGCCCGCACTTATTTGAATTGAGCTGAATCCAGTGATCCCCTGTAAGCAACCATGCGATCTGTACCACTTCCCGGGGAGATGAAGACCTTCTCTTTTTTCATGCCTTTTTCCCTTTATTCTCTGGCAGTTTGATACTCTATTCAGATTTCAGTTCAGAGGTGCAGTGCGGGCAACGTATAGCCTTGAGGGGAACCGCCGAAAGACAAAAAGGACAATCCTTTGTCGAAGGCGCTGGTGCCGGCGCGGGCCGCTTCATCCGGTTCACCTGACGGATAAGCAGGAAGATCGCAAAGGCAATGATGATAAAGTCCAGCGTTGTGTTGAAAAAAATGCCGTAATTGAGGGTTGCTGCACCCGCGGCCTTTGCCGCTGCCACTGTCGGATAGTGCTGTCCGGATAAATTGATGAAGAGATTCGAAAAATCAACCTTTCCAAGCATAAGCCCTATGGTCGGCATGAGGATATCATTTACGAACGAGGTGACAATCTTCCCAAAGGCTGCACCGATGATAATTCCCACCGCCATGTCCACCACGTTTCCCCTCATTATAAATTCCTTAAACTCTTTTAACATACCTAGTCCTCCTTTCCGGGTCTTTAACAAGTCCCGCAGCATGTCACTATAACCTCATTATACCGCATGTTTCCCCGCCAGGATAGGGGAACACTCAGTGTACGTCTATGCAGGGATCTTGACACCGGACCACTTTGCCCCTAATCTATGGGACAAAGACATATTGGTATCAACAGGAAATAAGGACCACAAGAAAGAGGGAGAAGAGTGGTGATAACTATTTACACGTCGCCCACATGAGCTGAATGCAATGCACTGAAGGAGTTTCTTTCATCAAAAAAGTTTGACTTTCTCGCAAAGGATGTTGTCCATGATGAATCGGCAAGAAAGGAATTGGTCGAAAAGTACCACAGGCTCGCAACACCCACGATAGTGATAGGGAAGAGAGTATTCGTGGGCTTTAAGGAGCACAGGGCGGATATTGAAAAACTGCTGTTAAGCATTTCATGACAGGGGAAGAAGAAAGGACCTTGCCAGGGAGACGATTGGACACTTTCTTGCCTAAATTGCATAAGAAGCGGTCTCTTGCCTCTCTATGGGCATAAGGAGAGCAGAGACCGAGTGAAAAGCCCGGGAGTGTCTTCACGATACCGTGGTGCGGTAATCAGCAAGAGCCCTTGCACTTACAGGTTGTTGCCATTTTCTTTGAGACCTTCTTAATCTTCACAGAATCACCACCTTTATAAAAGACCAGATTTAAATACACACACCTCGGGCAAGAAAAATCATATCCGCTTTCCCCCTTGATGTCAAGCGAGGGAAATATTAGGGGGTCCTCACCTCACAAGGGAAACTCATCGTATGTTCAGGGCCATGAGCCGTATCTCGGTCATCTCCTCAATGGCATATTTCAGGCCTTCCCTCCCGAATCCCGACATCTTTACCCCTCCATAGGGCATATGGTCAACCCTGTATGCCGGCACATCATTGACGATGACACCGCCCACCTCAAGAACCTCGAAGGCGAGGAAGGCATTCTTCAGGTTATTGGTGAAGACCCCTGCCTGAAGCCCGTAGACCGATTCGTTCACCGCATTCAGGCCGTCCTTGAAATCATCTATTTTCGTTATGGTCACCACAGGTGCGAAGACCTCCATGCAGCTCACCTTCATCTGGGAAGTAGTATCCAGGATAACGGTGGGCTCATAAAAATTGTTTTTCCTCTTCCCCCCGGTGATGACTTTCGCACCAGCAGCCTTTGCCTCATTCACCCATGCCTCCACCCGTGCAAGGTTCTCTTCATCGATCATGGGACCAAGGTGGTTAGCATCATCGAGGGGATCACCCATTCTGAGCCCCCTCACTTTTTGGGTGAAGTTTTCGACGAAATCGTCGAAAATGTCTTTGTGCACATAAACCCTCTGCACAGAGATGCATACCTGGCCTGCATATGAAAATGAGCCGGTCACACACCGGGCTATTGCATATTCGAGATCACATTGTCTGTCAATGACAACACCTGCGTTCCCTCCCAATTCCAGGAGGACCCTCTTTTCGTTGGCCAGCTTTTTCAGTTGCCAGCCCACCGATGCACTACCGGTAAAACTGAGGACCTTGATCCTCTCGTCTGTGATGATCTTTTCCGCAATCTTACTGCCGCACGGCAAGATACTCAGACAGCCTTTGGGGATTCCGGAACCCATGATGATTTCACCCAACATAAGGGCAGAGAGGGGCGTTTTTGAGGCCGGTTTAAGAAGTATGGGATTCCCTGCAGCGATGGCAGGAGCAATCTTGTGGACTACCAGATTCAAAGGGAAATTAAAAGGGGTGATGCCGAACACCGGGCCGCAGGGGAATCTCCTGGTGATGCCCCATCGTCCCTCTGACAATTTGTTCCTGTCAAGACTGATGAATTCTCCCCCTATCCGGGATGTTTCCTCAGAGGCAATTGTGAAGGTGAGTGCGGCCCTGTCCACCTCGCTTCTTGACTCCTGGACCGGTTTGCCGTTTTCCAGGGTGATGGTTCGCGCGAGTTCCTCCCTGTTTGCTTGAATGGTTTCGGCCACCTTGCGCAGGATCTCAGCCTTCTGGTGCGAGGGGAGGGATGCCATGACAGGACGGGCCTTGTGCGCAGTATGTAATGCCCTCTCAGCATGTTCAGGCAATGCCCTGCAGACTTTGGTAATTGGTTGATTGTTATAGGGATTGATGACATCCATGACCTCGTCACTCTGTTCCCATGTTCCCCCGATAAGCAGCGGATATAATGATTTCATCGTGCACCTCCTCCTTCACTTTTAGCAAAAAGCAAGAATAAGCGCAAGAGGCTCTCCCGGATGGGGAAGCGTACGTTGCAACGGTAAGAAGAACCCAGCACTCCACATAAACGGTCTGTACCAGGCAGAAGCAGCCGTTTTTGATATAATGAAGAAGGTACTGATCACGCACACCAGAAGGGAAAACGAAGGATGAAGGGATGGGAATGAGCAGGAAAATTGACCTGCCGGTGACCGGGATGACTTGTGCATCATGTGCAGCGGCTGTCGAAAAAAGCCTGAGGAGAATTGACGGGGTGAGGAGTGCCGCAGTAAATTTTGCCTCTGAAAAGGCCACTGTGGAACTGGAAACTCCCGTGGACCTGAACCTTCTGGGGGAGGCCATAAAGGCAGAGGGGTACGGGCTTCTTGTGGGCAGAATAGATTTTGCGGTGAGGGGGATGACCTGTGCCGCGTGCGTCGCTGCAGTGGAAAAGGCACTGAGGGGGCTTTACGGCGTTCTTAAAGTGACGGTAAATCTTGCGGCTGAGAGGGCTTCAGTTGAATACCTGTCCACTATTGTGGATTTCAATGATTTCAAGAAGGTCGTGGGGGACGCGGGATATGCCGCAGAGCAGATCACCGGGGATTTTATTGACAGGGAGAAGGAACAGAGAGAAAGGGAGTTCCTTGATATCAGAAAGCGGTTTCTGATCAGCGCATTCCTTTCCGCGCTCATTTTCATGGGAAGTATGGTGAGGATTCCCCTCCTTTCAGAATGGCCGGTACTCTTTGTGCTCGCAACGCCTGTGCAGCTCTGGGCTGGCATGAGATTTCACAGAGCAGCCTGGGCTGCCTTTAAACATAGAACCACGAACATGAACACCCTGATTACGGTGGGGACCTTCGCTGCATACCTTTATAGTGTCCTCGCCACCTTCACGCCTGGCCTCTTTCTGGAGGGTGGCATTGCCCCTGACGTCTATTACGATACCTCAGCCATGATCATAACCCTCATACTCCTCGGAAGGATGCTGGAGGCCAAGGCCAAGGGAAGGACTTCCGAGGCGATCAAGGGGCTTATGCGGCTCCAGCCCCGGACCGCAAGGGTAATGAGGGATAGCAGCGAGAGGGAAATCCTTACTGAAGAGGTTATGGCAGGGGATATCGTGATCATGAGGCCCGGAGAAAGGATACCGGTTGACGGAGAGATCACGGAGGGATATTCAACAGTGGATGAGTCCATGCTTACGGGTGAAAGTCTTCCCTTGGAGAAGAGCCTGGGGGACAGGGTCTTTGGAGGGACAATAAACAGATCGGGAAGTTTCAAACTCAGGGCCACGAGGGTGGGAAAAGGGACCGCCCTCGGCCAGATCATAAGGCTTGTGGAGGAGGCGCAGGGGAGCAAGGCGCCCATTCAGCGTCTTGCAGACAAAGTGGCATCCATATTCGTGCCCGTGGTAATTTCTATCGCGGTTGCGACATTCGTGATATGGTTTGTATTTGGATCAAAGCCGGCATTTACGCTAAGCCTCATGAACTTTATCGCGGTCCTCATTATCGCCTGCCCATGCGCCCTTGGGCTTGCAACACCAACCGCCATAATGGTGGGCACAGGGAAGGGCGCGGAGAAGGGGATACTGATCCGGGATGCGGAAGCATTGGAACTAGCGCATAAAGTGCAGGCCATTGTGCTCGATAAAACCGGCACCATCACCAAGGGAGAGCCGGAGGTTGTGGATATCATACCCGTTGACGGCTTTGCCATGGATGAAGTATTGAGGTATGCTGCGTCAGCGGAGAAGCTTTCGGAACATCCGTTGGGTCAGGCGATAGTCAGGAAGGCTGAAGAAAAAGGGATAGGCTTAAGTGAGCCGAAGGAATTTCTGGCAATACCGGGCGGAGGCGTAAGGGCGGTATTAGATGGCGATTCAGTAATCATTGGCACTCTCAGTCTATTGCAAAAGGAAGGCGTGAATGTGTCCTCGATGAGAGGGACAGAAGAGAAAGTATCCTCTGAGGGGAAGACACCTGTGTGTGTGGCGATTAACAAAAAAGTGGGGGGGATGTTTGCCATTGCCGACACAACAAAGGACGGCTCCGCTGACGCAATAAGGGAACTGAGGGAAATGGGGATCGAGGTGGCAATGCTCACCGGAGACCATAAGAATACCGCAGAGGCCATTGCGAGGATTGTGAGAGTGGACAGGGTTTTTGCGGAGGTCCTGCCTGAGCAGAAGGTGGAGGTGGTGAGGGCGCTGAAGAGAGAGGGCAAGGTCACTGCCATGGTGGGAGACGGGATCAATGATGCCCCTGCACTTGCCGAGGCTGATGTGGGGATTGCCATAGGCACCGGGACAGACATCGCGATAGAGGCGTCGGATATCACCCTTATTAAAGGAGATCTGAGGAGCGTGGTGGAGGCCATTAAACTCAGCAAACTCACCCTGAAGACCATCAGGCAGAATCTCTTTTGGGCATTTTTCTACAACGTAGTGGGGATCCCTATTGCCGCGGGACTTCTCTATGCATTCGGCGGACCCCTTCTGAACCCTATGATCGCCTCTGCTGCCATGGCATTCAGCTCCGTATCCGTGGTGAGTAATTCACTTAGATTGAGGAGGAAGAAACTATGAAGGTCGTCACCGCGCAGGAAATGCAGGATATAGACAGAAGGACTATTGAGGAATTCGGTGTCCCCGGGCAGGTCCTGATGGAGCGAGCCGGTATGGCAGTGGCCTCGAAGATCAAGGAACTCTTTGCGCAAAAAAAAACCATAGTCCTTGCCGGCGGGGGAAACAACGGAGGTGACGGGTTCGTTGTTGCACGTGAGCTGTTTAATTCAGGATGGCATGTGAAGGTCTTGCTCTTTGCAAAACAGAATAAATTGAGCCCTGACTGCCTCTCCCAGCTGAGGAGCGCAAGGAAGGCGGGAGTCCAGGTTGAATTCAGGACAGGAGTCACCGCAGGAGACCTCCACAGCGCGCTGGTGGTAGATGCGCTGTTTGGAACAGGACTGAACAAGGAGATAAAAGAGGGCCTGACAGAGGTCATTTCAGCACTGAACATATCCGATTCCCCCGTGCTCAGTGTGGACATAGCCTCAGGCATATCTGCTGATTCCGGCCGGGTGATGGGCGTGGCGATAAAGGCGGATTATACGGTGACGTTCGGACTTCCCAAAAGGGGCCATCTCCTCTATCCCGGAGCCGATTACACAGGAAAGCTTTTTGTGGAAACCATAGGATTCCCGGGAGAGCTTCTCACGTCGGACGACCTGACCGTGGAACTCCTCGAGAGGCAGTATGTCTGCCAGTTGATTCCCGAGAGACCGAGGTATTCCCATAAAGGAGATTACGGTCATGTACTCATTGTTGCAGGTTCGAAAGGCAAGACGGGTGCGGCGTTCATGGCCGCAAAGGCATGCATGAGAGCGGGCGCAGGGCTTGTCACTGTGGGTGTTCCGGAGTCCCTGGCAGACATTGTGCAATCAAGGGTCACGGAAGAGATGACCCTGCCTTTGCCCGATGGGGGAGGCGGGATTCTTTCGTCAAAGGGTTCATCAGTAATTCTCAAGTTCCTTGCAGAAAGGGCCAATGTGCTTTGCATAGGTCCGGGGATTGGAGTGTCTGATGAGACCATGAAGTTGCTGGCAGAACTCATCACTTCTTCAAGAGCGCCCATGGTGATTGATGCCGATGGGATAAACTCCATAGATGACACAGGCCCATTCGCCCGTGATCCTGACACCTCATCCAGGGGAGATGGCGGCACTCCTCAGTAAGAAGGCACCCCCCCCTGGCAGGGGAAGCCGAAAATCCGAAGCAAGGGAACTCAGGACTCAGATCGAGCAGGAGAGGATTGCCACTGCCCTTTCATTCTCACAGGAAACAGGGACCTATCTTCTGCTCAAGGGTGTTCCCACAGTATTGGCCGAGCCAGGAGGGAAGGCATACATTAATCCTACAGGGAATCCAGGAATGGCAACAGGGGGGACCGGTGATGTACTCACCGGCATGGTCTCTTCCTTCATGGCCCAGGGGCTGAACCCGACGGACGCTGCGATACTTGGAGTGTATATGCACGGACTTGCCGGTGACATTGCTGCTGATAAAAAAGGCGAGCATTCCCTCATCGCATCCGATATCATCGAATCCCTGCCCGAGGCCTTCAAATGTCTGAAGAACGCATAGCCCGAATCCGGGATGTATCCTCATGCGAGCCATCCTGGCCTGTTCTCACATAGGCTGAATGGAAACCCTGATC
>Ga0335070_10005285_pt1 | contig 15163 bp, 11 predicted proteins | sample Lox_Sample_13_FD_206722 | JGI IMG/M metagenome (GOLD analysis project Ga0335070, IMG submission 206722) | Soil microbial communities from Loxahatchee National Wildlife Refuge, Florida, United States - Lox_Sample_1.3 | ecosystem: Environmental > Terrestrial > Soil > Wetlands | place: USA... | reverse complement strand
GGACTCACTCCAGCGCGCAACGGAGGCGGGCCTGCCCGGGGCGCGGCGCTGAGCAGTGGGGGCGGCTTCGCCCTGCTGGCGGCGTGCGCTTTGCGTGGCCTGCGACAAAAGATAAAAGCCCGGCAATTGCCGGGCTTTTATCTTTTGTCGCTTCTGAGGGGGCGGCGCGCTACTTCGCGAACTGGTCCGGTACTTCGGTCACGCGACGTTGAGATACGTGATTAACCCAATCTGTACTGTCGACCGGCACGGCTGGCCGGTTCGACGTGCGCTCAGCGGTGTAAGTCTTCGCGTAGGCGATGAGGGAGGCGTAGTCGTCGGCAGAATTCGCGCGAGTGTGCCGGGGCGCATAGCGGTCTGCCTCGAGGTCGGACTCACGCGAGCGATGCGCCATGACCGGCGGCCCTTCGCGATACGGCTCGAGCTTGACCGCCCGGACATTGTGGCGCGCCTCGCGCTGAACCAGCCGCGCGGGCGCCGCCGCCTTCGCCCGCACGCCGAAATCGGGTTGCGCGCGCGCAGGCACGTTCGCCCGTAGCGCTTCGATCTCATTGACGGCTGTCATCACGGGAGCCTGCGCAGGGGCCTGAGCGGTCCTATTCGCCAGGCCAGGTGCGACGGCTTCGGTAGCCGGTGCGTGCTCAATGGGCTGCGAAGCGGGTGCAACTGGGCGGGTTGACGGCTGCTGCACGGCATCCACAGTCGCGTGCTCATGTTCGGCGCGTGCGTTAGCGGTACGTTGCGATGCGTCCTGCCTCTCGATCGTATTGGAGCGCGAGACTGCCTTGGTGGCCGCGGTTATCGAGTCGCTTGGCGCGTGACTCGCGACAATCCAGGCGAGCAGCGCTGCACAGCCAATCGCGACTGCGAGCTTGGTTCTCTTGTACGGGGGTGAACGCCGCGACAACACAACCGGTTTGCGCAGTTTCCGCGGCGACGTGGCGCGCGCGGCCGTTGCATCGGCGGGCGTTTTTGGCGTGATGGGCGCGGCGACGGGCGCAGGAGGCAGCGGAAAGGGGCTGCGATCGCGGTCCCAGCGTGCGACCGCGAGGAATGCTTCGGCGCTCAGGCACATCGTACGCATGATGGCTGCATACAGTGCGTGTAGTTCGCTACGCCAACTGAGGTGAGAGGGTGTCAGCGCCCATTCCCGGCCGAATGTCGCCGGCAGCATGCCAAGCGGCCGAATGTACGGCAATGCGAACACACCTTCGACCTGAATGAACGGAGTTGTGGACATGGATCTTTTGCAGCCGCGGCTTGGCGCCGGCGCCGGGTGGCAAGGCTATCGACGACACGCGCTGATGGGTCGCCCGCGGTGCGCCGCATAAAAGTGAAGAGGTGTTGCGCATGATGGCAGCTGTAATGGCGTCGCTCTATCGGATATGTCCTAAAAAGTGGGCGCCTTTGCGCTGCGCGCAGCGGTGGTGCGGGGGCAGGGCAACTCGACTGGGCGTCACACGCCGTCGAGCCGATACACGTAGCGCAGCGCCGTGATGTCGATGCCGCCCATGCGGTCGGGCTCCGAGCCCGAGTAGGTCCAGCCCTGACGCTCATAGAACTCGATAGCAGGTGAGTTGCCGGCGAGCACATACAAGTAGAGCCGGGTTTCGCCCTGGGCGCGCGCCCAATCCTGCGCTGCGCGCATGAGGCACTTGCCAACGCCAATGCCCTGATGCGCGGGCAGCGCATGCAGATTGTCGAGCAGCACACCCCACGGCGAGCCGGGCTGGCGTTCTACGCAGACGAACCCCGCAGCGGTGCCCGACTCGAGTTCGGCGATCAGGACGAGGCGGCGTTCGCTGCCGGGCGCTTCCATGCGCGCGCGCCAGTAGGCGGCGCGCTCGGCGCCGACTTCGCGTTCGAGGAATGCGGCAGGCAACAGCGCGCGATAGGTGGCCTGCCAGCTTGCGGCGTGCATGGCGGCGAGCAATGGGGCATCGGCGACGGTGGCCGGGCGCAGCGTCAGGGCGGGGGCTTGGGTCATGCGCATTGATGGCGTTTGGGCCGACAGAATCAGGGCGCGCGTCGGGGGCCGCGCGCCGAGCCCTACCGCGTCCTATTGTGCCCCATCCGGGAACGCACGCGGCGGGTTCATGGCCACGGAAAGAAATTTGAATGCTAATGGAATTAAGATGAAAGAAATGCGCGACGTTAGCGCCTTTTGGCCGCGGCTTGTAGGGGGTTGCCCGGATATCTGGCCCCTTGTTCACGCCTCATAATAACCGCCCGCCCGGGCGCGCCCCCGCTATGCTCGCCTTCACGCGAGCTTTTGTTTTCACTGTCCCGCTAGCCGCATCAAGGCTCCTGGGCAGTTTCTTCTGAGAATGTCATGTCCACCGCGTCCCACGCATCTTCTAACGAATCCAGATTCCGGACGGTTTTTCGCGTTGTTAGCGGCAACTTTCTGGAAATGTACGATTTCATGGTCTACGGCTATTATGCTTCGGCGATCGCCCGGACCTTCTTCCCGAGCGACAATCCTTTCGCTTCGCTGATGCTGACGCTGTCCGTATTCGGCGCGGGCTTTCTGGTGCGTCCGATCGGCGCCATCATCCTCGGCGCGTATATCGACCGTCACGGCCGCCGCAAGGGCCTGATCCTCACGCTCGGCCTGATGGCAATCGGTACGCTCACGGTCGCGCTGGTGCCGGGCTACGCGACGATCGGCATACTCGCGCCGGCTCTCGTGCTGCTGGGCCGCCTGTTGCAGGGCTTTTCGGCAGGCGTGGAACTGGGTGGCGTTTCGGTTTATCTCTCCGAAATCGCGACCCGGGGCAACAAGGGTTTCTACGTTTCGTGGCAGTCGGGCAGCCAGCAGGTCGCCGTCGTGTTCGCGGCGCTGCTTGGCGTGCTGCTACACCGTCTGCTGCCCGTCGAGCAGATGACGAACTGGGGTTGGCGCGTCCCGTTCATCATCGGGTGCCTGATCGTGCCGTTCCTGTTCCTGATCCGCCGTTCGCTGCAGGAAACTGAAGAGTTCGCGAAGAGGAAGCACCGCCCGTCGATCAAGGAGATCACGGCCTCGATGATGCAGAACTGGGGCGTCGTGATCGCCGGCATGGGCATGGTCATCATGACCACCGTTTCGTTCTACATGATCACGGCCTACACGCCGACCTTCGGCAAGGAAGTGCTCAGGATGAACGAGCTCGACACGCTGATCGTGACCGTCTGCATCGGCTTGTCGAACCTGTTCTGGCTGCCGGTTTCGGGCGCGATTTCCGACCGCGTCGGCCGCCGCCCGGTGCTGATCGTCTTCACCGTGCTCACGATCCTCACCGCCTACCCGGCCGTGCAGTGGCTCGTGGCGGAGCCGTCGTTCGGTCGCCTGCTGTCGGTTGAACTGTGGCTGTCGTTCCTCTACGCCTGCTACAACGGCGCAATGGTCGTGGCGCTCACCGAAGTGATGCCCGCCGACGTGCGCACCGCCGGCTTCTCGCTTGCCTATAGCCTCGCGACGACGGTTGGCGGCTTCACGCCGGCGATCTCGACCTACCTCATCCACGTGAGCGGCAACAAGGCTGCGCCCGGTGCGGTGATGGGCGTGGCGGCGGTGTGCGGCCTTATCGCCACGCTTGTGCTATATCGCACGCGCGAAGCGCGCAATCAGTACAAGGCAGCTTGATGCGCGGTGCGCCCTTCCTGGCGCACCTGCCATTTGCACAATTTCGCTTTCGCAACGAAAGGGAAGCAGGCGCGGCGCCTCTTTGGCCGCGCCTCATGGCCTGAGTGCCCGATGCTCCGCCGCTCAGGCGTCGCGCAATTCGCGCGCGACCGTTTCCACGACTTCCGCCCACGCATGCGGCCGCGGCTGGCGCACGAGCCGCGCGCGCGGGTACCAGGGACTTTCGTCGGTATTCGTGAACCAGCGCCAGTCCGCTGCGAACGGCAGCATGAGCCAGAGCTTCGCGCCAAGCGCGCCCGCGAGGTGGGCGATCGAGGTGTCGATCGAAACCACGCCGTCGAGGCGTTCGATCACGGCTGCGGTATCCGCGAAATCTCCGAGCTTGCCGCCGAGGCGATGGATCGAGCGCGCACGCGGATGCGCGTCGAGCGCCGCGTGCTCAGCGGCGCTCACATCCGGCTGCAGCACGATCCAGTCGATGCCGTCGAGTGCGAAGAGCGGTTCGAGCGCGGATAGGGCAATCGCGCGGTTCTCATGCTTCAGGATCCGGCCTGACCACGCGAGTCCGATCTTGCGCCGCGCCTGGCCCCCGAGCGACCCGCGCCACTTGCGCCGGTAGGCGGCGCTTGCCTGGAGGTAGGGCGTGCGCGCGGGCAGCGTGTCGATGCTCGTGCCGAGCGCGAGCGGCAGGGAGAGCAGGGGGCAGTGGAGGTCGGCCGCAGGGCGCGGCGCGCCCTGCTCGACGAGCGTGACGCGCCAGGCTTCAGCTGCAGGCGCGATGAGCGGCATGAGCGCGCGCTGCACTTCGAGCACGATGCGCGCGTTGCCTTCCTGTGCCGCCGCGACGAGCGGCACGAAGCGCACGAACTGGAGCGTGTCGCCGAAACCCTGTTCGGCTTCGATGAAGAGCGTGCGGCCATCGAGGGGTTCGCCGTGCCAGCGCGGCAGCGCGCCGGGTGTGGCGCCCGGCGCCCCCGCAGCCCTGGCGGGCGCATAGCCTGCGCCATTCGGCGCGTTGGCGTGCGCCTCCTCGCGCGCGGCCGGATCGAGCCGCCATTCGTACTCGGGCAGCCCGCGCCGGAAGTCGCCGAGCGTGAGCCACGTGATCGCGCGATTGAGGTGCGCGGCGGCGAGATTGGGGCGCACGCGCAGCGCTTCGTCGAAGGCGCGCAGCGCTGCCGCATGACGGCCGAGCGCATGGTGCGCCGTGCCGAGCGCAAGCCAGGCGAGCGCGAATTTCGGGTCGAAGCCGATTGCGCGCTCGTAGGGCCCGATCGCTTCGTCGTGGCGGCCGAGCGCGGCGAGCGCCGTGCCGAGCCCGAAGAGGGCCGGCACGAAGCGCGGCTGTAGCGCGAGTGCCGCTTCGAAGGTGGTCACGGCCTCGTGGTGATGGCCGATCGCATCGAGCGTGTTCGCGAGATTGAAGTGCGCGGCCACGAAGCGCGGCTGCACGCGCAGCGCCATGCGGAACTGCTCGAGCGCGCCCGTGCTGTCGCCGAGCGCGTTCAGCGACATGCCGAGGTTATTGTGTGCGCCTGCGTGGCCGGGGCGAATCTTGAGCGCGCGGCGAAACGCGTCGGCGGCTTCATCGTGGCGGCCGAGTGCGTGCAGCGCGTTGCCGAGATTGTTGTGCGATGACGCGTCGCCGGGCTGCAGGCGCACGGCGTGGCCGAATGCGTACATCGCGTCTTCGTGGCGGCCGATCGCCGCATAGGCGTTGCCGAGGTTGTAATGAGCGAGCGCAAAGGCGGGCGCCAGCGTGAGCGCGTTGCGAAAGCGCTCGATCGCGCCGTCGAGCTCGCCGAGCGCCTTCAGCGCGTTGCCGAGGTTCAGCTGGAGCGCAGCGTCGTCGGGACGCAGCGCGACCGCGCGGCGCACGAGGTCCGCGGCTTCCGCGTGCTGGCCCTGCTGGTGCCGCAGCACGCCGAGCAGATGCAGCGCATCGACGTGCACGGGATCGGCGTCGAGCGTCGCGCGGTAGCCGCGCTCGGCGTCGTCGAGCCGGCCGTCGCGATGTGCGGCGTAAGCGCGGACAAAAAGCTGTTCCATTGACTGAAGAAGCAAAACGTTCGGGACGCAAAGCCGGCATTTTCCCACACTCGCGGACCCGCTCCCGAAGGTTGACGGGATTCCGTTACTCAACTAACATATGAACACATATTCATATGTTGGTATTGGTAGCCATGACTCCGGTTTCCGACGACGAGCGCGTGGTGCCGCTCGCTGACCTTTTTCGTCTGCTTGGCGACGCTACGCGGTTGCGCATCGTGCTCGCCTGCGTGCAGGAGCGGCGCGCCGTCGGGGCGATCGCCGAGGCGCTCGGTCTGTCGCCCTCGCTCGTGAGCCATCATCTGCGCCTGTTGCGCGCGGCGCGCATCGTGCGCGCGGAACGCGCGGGCAAGCAGGTGTTCTATGACGCCGCGGACTCGCATATCAGTGCGATGCTCGCGGAGATGCTGGAACACGTGGCCGAACCCTCGACGCACTGGCAGGAGGGCGCATGACGGCCGCCGATCGCGAGCGCGCCAACGGCGCCGAGCAGCGCGAGGACGAACACGCGCCCGTGTGGTTCGACGAGGCGGCCGGCCAGGCGCCGCAGGGCACGCATGAGCACGCACACGCCGAAGCGTGCGCGCACCGTCACGGCGATGAGTCGCCCCACGAGCGTGACGGGCACGACCGCGAGCACGACCATGGGCACGAGCATGAGGATGGGCACGACCACGACGAAGGCGGCATGCACGACACCCACGCGTCGCACGGGCATGGCCACGCGCACGGCCACCATCACCATCATCACGCGCCAGTCGCAGGACACGGCCGCGCCTTTGCGATCGCCGTCGCGCTGAACGTCTTCATCGTCATCCTCCAGACGGTATATGGCGTGCTCGCGCAATCCACCGCGCTGCTCGCCGACGCAGGCCATAATTTCTCCGACGTGCTCGGCCTGCTGCTCGCCTGGGGCGCCGCCTGGCTCGCGGCGCGCCGTCCCTCGGCGCGTTTCACGTTCGGCTTTGGCAGCTCCTCGATTCTCGCTTCGCTCGCCAACGCCGCCTTGCTGCTCATCGCATGCGGCGCGATCCTCGCACAGGCGATCGGACGGTTGCTCCATCCGGCTCCTGTCGCGGGTTTCGACGTGTTCGTCGTCGCGAGCGTGGGCATCGTCGTCAACGGCTTTTCGGCGTGGCTTTTCATGCGCGGGCAAAAAGACGACCTCAATATTCGCGGCGCGTTCCTGCACATGGCCGCCGACGCAGGCGTCTCGGCAGCCGTCGCCATAAGCGGTCTCCTGATCCTCGCGACTGGTCGGAGCTGGATCGACCCGCTCATGTCCATCGCGGTCGTGGTCGTGATCGTGTATGGCACGTGGGGCCTGTTGCGCGAGTCGGTGCGGCTTGCGCTCGCGGCGGTGCCTGCGAACGTCGACATGGTGTGCGTGCGCGCTTTTCTTGCCGGGCAGGAGGGCGTCGTGGATGTGCACGACCTGCACGTGTGGGCGCTTTCGACCACGGGCTGCGCGCTCACCGCGCATCTCGTGATGCCGGCCGGGCACCCCGGCGATGCCGCGCTCGATGGCATCGTCGAGTCGCTCAACGTGCGCTTCGGCGTGCGGCACGTGACGCTGCAGGTAGACCTCGGCACGAGCGAGCACCGCTGCGCGCTCGACGTGCCGGCCGACGTCAATCGGCACACGTCAACGCACCCGGCTTCGCATGCCCATTCGCCCCCACGGCTGAAGCGCCGCAGTTTGTACGGTACGTTGCGCGGTAGTTTGCACAGCAATCAGGGCAGCATTTGATGCGCTGCCGCGCGACCCGCTCGGGCGCGGGCGATACACTACGTATCGTGTCGAGCGCATGGAGGTCTGCATGGCCGTGGCTTCTTCTCTTGCGCCCGTGCTCATCGTGGGCGCGGGACCCACCGGGCTTGCTGCCGCGATGGGTCTTGCGCGCGCGCACATTCCGGTCCGCCTGATCGATCGCGCACCGCAGCCGGGGCGCCATTCGCGGGCGATCGGCATCCAGGCGCGCACGCTCGAACTCTTCGAGCAACATCGCATCGTCGAGCCGTTTCTCGAACTCGGCCACCGCGCGCACGTCGCGAATCTCTACTCGAACGGCCAGCGCCGCGCGCGGCTCGACTTCGATCCGCTCTTCACGCGGTATCCCTATCTGCTCTTCATCGATCAGACCGTTACCGAGCGCATTCTCACCGGGCATCTCGCCACGCTGGGCGTCGAGATCGAGCGCGGCTGCGAGCTGCTCGAATTCACCCAGGGTTCGGCGGGCGCGAGTGCGGAAGTGCGCCGCCCCGACGGACGTGTCGAGTCGCTGCGCTGCGCATACGTGATCGCCGCCGACGGCGCGCACAGCACCGTGCGCCATCGCCTCGACATGAAATTCGACGGCGAGACCATGCCGCAGTCGTTTCTGCTTGCCGACCTGAGTGCCACGACGCCCTGGTCCGATGACGAGTTCCACGTGTTCGCTTCTGGCGACGGCCTCGCCGCGCTCTTTCCGCTCGGTCACGGCCGTTACCGGCTGATCGCCGATCACAAGGCGATGCTGCCCGCCGCGCCCGAAGGCACGATCGCCGTGCCCACGCTCGACGAATGCCGGGGGATCATCCTGCAGCGCGTGCACCATCCGGTCTCCGTCTCGGAGATGCACTGGGCTTCGTACTTCAGCGTGAACAGCCGCATGGTGCGCCAGCTACGCGTCGAGCGCACCTTCTTTGCCGGCGATGCGGCCCACGTGCACAGCCCCGCGGGCGCACAGGGCATGAACACGGGCATCCAGGAGGCCTTGAATCTGGGCTGGAAGATTGCACGCGTGCATGCGGGCGGCGCGCCCGAGCGCCTGCTCGACACCTATCACGCCGAGCGCTACCCGATCGAGCGCCTCGTGCTGCAACAAACCAGCTTCATGACGCAACTGGTCGAAGCCGATCACGGCCCGCTCAAGCTGCTGCGCGAGCGCGTGATGCCGGCGCTCGTCGCGCTCGGGCCGCTGCGCGACGCGGCCCGCCAGGCGGTGAGCGAGCTGTCGATCCAGTACCGGCGCAGTCCGCTCACGCTCGAGCGCGTGCTCGACGGCGGACCGCGCGCGGGGGAGCGTGCCCCGGATGCGCTGGTGGGCGTGGTGGACGGTCCGCTTGGCAAGGCGCCCGACAAGGGGCGCATCTTCGACCTGCACGATCCGGCGTGCTTTTCGCTGTTTCTGCTGGTGGAAGGCGAGGGCGAAAGCGCGGGAGCGAAAAATAACGGCGCGGGTGCGCACGCGGCACTCGCGCGCTTCGTGGAGGCCGTCGAGCGGCTGTTCCCGCAGGCGCTGCGGGTCTGGTGGATCTCCGATCTCGCGAATGGAGAAACGCCACTGGCGGGCGAGGGGGCGCCTGCGCTCGGCGAATCGTACGGGCGCACGCGGCCCGCGTTCTATCTCGTGCGGCCCGACGGCTACATCGGTGCGCGGGGCCGCCCCGGGTCGGACCTCAACGCGCTGCTGCGCCACTGCGAGACGTGGTATGCGGCGACGGGCTTCGCACAGGCGCCGCAGGGCTGAGCCGTGCGGCGCCGTGTACGTGTGACCGTCATGCGACGGGTCGTAGGGGGCGTGTCAGGCCGCCACGGGCGTCAACGTCTCGCGATACTTCGTGAGGGCCGCGAGCACGATCTCCGTGAAGCCCGCCTTCTCGCCCTCGACATCGAGCGCCGCGAGCAGCCTGCGGCGCATGCGCGGCTCCCAGAACTTGCGGATGTGCTCCGCGATGCCCGTGAGCGCCTCTTCGCGATCGGGCAGCGATTCGAAGAACATGCCGATCTGGTTCGCCATTTCGATCAGGTGGTCTGCTTGCATCGCCTTATTTCCCCGATGTTGTGAGTGGTTCGCGCTGGCGGTGCAGGTCGAGCTGCGTCGCGTTGAAGCGCGAGTACTCGCGCTGCCACTCCGAGGGCTGCTGCACGTGGCTCACCTGCACGGCCGTTACCTTGTACTCGGGGCAGTTCGTGGCCCAGTCGGAAGAGTCGGTGGTGATGACGTTCGCGCCCGATTCGGGGAAATGGAACGTCGTGTAGACCACCCCCGGCTGCATGCGCGTGCTGACCTGCGCGCGCAGCACCGTTTGCCCCGCGCGCGACTGGATGCCGACCCAGTCGCCGTCGCGAATGCCGCGATCGTCGGCATCGACGGGATGAATCTCCAGCCGGTCCTCTTCGTGCCAGCGCGAGTTCTCGGTGCGGCGGGTTTGCGCGCCGACGTTGTACTGCGAGAGGATGCGGCCCGTCGTGAGCAAGAGCGGGAAGCGGCGCGTGACCTTCTCCTGCGAGGCGATGAACTTCGTGATGACGAACTTGCCCTTGCCGCGCACGAACTCGTCGATGTGCATGATCGGCGTGCCATCGGGCGCGGCTTCGTTGCACGGCCACTGGATGCTCCCCAACTCGTCGAGCTTCCGATAGGAAACGCCACGGAACGTGGGCGTGAGACGCGCGATCTCGTCCATGATCTGCGACGGATGCGTGTAGTCCATCTCGTAACCGAGCGCGCGTGCGAGCAGGATCGTCACCTCCCAGTCCGCGTAGCCGGCGACGGGTGGCATGACCTTGCGCACGCGCGAGATGCGGCGCTCCGCGTTCGTGAACGTACCGTCCTTTTCGAGGAACGACGAACCCGGCAGCAGCACATGCGCGTACTTCGCCGTCTCGTTCAGGAAGATGTCCTGCACGACGATGCATTCCATCGACGAAAGCGCGGCCGCCACGTGCTGCGTGTTCGGATCGGACTGGACGATGTCCTCGCCCTGGCAATAGAGGCCCATGAACGTGCCGTCGAGCGCCGCCTCGAACATGTTCGGAATGCGCAGGCCCGGCTCGCTTTGCAGCGCGACGTGCCATGCGCTTTCGAATTCGGCGCGCACGGCCGCGTCGCCGACGTGCCGGTAGCCTGGCAGTTCGTGCGGGAACGAGCCCATGTCGCACGAGCCCTGCACGTTGTTCTGGCCGCGCAGCGGATTCACGCCCACGCCTTCGCGGCCGATGTTGCCGGTGGCCATCGCGAGATTGGCGATGCCCATCACCATGGTCGAGCCTTGCGCGTGCTCGGTCACGCCGAGGCCGTAGTAGATCGCGGAGTTGCCGCGCTGCGCGTAGAGGCGCGCGGCGGCGCGTACCTGTTCGGCCGGCACGCCGGTCACGTCGGCCATGGCTTCCGGTGAATTCTCCGGCAGCGCGACGAAATCGCGCCATTGCTCGAACGCGCGCGTCTCGCAGCGCTCGGCCACGAACGCCTCGTTCACGAGCCCCTCGGTCACGATCACGTGCGCGAGCGCGTTGACGATCGCGACGTTGGTGCCCGGACGCAGTTGCAGATGATGCTCGGCCTTCACGTGCGCGGTGTCGACGATGTCGATGCGGCGCGGGTCGACGACGATCAGCTTCGCGCCCTGGCGCACGCGGCGCTTCAGGCGCGAGCCGAACACCGGATGGCCGTCGGTGGGGTTCGCGCCGATCACCATGATCACATCGGAGTGATCGACCGAGGCGAAGGTCTGCGTGCCCGCCGATTCGCCGAGCGTCGTCTTCAGGCCATAGCCCGTGGGCGAGTGGCACACGCGCGCGCAGGTATCGACGTTGTTGTTGCCGAACGCGGCGCGCACGAGCTTTTGCACGAGATACGTTTCTTCATTCGTGCAGCGCGAGGACGTGATGCCACCGATCGAATCGCGGCCATGCCTGGCCTGAATGCGGCGGAACTCGCTCGCGGCGTAATTGATCGCCTCTTCCCAGCTGACTTCGCGCCACGGATCGGTGATCTTCGCGCGGATCATCGGCTTCTTGATGCGGTCCTTGTGCGTCGCGTAGCCCCACGCGAAGCGCCCCTTCACGCAGGCGTGGCCTTCGTTTGCCTGGCCGTTCTTGTGCGGCACCATGCGCACGACCTCGTTGCCCTTCATCTCCGCCTTGAACGAGCAGCCCACGCCGCAATAGGCGCAGGTCGTCACGACCGAGTGCTCGGCCTGGCCGAGCATCACGACGGTCTTTTCCTGCAGCGTGGCGGTGGGGCACGCGGCCACGCACGCACCGCACGAGACGCACTCCGATTCCATGAACGGCTCGCTCGCACCCGCGGCCACACGGGATTCGAAGCCGCGTGACGCGATGGTCAGCGCGAAGGTGCCTTGCGTTTCCTCGCAGGCGCGCACGCAACGATTGCAGACGATGCACTTCGAGGGATCGTAGGTGAAGTACGGATTCGATTCGTCCTTCTTGTCCTTGAGGTGATTCGCGCCGTCAAAGCCGTAGCGCACTTCGCGCAGACCCGTCACGCCGGCCATGTCCTGCAGCTCGCAGTCGCCGTTGGCGGGGCAGGTGAGGCAGTCGAGCGGGTGATCGGAGATGTAGAGCTCCATCACATTGCGCCGCAGCTTCTGCAGGCGGTCGGTCTGCGTGCGCACCTTCATGCCCGCCTCGACGGGCGTCGTGCACGAAGCGGGATAGCCGCGCCGGCCTTCGATCTCGACGAGGCACAGGCGGCACGAGCCAAACGGTTCGAGCGAGTCGGTGGCGCAGAGCTTCGGCACGTTGACGCCCGCTTCGATCGCCGCGCGCATGACGGAGGTGCCCGCGGGCACCGTCACGCATTGACCGTCGATTTCGAGCGTGACGTCGACATCGGCATGGCTGAGCGGCGTGCCGTAGTCGGTTTCGTCGAAGGGCGAGCGTTTTTGCATCGCCTGGGATTTGCAACTGCAATTGCCGGAACCGCAACCACCGGCTTGGGACATGAGCGTGTCGGACATGGGTGGTTCCTCGTTCAGGCGGCCGTCGCGGCGGGTTGTCCACTCGCGCTGGCAGGTTCGAGACCGAAATCTTCAGGGAAATGGTCGAGCGCAGAGAGCACGGGGTAGGGCGTCATGCCGCCCATGGCGCACAGCGAGCCCGACACCATCGTGTCGCACAGGTCGCGCAGCAGCGTGACCTGCTTCTCGGAGGTGTCGCCCTTGCGGATCTTCGCGATCACCTCGACGCCGCGCGTGGAGCCGATGCGGCAGGGCGTGCATTTGCCGCACGATTCGAGCGTGCAGAATTCCATGGCGTACTGCGCGAGCTCGGCGAGATTCGAGGTGTCGTCGTGCACTACGAGGCCGCCGTGGCCCACGACAGCACCGACGGCCGCATAGGCTTCGTAGTCCATGGGAATGTCCCACTGGCTCTCGGGCAGATAGGTGCCGAGCGGGCCACCCACCTGCACTGCGCGCGCCGGACGGCCGCTGGCGGTGCCGCCGCCGTAGTCGAACATCAGCTCGCGCAGCGTCACGCCGAACGCGAGCTCGACGAGCCCGCCGCGCGCGATATTGCCCGCGAGCTGGAAGGGCAGCGTGCCGCGCGAGCGGCCCATGCCGAAGTTCTTGTAGAACGCCGCGCCCTTCGCGAAGATGATGGGCACCGTGGCGAGCGTGATCACGTTGTTGATGACCGTGGGCTTGCCGTAGAGGCCCGCGAGCGCGGGCAGCGGCGGCTTCGCTCGCACGATGCCACGCTTGCCTTCGAGCGATTCGAGCAGCGCCGTTTCCTCGCCGCAAACATAGGCGCCCGCGCCCTTTGCGACGAAGAGCTCGAAGCGCTTGCCGCTGCCGAGCACGTCATCGCCGAGCCAGCCCGCGGCGCGCGCGCGGGCAATCGCCTCCTCGAGCGCCGCGATCGAATGCGGATATTCGCTGCGCACATAGATATGGCCGACGGTGGCGCCGACCGCCATGCCGGCGATCGTCATGCCCTCGATCAGCACATAGGGGTCGCTTTCCATGACGAGCCGGTCGGAGAACGTGCCCGAATCGCCTTCGTCGGCATTGCAGACGACGTACTTCTGGTCGGCTTGCGCATTGGCGACCGTGCGCCACTTGATGCCGGCCGGGAACGCCGCGCCGCCGCGGCCGCGCAGGCCCGATTCGACGAGCGCCTCGCAGGCTTCGGCGCCGGTCAGCTTCAGTGCGTTGCGCAGGCCTTCGAGACCTCCGTGGGCCACGTAGTCGTCGGTGGACAGTGGGTCGGTGATGCCGATGCGGGCGAACGTGAGCCGCTGCTGCTTGCGCAAATACGCGATCTGCTCGACGAGACCGACGCTGCGCGCATGATGGCCGCCTTGCAGGAAGCCGGCGTCGAAGAGGGCGGCGACGTCTTCGGCTTCGACGTTCGCATAGCCGACGCGTCCTTGGGCCGTTTCGACTTCGACGAGCGGTTCGAGATAGAGCAGGCCGCGCGAGCCGTTGCGCACGAGTTCGACGCTCGCGCCGCGCGCGGCGGCTTCGCGTTCAATGGCCTCGGCGATGGCTTGCGCGCCGAGCGCGAGCGCGGAGGAGTCGCGGGGTACGTAGACGCGTGTCATGCGGCCTCCTCGTTGCGGGCGACGGCGGTCATGGCGGCGGCGAAGAGCGCGTCGAACTTCTGCGGTGTCACTTTTGCGTGCAGCGTGCCGTTAATCATCATGGCGGGCGAGAGCGCGCATTGCCCGAGGCAATAGACCGACTCGAGCGCGACGGGGCCGGCGTGCTCATGCGCATGCCCGTGGTCGTGATCGTGGCCGTGCTGTGCGAAGTGGCAGCCCGTATGCGCTTCGATGTGCTGCGCGAGCGCCTCGCTGCCCATGCTGCGGCATGACTCGGCGCGACACAGCTGTACCGTGACCGGCGCGGGCGGCGTAGTGCGGAAGTGGTGGTAGTAGGTGATGACGCCATGCACCTCGGCGCGCGAAAGGTTCAGCGCCTTCGCGAGCGGCGCGACGGCGGCGGGCGGCACGTAGCCAGCCTCGTCCTGGATCGCATGCAGGATCGCGAGCAATGTGCGGCCAGGTTGCGCGTGCGACCGTACGAGATCGTCCGGCGCGCTCACAGTTGTCTCTTCCACGATGAGGCTCCTCCAGGGCATATATGCACTTGTTATTCATAAAGTGTGCATCTATGCTGCGGTTGTCTTGTTGTCTGATCGAACAATAGGCTTGAGCAAGGGCGTACGCAATAGGAACGGTGACTTCATAATGATCAAGGTCGAGTGTCGGGCGCAACTGGTCGTGAAAGACGCGGATGGGCGCGAGGCAAGCCTGACGGACGTTGTGCCGTTGCTCGCGCTCGTCGCCGAAGAAGGTAGCATTGCGCAGGCGGCGCACCGTAAGGGTTTGTCCTATCGCCATGCATGGGGCGTTTTGCGCGATGTCGAGGAGCGACTGGGCGGCGCTCTGATCGCGAAGGCGCGCGGCCGGGGGTCCGTGCTCTCCGAACTGGGGGAGGCCGTTCTGCGCTCGCAGCGGTTGTGCGCGGAGCGTCTGCAGGGCAACCTGGAGGCGCTGGCGAGCGAGGTGGCGAGCGATCTGAACCGCTGGCTCGCACCTTGTGCGCAGGATCTGCGCATCCATGCTTCGCACGGCTACGCGGTGGCGGCGCTCGTGACGGCGCTCGTCGCCGACCAGGTGGGCGTCGAGATCAAGTACCGCGACAGCGCCGATGCGATCACGGCGCTCGCACGCGGCGAATGCGATCTGGCAG
>Ga0335070_10005284_pt1 | contig 15163 bp, 14 predicted proteins | sample Lox_Sample_13_FD_206722 | JGI IMG/M metagenome (GOLD analysis project Ga0335070, IMG submission 206722) | Soil microbial communities from Loxahatchee National Wildlife Refuge, Florida, United States - Lox_Sample_1.3 | ecosystem: Environmental > Terrestrial > Soil > Wetlands | place: USA... | reverse complement strand
TACAATGGCCCCTGAGAGAACTGGCGTCGCACAGATTCCGCCCGGCAACCGGCCTGTCGCGACGCCTGCCTCTGCGACTCCATCGACGAGGAATTCCACATGCGGACGACATCGCACCAAACCGTAAGCGAATGGCCCGCCCGGCAGGAAATCTGCGAAATCGGCCGGCGAATCTACGCTCGGCAGTTCGCGGCCGGCAACGACGGCAACATCTCGTGCCGCTTGTCGCAGCATCTGATCCTCTGCACACCGACGCTGGTCTGTAAGGGCTTCATGAAGCCCAGCGATCTGTGCGTCGTGGACTTGTCCGGCAGGCAGTTCTCCGGCATGCGGCCGGCGACCAGCGAGGTGCTTCTACACCTGGAGATATACAGGCAGGACCCCGCCGTCGGGGCCGTCGTTCACTGTCACCCGCCGCACGCCACCGCGTTCGCGGTCGCCCGCGTGGACATCCCGACGGGCATCCTCCCGGAGGTGGAGGTTTTCCTCGGCGAGGTGCCGCGGGCGGCGTACGAGACACCCGGCGGACCGGATTTCGCCCGGACTGTTCGGCCTTTCATCGGAAAGGCGAACATAGTGTTACTCAGCAACCATGGCACGGTCAGTTGGGGGCCGACGCTGGAGCGGGCCTACTGGCAGACGGAGATCCTGGACTCCTACTGCCGCATCCTGCTTCTCGCCCGGCAGCTCGGTCACGTCGAGCTGCTGCCGGAGGCGAAGGTCGACGAACTCAGGCAACTCAAGGAGCGTTTCACACCTCAGCGAGAAAGATGATCCACCCCACCGACGCGAGACAATGGCCTCAGGCCGACTACGAACGATATTGGCCTACAGCGTTTCACGATTGCATGCGGCGGTAGCGGCCGACCTCCCGGTCGGCCGTCGATGCCCGCCCCGGCCGAGTAGCGCAGGAGCCCGGCCGAGTCGCGCAGAGCCCGGCTGAGCAGGAGCTCGGCCGCTACGGCAGAAAACGCCACACCCAAACGTGAGCCTCTCCAGCCGCGCAAGGCGAATAAACGAAAGACACGCCCTCGGCGTACACCCCTGTCGTGCGAGAAGTGAAAAGACCACTTTCAATGCAGGGGCGGCCGCGGCGCCTTCGTACCTGCTGGAGGCAGCCCCACTTTCACCGCGACCGCCCAATTCACGCCGACGCTCGCCCCTGAGTCAGCGTCGCTTCACCTGTCCTTCTCGCCTTTCCGCGCCCCCTTGCCTGGCGGTTCGGTCTCGTTCTTCGGCGCCGGCGCCTCCGGCTTGACGAGGACGAATTCGTCATCTTTCACCAGTCCGACGCCTGCCACGTACCATTTGTGGCTCACGCCGCTTTCCAACGGCGTGGTCTCTTTGACGTGCAGGCACTTCTCGAACCTGCCCGCCGGCATGTCAAGCTTCTCATCCAGGCTCACGATCTCCGCGCGATCCATGGCCACCTTCGGAGCGATCTCCTGGTAGAACTTGTCGCCGACTTTGGGCTGGGCCGGCATCATCAAACCGAATTGGGCGCCGTTTACGCCGGACATCCATGCCCCTTCGTGCCCGACCACTTTGCCGCCCTTGTAGATGTCCACGTCTTCCCCGAAGTAATAGATATCGTTCGTGCTCTTGTCGATGGCGAAGTAGTTACGGGAGATCTCCGTCGGCTTACCGTTCTTTTCCTCGCGCTCTTCCACCACCCGCGTCGTAACGCCGTCGACTACCTTGGTTTCGTCGAGCACGGTGATCGTCAGTAGCTCGGCGCCGTGCTTGTATTGGCAGCGGTGGCCCGGCTCCAGGATGAAGTAGGGGTTCCTCCCCTGGTCGACCCAGTTCGCCTTATCTACCTTGAAGTCCTTCCGCCATTGGCTGTCATCGGCCTGCTCCTCGCGTTTTTCTCCAACCTTGCGCGAGAACAGCACCTTGCCGCCGGCCGCGTCCACGGCCGCCACCCATAGCGTGTCGGCCGCAATCAAGACCGCTTTGTATCTCGCCTCCTTGCCTTTCAACTCCAGCTCGATCTTGAACACTTTGCCGTCCTTGATCTCCTTCTCCGCAGCCTCGATGGCCTGCGCGAACGTAATCTTCGCCATGCTGTGGGCCTGCTTGAGTTCGCCGGCCTCCTCCGGCTCCGCCTCTTCCGGGGCTTCGTCCTTGACGCCCAGCACTTTTCCGGAGACGGCGTCCACTTTGACCTCTTTCACCGCATCGCCGAGCAGAATGTTGACGGCAAAGAAGATGGACTCCTTCTCCGTCTCCAGCGCCGCCTCGGTCGCCTTGCCGCCGGCGACTTCCTTCTGCGCCGCGTCGATAGCCTGAATCACCGTGATCTTCATCGCCGCCAGCCCGATTATCACGCCCCATACTCTTCCGCTTTTCATGGTTGTGGCCCTTTTCTGCATAAACAAGGTCTAGTTCGCAAGCAGAGGCTTGTGCCGCTCTCCGTCAACGTCCGCTCAACATTTCCGCTGCTCCCCGGTCCGGAGCCTCGTCGAGCCGCACAAGACGCAGGAATCCTATGGGCGCGTACCTTAAAAATTGATGAGCGACGCCAGAATCATGCCCCTCCGTCCAGACTCACAGTTCTGCCGCAGGATCAACTCTGCCTGCCCCAACCGACCGCGGACCGGCCGCTCCGGATCAAGTCCCCATCGTAGGAATCGGCGGCAGCCGGCATGGGTTCGAGCACATCGCCACCTTGCAGCATCGGGCATCATCTCTGAGAATCACCCCGCATGCCTGAGCTGGACGCCGAGCACCTCCGTCTCCCCGTCCGACGGCCTCCCGCTGTCGGCTCGCGCTTGTGGCGCGAGTGGTGCTTTGCCCGCGCCGCGTTTCGGCACTTTCGGGTCAAGTTCCTGCTCATCGGCGGCCTCCTGCTGGGCGGCGGCCTGCTCTTTCGTTTGCTTGAGCCCGAAAAACATCACTCCTACCCCAGGGCGGTCTACTACACCTGGGTACTGGTCTTCGGTCAGCCGCCGGAGGAGTTTCCGGCGTCGGCCGCTCTGCAGGCGATGTTCTTCATCGTCCCCCTGCTGGGTCTGCTGGTAATTCTCGAAGGGTTGGTTGAGTTCGCGTTGATCCTGCGCGACCGGCGCCGTTACGAACGAAGCTGGTGCAAAGTCATGGCTGCTTCACTATCCAATCACATCATCCTCGTCGGCCTGGGCAAACTCGGCTACCGCACCTATCGCCTTCTGCGGCAACTGGGCGAGGAGGTGGTCGTCATCGAGCACAACGCCGACAACCAGTTCCTCGAAGATATCCGCCGCGATGGTTCGCCCTTGTTCGTCGGCGATGCCAGGCGCGAAGCGTTCCTGGAGGACGCCAACGCCGCCGCCGCCAAGAGCATCATCCTGGCGACCAACCACGACATGGTGAACCTCGAGGTGGCCCTCGACGCCCGGCGGATCAATCCGCAAATCCGCGTGGTCATGCGGATGTTCGACCAGAACATCGCCGACAAGGTCCGGGAGGGGTTCAATTTACAGGTGGCCATGTCGCAGTCGGCACTCTCCGCCCCGGCATTCGTGACCGCCGCCCTGGAGGGCAGCACGGTGAGCAGCCTGCTGGTCGGCGATCAGCTCATGGTGATCGAACGCTGGCCGGTGGACCTCGGCGGGCCGTTTCACAAGAAGACCGTCGCTCAGATCATGGCGGATCATGGTGTGGTCGTCATCGAGCGGCGCCCGCGCGGGGGCGAGCCTCGCCTGATCCCCCCGCCCGACACCACCCTGGAAGCCGGAGACGAACTGCTCATCCAGGGGACGTTCCCAGCATTCAACAAGATGCGTGCGACGTCGGCCGGCCAGCCTCAATGCGCGCGGTAGGCGCGGCCAGCCGCGACGGTTCACTACGAGGTGCTTGAAGAACACGAGGCAAGTGGTACCGGACAGGCGTTACCCATACTTCCACGCAGCCGGCCGAAAGGTGGTAAATCTAGACAAATCATGGGAAGAACCATTAGCACTTCCTAAACCCCCCGCCATAGGCCGAGGGTCTGGAAAGCGCCAACCCGAACCTGCTGGCAGCCGGTACCACACCCCTTCGCGGATAAGCTCATGGTGGCGCGGCCGTTCATCCCCCACGGCCGACAGTCCGCCGAGGAGTGGTCATTCTTCCTCGCGCCGTCGGATGATCTCGCGGATGTCGCCGATGAAGTTCGCGTCGGCCTTGGCCTGCTCCAGAAGCCGCCGGCAGCGAGGACATTGATCCACGTGGGCTCGAATACGCAGAAGGGCTGGATCGTCGCTTCCCGCTGCGAGTTGCTCGATCCGTTCCTGTCTTGGACAACGCATGGCCGTACTCCGCTCCTATTCATACTTACGCCGAACGAGCGGTTTCTTTCAGCGAAAAGGGGGAAAAATGCTCTCCGGGAAGGCAGTTCCGTGATGAGCAGGTCGCAGGAATCAGGATACCGCTAAGCAGCCCGCGCCCACCGGCCTGGGCATACCCCGAGTGACAGGCTTGCTGTGGGATTCCCTGATGCACGCTGACTTGGGGCCACGCTCTCAGTCGCCGGCATCAGACTCGACAGCGGAGCGAGAGGTGGGCTCAGCAGCCAGGTCCGATAGACCCGCGATCGCCTCGCTCACGCCGAGCCAGCGGTCGGGGGCCGGCGGAGATTCGGCGGGATCAACAAGCTTGTCGGCTTCCGCAAGGGCCTGATCCGCCCGATCTTTCTCACCCGAGGCACGGAGCTTCCCCGCCCAGCCGCGGAGCAACTCCGCGCGGACGAACCGGACCGTGTCCGCAGCCTTTGCGCGCGTGGCGGCGTCCTCGCCGGCAAACCAGGAGTCGACACGAGCACCAAGCCTCTGACAAAGCGCGATGCCGGCCGCGAAATCACCGGTGTCGCCCAGGGCACGACAGCGTTCGATTCGAGCAAGGAAACCGACGCGGCGGGAGGCAGGAGCGGTGATAATCGGGTGAAGAACCTGCAAGCTTCGTTCCGGACGACCGGCCCGGCGGTAGGCGACTCCAATCCAGAGCTTCGCGGATTCGACAATGGCCTCGTTGGAATCGTCGAGGTAAACCGCGAGCCGGTTGCAGGCGGTGAGCAGGCGTTTGCCGGATTCCTGGGACGAATCAGAGCGGGCGATCGCATCGAACACGTCGGCGAACGCGCGAAGCATGTCGATGCGATCTCTCAGGTCCCTGCCGGCCGGCTCCTCTACCGGACTTTCTTTCAGCGCGCCGGCTGCACGATCGAGTAGCGCGATCGCGGCAGTCGTCATGGCCGTCAAGGCCTCGCGGCCATCGTGTCCATCGGCCAATTCCGCCGAAAGGGGAGCAGCGCACCGCCTGACCAGGATGCACTGGGCGGCAGCCAGACAGGCCCGACCCCTCCCAGGCTCGCCAGTGGCGGACGCCGCGACTGTTTCGAGAAGATCACACGGCTTATCGCTTTCGTTGGCGGGGGCGGAGCTTGGGGGTCTTACTGCCTCCCCCGAGGAAATGTCGGTGCCCGCCGGGCCGGCCCTCCGGCTTGACGGCGAACGCTCTTCCGGTCCTTGGCCGGCGGCGGGCGCGCGGAACTGAGCCAGGATCATGGCAGTAGCGATCATGAACAGGAGAAGCCTGATGCCCGACGGCGATCGCGAGCATGTTTTCCGGCCGTCCATTAAGACTCACTCGAGCAACAGGCGTAGAATCATAAGAGCGACATCAAGCCGAACGGTCCATCCAGCAAGGCCGATTATAGGCGGGCAAGGATGTTCGTCAATCGCGGAAGAGGCCCGCTAACGACGCATGGAGCATGAGGTTAAAGCGTCGCGATCCCGCAAACCGATGCTAATATGCGCTCGCCTCGCTGGGCGCTGAGTGGGAAGAACATGAGGTGCTCCATGGCCCGATTCAGCCGCTCCGCGATGGGTATCGTTTCGAGGCTGCTCATTGGGACGATGCTCGCCACTGCCGGCGGCTGCGGTGTTGACCGGCTGGCACCGACGTTGCCCGAGGCCATCCCGGGATTTACACTGGATGACCTGAAGAACATACAGAAGGACGAGAGGCTGACGACCGACGAAAAAAGGGAGCAGATCCGAACGGCCGTCGGCGCTCCGAACGATGCCGACGGCGACCGGCTCGTCGATTTTCTCTTGAATCTCACCGTACCTTAAGCGGTGCGGCACTTCGGAAAGAGGCGTGTTTGAGGAGAACAAGGGTGGGAGGCGCGGGATCGCGCCTGATCTGGCCAGAGGAGTAGTTGCCATGAGATTGCTCAAGACGGGGCTTTGTGTGGTGCTGATGGCTTGCATCGGCCTGGCTGCCGGCGGCTGCGGAACCGACCCGCTGGTCAGTGCCGGCCTGAAGGTTGCCAACAACCAGATATCGCAGCTCACCGGGGCTGAGATCAAGGCCCTCAGCGACGCAGCCATGGCGTTGATCAACTCCCAGGGCGGGCAGACCGGGCAACCGCTGACCGACGCACAAGCCGCTGCGGTGGCCAATTTCCTTTTGGTGAACGGCATCAACACGCCGGAGGACATGGAACGAGTCTCCCAGCAGGCCGAGGCGGATCCCACCTCGCTTCAAGGCCTGGATGAGCTTGCCGCGGCGTTCAATGTTGATCCGAATGACCCTGACCCCTATGTAGTGAGGCACGTGTTCGAGCAACTCTTCGGCCTACCGCCTGTCGAGGGCGAGGGTGCCTGACCCACGCCAGGCCGCGGCGCTGAGCCCGCGTGCCTGGAACGTTGCGACCGGAGTGTTGACCGAGCAGTAGAATCACAGCCCGTTCGGCTCTCACCGAGCGGGCTGTTTCTTGCGCGGAACATGGCCGTTCACGCTTCGCTGGCACGGCCACACCGTTACTGATACGATGTCCATCAGCGGCCGTGCATGGCCGGAGGCAACCATGTTCAGCGGTATCATCGATGCCATTGGCGAGATTCGTTCCGTTCGTGACGCACCGGGCGGAAAATCGCTGGTGGTGCGCGCAGCGGGCTATTGGGCGGACCTGAAACCCGGCGCCAGCGTCGCGATCGACGGAGCGTGCCTGACCGTCACGCACGCCGATGCCCAGGATGCGCAATTCGACGTGATTGCCGAGACGCTCCGGCGCACAACTCTCGGGGGCCTTCGGCCTGGCGACCGCATAAATCTGCAGAAATCTCTGGCGGTCGGTGATCGGATTGACGGGCACTTCGTGCAGGGGCACGTCGATGCGGTCGCGACCATCGCGGAAATCCGGGAATCGGGCGGAGAATCAATATGGTGGTTTTCCCTGGCACCCGAGGCATCCCCCACCGGCCAAGTTCCGGTGTCCATCGTTCCGAAGGGGTCTATCGCCGTGGACGGCATCTCCCTGACAGTGGTGGCGGTACGCCAGGGAGGATTCAGTGTCGCCCTGATACCGACGACGTTGCGAGGAACCACCCTTGGACACAAGAAACCCGGCGCGAGAGTCAATGTCGAGACCGACATCCTCGCCCGGACGGTGGTGCAGTACCTACAATTGCTGGGGGTCGGAACAGGCCCGCATGCCGCCGCAGCGAACGATGCGGCAATGATGGATTTGTTGAAACGCGAAGGTTTTGCATAGCCGCGCGGCCGGCCCGGCGAGGGCCGGCAAGTATCCGGGGTGACGCGTGGATTCACCTGCTGAAAATGGCCCGTCAATGCCCACCATTGGGATCACCATGGGTGACCCCGCCGGCATCGGCGCGGAGGTCATCGCCAAGGCGCTGGCCGACCATTCCCTTCGCGAACGCGGCAATTTCATCGTCTACGGCATGCACGAGCAGATCGCCTATGCCGCCGATCTGGCCGAGTTGATGCCCTATTGGATCCGCATGCCCCACGTCGACGTCGCCCGCGTCGTCGCCTCGGGCTCGACGCCGTGGACCGGCTCGACCGTCGTGATCGCCGACTTTGATGAGTGCTTCCTGGAGGGCCGGCTGGCCCGGAAACCTACTGCGGAGGGCGGCCGGTGCAGCATGCGGTTTCTGGACGAGGCCATTGCCGACGCCCGGACCGGCCGGGTCGATGCCCTAGTGACCGGCCCGATCAACAAGACCGCCTGGGAAATGGCCCAGTTTCCATATGCCGGGCACACGGAACTGCTCGCCGCGCGCTGCAAAGCCCGGCATGTGACCATGATGTTCACCGGCGGCCCGCTGCGCGTTGCCCTGGCCAGCATCCATCTGCCGCTCTTTGAGTTGCGAAACAAATTCACCATCGGTCTGGTATTCCAGCCGATCGACCACCTGCACCAGGCGTTGCGGGATTGGTTCGGAGTGCCGCGACCGAGGATCGGCGTGGCGGCGTTAAACCCCCACGCCGGCGAGAACGGCCGTTTTGGCGATGAAGAGTTGCGGGTGATTCAGCCGGCGGTCGAGATGGCCTTGCACGCCGGCATCGAGGCCAGCGGCCCGCATGCGGCGGATACGCTTTTCTGGCGGGCGGCCCAGGGGGAATTCGACGGCGTCGTCGCCATGTACCACGATCAGGCGTTGATACCCATCAAACTCCTGGCCTTCGATCGGGCCGTAAACGTGACACTGGGCCTGCCTATCGTCCGTACCAGCCCAGACCACGGAACCGCCTATGACATCGCCGGGAAGAACGCGGCTGATCCGGGCTCGATGAAGGCCGCCATTCGGCTGGCCGTCGATCTCGCCGCACAACGTCGCCGCAACGGCCCGTCAGCCGGCCCCGATGCCCAAGCGCGGCCATGCTCATTCCGCTGGCCGCAAGTGACTCGTACGTCCATCGACGACGTAGAGTAGCCCCGTGATCCGAACCACACATCAAATAGAGGGAATCAGTTGCCGGTCCAGAAGGAGGCAAACGACGCAATTCCGCCGACATCAGGAGATCGCTGGCAACAACCATCCCCTCCCCCGTGCGGCTCCTTGAGCGATCAGGTTTCGGACCAGCCTTCCGACTTGTCGCGGGCTTCGGCGTCCCCTGGCAAGTTAGCCGCTTGTGCCATATGGGCCGTGATCTGGTCAAGTACTTTGCGGCACTGTGGGCACACATCCACATGCGCCCGGATTCTCAACAGGGCGGGATCGTCTTCGCCAGACGCAAGTTGTTGTATTCTCTCGGTTCTTGGGCAACGCACTTCAACGCCACTCCTTGCCGGGGACACGCGGCCAGCCCGGCTCCAACGGGTGCCCGAACCGGAAAGCCGCACAGGCCCGCTCATCAACTCTCCTTAATGCATAAATAACTCACATCCGCCGCCCTGGAAGGCGGTTTGAATAACCGCTTCTCTTGAATCCCCCCCCAAATCCAGCGATAATGGTGCCTGGGAAGCGCAGAGAATTGCAGTTTTCTCAACTGTCCCGGGGTGAGGAGCAACTCGATGGCATGGCTCAGGAAGGACCATCTGACCGCTGGCGATACAGATCAGACCGACTCTTCGCGAGGGCTCCCTGACGCAATGGAGGCCGTCTACGAGGAATTGCGACAGGTCGCCGCGAACTACCTCCGCTACGAACGGCCAGGCCATACGCTGCAGACAACCGCTTTGCTGCACGAGGCTTATGTGCGCCTCGCCGAGCAGTGCAATCGCCGGTGGTCCAGCCGGGCCGACTTCTGCGCCGCTGCCAGCCAGGCTATCCGCCGGGTGTTGATTGACTATGCTCGAGGCCATCGGGCGGCGAAAAGAGGTGGCCCCAACCCGGAGCGTGTGCTTCTGGACGCAGCCCTCCTGACGCCGGATCAACCGAGCGTCGACTTGTTGGATCTTGATCAGGCGTTGAAACACTTGGCGGCGCTGTCGGAGCGTCAGGCCCGGGTTGTCGAGTTGCGCTACTTCGGCGGGCTGGCCGAGGAGGAGACCGCCGAAACGCTCGGCGTTTCGCGTCGAACCGTGCAAAAGGACTGGCGATTGGCCCGCGCCTGGCTGCTCCGGGAACTGGGCCGAAGCTCCTGACGCCGGTGCCGGCGGCGGAATTGCGTCAAAGCGAGTCGGGCTCCGCCTTTGTCGAGCCTCTTCTCGCGACAAATGAGCAGCTCTCGAACCGGAACCGGTACAAGCGGCCATCTCAGGGACCTGCCGAAATGACACCTGATCGGCACGAACGCATCACGGATCTTTTCAGCGAGGCGGTAGAGCTGCCTCCGCGTGATCGTGCTGACTTCCTGAACAAAGCCTGCGGCGACGACGTGTCCTTGCGGGACGAGATCACGTCGCTCCTGGCGCACGACCACGCCGGTTCGTCCGCGTTTGATTCACCCATCCTCGGTACAGGCTTCAACGTGACCCAGGCGGTAGCTGCCGACACCGCGCTGGAAACGGACCTGCCCGAAGAAATCGGCCCATATCGCGTGCTCGGATTGCTCGGCGCGGGCAGTATGGGTGTCGTTTACCGCGCACAACAGGTGACACCGCCCCGCGAGGTCGCTGTTAAAGTGATGCACCCTGGCCGGGCTTCACGGAGTCTGCGCCGACGCTTCCTGGCCGAGATGGAATCCCTGGCTCGTCTGCGGCACCCCGGCATTGCCCAGATCTATGACGCAGGCGAGGATCTGACCGTCACCGGCCCGCAGCCTTATATCGCGATGGAACTCGTCACCGGACAGCCGTTGCCCGTCTATGCCGCGGAGCGCCACCTCGGCTCCGCCGCGCGGATCGGGCTTCTGGCGAAGGTCTGCGACGCCGTACACCATGCTCACCAGCAAGGCGTAATCCACCGGGATTTGAAGCCCGCCAATATACTCGTGGAGAACGGCGATATAGGACCGCGACCCCGCATACTCGACTTCGGCGTCGCCCGTATCGTCGAACGCGGCATGGAGGTTGCCACCGCCGCCACCCAGGACGGCCAGATCGTCGGCACGCTCGCCTACATGAGCCCCGAGCAGATCGAAGGAAACCCGCACGCGATTGACACCCGCTGCGATATTTACGCCCTGGGCGCCATCGGCTACGAACTGCTGTGCGGCCGCCTGCCCATCGACGTATCCACCTCCTCGTTGCACGCCGGAATGCATGCGATTCTTGACCAACGCCCGAAGCCGCTGGCAACGCACGGTCGTCAGTTCCGGGGAGACCTCAGTCGCATCTTTGCCAAGGCGCTGGCGAAGAATAAGGAGGATCGCTACGACTCGGCGGCGGCCATGGCGGCCGACTTGCGCAATTATCTCGAACATCGACCGATCACGGCGCGGCCGCCCAGCGCGGTCTATGTGCTGACCAAGTTCGCCCGGCGTTATCGTCTGGTCGTTGCAGCGCTCGTTGTGGGCGTCACTCTTGCCGCTGTTGGCCTCATCCGCGCCCATCTGGCGCGACAAGCATTGCAGGCCCAGTACACCGAGTCGCGCGACGTGGCGAGTTTCCTGGTGCGCGAGTTCACCGACAAGCTCGACGAGATCGGCGGAACCAATGAGGTTCGTCGGGACATGCTGTACAGGCTCCGCGCTCACATCGAGCGCCTCCTGGCACAGGACCCGGCGGATTTCAAGGTCCAGATCGCGTACGCGGATGTGCTCAAGGGCCTCTCGGACCTCGATCTTGCCGAGGGAAACCTGGACCGTGCTCTGGAGTTGCGCAAGCAGGTCCTCGAAATCAGGCGCCAGCTGGCCGCCCGCTTTCCTGCTGACCCTGACCGACAGGCGGACTTGTCAATCGCCCTCGTGCTGGTCGGCGATGTGCCTCACGACCGCGGAGATTCTCGCGGAGCCGCCGAGTTCTATCAGCAAGCCCTGGTCATCGATGAGACTCTTGTTCGACTCGACCCCGGTTCGCGCCATTTCTGCAGCAACCTGCTCTGGAGCTACATACGCTTGTCGCGACTTGCCTGTGACCTGGGCGATGCGGACCAGGTGAGACAGTGCGTCGAGCGAGGCCTGCAGACACAGGACACTATGCTGGCCCGAAATCCCGACGATACCGACGCCCTGCACGCCCGCATCTGTCTGGACCAGCTGCTCTCGGACGTCGCCGTGAACGAGGGCCGGCTTTCCGTCGCGATCACACACATGACTGATGCCGTACCCACCGCTCGTCGGCTTCTCGCGCTGGCGCCGACCAACAGCGTCTACCAGCATGACTGCGCCGGCGTGCTGGTGAGCGCGGCCGAACTCCTGCTGAAGCAGAACGACCGCGCTGCCGCGGAGGCTACGTTCCGCGAGGTTGCCGCTCTCTTGGAGCGCCTCGTCCGAGAAGCCCCGGACCAGCCGGAGACTCGCCGGATTCTCAGCGGTATCTACTCGCGCTGGAGCCGCCTGGCGCTCGCTCACGGCGACATCTCCTCCGCCGCCGCAAAGGCCGACCAGGCATGCGAGCTCGCCGAGCAGTTGGTCGCACAGCATCCCAACGACCCTCGTTATGCGCGGCGTCTGATGCAGGTGGATATGCACCGCGCCCGCGTTTCTCTCGCCCACAACGACACCGCCGACGCCCGCGTTCACTGTCAGCGAGCTGCGGACATGTGCAGATCGCTGGCGGAAAGCGCCGGCATCAAAGCCGCGGATGCCGCCTATTACGGACGCTGTCTGATCGGGTTGCCGGTTGCCGACCTGCAGGACGTGGATTCGGCCGCGGCCATTGCGGAACGAGCGCTGGCGGCGTCGGGCGATCAATCGCCCGAGGCCTGGGAGTTGCTTGCCCAGTGCCACCAGAAATGCGGCCGGCTGACTCTCGCCCGGCAGTGCTATGATCAGGCCCTCGCGCATCTCCCGATCGACGATCTTGCCAGGCGAGAACGCGTCCAAGGTGTCCGGGCGAGCCTGCCGCTCGAATCTCCCACCCAGTGAGCCCCCCTCGTCGCTTCAGGCACCGCCGCCGCGCGGGCCCTGCCCCATGAGCGTCGCTCACTCCCCGCTGCCGCCGTTTCGCAGTGACTCCAGCAACGCGGCGTGCATCCGTGGTGTGCCCGCCAGGATCGGAATGTCCTGGCCGCGATAGGCCGGCAGGTCTATCGGCCAGAGCGGCTGGCCGGTCGGGCTGGTGATGACGCCGCCCGCTTCTTGAATCAGCAGAGCCCCGGCGGCCACATCCCAGACCTTGCACTCGACGGCATACGCGGCATCGACACAGCCCGCCGCGACCCAGATCAGATGCAGGCATAATGAACCCGCGTTGCGATAGAGAGATTGTCTCATCCAAGCGCGAACGGCCGGAGCGATCAATCGGCGGCGGATCGAGCTGAGGGCCAGGATCGTGTTGTAGTCGATCGGCCGATCGACTACCGTCAAACGCTGATCCTCGCGAAAGGCCCCGCCGCCCCGGGATGCGGAGAACACCTGACCGCTGGTCGCGTCGTAGATGGCCCCGGCCAGCGGGCAACCCATGTGGAGTACGGCGACTGAAGTCGAGTACACATTGGACCCACGGCCGAAGTTCCGCGTCCCATCAATCGGATCGACCACCCAGCAATACTCGGATACCGCGACGGGGGCATGGCGTTCCGGGCGGGCCACCTGCTCCTCGACCACAATCCCATGCAACGGATATCGCGAAGCGAGAGCGGCGAGAATGGCCTCCTGAACGGCGTGGTCGGCCTGCGTCACCGGCGTGTCGTCAGCCTTGCGCGCCATGCTCACCTTGCCGAAGAGCTCTTGGGCCGTCCGCCCGCCTAGCCGGGCAAGATCGCAGGCGGCGGCGCGCAGCTCGGCTGGATTGATTTCACTGGCCATAGGGCAATCTTCGCCAGGGGGGCGGCCCGACGCAAGCAACCACATGAACCATGCCCGGGCAGGGTGCAGCCCGTCACAGAGCGGGCCATGACTCCTCGACGCCCGCCGCTGAAGACGAAACGACCGTGATTCGGTTCTTTCCGCCGGCCTTGGCAAGGTACAACGCCTCATCGGCCAGCTTGACTAGGTCCATGGCGCTGACGGGATGATGCTCCCCGCGGCTGGCCAGGCCGATGCTGAGCGAGGAGACAATGGCTTCGGGCAGGTCGTTCATGAGCTCGGACTGGAACCTGGTAAGCAGGCGCTCCGCGAAGGCACGGGCATCGCCGAGCGACGTCTGCGGCAGCATGACCACGAATTCGTCGCCGCCATAGCGAACGGCGATGTCCGAGTCGCGGATGGTCTCGCGGATCACGTGGGCGGTCAGTTGCAGCAGGCGGTCGCCGGTCTGATGGCCGAGTGAATCATTGACCCGCTTGAAGTTGTCCAGGTCCAGCATCATGCAGGTCAGGTCGGTATCGTAGCGCGTGGCTTCGGCGAAGAGCTGCGTGAGCAGATTGCCGAAATGCCTGCGGTTATACAGGCCGGTTAGTGAGTCGCGGGCGGCCATCTCCGCCAACAGTCCGTTGGCCCTTTCAAGCTCCGTGGTCCGCTGCAGGACACGATGCTCCAACTCGGCGTTGAGCTTGAGAAGCTGATTCTGGGAACTGGCCAGCTCATCCGCCATGGAGTTGAAGGAGCGGGTCAGCTCGCCGATCTCGTCCCGGCGGCTGGATTCGACGCGCGTGTCCAGGTCTCCGCGCGCAAACATCCGGGCCGCATCAGAGAGGGAATTGATCGGCCCGACGATGTAGCGAACGACCTCGTACCCCACCGGGACCATCAGGAGGGCGATCCCCACCGCCAAACCGATGACATTGCGCACCACCTCTGACAGCCGTGCTTCCGCCGAGCTGAGACTGATACCCAGACGAACGTAGCCGATCGTGGGAGGCGGCGCCCCGGGCACGGGGAGAGAGGGGGATCCGGATGCAGTCACCGGATAGACAATGTCGATCCGTGGTCCGAGTTCTCCGCTGACGCTCAATTGCGGCTTGTTGATCGGCTCGACCGAGACCTGATTGGCGCCGTCGATCAGAAACTGGGTGATGTTCCCGGCTCCCCGCTGGTAGCCGGCAAGCAAATGCCCCACCACATCGGTGAACATCACATAAGCGACATCGCCCCGCGGGGCGGTCGCCTGGGCGATATTCAGAAGACCCTTTTTATCGTGCCGTTCGACTTCGTCCGCCACTGCCGAAGCAAGCGACATGGCCAGCTCTTGGGCGTGCTGTTTGGCCTCCGACAGCGTCAGGCGGGAGGAGATGCGCAGATAGGTGGCCCCGGTCAGACCGGTGGCGGCCAGCACCACACAGGTCAGCAGCAGCGTGGTCCGGAATTGCAGCCCGAAAAGGACCTGATAGGCCTGCCGGAATAACGACCGCAAGCGTGATCCCCCGATATTGAACGCCGATCCCTCGCGCCCCGACCCGTGGGGGCGCATAGCGGGAGCCGGTACTTACAATATCCAATATCGAGTCCGCCGGTGGCCAACTTG
>Ga0335070_10005283_pt1 | contig 15163 bp, 16 predicted proteins | sample Lox_Sample_13_FD_206722 | JGI IMG/M metagenome (GOLD analysis project Ga0335070, IMG submission 206722) | Soil microbial communities from Loxahatchee National Wildlife Refuge, Florida, United States - Lox_Sample_1.3 | ecosystem: Environmental > Terrestrial > Soil > Wetlands | place: USA... | reverse complement strand
TGCAGCGGGTCCGCCGCGTCATCGACCCGCCGGGTCAGGCGAGGCCGGACTGGTGGATCACCTGCGAGCTGGCCAAGCGGGTGGCGCGCAAGCTCGGCCTGCCTGCGGCCGGCTTCGACTTCGCCCACCCGTCGGAGATCTTCGACGAGATGGCCGGGCTCTGGCCAGCCATCGGTGGCCTCTCGTACGCGCGGCTCGAATCGGGCGGCATCCAGTGGCCGTGTCCGACGCCGGACCATCCGGGCACGCGCTTCCTCTATGGCGAGACGTTCCCGACGGGGAAGGCGAAGTTCGTCGCGGTGAGCCAGGGCGCCGCGGCCGCCGAGCTGCCGGACCCGGACTATCCCTTCGTGCTCAATACGGGCCGCCTCCTCTATCACTGGCACGGTGGGACGCTGACGCGGCGGGTGCAGGGACTGCTCGAGCTGGCGCCGCGGCTCGAGATCGCGGTCAACCCGGCGGATGCGCGCCGGCTCGGTCTTGCCGAGGGCGGAGCCCTGCGGGTCGTCTCACGGCGCGGCGAGCTCACCGGCTATGCGCACGTGACGGAGGCGGTCCGGCCCGGCGCCCTCTTCGTGCCCTTCGTCAAGCTTTCGGACTCGGCCGCCAACTTCCTCACCAACTCCGCCCACGACCCCTCGGCGAAGATTCCCGAGTACAAGGTCTGCGCGGTCCGGCTCGAAAGAGCCTAGGCCGACGCCGGGAGCACGGCCGCGAGGGCGACACCCGCTCGCGGTGCCCTAGCGCACGAAGTCGTCGAGGATGCCGGCAAAGGCCTCGGGGGCATCGAGCACCAGGTGGTGGTAGACGCCCGGCATCGTGACGAGCCGCGCCTTGGGAATGAGCGCCAGCATGCGCTCCCCCATCTCCATCGGCAAGATCGGTGACAGCTCTCCGCGCACGAGCAGCGTGGGCGCCTGGATCCTGTGGATGATCTCCCAGCCGTCCACGGGCTGCCGCGCCCCATTGCACTGCGGGTCGAAGCGGTAGAGGAAGCGCCCCTCGCGCTCGACGATCCCCTCCCGGCCGAGGTGCTCCAGGAGCTCGGGTGCCGCCAGGGTGTCGGCGGGCAGGAGCCGGAAGCTCTTGAGGGCCAGGTCGAGCGACTCGTGGCGGCGCGGACCGCGATGGCCCCGCCGATGCATCGCTTCGAGCCGGCCCACGGGCAGCGCCGGCCGGCTGTCGACCACGCAGAGCATGCGCACCCGGTCGGGGTGCCACGCCGCGAAGGCCATGGCGTTATGGCCGCCCATCGAGTGCCCCACCAGCACCACCTGGCCCCAGCCGAGCGCATCGAAGACGCCCAGGAGATCAGACGCGAACTGCTCGGTGCCGTAGCGTGAGTCGGGCGCCCAGTCGCTCTCGCCGTGCCCCCGCTGGTCGAGGGAGATCACGTGAAACCTGTCAACGAACCGGGGCACCACTTCGTCGAACCAATGAGCGTGCGCGGAGCCGCCGTGGAGGAAGCAGAGGCTCGGGCGGCCGGGCTCTCCCCACTCGAGCGCGCGGAGAGTCATGCCGTTGACGACGAATGAGCGGCGGGTTGCCGCGTCACAGAGGTAGGAAGATCGAGAGGTCATGGGCCGCATTCTAGCGCGGGGCGAAGAAAAAGCTTGGGGCTGATCGCTTCGACCTCGTACCGTGAAAGTACAAATGAACCCTCTACCGGAACCCACCGAGAAGAAGCCGCGGTCGATCCTGTTCGGCGTTCTCGCAGTCGGCGCGTTCCTCGCGATCGTCGTCACCGGGTGGCTCGTGCTGTCGCCCTCCGCCCTCCTCCACCGTCAGCTTGCCGCGGCGTCGTCCGGATCCGGCCAGGCGGCCGGCCCCGCGCCGCAGGCCGAGCGGCCGGTGCGCGGCCGCGTCGTGGACGACACCGGGGCTCCCCTGCGCGGCGCCTCCGTGTGGGCGGGCAAGGAAGAGATCCGTACCGACGAAGAGGGCCGCTTCACCACGGCCCCGCTGGGACCCGGCGCCGCCATCCTCGTCAAGACCCCGGGCTACGAGCTCCGCCGTCTCATGGCGGACAAGGACGACATCACCGTGTCCCTGCCGTCCCGCCCCATCCGGGCCGCGTACCTGACCTACTACGGCATCGGCGACAAGACCATCCGGGAGCGCGTGCTCGAGATCGTGGCTCGCACCGAGCTGAATGCCGTGGTCATCGACGTCAAGGGCGACCGGGGGCTCATCCCCTACCGCACCCAGGTGCCGCTCGCCCTCGAGGCAGGGGCGCAGGGGCCGGTGATCATCAAGGACTTCGAAGGGCTCATCGCAGGCCTGAAAGCGCGCGGGATCTATACCATCGCCCGCATCGTCACGTTCAAGGACAACGTCCTGGCCACGGCCAAGCCCGAGTGGGCCGTCATCGACACGCGCACCGGCAAGCCCTGGATCGACAACGAGAAGCTGGCGTGGGTCGACCCCTTCCGCGAGGAAGTCTGGGACTACGACATCGCCATCGCCAAGGAGGCCATCGCCAAGGGCTTCGACGAGGTCCAGTTCGACTACGTCCGGTTCCCGACCGACGGCAAGCTCTCGGCCGCCAAGTACTCACAGCCCAACAACTCCCAGACGCGGCTGCCGACGATTTCCGCCTTCCTGGCCAAGGCGCGCCGGGAACTCGGTCCGCTGGGGGCCTTCGTGGGGGCCGACGTCTTCGGGTACACCGCATTCAACGAGAACGATACGGACATCGGGCAGCGTATCGAGGAGCTCTCCGTGCATCTCGACTACATCTGCCCCATGGTCTACCCCTCGGGCTATCACCTGGGCATCCCGGGCGTGCGGAACCCCGTCGCCCAGCCCTACGAGATCGTGAAGGAGAGTGTGCGGCTCACGCGGAAGCGCTCGTCGACGACGGTCGTGGTCCGGCCGTGGCTCCAGGACTTCCGGGACTACGCGTTCGACAAGCGCATCTTCGGCGTGCCCGAGATCAAGGCGCAACTCCGCGGCGCCCGGGACGGCGGCGCGGTCGGCTACATGCTCTGGAACCCGAAGAACGACTACACGGGGGCGGCCCTGCCGCCCAAGACGACGTCGACCGCGAAGGCGACGACGACGGCGAGGGTGTCGCCCTAGACGTGCACCGCTTCCTCCGCGTCATCAGGTTTCTCGCGTGGCCGGTTCTCGCCTGGGCGCTCTCGCCCTCGCCGGCCACGGCTGGCGACCTGCCGCCGAACGAGCTCGGACGCATCATGATCCTCGAGTACCACAAGATCGATGTGCCCGAAGAGCGGTGGACGCGCACGCCGACGAACTTCCGGCGGGATCTCCAGCGGCTCTGGGAGCGGGGCTACCGGCTGGTGGCCCTCAACGACGTCCTGGACGGCAAGATCGGGATCCGGCGCGGCACGACGCCGGTGATCCTCACTTTCGACGACTCGTCGCCCGGCCAGTTCAAGCTCATCGAGAAGAACGGCGACTGGGTGCTCGATCCCGACTGCGCCGTGGGGATCCTCGAGGCCTTCGAGCGCGAGCACCCGGAGTTCGGGCGCGCGGCCACCTTCTACGTGCTCCCGGGCGCCGACCCGCCCAATCGACTCTTCAACCAGAAGGATCTGGCCGCGCGCAAGCTCCAGTACCTGGCCAGCCGCGGCTACGAGATCGGCAGTCACACGCTCTGGCATGCGAACCTCTCGAAGTACCCCGAGCGTGTCGTCCGCCAGCAGATCGCCACGGCGCAGGAGTGGATCCAGAAGGACGTCCCGGGCTACCGGATCCGGACCCTGGCGCTCCCCATGGGTGCGTTCCCCAAGGACCTGCGCTGGGCCATCGAGGGCGTCGAGGGCAAGACCACGTACCGCCACGACGCCATCCTCATGGTGGCCGGCGGAGCGGCGCTCTCTCCCTACGCCCGCTCCTTCGATCCGTACCACCTGCCCCGCATCCAGGCGACCGAGACTGAGCTGGCGTACTGGCTCAACCACTTCGATCGCAATCCCCAGGAGCGCTTCGTGAGCGACGGTGATCCGGCCATCGTCACGGTGCCCCCCGGCACGCTCGACAAGGTGCGGCGTTCACCCGGCGCAAAGGTGGTGGAGCGGCAGTAACGGAGGGCTACTTGTAGATGAGGTACGACGCGCGGCGCTGGAGAAAGCTGGCTCGGTCCGCTTCCGCCCACTGCTTCAGGCGCGCGAGAGAATCCCCCCGCAGGAGAGCCCACATCGTCGACCGGTTCACCAGAAGGTTCTGGATGGCGGCGGCCCGAAACTTCGCCGGGTAGCGCTCGATCAGGACCCGCCCGATGGTGAGCCCCACGGTGACCGGACGCAGCGCATCGCGGTCGGTCACGACCAGCCGGACCCCGTTCACCGGCTGCTTCGCGTAGACGCTCGAGGTAGGCTGGAACGTCGCCGGCTCAAACGCGACGCCGGGCATGTCGAGGGCGTTCAGCGCATCCGCCAGAGCCTTCGGATCGGTGATCCACGGCGCCCCGATGACCTCGAAGGGCATCTCGGTGCCCCGGCCCACCGACAGGTTGGTCGCCTCGAGCAGCCCGATGCCCGAATAGAGGAGCGCCTGCGTCAGCGACCGGATGTTCGGCGAGGGGTTGACCCAGGGCAGCCCGGTCTCGTCGAACCACATCCGCCGCTCCCATCCCTCCAGCGGCACCACGCTCAGCTTCACGGGGATCTTGCGCTCGGACGCGACCATCTTCGCGAACTCGCCCATGGTCATTCCCGTCCGGACCGGAATGGGATGGGGCGCCGTGAAGGACCGGAGATCCGTGTCCATGAGAGGGCCTTCCACGATCGTGCCGGTGAGCGGATCGGGCCGGTCCAGGACGATCACGTTGACGCGCTGCCGCGCGGCTTCCTCGAGCACGTAGACGAGCGTCGTCAGATAGGTGTAGAAGCGCACGCCGACGTCCTGGATGTCGAAGACGAGCGTGTCGAGGCCGTGCAGCATGGCGGGCGTCGGCCGGCGGTCGCTGCCGTAGAGGCTCCAGACCTTGAGCGCCTGTCCCGGGCCGGCGCCGGCATACGTGCCGTTCGGCACCTTCTCGTCGAGGGTGCCGTCGAGCCCGTGCTCCGGTGAGAAGATCGCCTGGAGCCGCACGCCAGCGGCCTTCAGCATCAGCTCCAGGTTCCGCCGCCCTTCACCGTCGACACCGGTCTGGTTCGTGACGAGCCCGATGACCTTGCCCTGGAGCGGCGCCCAGGCCTGAGCCTCCATCACGTCGAGCCCGGTCCTCACTCTGACCCTCGGCAGCTCGCCGCCTTTTGCCTCGGCGGGTGTCGCGGTCTCGCTCTCCGGCGCGGGCGTGGCGTTGGGAGCGAAGAGCCGGGCCCCCACTACGGCGCTCACCCGACGCCTGAGCTCGACGACCGAGCCCTTGCCGGCGGGATGGACGCGGTTGGTGAGGATGATGGCGTACGTGCGCGTGGGCGGATCCATCCAGATGGACGTGCCCGTGAAGCCGGTGTGCCCGACGGAGCCTAGCGGGAAGAACGAGCCGAGCGTGCGCGAGTAGCCGGAGGCCATGTCCCAGCCGAGCCCGCGCGTGGCCTCGCCGGCGCCGTTCGGCGCGAACATGGCGCTGACCGAGGCCGCGGAGAGGTAGCGCCGGCCTCCAACGACGCCGCCCCCGAGAAGCATGCGGCAGTAGCGCCCGAGATCGTCGGCGGTGGAGAAGAGCCCGGCATGCCCCGCCACGCCGCGAAGCTCGCGGGCGCGCGGATCGTGGACCACGCCGCGCAGCATGTGTCCCTGCACCACTTCGGTCGGCGCGATCCGCGCCCGCCAGGACGCGGGGGGATTGAACGTGGTCTCGCGCATGCCGAGCGGCTGGTAGAGGCGCTTGTGCGTGAAGCGGTCGAGCGGCTCGCCGCTCACCCGGCGCACGAGCTCGCCGAGCACGATGAAGCCGGTATCGCTGTAGTGAAACGGCGCCGTCGCCGATGGCTCGGCCACGCCGGCGGCCAGGAAGCGCATCGCCTCGGGAAAGCCCTTGCCCATCGCCTCCTTGGGCGGAATGTCCGGGAATCCCGCGGTGTGCGTGAGCACGCGGCGCACCGTGAGCCAGCCGAGGGCGGGCGGCTGGAACTCCTTCAGATAGCGCCCGAGCGGCGCATCCAGGTCCAGCTTGCCGTCGTCGACCAGCGCCAGGATGGCCGGGGTCGTCGCCACCACCTTCGTGAGCGAGGCAATGTCGAAGATCGTGTCCGTCGTCATGGGCTCGGTGGCCGGCGCCACGGCCCGGGAGCCCACCGCCTTGCGATAGAGGATGCGATCGCCCTGCCCGACGAGGATGACGGCACCCGGCGTGTCGCCCGCAGCCACCGCGTCGAGCGCCGCGCGGTCGAGGTCCGACCAGTCGAGGGTCTCGGCGACGGTCGAGGCGGGCAGCAGGAGGAGGGCGGCCAGGGCGGCCGCAGCGCGCCACAGCATACCGCCATCATATCGAGGTCGGCGCGCCGGCCCGCCGGGAAAATGGCAGGGCCGCGTGCTACGATCTCCCGTCATGCAGCGGATCTTCGTGACGGGCGGCACCGGTTTCGTGGGTCGCGCGGTGGTCCGGGCACTTCTGGCGCACGGCTTCCTCGTGCGATGTCTCGTGCGCCCCGGGTCCGAGTCGGCGCTCAAGGGCTTCGAGTCGATCGACAGGGTCCCGGGCGACGTGCTCGAGCCCGACGGGCTGCCGCCGTCCGTCGAAGGCTGCTCGGCCATCATCCACCTGGTCGGGATCATTCGCGAGCGCCGCGCCGCCGGCGTGACCTTCGATCGGCTCCACACGCAGGCCACGGCCAACATGCTGGGCGTGGCGCGCGAAGCCGGTGTGAAGCGCTACATTCACATGAGCGCCGCCGGCACGCGCGCGAATGCCGTGTCGCGCTACCACCAGACGAAGTGGCAGGCCGAGGAAGTCGTCCGTGCGAGCGCACTCGACTGGACCATCTTTCGCCCCTCGCTCATCTTCGGGCCCGGCGACGAGTTCGTCTCCGTGCTCGCCCGGATGATCCGGCGCCTGCCCGCCGTGCCGGTGCTGGGCGACGGGCAGTATCAGGTGCAGCCGATCGCGGTGGAACAGGTCGCCGAGGCCTTTGCCCGGGCGCTCCGCCTGCCTGTCGCGCGAGGGCAGACCTACGAGGCCGGCGGGCCCGAGCCGCATCGCTTCGTCGAGCTGCTGGACCTGATCGGGCAGGCGCTCGGCATGCGCCGGGTCGGCAAGATCCACGTGCCGCTCGGCATGGTCAAGGCGCTGACGCGCGCCTTCGGGTGGCTGCCGTTCTCTCCGGTCACCGCGGACCAGATCATCATGCTCGAAGAGGGCAACGTGACGGACTCAGCGCGCTTCTACGCCGACTTCAACCTGGCGCCCGAGCCGCTGGCGGAAGGGCTCAAGCGCATGTTCCCGGACGGGTGATGGACAACCCCTTTCGGACCACCGGCCTGCGGCACGGCGCCGGCGATCCGCGCGGCCTGCGCGAGCGTATCGACGCGCAGCTGGCCGAGCGCATCGAGGAGGCCGTGGAGATGGCCGCACTCCATCTCCTGGTCGAGCTCCGCAAGCGCCACGGAGCTCCCGCGCCGGAGAGTGACAACCGCGCCGACCGCGACGAGTTCGCGCTCCTGGCCGCCGATCTCCTCGCCTATCTCGGCAAGGCCTTCGCGATGGAGCTGGGCCCGGCGCAGCGGTCCGAGCTCGATCGGGTTCGCGCGGACGCGCCGGATGCGCGGATGGGCGGACTGCTGGGGCAGGTGTTCCTCTCTCGACGGCTTCCGGACTACTGGCAGCGCTTCGAAACCCACCGCGCTGCGTACGCCGAGGCGCGACTGGCCTCACCCGAGCGGCCAAAGAGCCTTCTCAAGCGTCTCTTCAACTAGCTCGCGCCTGATCACGCCGCGCGGCGCGTTCCTCCCGCACTGGTCTCCTCCAGCTCGAGCTGAGCGACCGCCCAGAGGTCCTCGCAGGCCTCCAGGGCAGCCTGCCACGCCGTGTATTGCTCGAGAAGGTGCTCGCGCCTGGCGGTGAGCTGAGCCTCGGCCTCGTCGAGCCGGATCCGCAGATCCGGGAGGTGCCGCCCGGACGCCCGGACGACGCCAGCCCTCGTCGAGGCAGCCATGCGATCGAGCAGTTGATTCAGATCGTCACGAAGCAACCGGTCCATGCCGTTCATGACTGCCTCCCTGCCCCGTCTGTGAGACGGGCTCTAATACTAAACACACGATGAGTATACATGTCAAGTGATATCCCAGATCCTGCTGCGACATCAGCCCTCGCGGTTCGATCCGCGCCGTAATTACACAGTTCTGACGATCGAGCCCTCCGGACCTTCACTGCATGACGCGATCCCGACGACGCCTCGGGGATGCGTGGGCGTTGAACATATGTTATATGTACGAAACATATGTTGCAGCCATGGCTCCTGCTGCTCCTGAGCCTTCCACCGCGGCCCTCAAGCCTGCGCGTCCGCACGTGGCGCCGGCTCAAGGCGCTGGGTGCCGTCGCGCTGAAGAGCGGCGCCTATCTGCTGCCGTTCTCCGCGGATCGCTACGAGCAGTTCCAGTGGCTCGCCCAGGAGGTCCAGAAGGGTCGTGGCGAGGCCACCCTGCTCAAGCTGGAGCGCGTCGAGAACGTGAAACAGGCCGACGTCATACGGCTCTTTCACGAGGCACGCAACGCGGACTACCAGGCCCTCACGGATCGCCTCCGGAAGCTCCCGTCGTCGCGACGGTCGCGCGCCGCCGAGGAGCTGGCCCGACTGGCGCGGGAGCTCGACCGGCTGGCCGCCATCGACTTCTTCGACGCACCGGGCCGTCAGCAGGCATTGCGCGCCCTCGAGGCGGCGGAGCGCCGCGTGACGGGATCGTCCAAGAGCGCCCCTCCGCCGGCGCCCCGGCTCGACCTCGCGGCGCTGCAAGGCCGGCGCTGGGCGACGCGGCCTCGTCCTCACGTGGACCGCATCGCCTCGGCGTGGCTCATCAAGCGCTTTCTCGATCCCGCCGCCGAGTTCCTCTTCGCCCCGCCGGACGATCTCCCGGCCGGCGCCATCCCCTTCGACATGGCGGGCGTCGAGTTCGGCCACCACGGGGATGACTGCACCTTCGAGACACTGCTCCGCCGCTCCAGCCTTCCGGACCGCCGCCTGAGGGCCATCGCGGAGGTCGTCCACGAGGCAGACCTCCGCGACGGCAAGTTCCCGCGCGAGGAGGCGCGGGGGCTCGACCTCGTCCTGCGCGGGCTCCTCGCCGCCGTGAAGGACGATCACGAGGCGCTCGCCCAGGGCCTGGTTCTCTTCGATGGCCTCTACTCGACGATCGAGGAGCGGGGCTGATGGAGGCACACGGGATGCGATCACTTGTGGTGGTCGGGCTCACCCTGATCGTCGCCGGCGTCGTGAGCGCACAGCCGGCGGGCCAGTGGCTGTTCGGTTCGACCGGACGCGGAACGGCACGCTGGACGGAAGAGGCCGCGGGCGTCACCTATCGCGGCGGGGCGGAATTCGGCTGGGCCGTGCTGGCCGCTTCGTCGCTCCGCGACGGCTTCGTGGAAGCGCGCTTCAAGCTCATCGCCGGACGCGAGGACCAGGCCGGCGGCGTGGTGTGGCGCTGGCGCGACACGGGCAACTACTACGTCGCGCGCGCCAATGCGCTCGAGGGCAACGTCGTGGCCTACAAGGTCGTGGGCGGCCGCCGCAGCCCCATCGCGCCGGTGGGTACACCGCGCAGCACGTACGGCAAGCAGGTGGAAGTCGCCTCAGGCGAGTGGCACACGCTCCGGGTCGAGTTCCGGGGCACCGAGGCCGCCGTGATCTATGACGGCCGGCCGCTCTACACCGTGAGCGACGAGACCTTCCGGGAGCCCGGAAGAATCGGCGTGTGGTCCAAGGCCGACAGCATCACCGAGTTCCTCCACCCACGATATGGAGAGCTGCCATGAGTCGAGAGCGCCGCATTCTTTTCGTGTGTCTTCACGGCGCGGCCAAGAGCGTGCTGGCCGCCGCCGACTGCGAGCGGCTGGCTGCCGCCCGCGGCCTCACCGTCACCACGGACTTTTTCGGGACGGAGCCGGATCCGGACATCGCCCCGGCCGTGGCAGCAGCCCTGCGCACCGATGGCGTGGATCTCGACGGCAGGAGGCCTCGCCGCATCACGGCCAGCGACGTCGCCGGCGCGGATCAGGTCGTCGCGTTCGGCTGCGATCTCGGCGACGCGACCCCGCCCGGAACGCGGATCGAGCAGTGGCCCGATGTGCCCGCGGTGAGTGATGGGCTCCCGGCCGCCCGCGCGGCCATCCGCGCCCGTCTCGAACGGCCCATGGACTCATGGTCGCCGCGATGAGACGAAGCGTGCGCTCCAGGACCCGCCCCTGGAGCCGACTCGTCCGTGGGGCGTAACGCTCGACTCGTTTTCATCGCGAAGACGGTCCGGACCTTCTGTTACGGCGCCCTGGGCGTCCTCCTGCCCGTCTATCTCGTGGAGCTCGGGATGGACGCACGCCAGCTGGGGATCGCCGTGACCTTGACCCTGCTCGCGAGCACCGCGATGACTTTCATGATCCGGTGGCCCGCCGAGCGCTGGGGCCCGCGCGCCGCGCTCATGGCTCAGGCGGCGCTCATCGTCGTCTCCGCGCTCGCCTTCCTGCTCACGCGCCAACCGTGGCTGGTAGTGGCGGCCGCCATGGCCGGGAACCTCGCTGCGGGCACCGGGGAAACGGGTCCGTTCCTCTCGCTCGAGCAGGTCATCGTCACGCGCGCGACGTCCCGCGCCCGGCTCACGACCATACTCAGCTGGTACAACCTGACCGGCTACGCCGCCGCCGGCCTGGGGGCCGCTGCCGTCACCCGGCTCGGCGCCTCGCAGCAGCCGCTCTTCGTGCTCTTCCTCGTAAGCGGCCTCATCCAGCTCGCTGCCTATGGGCTCATGCGCCGGGAGCCGCCGCCCTCCGCCCAGGCGCGCGATGCGCTGGGCACGCCATCGCGGCCCTTCGTGCGCCGGATCGCCATCATCTTCGCCCTCGACTCGTTTGCGGGCGGCTTCGTGGTGCAGAGTCTCATCGCCTACTGGTTCTACACGCGGTTCGGGCTCGGGCTCGCCGTGCTCGGGTGGATCTTCTTCGGCGTGCAGATCCTCTCGGGACTGTCCCTCATCCTGGCCGCGCGAATCGCGCCGCGGCTGGGGCTCGTGAACACGATGGTGTTCTCACACCTCATCTCCAACCTGTTCCTGATCGGCGTCGCGGTCGCACCCGTGGCCTGGCTGGCCGTCGGCTTCCTCCTCACCCGCCACGCCCTGTCCCAGATGGACGTGCCGACGCGGCAGACGTTCCTCATGCTGGCCGTGCACGATCACGAGCGCGAGCACGCCGCGGCCATCACCAACATGAGCCGGACCCTCGCGCAATCGGTGAGCCCTGCCCTCACGGGTTTCGTGATGCAGGGGCTGTCGCTCACGGCGCCGTTCTTTCTCGGCGCCGGGCTCAAGATCGTCTACGACCTCTGGTTGTACGCGACCATCCGCCACGTGAACACGTCCTAGCGGGCGCCCTCACCGAAAGAGCCGCCGCATCCCCAGGTCCACGAGGCGCGGGGCGATCACGTTCGCCACAGCGAGCAGCCGGGACGGCCGGTAGGGATAGACCTCCGTGCGTGGACGGCGGATGCAGCGCAGGATGCAGCGGGCGACGTGCTCGGAGGACTGAATGGGCCCGTGCAGGCCGGACCCTGCGCGCCGTGGCTCCACGTCATGGAACTCGGTGGCGGTGACGATCGGATAGATCAGGCTCACCCGTATGCCGGTGCCGGCCAGCTCCACCCGCAGTCCCTCGGACAGCCCGCCCAGCGCGAACTTCGTGGCGCTGTAGACGCTGCGATACGGCACGCCACGCTGCCCCACGATGGACGAGACGTTGATGATGTGCCCACGGCGCTGCCGCCGCATCCACGGCAGCACGGCCTGGGTGGCCGTGAACGCCGCCACCACGTTCAGCTCGAGGAGCTCGCGCAGCTCCTCGGGCTTGCTGTCCTCGAAGGTGGCGGAAAGCCCGCGCCCGGCGTTGTTGACGAGGACGTCGATGCGGCCCCAGCGCGCCGCGACCTGTTCCACCATCGCGCGGACCGCCGCGCCATCCGTCACGTCGAGGGAGTGGGCTGCCGCTTCACCGCCCGCGGCCTCGATGGCCGCGGCAAGCCGATCGAGGCGTTCGCGCCGCCGCGCGCATACGACCACGCGCAGTCCGGCCGCCGCCGCGACTCGAGCCGTCGCCTCGCCGATGCCGGCCGAGGCGCCGGTCACGATCGCCACTCTGCCCGCGAGCGGACCCTCCCGCGCCACTCCGGAAGGCCTGGTCGGGACGCTTACTTGCCGGTGACGGCCTTGAGGGCCTCCTGGGTGACCGACACCAGCCGGTCCAGCTCGGCCTCGGTGATCACGAGCGGCGGCGAGAAGAAGAGGTGCTCCATCCGCGCCCGGGTGATGACGCCGCGCTTGCTCATCTCCTGGAGGACGCGCGCCCCGATCTTCTTGTCGGCGTCGAACGGCTTCTTGGTCGCCTTGTCCTCGACGAGCTCGATGGCGGCCAGGAGGCCCTTGCCGGAGCGGATGTCACCCACGTTGGGATGGCTGTCGAACGCGGCGTGCAGCGCCTTGTGGAGCCGCGCGCCCATGGTGGCCGAGCGCTCGGCGAGCTTCTCCCGCTCCATGATCTCGACGTTCTTGAGCCCCACCGCGCAGCAGGTGGGATGTCCCGAGTAGGTGTAGGCATGCATCCACTTGTCCTCGGGCTTGACGGAATCCATGGCCTCCTTCACGCCCTTGGACACCATGATCCCGCCGAGGGGGAGGTAGCCCGACGACACGCCCTTGGCGAAGGACATGATGTCGGGCAGGACGTTCCAGTGAGTCATGGCGAACCAGTGCCCCGTGCGGCAGAAGCCCGTGATGACCTCGTCCGCGATGAAGAGCACCTGGTGCTTGTCGCACACCTGGCGCACGAGCGGGAAGTAGTCGTCGGTGGGATAGAGCACGCCGCCGCCGCCGTGGATGGGCTCGGCGATGAAAGCGGCCACTGTATCGGGACCCTCCCGGACAATCGCCTCCTCGAGCAGGCGCGCCGCGGTCTGCCCCGCCGTCTCCCCCGGCTTGGCGCCCTCCTGCCGATAGGGGTAGCAGGTCGGGATGTGCACGAAGTTGGGGACGCGCGGCTCGAACATCTTCCAGTACGGCGACATGCCGGTGGCGCTCATGGCCTGCAGCGTGACGCCGTGGTAGGCGAGCGTGCGCGCGATGATCTTGACCTTGTCGGGCTTGCCCTTCGCCTTCCAGTAGAACCGGGCCGTCTTGAACGCGGACTCGTTGGACTCGGCGCCGCCGCAGGTGAAGAACACGCCCTGCATGTTCGGATACGAGATCGAGATGAGCTTCTCCGCGAGCTCCACGGCCGGGACGTTCGATGACCCGGCATACGCGGAGAAGTAGGCGAGGTCGCTCATCTGCGCGGCGGCCGCCTTGGCGAGCTCTTCGCGCCCATGGCCGACGTTCGTGTTCCACAGCCCCGCGAGGCCGTCGATGTATTCCCGTCCCTGGATGTCCGTGATCGTGGAGCCGCGGCCCTTGACGTAGACCATGGGCTCGAGGTGATCGCTGGGATGGTGCAGCGGATGGATCAGGTGATCCTGGTCGGACTTGATCAGCTCTGCCGGCTGCACAGCCATAAAATCCCTCCTCGGGTGGATCAGCGATGATGAATGGACTTGGCGGGCGGATGTGCCCGATAGTCGCCGCCGGGTATCGGCACGGCCCCGCCGAGAGGGCCGACGTACCAGTAGATGGCCGCCGTCACCTGCTCGCCGGAGTGCATGCGGACCCCGACCTCTCCGCGATGATACTGGCTGCCCTCGGCGGAGTCCAGCCTCGCCCAGAGGTCGGGGGCGGGCAGTCGGTAGACCTCGCCGTGGATCCTCCTCCCTTCTCCTCGAAGCGCCGCGGGATATGAGCCGAGGTCGAAGAGCACCCCGGGGACCTCGCCGTCGCCCAGGTACTCCGCGCGCCCCTCGAGCAGGCCGTGCAGCCGGAAGCCGCGCATGAGCGTGCCATACACGAAGAGCAGGTCACCGGCCACGGAGGGTTGCCTCGAAGTCGCGGAGGGCCTGGCCGTACCGCGTGCCGGCAACCCACAAGAGGTCGTTGTGGTGCGCGCCCGGGATGGCGACGAAGACCTTGGGCTCGGGCGCTCTGTCGAAGAGCTGCCGACCGTGCCAGACGGGCACGACCTCGTCTGCCTCGCCGTGCAGGACCAGGACGGGACAGCGCACCCGGCCGATCTTGTCCGCATTCCGGAACTTGTCGAACGGCACCAGCGGCACCTTCGTCATCACGCGGAAGGCGGTCAGGAACGGACTTTCGAGCACGAGACCTCCTACCGGCCGGCGGGCCGCCAGGTCGACGGCGGCGCCGCTCCCCAGCGAGCGCCCGTGCGCCACGATCCGCTCGGGCGCCACGCCCACCTTCGTCGTCAGGTAGTCGTAGGCCCCGTCGATGTCCGCGTACACGTGCTGCTCCGACGGCGTCCCGTTGCTGAGGCCGTAGCCCCGATAGTCGTAGGCAAAGACACTGAAGCCGAGGCTGCCCAGGCCAGGCACGAGCGAGCGTACTGAGCCCAGATCCTCGGCGTTGCCATGGCTCAGGAGCAGCGTGAACACCGCCGAGGGGTTGACGAGATGCAGCGCCGCGATGCTGCCTCCGTCCGGCGTCGGCACCTTCAGGATCTCCGGCCCTTCGCGATAGCCGGGCGGCGGAGGCAGGAAGATCATCCGGTCGGAGTAGAACCACGCCCAGGCGGCAAGACCGGCATAGGCCACGACGAGCAGGAGGACGACACGCAGAAGCCCGGACTCAGGAATCACCAGGGTCCCCTGGCGGAGCGCAGCCCCGCGACCCGGTCAAGAGCGGGGGGATTCGCTCGTCTGCGTGGGCTCCTCACGGGAGCACGCGGTAGGCCCGCTTCAGCCGAGACGGACGCCGAAGCGCGGAAGGACGAAGCGGCTCAGGGCAATCCACACGGCCACCGCGCCCACGACCGCGAGCACCGCAGTCCAGTCCATCACGCGCCGTCCTCGGGCCCGACGGCCTGCAGCACGGCGTTGACGAAGTCGCGCTCGGGAATGGCCCCCTCGAACTCGACGCGGTCGTTGATCACGATCTTGGGCACGGCCATGAC
>Ga0335070_10005281_pt1 | contig 15167 bp, 15 predicted proteins | sample Lox_Sample_13_FD_206722 | JGI IMG/M metagenome (GOLD analysis project Ga0335070, IMG submission 206722) | Soil microbial communities from Loxahatchee National Wildlife Refuge, Florida, United States - Lox_Sample_1.3 | ecosystem: Environmental > Terrestrial > Soil > Wetlands | place: USA... | reverse complement strand
TGTACCTGGATTCGCTCACCGCGCTCGGCTTCGACCTGACGCGCAACGACGTGCGCTTCGTCGAAGACGACTGGGAGAACCCGACGCTCGGCGCGTGGGGGCTGGGTTGGGAGGTGTGGCTCAACGGAATGGAAGTGACGCAGTTCACCTACTTCCAGCAGGTCGGCGGCATCGATTGCAATCCGGTCACCGGCGAGATCACCTACGGCCTCGAGCGTCTCGCGATGTACCTGCAAGGTGTCGAGAACGTCTTCGATCTGGTCTGGAGCCGGTGGGAGGAGAACGGCGAGCAACGCGTGCTCACCTATCGCGACGTCTATCACCAGAACGAGGTCGAGCAGTCGACCTACAACTTCGAGCAATCGAACGCGCCGAAGCTCTTCGAGCTGTTCGGGTTCTATGAAAGCGAGGCTAAGCGGCTGCTCGAGGCACAGTTGCCGCTGCCCGGCTACGAGATGATCCTCAAGGCCGGGCACACGTTCAATCTGCTCGACGCGCGCGGAGCCATCTCGGTCACCGAGCGCGCTGGCTACATCGGGCGGATTCGCGCACTGTCGCGGATGGTCGCTCAGGCCTACGTCGATTCGCGCCGCCGGTTGGGCTTCCCCATGCTGGCGCAGCACCTGCGATCGACCATTCCGGTTCAGTTCCAGGACGCCGCGGCATGAGCGCCGCGACACTGCTCGTCGAGCTACTCACCGAAGAGCTGCCACCCAAGGCGCTGAGGAAACTCGGCGATGCGTTCGCATCGATGGTGAGCGAACGCCTGCAAACGCGCGGCTTCGTGCAGGGCTCCGCGGAGGTCATCGCCTACGCAACACCGCGCCGGCTCGCCGTCACGATCGCCGCGGTCCTCGACACTGCGACGGAGGCGCCGCGGGCGCTGCCGCTCCTGCCGGTCAATGTCGCGTTCGACGCCGAGGGCAAGCCGACGCCTGCGCTGCAGAAGGCGATCAAGAGCAAGGCCGGCTTCGACAACGTGGACGCCGTTCCACCGGATCGATTGCAGCGCCGCATCGACGGCAAGCTCGAGCGGCTCTACTACATCGAGCCGCCGGTGACGATCCAGCTTCGTGCCGCGCTCCAGGAGGCGCTCGACGACGCGATCGACAAGTTGCCGATCCCCAAGGTCATGCGCTACGCGTCCGCCGACAGTTATTTCAACGACGTCGCCTTCGTGCGCCCCGCGCACAAGCTGATCGCGTTGCATGGCGAGGCCATCGTACCGGTCGAGTCCCTGGGCCTGCAGGCCGGCAACCTCACCGACGGGCACCGGTTCCTGAGTCGCACCGACATCTGCGTCGCGAACGCCGACGCGTACGCGCCCACGCTCGAAGCCGAAGGCAAGGTGCTGCCTTCGTTTGCGGTACGACGCCACAGGATCATCGAGGAGCTGCGCCGCGCCGCGCAGGGCGCGCTGGTGATGATGCCCGACTCGCTCCTCGACGAGGTCACCGCACTGGTCGAATGGCCCGTGGTCCTCGCAGGCGGCTTCGACGAAGCGTTCCTCGAAGTGCCGCAGGAGTGCCTGGTGCTGACCATGCAGCAGAACCAGAAGTACTTCGCGCTCGCCGATCGCAACGGCGCGCTCGTCAACCGCTTCCTGCTCGTGTCGAACCTTCAGACCGACGACACGCAGGCGATCGTGCACGGCAACGAGCGCGTGCTGCGCGCGCGTCTCGCCGATGCGAAGTTCTTCTACGACCAGGACCGCAAGCGCACCCTCGAGGATTGGATCCCGCGGCTCGCGAACGTCGTCTATCACAACAAGCTCGGCAGCCAGGGACAGCGCGCACTGCGACTGCGCGATCTCGCCGCGAACATCGGCACGCGGACGGGCGCCGATTCCAGGCTGTGCGAGCGCGGCGGATGGCTCGCCAAGGCCGACCTGGTGACCGACATGGTCGGCGAGTTTCCCGAGCTGCAGGGAACCATGGGGCGGTATTACGCGCTCAACGACGGCGAGCCCGCGGAAGTTGCCGATGCGATCGCGCAACACTACTGGCCGCGTTTCGCCGGCGACGCACTGCCGAAGGGCCCGGTCGCGATCGCGGTGGCGCTCGCCGACAAGCTCGACGCGCTCGCGGGCCTTTTCGGGGTCGGCGAGATTCCGACCGGCGAAAAGGATCCGTTCGGCCTGCGACGCGCGGCGATCGGCATTCTGCGCATCCTCGTCGAAAAGGAGCTCGCGCTATCGCTGCGCGAGCTGATCGGCATCGCGCTTGCCGCGAACTTCGACGACGTGCCGATGCCGCATCCGTCGGCGCAGGACGACCTCGAGGCGTTCTTGCTGGAACGGCTGCGCGGCCTGCTGCGCGAGCAGGGCTATTCGGCCAACCAGGTTGCCGCCGTGCTCGATTCGCGGCCCGACCGTGTCGACGACCTGCCGGCGCGACTCACCGCGGTCAAGGCCTTCGAGGCGATGCCGGAGGCGGCAACGCTCGCCGCCGCCAACAAGCGCATCGTGAACATTCTCAAGAAGAGCGACGAGGCGACCATGCCTCGCGTCGACGTCGCGCGGTTCTCGGAGTCCGCGGAACGCGACCTGCACCGCGTCTTCAGCGAGCTCGCGCCGCGCGTCGCGGCCGATTGCGCAAACGGCGCGTACACCAGCGCGCTGCAGGCCCTGGCAACGGCGAAGGGCGCGGTGGACCGATTCTTCGACGAAGTGATGGTCAACGTCGACGATCCGATCGTGCGCGCCAATCGCCTCGCGCTGTTGCGCGGCGTTGCAGCCACGATGAACCAGGTGGCGGACATCGGGAAGCTGGCGAGTTAGCAGCAGTCCGCGACTGCGTTGTCGGGTATGGGATATGGGATGTGAACGTGCTACTCAGAGCCCGACCTGCCAACTGACGCATCAAGGCGTCATGCATGAGGCGCCTGGGAGTGTCGCAAGGTTCCGAGCGCTCGGTTACGGACGCTCACACCTCACCGCTCAAACCCCGGCGCTTTTACTCTTCCGGAACTGCCCCTAGAATGCACCTGTGGTCCAGCTCGCCTCCGAAGCCGTCGCTCAGACTCGCGCCGCGCGATTGATCATTCTCGATCGCGACGGCGTGATCAATCACGACAGCGAGCAGTTCATCAAGTCGCCCGACGAATGGCGCCCGATCCCCGGGAGCCTCGAAGCGATCGCCCGCCTCAATCACGCGGGCTACCGTGTCGTCGTTGCAACGAATCAGTCGGGCGTGGGGCGCGGGCTGCTCGACATGGCGACGCTCAACGCCGTGCATGAGAAGATGCACAAGGCGCTGGGCCAGGCGGGCGGGCGCATCGACGCGATCTTCTTCTGCCCGCACACCGCCGATTCGAGCTGCACATGCCGCAAGCCGCGCGCCGGGATGCTGGAGGAGATCGGACATCGCTACAACGTCGATATGAAGGAAGTTCCGTGCGTCGGCGACAGTCTGCGCGATCTGCAGGCCGCCGAGGCGGTCGGCGCGCAGCCGATGCTCGTGCTCACCGGAAAGGGCGAGAAGACGCTGCGCGAGGGCGGCTTCCCGAAAAACACGGTGATCTTCCCCGACCTCGCATTTGCCGCGGCAGCGCTCCTGGCGGGAGAGTGAACGAGTGAGTTCCTGGCTGCGTTCGGTGCTCTTCGCGCTGTACCAGCTGGTCCTCACTCCCCCCTACGCTGTCGCGGTACTCCTGCTGTCCTGGCTGCCGCGGCGCCCGCGCTATCGCTTCATCACCGGCTGGTGCGCAATGATGTTGTTCGGCGCACGCTGGATCTGCGGCATCCGTCATCGCGTCATCGGTGCCGAGCGCATGCCCGCCGAGCCGCACATCATCCTGTGCAAGCACAGCTCGACTTGGGAGACGCTGTTCCTCACCCAGTGCTTCCCGTCGCTTTCGTACGTCGCGAAAAAGGAGCTGCTGTCGATCCCGTTCTTCGGCTGGGCTTTCGCCCTCGCATCGCCGATCACCATCGACCGCAAGGCCGGACAGGATGCGATGGCGCAGATCGTGAGCCAGGGCCGCGAACGCCTCGCGCAGGGCTTCTGGATCGTCATCTATCCGGAAGGCACGCGCATTCCCGCAGGCAAGCGTGCGCGCTACAAGACGGGCGGCGCGCGACTCGCGATCGATCTCGGCGTGCCGGTGCTGCCGGTCGCGCACAACGCGGGCTGGCTGTGGCCCAAGGGACGCATGGGCAAGCGCCCCGGTGTGGTGACGCTGTCCATCGGCGCTCCGATCAGCCCGCAGGGCAAGGATCCCGCGCAGCTCATGCAGCAGGTGGAGAGCTGGGTCGAAGACGAAGTCGCGCGCCTCGGAGTGCCCGCGTGAGCAAGTCGATCGCGCGCCTGCGTGGCGACAACGACGGGCGCAATCCGCGGAAGCGCAAGGCCACCGAAGGCCAGCTGCGGCGCGTCGTCCTCAACGACCAGATGGTTGATTACCGGCTCATCCGCGCGCGACGTCGCTCGATCGGCATGGAGGTGCATTTCGAGGGACTCACCGTGCGCGCGCCGCGCTGGGTGTCGTTGCGCGACATCGACATTGCGCTGATCGAGCGCGCGACCTGGATCGTGCGCTCGCTCGCCGAATGGCGGGCACGCAAGCGCGAAGTCATGCCGAGCCGCTGGGCCACCGGCGCGCCGATCGTGTACCGCGGACGCGAGCTCAGGCTCGCGCTGTTCCCCGCGCGCCGGCCGGTGATCGAAGCGGACATGTTCAATCTCACCATCCGCCATCCGAGCCCGCAGGACGAGCCGCAGATCGAGAGCTTGGTCGCACACTGGCTGAGGGACCAGGCGTGGGCGCTGATCGCCACGCGGGTGCCCGACTACGCGCAGCGTGTGGGCATGCCGCAGCCGTCGGTGCGACTGTCCAACGCCCGCAGCGAGTGGGGCAGCTGCAACGCGAAAGGCGAGATCCGCCTCAATTGGCGGCTGGTGCAATTGCCGCCGCCGCTCGCCGAGTACGTCGTCGCACACGAGGTCGCGCACATCATCGAGCTCAACCACTCGCCGCGCTTCTGGTCCCTGGTCGAGACGCTGCTGCCGGGTCACGCGGACCTGCGCCGCGAGCTCGAGGACTGGACGGCGATATTGGCTTAGACGGACCAAAGTTACGCTTGACGGGCGAAAGTTTCGCGCGCCAAAGCTTGTCTTGCTATGCGAGTAGCGCCGGTGGCCTCCCCTTCGTCCATGGTGCGCGCACGATACTTTCGCCCGGTTCGAATTCTTCTGCCGCGGGCTTGGGATCAGTCCTGCACCCGCGGCACGACAACCACACCGCAATACGACTCGACACGCGGCTGATTCGCCTACGGGGCGGCAAGCTGAGACAGCGGCACTACCAACCCGCACTGCTCCTGCAGCACGCGCGTCAGCGTCGCTTCCAGGCCCTCGCCCGAACGGGTATCGCGCCACGCACCGTCGACGGGCTTGAAGTGGAAGCCGCCCGAGCGCGCGGCGAGCCACAGCTCGCGATTGGGCACGTGCCGGTTGAGGATGACCTTGCCGCCGCCCTCGCAGTCCACTTCCAGGATGCCGTCCTTGCAGCTCCAGTCGAGATCGACGTCGCTGTTCTGCAGCGCCGCATCGAGCGCGCTGCCAATGCGCTCGAGCGTGCCATCGGCAGCAGCGATGAATTCGGATTCGCTGATCATCAATGCCTCCGCGCGCCCCGCGGCTTCGCCTCACTCGGCGCACGCCGCGCTTGCGCGATAATGGTCCGGCGCGGTTTCGTGCTGCCACGACCGCGCTCGGATCGAAAGGGATGCGCAAGATGTTACGTCAACTGACACGTCGCTCGGTAACGCTGCTCGCAGTGGCGGCGCTCGCAATGGTGTCCGGGTGCGGAGTGAAGGGACCACTGGTTCCCGCGCCAACGGCCAAGACCGCCGCACCTCCGCCGGCGCCGACGTTTCCGCCAGCAACGGTGCCGGGCAATCCGGAACAGCGCAAGCCGTGAGCGCGTTCTCGATGCTGCGTGGCGAGCTCCACGCCGAGGGTCTGTCGCTGTCCGAAATCGCCGAGCGCTTCGGCACGCCCTGCTACGTGTACTCGCGCGCGATGCTGCAGAACGCCTTCGCGGACTTCACCGGCGCGTTCGATGGCTTGCCGCATCTTGTGTGCTACGCGGTCAAGGCCAACTCCAACCTCGCGGTGCTCGACCTCTTCGCGCGGGCCGGAAGCGGCTTCGACATCGTGTCGGGCGGGGAGCTGCAGCGCGTGATCGCCGCGGGCGGAGATCCGCGCAAGACGGTGTTCTCGGGCGTCGGCAAGACCACCGCGGAAATGGAGCTCGCGCTCGAGCACGACATCCTGTGCTTCAACGTCGAGTCCGCCGCCGAGCTTGCCCGTCTGTCGGAGGTCGCGAGCGCGCACGGCGCGCGCGCGCGAGTGAGCTTTCGCGTCAATCCCGACGTCGACCCGCTCACGCATCCCTACATCGCCACCGGCCTCAAGGACAGCAAATTCGGCGTCTCGTACGCCGATGCGAAGGCGCTCTACCGACGAGCGGCATCGTCGAGCTCGATCGCGGTCGAGGGCATCGACATGCATATCGGCTCGCAGATCAGCTCGATCGAGCCCTGCCGGGAGGCGGCGCAGAAGCTTCTCGAGCTGGTCGACGCGCTCAACGACGATGGCATCGGGCTCGCTCATATCGACCTCGGTGGCGGGCTTGGCGTGCGCTATCGCGACGAGCACGTCATCGCGCTGCACGAGTACGCAACGATGGTGCGAGACCTGTTCGCGGGGCGCAGCGAGCGGCTGCTGTTCGAGCCCGGTCGACGGCTGGTGGCCGATGCCGGCGTGCTGCTCACGCGCGTGCTGTACCTCAAGCCGGGCGCGCCGCATGGATTCGCGATCGTGGACGCGGCCATGAACGACCTGATTCGCCCCGCGCTGTACGACGCCTGGCACTCCATCGAACCCGTGCGGCCGCGCGCGGGTACACCGCGCCGCTGGAACATCGTCGGTCCGGTCTGCGAGAGCGCCGACTTCATCGGTCTCGATCGCGACCTCGCGCTCGAGCAGGGCGATCTGCTCGCCGTGCGCACGGCGGGCGCGTACGCGATGGCGATGAGCTCGAACTACAACACGCGCCCGCGCGCATGCGAGGTGATGGTGGACGGCGAAGCGGCGCATCTGGTGCGCAGGCGCGAGCCCGTTGCAAGCCTTTTCCAGGATGAATCGCGTCTGCCGTGAGCGAGAACTGCACGCGCGCGAAGCAGCGGAAAACAGCGCGCGCGAGCACTGTGCGAATACGCAACAGTGCAGTGCTTAAGCGCCGGAATCAGCGATGAAATCTTGCAAAAGCTTGAAACGTGGCTACAATGCAGGCAGCAGGTGGCAAGGGTTTTGTCAAGCGTTTTCTCGAAAAATGCAGTGCTCGGAAAGCGCGGAAGCAACAGCCGGCTGCCTGCTGGAGAAGCACCATAACAGTTTCAGCAAACTCAGACAGGAGACTCAAAGATGATGGCTGACATGATGTCGATGATGACGCCAGCTGCTCCGGCGGCGACGCCGAAGAAGAAGGCGAAGAAGGCTGGCAAGCGCAAGGCCGCCGCGCCCAAGAAGGCTGCGAAGAAGAAGGCGACCAAGCGCAAGGCCACCAAGAAGAAGGCAGCGAAGAAGGCGACCAAGCGGAAGGGCGGCGCGAAGAAGAAGGCCGCCAAGAAGGCAACCAAGCGTCGCGGCGCCAAGAAGGCGGCCAAGAAGGCGACGAAGCGCAAGGCTGGCGCCAAGAAAAAGGCCACCAAGCGCCGGGCTGCCAAGCGCAAGGTCGCGAAGAAGAAATAACTTCTTCGTCACAGGTCCGTCTCAGACGTGCGACGGACGAAAAACGGGCGACGCAGTGCGTCGCCCGTTTTCATTTGAGTCCTCGCTGGCGCGCGCGACGCGCCGCTCTTGCCGTCAGTCGCCGCGCGTCAGCACGGTTCGCGACGCGGGCGAACGTGTCTTCGCACCGACCCCTGCAAGCGAGCCGTTGCGGCCGTGCGCCGCGGGTTTTGCGCTGCGCTCAGCCGCCGTGTCGGTACGTACCGACTTCGACTTCGCCGTCGCATGCGTCTTGCCACGGCTCGGCGGCGTGCGGTCGTTGGCCGCCGACTTGCCGCGTTGGCGACCGCTGGTGCGGTTTTGCGATCCGCTCGTCACCGTCGGGCCGACGCTCGCGCTCCGGTGAGTCGACACCGCCTCGCTGGTGATGCGCAGCTTCTGCCCCACGCGCACGGCGCTCTGACCCATGCTGTTCCAGCGACGCAGGTCGGCCGTGGTCACGCCGTAGCGCGCTGCAACAACACTGAGCGTGTCGCCACGACGAACCGTGTAGTACACGGTGCGCCCGGCCGGTACCGTGGTGAAGACCGTCTGCGCCAGCGACTCGTCGCCGTCGACGCTCGCACGCTGCGAGGGAACCAGCAGCGGATGGTTCACCGGCACGCGCGCGTTGGACCCGATGCCGTTCACCGCGCGCAGGGTCTCCACCGACATCCCGAACTTCACCGCGATCTGCGGCAGCGTCTCGCCGGGCTTCACGCGATACGCCTGCCACGACACGAGCGGCTGATCGAGCAGGTCGAGCTTCGCCGCGAAGATCTCGGCCTTGTCGGTGGGCAGCAGGATCGCGTATTCGTCGGCGCCGGCAATCACCGGGCGGTTGTGCTGCGGGTTGAGCGCGAGGAACTCATCGACCGAGAGCTCCGCGAGCTCGGCCGCGCGCTTCACGTCCATCTTGCGGTTGGTCTTCACCACTGCGAAGAATGGCGCGTCGGGAACGCTCGCGAGGTCGATGCCGTAACGCTGGGGATCGGCGATGATGTTCTTCACCGCCTGGAGCTTGGGCAAGTAGTTGCGTGTTTCGACGGGCAGCTTGGTGAGGCTCGCATAGTCGGTGGGCAGCCCCCTCGCCTTGTTGCGCGCGACGGCCTTGCGCACGTTGCCTTCGCCCCAGTTGTACGCCGCGAGCGCGAGCTGCCAGTCGTCGAACTCGTCGTGCAGGTTCTGCAGATAGTCGAGGGCGGAGGTCGTGGCGGCGAGCACGTCGCGACGCGAATCGAACCACCAGTTCTGCTTGAGCCCGTAGGTGTGTCCGGTCTCCGGCATGAACTGCCAGATGCCTGATGCGCGTGCGACCGACAGCGCACCCGGATTGAAGGCGCTCTCGATCATCGGCAACAGCGCGATATCGGCGGGCATGCCGCGCAGCTCGAGCTCCACGACGATGTGATAGAGGTAGCGGCGGCTGCGCTCCACCATGCGCGCCACGTAGTCGGGACGATCGGCGTACCACTGCTCCCACTTGTGCACCAGCTCCGCGTCGGTGACTTCCGGGATCGCGTAGCCGCCCACGATGCGCTCCCACAAGTCGCCTGCCGGAATCGGAATCGGATCGAGCTCCGCGCCGGCCCCTTCGAATGGATCGGGCGCACGAACGCGGGCGAGCGGCTCGGGCGTGAGTAGCAGCGGCTGGGGAAGCTTCGCGAGCGGTTGCAGCGGTTTCAGCGAGTCGGGAGCGGGCCCCGGGGTTGCGCACGCAGTCAGTGCGGCAACGATGACGACGGGAAGGAGGTGAAGTAAGCGCAATTGAGGTCCGGGGTCCGACGGGCGCCCATAGCTGCGGGGCATACTAGGCGCGATGGCGCGGAAGCGTCAACCCGCCGCAAGCCGCACGGTTGCCAAGCGGCACCGCGCAGCGCAGGGGCAACGCGAGCATAAGGGACCGCGTTTTCGGGATGGCGCCGAGCACTGCCGAGGGATGATCGGCGCGTCGAAGCAGCTGGCTGGCACAGGCGAACAATCGCGGCCGCGCCGATCCTCAGGTTCGATTCTTCCACGCCCGGAGGGCCGCGAAGCTTCCAATCGCATCGACGATCGATTGCTGCGATTGCGCTTGCGCCACCGCGCGCACATCGGGCCGATCGGCGCGCAGGAACGGGTTGGTCGCGAGCTCCTCGCCGATGGTCGACGGCAGCGTCGGTGCGCCTCGCGCACGCTTGCCCTGTTCGCGCGCCTCGCGTTGAAGCAACGCCTGGTTGTCCGGTTCGACCATCCTGGCGAAGCGGATGTTCGCGACCGTGTATTCGTGACCGCAGAACACCTTCGTCGCGGGCGCGAGTGCCGCGAGCTTCTGCAGCGACGACCACATCTGCGCGGGAGTTCCTTCGAAGAGTTTCCCGCACCCGCATGCGAACAGCGTATCGCCGCAGAACACGACGCGATCGGCGCCGACCATGCCGGTGAATGCGATGTGTCCCGCGGTGTGGCCGGGGATGTCGAGCACGTCGAAATCGAGCCCGAGCGGAAGCGATGCGCGCTCACCCTCGGTCATCGCATAGGTACGTGACGGGATCGTTTCGCGCGCCGGTCCCCAGACCGGTACCGCATGCCGCGCGAGCAGGCCCGGAATGCCGCCCACGTGATCGTTGTGATGGTGCGTGGCAAGTATCCCGCTGAGCTGCAGGTCCTCGCGTTCGAGGTAATCGAGCACGGGACGCGCATCGCCGGGGTCCACGACGAGCGCCTGCCCCTCCTGCTCGATGAGCCAGATGTAGTTGTCCGTGAAGGCCGGGATGGGGATAATCGACGGCATGGATGGATCTCCGGGACTGTCGGGACGCGGCTCGCACACGCTCTCCGATTGGTTCACGACGGCGCTCGGACGCTACCTGTGCGAGCGCGAGCTCGCGTATTTCGATCGCACGGTGGCCGACATCTTCGGCTACCACGCCCTCCAGATCGGGCTTCCCGAGCTGCGTTGCCTCGCGCAAAGCCGCATCGTATCCCGCTGGACGCTCGACTACGACCCGCCCGCGGACATCCTGGCGGACCCGCACGGGCTGCCGTTCGCCGAGAATGCGCTCGATCTCATAGTCCTCCCGCACGCGCTGGAGTTCACCGACGACCCGCACCTCATGTTGCGCGAGGTCTATCGGGTCGTGCGTCCGGAAGGACAGATCGTCATCTCGGGCTTCAATCCGTTCTCGTTGTTCGGTGCCAAGCGCTACTTCGGTCGCGGTGCCACGCCGCCGTGGAACGGCAGCTTCATCGCGCTCTACCGGCTCAAGGACTGGCTGTCGCTGCTCGGCTTCGATGTGGTCGGAGGCAGCCTCGATTGCTATGTGCCGCCGTTCGCCCAGGAACGGTGGCTCTCGCGTTTCGCGTTCTTCGAGCGTGCGGGGGACCGCTGGTGGCCCATCGCCGGGGCGGTCTATTACCTGCGCGCTACCAAGAAAGTGGTCGGCATGCGCGTGCTCACGCCCTGGCAGCGCCGCGAACGACGCAATTCCGCGCTCGCACCAGCGACCGGCGCGCGGGAAGTGGTCACCGAAACGATTCAGCGACAGCGCGTTTGAATCGGGTCGCCATCTACACCGACGGGGCATGCAAGGGGAACCCGGGCCCTGGCGGATGGGGTGCCGTGCTCATCTTCGGCACACGCGAAAAGGAGCTGTTCGGCGGCGAGCCGCACACCACCAACAACCGCATGGAGCTCACCGCGGTGATCCGTGCGCTCGAAGCGTTGAAGCGTCCGTGCGAGGTGGACCTCTACACCGACTCGCAGTATGTCAAGCACGGCATCGAGCAGTGGATCCACACCTGGAAGCGCAACGGCTGGAAGACGAGCGATCGCAAGGCGGTCAAGAACGAGGACTTGTGGCGCGAGCTCGATACGCTCACCAACGTGCATGAGATCACGTGGCACTGGGTTCGCGGGCACGCGGACACCGAGGGCAACTTGCGCGCCGACGGGTTGGCCAATCGCGGTGTGGGCGCAACCTCGACGCGATCCTGAACACGCACTAGAGCTACACGAGGCCCAGGCGTCGTTGCGACGAAGGGCACGACGCCAGGTTGCGAGCCTGGCTAACCGAATCGCCTTCACGTGCGAAGTGCGCCGGCGACCACTTCGCGTGGGTCGCCTCGGCCCATGGTGCGTCGCGTCCGCAATCGATCCCCGGGATCGAGTCGTCGTTGCCTTGCAACCGACGCTTCAGTCGTTGTTGTCGCCGCCTTCAACGGCCCGCTCGATCCGCCGCGCGAAAACGCTCATCTCCTTCTCGGCCTGCTTGTCGCCGCGCGTCCTGGCGACCTCGATGCCGCGACGATAAGCCGCGAGCGCACCGGCGCGATCGCCTGCCGCGTCCCGCGCCTTGCCCAGCAGTTTCCATGCAGCGGTGTAGTTCGGATCCATTTCCACCGCGCGTTGCAGGTGGTCGACCGACGCCTGCGCATCCCCGCCCTTGAGGTTCTCGTTGCCGAGGCTGAAGCGCAACAGCGCGCTGTCCTTGCCGGCTGCGAGCATGCGTTCGAAATTGACCAGCGCCGCGCTCTTGGGTGCATTCATCGCAGGGCCGCCGGTCACTTGCGAAGCACCTCGCCCGATGCGCAATCGATGTGCCTCATCGGGTAAACCACCTTCTTGTCCTCGCCGTTGATCTTGCCATCGACGCTCGCGTACAGCCAGCCCTCGTCGCCACGCGCATACATGATGCGCTGCGGATACGTCTCGCTCGCGGCAATGAAGCGAAACTCCTTGTCCTTCAGCTCGCCTTCGGTGGGCGTGTAGCGGAAGCGGTACTCGCCCTGTCCCGGCGTGAGCGTCACGTATTCGAGCGCGCCGTCGGCCGCGGGAGCGATGCGCAAGTACGCGTAGTCCTGCGTCTTGTCCTGCACGACGGTCTGGTTCACGCCGAGGAGCATCCCGCCGCGCAGCGGCATCCACTGCTCGCGGAATTCGCGCTGGTTCACGCTGCCGCGCCAGCAGCCCTCGAGCCATGCGAGCGATTGAAGGGTCGCCGCAGCGGACGCGGCACCCGGACTGTCCGCAGGAGGTGGAACCTGCGCGTCTGCGGCGATCGAAATGCCCGCTGCCAGCGCAGCAGCAAGCACACGACGTGATGGTCTCCGGAATCGGCGTGTGGAATTCATTCATTGCAGCCGCGCGAGCGGCAGGTTGAGAAGGAGGTTCTGCGGCTTGAGCTTCAGGACCTGGTCCGCGTCCATCGCCATCGCGAGATAGACCGGACGTCCCGCGATCTGAGGTCGCATCACCGACGGATCGGCGAAGCGCAGCTCGAACAGGCACAGCAATCGCGCCAGGCGATCCTCCTCGACGTCCTGTTCGTTGTAGAGATCGTTGAGGATGCCGCTCGCCTGCGCGTCGAGCCCGACGTGCCACACCCATTGCTTGTCGTCGATCTCGCGCCGGGCTTCGAGGGTCACCTCCACATGGAGGAAGTGCGCGATCCAGCGCACCAGCACCTGCGTCAGTGCGGAAAGCGCCACGCGGCCGCGGTTGAGACTCACCGCGAGGTCGAAACGTTCATCGCGCAGCCAGTACTCCGTGGCGTTGTGCTCGTCGAGAACGTCCAGGTCGAGGGTCCGCAGCGGCGTCTTTTGCCGCGCGAGCAACTCGCCCAGCGAACCAAACCCGCCGGTGGTCGCGAACCGTTCCACCGTCGTGGCGTCCGCGGCCATGACTGCGCCGTCCTCGAGCACGGCGATCTTCTGCGGCCGAAACAGCATCTCGGCAGCTCTCGCTTCGAGCGGATCGGCGTCCTCGCCCAGGATGTGGCGCAGCAGGATCTGAGTGAGCTGGGCGACGAACAGCGGCGGCACGTCGACGCCTTCGCTTCCGAACAGACGCGCGTAAGCGGCTTCGATCGACGGCGCCTGCATCAGGCGGTCGCGAAAGCGAAGGAAGATGGTGTAGTTGTCCCTTGCATCGGGATCCTCGATCGCTGCCAGCTCGGTGGCGGCCACAGCACGTCGAGGAAGCGCCAGCAACGCATCGTGCAGGCGCAACTCGGCGGGACCCGATCCCGCGACCGGCGCGAGCTCGGGACGCAGCAACAGGCTGCGCAGGAAATCGTCGGTAAGCGTTAGCCGCCCGTCGCCTCCGGTGGTCAACAGTCGATAACCGCAGGAACGCCAGAAGTCGGGCAAGGTCGTTGCAGCCGTGCGTCAGAAATAGGTCGCGGAGAGAGCGCAAGCCTTGTGCCGCATGCTGCGATCTCGCTTGCGACATTCGCGAGGGCGCTGGTAACCGTTGTCGCGCCATCGCAGCGCGGCCGCGTGTAGGCGGTCGCGCTTGGTGGGTATGTTACCGGCCGGAAGTATCGTGCGAGGCGGGGCGCTTTCCATCCGGGCGAACACCGCATGCGCCGCACGAAACTTGCGGCCGAAAGGCCTGGCCTATCCGCCGAGCATCGCCTTCTTGAGGTCCGACTGGACCGGCTTGTCGCCGATCCAGATACGCGTGAGCGCACGGTTGAACGCCTCGCCGGGAATGGTTCCCTTCGCCGCGCCGTTTTGACCGATCTGCGTTCCACCGTCGACGAAATCGAGTGTCACCACGTCGCCTTCCTTGACCTCGCCGAAGCCGCGCATGATCGTAACGAGCTGGTCGGCCTGCGGCTTGAGCGTCGCGAGATCGGCCGGCGTGTTGTTGTCCTTCAATCCGTCCAACAAGGCGTCGACCAGCTGATCGGTTGAAAGGTTGCGCAACAGGTTGAGCTGGATGCGTCGCGGGCCCTTCGCGAGCGCGGCCTCGGTGGTCGGGGCCTTCTCGGGCACGTACAGGCTGCCCACGTAGACCTTGAAGATGGCGCGTGTGCGGATGCCCGCACCGTTGAGCACGAGCTCCTGGCCACCCACCGTGGTCTTGTCGGCCAGCTTGACTCCGCCGACGTCGAGCGCGAATGCCTGGCTCATCCAGGCAGCCATCACGACGATTGCGAACACGCGTGTCATGCGCATCTCCATCCCGGCTTTGCGCCGATGCCGCTCAAAGCGATTCGAAAATGCCCGCGGCTCCCATGCCGGTACCCACGCACATGGTGACCATGCCGTACTTGTGCTTGCGGCGTCGCATGCCATGCACGATCGTCGCGGTGCGGATCGCACCGGTCGCGCCGAGCGGGTGACCAAGCGCAATCGCACCGCCGAGCGGATTGATGCGCGTCGGGTCGAGGTCGAGATCGCGCATCACGGCGAGGCTTTGTGCAGCGAACGCCTCGTTGAGCTCGATCCAGTCGAGCTGGTCCTTGCGCAGTCCGGCGATGCGCAACGCCTTGGGAATGGCGACCAGCGGGCCCACACCCATCACGTCGGGCGGCACGCCGCCGACGGCGAAACTCACCCAGCGTGCCAACGGCTCGGCCTGCAGCGTCCTGAGAGCGGCTTCGCTTGCGAGGATCACTGCACCCG
>Ga0335070_10005280_pt1 | contig 15167 bp, 14 predicted proteins | sample Lox_Sample_13_FD_206722 | JGI IMG/M metagenome (GOLD analysis project Ga0335070, IMG submission 206722) | Soil microbial communities from Loxahatchee National Wildlife Refuge, Florida, United States - Lox_Sample_1.3 | ecosystem: Environmental > Terrestrial > Soil > Wetlands | place: USA... | reverse complement strand
AAGCCCGGCACAGTGCCCAGCTCTATCACCAGATTCTCGATGCGATCGTAGCTAACAATCTGAAAGCCAACATCAGCCTGAAGCTCACCCACATGGGCCTCGACGTCGACGAAGCCCTCGCCCGCGAACTGGTTACCGGACTCGTCGCGAAAGCAGCCGCAATGCCCGACGGATTCGTCCGCGTCGATATGGAAGGCTCACCTTACACCCAGCGCACACTGGACTTCGTCCATGAACTCCACCGCATGCCGGGAAATGGAAATCGCGTCGGCACGGTGATCCAGTCGTACCTGAAGCGTTCCGAGAGCGACGTAGAGAATTTGCTCTCCGAAAAGATCCGCATCCGCCTCTGCAAGGGCGCGTACAAAGAGCCGCCCAGCATTGCCTTTGAAAGCAAAGCTGAGGTCGACGCCAACTACATCAAGCTGATGAAGATCCTGCTCAAGAGCGGTGTCTATCACGGCCTCGCGACCCATGACGAGAACATCATCCGCGAAGCCAAGGCGTTCGCCATCCGCGAGAAAATCCCGCCCGACACCTTCGAATTCCAGATGCTCTACGGCATCCGCCGCGACCTGCAGCAGAGCCTCGTCCGCGACGGCTGGCGGATGCGCGTCTACATCCCCTTCGGCACGGAGTGGTACCCCTACTTCATGCGCCGTCTGGGCGAGCGCCCCGCCAACGTCTTCTTCATTGCTCGCAACATGCTGCGGAGATAAAGGGAGCCGATAAACTACCCCTTTTCCAATGGCCATCCTGAGCGAAGCGAAGGACCTGTGTATTTGCCGACAGCGCAACCACCACCGACCAGTGAGTGTTCCCAAAAAACCGATTGTGATACATCGAATACAGTGAATACATGTATTCACGGCAGCATCTTATGGCAACTTCAATCCGGCTTCCCGAAGAAGTAGAGCGGCGATTGGATTCGCTGGCGGAGAAGACCGGCCGAACCAAGGCGTTCTACATCCGCGAATTGATTCTGACGCACATCGACTACTACCTCGCCGCAGATGTAGTGGAAAGAGTTCGCAAGGGACAGGAACGCACATTCACCGCGCCGGAAGTGAGACGCGATCTTGGCCTGGACGATTGAGTATGCCGACACTGCCCGTCGGTAGCTTCGCAGAATCGACAAAGCCGCTGCCCGCCCCATTCTCGATTACATGGACGAGCGGATCTCAACTCTGGAGAATCCGCGTACTCTCGGCAAAGCACCGCGAGGCCCGCTCGGCGAGCTGTGGCGGTATCGCATCGGCGACTATCGCGTAATCTGTGAATTCCAGGATGCAACCCTTAGAGTTCTTGTCGTTCGTGTCGGGGCGCGCAAGGACGTACCTCGTTAAGGTCATCCTTACTCCACCCGTGCCACTCGATAGCACGTCCGGGCCAATCCAGCGCGCCCGTCCATTTGCTAGCATCAAGACGTGCATTACACCATCGCCGCAAACCTCATTGAAAGTTTCTCCATCTTTGTTGGGCCGGGCATTGCGGACGACGAAGTTGACCTGATCCGGGCCGCGCTGGTCATCGCCCGAACTGAATACCCCGAACTGGATGTCGAATCCTACGCCTCCAAAATGGAAGACTTGGCCCGCCGCGTAGCCGACCGGGCCTCGGCCGGGCTCGATTCCAGGGAAACCTTTTCAGCCCTGAACCGCGTGCTGTTCGAAGAGGTGAACCTTCGCGGCAATCGCGAGGATTACTACGACCCGCGAAACTCATTCCTTAACGATGTGCTCGACCGCGGACTGGGTATACCCATCACGCTCGCCATCGTCTATATGGAAGTGGCGCGCCGCGTTGGGCTGCCCTTGGCCGGCGTCGGCATGCCGGGACACTTCCTGCTGAAGCACTATAGCGAGGACGGCCGCGAAACTTTGATCGACTGCTTCAATCGCGGAGACGTGGTGAGCCGTCAGGATTGCCAGAGCCGCCTCGACGAGATTTACTCCGGCGAGATGCGCCTTCGTCCGGAGTTCCTGCATCCCATCAGCCGCCGCCAGATCCTTACGCGCATGCTGAACAATCTGAAAACGGTCTACCTCTCGACCCGCAACTTCCGCAAAGCCCTTCTGGTTTCCGATCTAACGCTCGTGATCCATCCGCAATCGGCGGAGGATCTCAAGCAGCGCGCCCTGCTGCGCTATAGCCTGGGCATGCACCGACTCGCCGCGGAAGATCTCGATGAGTACCTGCAAGCCTCGCCCAACGCCTCCGACGGGGAAGAGATCCGCCAAATGCTACTTTCAATCCGCCGCATGTCGGCGTTAATGAACTAGAGGCGTGTGTAGCCGCGGACCCATTGGTCCGCGGTTGCGCGCGAAAGCGCGCAATACCACGGCCGGCACCCGCCCAAACCGCTGTACTACCGTCCTTCCCACGTGCGCGCAGCTCCTCAATCAGTTAATCGACGTAAGAATGGGGCCCGGACGCCTCGTCCGGGGGAGGGGTGTGCCACAACCGCGTGCAGATTATCCCACAAAATTCCGCAGTCCCCCATAATTGCGTGCCACTCTCTAGGCGGACGAGGGCGTCCGCGGCTCCACGCGCTCACCGTTACGAGCGTTCATCCGCAGTGGTAGACTCACGCGAGGAAAGACCATGAACATCCAGCGAGTAGGCGTGATAGGCGCAGGCACCATGGGCAACGGCATTGCGCACGTGCTCGCGCGCGGAGGCTTCAACGTAGTTCTCTGTGATGTCGACCAGAAGTTTCTCGACCGCGCCCTCGACACCATCAGCAAAAACCTGGAGCGCGAAGTTGTCAAGAATAAGATCACGATCGCCGACAAGTCCGCCGCCCTCGCACACATCCAGCCTGTGACCGAACGCGGCCAACTGGCCGGCTGCGATTTCATCGTGGAAGCCGCCACCGAGAAGTTCGAAATCAAGTCGGAGATCTTCCGCGATCTCGACCGCGTCACCCGTCCGGAGGTCATTCTCGCTTCCAATACATCCTCCATCTCGATCACCAGGCTGGCCTCCCTGACCAACCGCCCTGACCGCGTGATCGGGATGCACTTCTTCAATCCCGTTCCGGTGATGAAACTGGTCGAGGTGATCCGCGGGCTGGCCACTTCGGCGGAGACGTTCACGACCGTCCGCGATCTCGCGCTAAGGCTGCAGAAAACTCCCGTGGAAGTGAACGACGCCCCGGGCTTCGTCTCCAACCGCGTGCTGATGCCGCTTCTCAACGAAGCCATGTACGCCGTCATGGAAGGCGTCGCCACGCCTGAGGCGGTCGACGAAGTATTCAAACTGGGCATGGCTCATCCCATGGGGCCGCTGACACTTGCGGACTTCATCGGCCTTGATGTGTGCCTCGACATCATGCGCGTGCTGCACGGCGGCCTGGGAGATCCCAAGTACCGGCCCTGTCCGCTGCTCATCAAGATGGTCGACGCGGGATGGCTCGGCCGCAAGAGCGGCCGCGGATTCTACACGTACTGAGAATCGTGGTTCCTGATTTCGAATGAACTCGTACCCGCAACAGGATCGAGACCTTCCTTTTTATCTTCTCGCCGCGGCATTCGGCATCGCCACCGGCTACGCCGACGTCCTCATCAACGACCTGCTATTCACCGCGCTGCTCGTGCTTGCCTCCTGCATGTTGCTGGGGTTACTGCGTGCGCGCTGGCCTTGGCGATGGGTCGTCCTTGTAGGAGTGTTTATCCCGTTGACCGAACTGGCCGCCTATCTCTGGAAGGCGGTGAAGCCCTCGCGCGCCCAGGTTTATGGATCGTTTCTTGCCTTCCTGCCTGGCATCGCCGGAGCCTACGGCGGCGCCGTCATGCGGCACGTCATTGATAACCTGCGCGAAGGAAAATAAGCCGCCATGTAGAGACAGGCGCGTCAGTTGTCCAGGCAAGCAAAGCGAAGTCATCTTGAGCGGAGCCGTTTTTCAGGCGAAGAGAAGGATCTCCGAGAACGCCATTAGTGCACTGCAACCGAAATTCCCCGTCCCCGTGGCGAAATGCGGGAATTCGAGAGCCGCCTCGACCATGCCAGTCGGCTGTCCCGACAAACATCTAAGCAACGATTCATCTTCGATTACTTCCGTAAGCAGCCTTCGCCAGGGAAACTCAAGGTCTCGTCCCAAGCAGCCGATCCTTGATCCTCAGTGGAGGATTTTGCCGCATGAAGATTGCAAAGATCTTGCTGCTCGGAATCGGCCTTTTCTTAGTCGGATGTAATGCTGCATCGAAGTCAATCCCGCCCACCAATCCCGTCCGCAACTACAACGGGACAGCTTCGGTCGGCGACTTCTTGACCATTTCCATCGACGCCTCGGCCCAGACCATTGCCTACCATAACTACACCAACGGTGAGTCGGGAACCGTTCCTTACACGGTGAATGCAGATGGCACCTACACCATCACTGATCCGGACGGCAATCTGCTCGCCGCCTACGAGGTTCCCGGTTCGGTGCTCATGGTGGAAGCGGCCAATGCAGGCCCCAATCGGGATACCACCGCTCTCATCACCGCCATCGAAAGCGCCCCCGCGTCGATCAGCACTTTTGCCGGACGCAACTTCAACTACATCCAGTTCCGCACTTCGACCGGCGGCGTAGAACTGGGCACGGTCAGCGTCGGCGCGCAGGGCGACATCCAGCATGCCGGATACTGGCCCTTCGGCGTCATCGATCAGCAGGATACGTTTAACTCCGGAACCTTCCCCGCCTCGAGCATCGAGGAAGACGCCTCCGGAAACTTCTTCACCATCCACGAGAGCAATGGAGATTCGGACCACGTCTTCGGCACGCAGAACGGTTTCTGGGCCGTAGACACCGGCGCCGGAACGCTGCTCGGCTTGCCCAAGGCGGCCTCAAAGGATTTTTCTGCTTCCTCCGCAGGAACGTACACCGCGATCTACTACCAGAAATCCGGCGCGCAGATGGGCGCCAATAACTTTGAAAGCGGAACTCCTGGCGAGGGTACCGCGATCGTTGTCGTTGGTGCCGATAAGTCCGTCACTATTACGGACAGCCAGAACCAGGTCATGGCTTCAGGAACGCTTGCTCCCATCGCCGATACCACCTCCATCTACGACGGCACGGCCAATACCTTGCCCGATCCGCTCTACGGAATGTTCACCTTCCGCAGCGTCGGGGCAGGCGCGCAGCAGGATGTCTTCGTTTCCTTTCAGAACGGCGCGGTCATCTTCTCCAGTTTCCAGACGGTTTTGCCACTGCAGCCGAATGGGGTCTACACGTACTTCTACGGCGTCGGGTTGAAGTAAACCGGTTGAAGGCTTCCGGTCCCCGGCTTCCGGTGCTCGATGTACCGGGAGGGGCGGGTTCCGGAAGCCGAACGCCGGACCCCGCACTTCGGTCTCGGATAACCAGGAAGTTACTATCGATTCCACAGCCCCCACGCGTATGCTGCCGTGCATGGCTGTAAGTGTGTCCATGCTGGCTTCAGGCAGTCGCGGCAACTGCGCCGTCGTCGCCAGCGCCCGCACCAAGATCCTCGTCGACGCCGGCATCTCCGGGCGCGAGACCTTCAAGCGTATGAAGTCGCTGGGCGACGATGCCCGTTCGCTCTCCGCCATCCTGATCACTCATGAGCATTCTGACCACGTCTATGGCCTGGCGGCGCTCGCGAAAAAGCTGAATATCCCCGTGTTCATGACCGGAGCCACGCAGCAGGCCTGGTCTCGCGCCATGCGCAACCAGAATGGCGTGCGCCCGAAGCTCGACAAGTTCGAACGCTTTGAATCGGGATGCAGCTTCCAGGTCGGCGACATTGCGGTGCAGCCCTTTACCATTCCTCATGATGCCGCCGATCCTGTAGGTTTCACCTTCCGTGCGGAGGGTATCAAGGTCGGCCTCGCTACCGATCTCGGGTATCTCCCGGTCAGCGTGCGCGATCACCTGCGCGGGTGCGACGTTCTGATTATGGAATCCAATCACGACCTGGAAATGCTGCGCGGGGGGCCGTATCCGTGGTCGGTCAAGCAGCGGGTCATGAGTCGGGTCGGGCACCTCTCGAACGAGGCGCTCGCCGAATTTTTCACCAACGACTATGATAATGGTGCAACGTTTGTAGTGCTGGCGCATCTTTCTGATCAGAACAATCATCCGGAAATTGCCCGGAGAGGAGCGGAAAAAGCGCTGGCGGCTCGTGGAACTTTGTTCCAGAATCGCCTGCTCCTGGCGACCCAGTCCGAGCCTTTGCAGCCCGTCTGTTTGTAGTGGCGTTGCGTCAAATTCATGAGTCAGCAGTGCGTTGATCCGATAGTTGGCAAGATTCTCGCGGGCTGGCGGTACGACATCTCCGGCCTTGCGCCCGAAATGCGTGGCGACTACGAGCAGCATTTCGCCGCCTGCCAGCATTGCCGGGACCGGCAGCAACTCCATCGCATCATTGACGTAGGCCTGATCGCACTGGCTTCGGTTTCCGCCGCAGTCTTCCTCCTCGCCTTCGGCGTGATCCGTCATTTCGGACCACGGCATGCCTTCTGGCTCGAAATCGGCGCGCTATTCGGATTTGCCACTTCGGCGCTGATCTGGCTGGCGGTGGCCATGGTGACTCCGGCTCCGGTCACCGTTCTGGATGCGGCCAAAGAAGGAGCGCGCCGGGTACACGATCGCTTGCCCGAGGAAATCCGGCAGCGCCTCCCGGAAGAGATTCGCACCAAGATCACGGGAACCTAGAACCGATGCGTGAAGCTCCACGAGCGCTGGCGGTATTGCTTTCCATGATCATGGTCCTCGGCTCGTGCGCGCTGCATGGTTCCATGAGGGCCGCTGCTCTTCCTCGCGTTTCCGGATGTCACGGCTCGCGGCCGGTCTCGCCCTCTCGCGCCCCATCCCGCTCTCTCTGCTGCGATGATGCCCGTCAGATCGCTTTTCCCGCGGCGGGATTTTCCACGCCCACCCTAACCGTCAGTGCGGTGGTGGAGTTCAAAAGCGCGGCGCCAGTTTCGCTTTCGCCATTACCCCCCATCCCCGGGGTTGGCCCTGAGAGTCCGCCCGGATGGTCTCCTCTCAGGATCTGATCCTTGTTTACCTGAACTGCTGACAGCTACAGCCCGCAATTTCCGGCCTGCACATGCGCACGCTCAATTCGTCAAGGGGCACAAGCATCCCATGCGCCATATGAGCGGATGTTGCATTCGTCAAGGTTCAGCCGCAAAGCGACGCAAGGCTGCAGGCCACAGCGCAAGCTGTGGTTGACGAGGCCCCGTCGCCCTGGCAAGGCACGTAATGTACTTGAGGCGCGCGCCAGGTTGCAAATTGATTCTGCAGCGAGAGGATAGAGTGAGAGATTTCTTGTATGCCCTGACGCTGGTGGGCACGTTGTGTCTGCCGCTGCCTGCTCAGCAAACGCAGCCGCACGACCACACCGCAATGCCGCAGGAACCGGGCATGGCAAACATGCCGGGCATGCAGATGAACCCGGCCTCTTCCTGGCTGCCCTCCCCCCACGCTGCTTCCGGCACCGGCTGGCAACCCGCGTCTGTACCCTCGAACGAATGGATGTGGATGGCGAATGGCTGGGAACTCATGGCCCACGGCGTGATCTTCGCCGGCTACAACCAGCAAGGCGGCCCGCGCGGAGCGGGGAAGGCCGAGTCCGTGAACTGGGGAATGCTGATGGAGCAGCACAAACTCGGCTCAGGAACCATGCTCTTCCGCCAAATGTTTTCGGCGGAGTCGCTTACCTCGCCGCACCCCGGTTTTCCCGAGCTATTCCAGACGGGAGAGACCTATCACGGCGAACCGCTGATCGATCATCAGCACCCGCACAATGTGTTCGCGGAACTCTCCGCCCTCTACACTCTTCCTCTCACCGAAAAGATCTCGTGGCAGCTTTATGGAGGGCCTTCCGCCGAACCTGCTCTGGGACCGGTCACTTATCTCCACCGCGCATCGGCCTCGGAACTTCCGCTGGCCCCGCTTGGCCATCATCTGCAGGACTCAACTCATACCAGCTTTGGCGTCGTCACCACCGGCTTCATTCTCGATCGCGTCAAGCTCGAGGCCTCTGCCTTCAATGGCCGCGAGCCGAATGAGCAACGTTACAGCATCCAGTTTGCCGCGCTCGATTCCTGGTCCGGACGCGCCAGCGTGGCTCCTACACGCAACTGGACGGCGCAATACAGCATCGGCCGCCTGGAGCATCCCGAGGCGCTCGAGCCCGGCAGCCAATGGCGGCAGACTGCCTCGGTCGAGTACAACCGCCCGCTGAGGAATGGCAATTGGGCGACCACGGCGGTTTGGGGCCGCGTTCACAAATTGTCGACTGCCAGGAATCTCAATAGCTATCTGCTCGAGTCCACTTACAACTTCCTGCAACGAAATTACGCTTTCTCCAGAACTGAACTCGTCGATAAGGATGAGCTTTTCTCCGACGTGCCCCTGCCCGCCACTTACCGCATCGCGGCATTCACCTTCGGCGGGGAACGCGATATCCTGCAACCTCGCTGGTGGCGTCTGGGCTTGGGTGCAGACGTGACCTTCTATAGCAAGCCTGCCATTCTCGACGCGGCGTACGGCGAGCATCCCGTTTCGTTCCAGATTTTTCTCAGGCTGCGGCCCGGTAGTTCATCCCATGCTCACCATTGAGCGCGCTCCCAGCTGTCGCCAGGCGCGGGTTCCTAACTTGGTCCTTGCGGAAAATTTACACGCCGTTCGAACCAAATCGGGGACAATGGACTTTGATGTCGACCACTCTGAAGATACTGCGAATGCTGCAGTGGGCGATGCTGGCTAGTGTTCTACTGTACGTGCTCACGGGAGAGCTGATTGCTCGCCACCCGGTCCGAATCGACCAGACACTCAGTTACTTTTTCAGCAGTTTGGCGGTCGGAGTGGTCGGGACTATCTTCGTCGTGCGGCGTACGCTCGTCCTGCCCGCCGCGCTAAGCCTGGCGGTGCGTCCCGAAGATGCCATGAGCTTGAACCACTGGAGAACCGGATACCTGGTTACCTACGCTCTTTGCGACGCGCTCGCGGTCTTCGGCCTGGTTTTGCGCATTCGTGGCTCAAGTCTGCAGCAGAGCGCGCTGTTCTACATCTCCGGGTTCATCCTTCTGCTGTTCTTCCGCCCGCGTTCTCCCGCAACTGCCGCTACTTGACGTGGCAGCTTGCCAGTCCGCGCTTCTCCAGGTACTGCTGGTGGTAATCTTCCGCCGCATAGAACGTCACGGCCGGCACGATCTGCGTGACGATGCGCTTCGAATACCGGTGCGAATTGTCCAGCGCCTCTTTCGAAGCCTGCGCCTCCGCCTGTTGCTCCGGCGAATGATAGAAAATCGCGGAGCGGTATTGCGTGCCCCAATCCGGCCCCTGACGGTTCAACTGCGTCGGATCGTGATTCTCCCAGAACACTTTCAGCAGATCGTCGTATTTCACTTTGGCAGGATCGAACTCAACCTCAACCGCCTCCGCATGACCGGTCGCATCGGTGCACACTTCCTTATAAGTCGGGTTCTCGGTTTTACCGCCGATGTATCCCACCCGGGTTGAAATCACTCCCGGAATCTGCCGAAATGTCGCTTCCACTCCCCAGAAACACCCTGCTGCAAACGTGGCCTTCGCCATGCAATGGTTCTCCTTCTGAAAAATTGCGTCCCCGCGTGAAATGAATCCTACATCTTAGATGTCGCACTACCCCGAAAGTGACGGAAGTGTAAAAATCCGGTTGATTTATTGTCCACGCAATTGATTGTCGCCCGAATTTTAGGATAGAGTCCGAGTTCAGGACTTTTTACCCCCCGCCGGAGCAGAATCCGTGAATTTCCCAGCCAGTCAAGTTCGACCGCAGTTCGGACGAACCCTTGCCTGGCTGTGTCTGCTGATGCTATCGATAGCTCCGGCTGTGCTGGCCGCCTCCTCGTTCGAGCCTCAAAGCCGTTTGGGATACCGCACTGGCGATCAATGGGAACCATCCATCGCGGCGGATGCTCATGGGCACATTTACGTCCTTTATCCGCAGTACGGCTCCGTTCCGGATTGCAAAACCTGCACCGCGCCGACCATGACCCTTCTCACCAGTGGTGATGACGGCGCGACCTGGCGGCCCTCCCGGACTATCCTCCCCTCTTCTACCGGACAGTTCGATCCTCAGATCGTCGTCGACCCTTCCGACCGGCAGACCGTCTACGCATCCTGGCTGCAAAATGACAAGCGCGACATCATCGTGGCGCGTTCTCTCGATTTCGGCCACAGTTGGTCCTTCTCCATCGCCGAGCGCAGCAGGGAAGACGCGGACAAGCCGGTGCTTGCGGTGAGGGGTGCCGATGTCTACGTGGGATTCAACCACGACGAGGAATTTTTCGTCGCAGCATCCCACGATGCCGGACAGACCTTCAGCCGCGTCAATGTAAATCCCAATGATGCCCCCGGCTCCTCGCTCGCAGGCGGGGCCACCGTCGACCCCGCTGGAAACGTCTACTTCGGCTGGACTGCCTACGCTCGCCACGAAATGCCGATTCAACCCGTGAGCGTATACGTAAGCCGGTCCTCGGACGCCGGGAAGACGTGGAACACGGTGCTTCTTGATGTTTCCGGTGCGCCCCCTGCGTGTGAATTGCAGAACTGCGGCGCTGGGTACCTGGGAGCCCAGATCACGCTGGCATCGGATGCGTCCGGTGCTCTCTATGCCTTGTGGAATTCCGGCGCTGCCAACGGCGGGGCGGAGCGCATTTACTTCTCGACTTCGACAACCAGCGGCGCCAGTTGGACTGCCCGCGCGCCGGTCTCGAGTGCGGCGCCCGGCGTGGAGCACGCCTTTCCGGCATTGGTAGCCGGATCCGCGGGTGACGTTCGTATCGCGTGGATGGACTCCAGGGCTGTCGAAGAAGAGCATCCGCGCACAGCCTTGTGGAACACTTATCTCCGCACGTCGACGAATGGCGGAGCCGCCTGGAGCCCGGAGACGCGTCTCTCCAGCCCGGCGCAAGGATATGACTATATCCTCCCGACCGGTTTCCGCTTCCCCTTCGGGGATTACTTCAGCATGACGATCGACAATGAAGGCGCGACTCACGTCGTGTGGGGCGAAGGTCAGGACTACAAAGCCCCTGGCTCCATCTGGTACACCCGCGGCCGTTAAAATCTACTCAATCGATGTCATCCTCAGCGCGGCCAAGGACCCATGCAACCTGCCGACAGCTGAGATGCTGCCGCGGTGGGCCGTCTATCTCGCTTTCAAAATGTCACTCAGCAAATCCGGCTTCGAACCCTCCCGCACCAGGTGCGGATGCCGCTCTCCGCCGTGATAATCGAGCTTGTAGGTCTTGTAATAATCCGTATTCTCCACCAACAACTCAACCGGATCCGTACTGTCCTTTGCGGCTTTGATGGCGCTCACCAGAACATCGGGTGAGAATTGCCGCCCGTTCACCGCGATCAGTTTCATCCCCGGCCCAATCCCCGCTTTCGCCGCCGGCATGCCCTCGATTGTGTCGATGATTCCACCGTCATCCCGCAACACCAGCCCGAGCGAAAACGTACCGCTAGCCATTCGAGACATGCTCAGACCGGCACTCTCCATGTCCGACGGAGTGCTGTCATACACGACCTTCCATCCGCTGCCTTCGATACCTCCGAGAGGTGCTCCGGGTCCGTGATTCGTCAGCCGTTCCGTCCAGAATCCGCGCCAGTCGTATGTCACGGTCTGATTCAGAGCATTGACCAGATCATCGAAAGTGTAGGTCTTGACCATCGGTCCCGTGCTCGGAGCTCCATGAAAGAGCTGGCAGAAATCATCAAGGGACTTCTTGCCCTTACTCTGCTGCCGGATGATTACATCGGCCCACAGCCAGTCCAGCGTTCCTTCGGCGTAGAAGTCGGTGCTTCTCCGAATCGATTCCCATGCGGCCGGAGCGAAATAAAGCTGCGGCGCGGCGTCGGCCGTGTCCTGCAGATTCCGCCATTCGCGTCCGGGCGTGTGATCGAGTTCCGCCGCCGTCAAGGCAAGATCGTCGCGGTCCTGGCTGTCGGACAGCAAGCCGCTCCGCGCCGTCAGCACGAATCCCAAATAGTTCGTCAGTCCTTCATATACCCACAGCAGGTCATCCTGCATCGTCTGCTGGTAGTCAGGCGTGGTCAAATCTGCTGGCCGCCGATACTTGCCATTCCACGAGTGCACGTACTCATGCGGCAGCAAGCCCGCCGACAGCTTGCGCGACGTTTCGTCCACCAGCGCGCGCTCGTCGACGCGGCTGTCGTCAGACTCATGATGTTCCAAACCGAAGTGCGCCACGTGATCGCTGAGCGTGTAGAGGAAGTGATAGTCGCGGTAGTGATGCGCTCCGAACAGCTTCTGAGCCTGTTCCACTAGGCTCTTGTAGTGAGTCCAGACATCAGCCGGAGCATCGAGCGCGGCGGCGCTGTCGGCCGCAATATCCATCTCCGTGGGCGGATCCTGCGCCAGTGGCACAACCTTCAGGAATTCGCCCGTGATGACCGGCGAATCCACCAGTGTGGTTAGCGAAACCGTCGTGAAATCAATCTCGTTTCCGCTCTGGCCGCTGACCGGAAGAGGCGTTCCAAACTTCCATCCATCGGGAATTTTCAGGCTGGCCGTGTACTGGATCTCGTCCGCCTTCCAGCCCCTCGGATACAGCAACAACTGGTTCCAGCTGATGACGGCCAGCTTGTCAGTCGCGGAAGACCCGCCGGAAAATCCGTTCTCCAGCGTGGCCGGTGAAAGAAAATCCAAGTTTGCGGAAACTTCCGTCTCTCCCGCCGGAACCTCCACGTGAATAGTGAACCCATCCAGCGTGTCGCGCCGCCATTTCAACGCCTTGCCACCCGCGGAAAATTTCAGTCCCGCAAGATTGACCACCGGACCATCCGGCGCATGCTCGCCCGGGATCCATTTCGGATAATACAAAGTGAGATCGCCCGGGCTGGCGGGGATCCGCAAAGCCGCGGAAAAAATCTTGCGCGGCGCCGAAGTGGCGTCGACCGAGAGCGTGACCGTGGGCGCAGCACACCAGGATAAAGTCGGGAGTACGGCAAAGCAGACTGCGGCTAATACGCGCGTGAGTTTCATCACTTTTTGACTCCGGGATTTTTTTCGTGGACGTTCTGGACTCTGTTCTTGAATATAGCAGCCGCGCAACGCGTACGTACAGAAACCGCGGCGCGCTCAAAGAATCCTCCAACAAATCTGTCATGCTGAACGGAGAACGAACTCGCGAAGCGAGCTACGTTCGGAGTCGAAGCATCCCTACCATCACTGAAATGCCGGCGCTAGCGATATTCTCCACCGCCACTGCTGCACCATGCCCGCTCACGCTGCTATGATTCGTCCCGATGTCGCGACGCGGGAAGTTCATCACCTTCGAAGGCCTCGACGGAACCGGCAAGAGCACGCAAATGCGCCGCCTGGCCGAAGCGCTGCGTGCCTCCGGATCGAAAGTCGTTGAAACCCGTGAGCCTGGAGGAACGCCCACCGCTGAAAAAATCCGCAGGGTCCTGCTCGACTCAGGCACCGCCGCCTTATCCCCATACGCGGAGATGGCGCTGATGTTCGCCTCCCGCGCGCAGCACATCGCGGAAGTCATCGAGCCCGCGCTCGCTGCCGGCAGCCTCGTGCTTTGCGACCGCTTCACCGATTCCACCGAAGCGTATCAGGGCGGAGGGCGCAAACTCGGCAGTGCGCCGGTCCGCGAGTTGCATCGCATCTTGTGCGGCGGCTTGCACCCCGATCTCACTCTGCTTCTCGACTCCGATCCCCGCCACAGCGTCAATCGTGCCCGCCGCCGCAACCGCGCCGCCTCGAAAACTTCCAGCCGCACCCACGACGAGAACCGGTTCGAGCAGGAAACGCGATCGTTCTTTACCCGGGTTCGTGACGCCTACCTGGCCATCGCGAAGCGCGAACCCGGCCGGGTCGTCATTGTCGACGCACGCGGCACCCCCGGGCAGACCCATACCAGGATCATGGAAGTAGTGCAGAAAAAACTGAAGATCTAAATTGCGAATGTAGCGACGGGCCCATTGGTCCGTCTGGGGTTCGGGAAATTCCCGATCGCACAAGGAGCCCGAGCACGGCGAACCCTGCTCCCGTGTGATAAATTCGCATTTTCCATGCCTTTCGCCGACTTCCACGGAAATCCCGAAACCATCCATCGCTTCCGCGAGATGCTGGCAAAGGACCACCTGCCCCACGCCGTAGTTCTCGCCGGCGCTCAGGGCGCGGGCAAATACACGCTGGCCCTGATGCTGGCGCAGACGCTGAACTGCCTCACCCCTCCAGACACCGGTCTTCCGGATTTCTGCGGCACGTGCGCGAACTGCACCCGCATTGCCCAGTCCGCCGACCTCGATGCCCGTTTTGCCGAAGCCGTGGAAACGCGCGAGAACCTGCGCGAGACCGACAAGAAAGAAACGCGCATCTTCGTGCAGACCCACCCCGACGTGCTGGTGATCCCGCCCGATCCGCCGCAGATGATGATCAAAGTCGACCAGGTTCGGCGCGTAATCGAGACGATCTACTACCGTCCGTCGGAGGGCAGGGAGCGGGTCTACATCTTCACCGATTCCGCTTTCATGAAAGAGGCGGCCAACTCGCTCCTCAAGGTGCTCGAGGAGCCGCCGGATTTTGCCACCATTTTCCTGCTAACTGAGAATCCTGGCGAGCTGCTGCCCACCATCCGCTCGCGATCCATGGTCCTCACTTTGGGCGCGTTATCGGTCGAGGATCTGGAACGCGATCTCGCCGAGCACCATCCGGAGTGGAAGCCGGCGCAGCGCGCTCTTGTGGCCCGTTTATCAGAAGGCGCCGTGGGTCGTGCCCGCAATTTCGATCTGGCCGGCTACATCGTGGCCCGCGACCATGCCCTGGCCATCCTGAAATCGGCGTTGCACGGTGGCGAGCACAGCGAACTGTTCAAGATCACCGAGTCGTACCGCCCCGGAGCCGAAGGCCGCCAGAAAACCGAGGAACTTCTGAGAACGCTCTACGCCCTCCTGCAGGACCTCACGTTCCTGAATTCCGGCGCCCCCGATCTCATCCGCAACACGGACATCGCGCTCGAGTTGAAAAAACTCTCCGAGTTAGCCGACTTCGACTGGATTACCACAGCGTCCGACCGCCTGGCCGATGTAGAACGAGGCATGCGCCGAAACCTGCTCCGCTCGTTATCGCTAGACGCCTTCGCCGCCGCTCTCGAGAAGTAAAAGGCTGAATACATTCCACAGC
>Ga0335070_10005279_pt1 | contig 15168 bp, 15 predicted proteins | sample Lox_Sample_13_FD_206722 | JGI IMG/M metagenome (GOLD analysis project Ga0335070, IMG submission 206722) | Soil microbial communities from Loxahatchee National Wildlife Refuge, Florida, United States - Lox_Sample_1.3 | ecosystem: Environmental > Terrestrial > Soil > Wetlands | place: USA... | reverse complement strand
GATCGAGCCGGGCATCGACGGGCTGATCCACATCTCCGACATGTCCTGGACCAAGCGGGTCCAGCACCCCTCCGAGGTCGTCAAGAAGGGCGACACCGTCAACGTCGTCATCCTCAACATCGACGCCGACAACAAGCGGATCTCCCTCGGCCTCAAGCAGGCGGAGGAGGATCCGTGGCTCAAGATCGGCGAGACGTACCCGGTGGGGATGGAGCTGAAGGGCCACGTGGTGCGGCTGATGGACAAGGGCGTCGTGGTGGACGTCGGCAACGACATCGAGGGGTTCGTGCCGATGAGCCAGCTCGGCGTGCCGGACATCCAGCAGCCCGCCGACGCGGTGAAGGAAGGGCAGGTGGTGGAGCTGAAGGTCCTCGAGGTGGACCCGATCCATCACCGCATCGTCCTGGCGGCGATCGGCTTCCCCGACGAGCCGCTGAAGGAGATCAGGAAGCCGGTCATCGAGGCGGAGGAGTCAGGCGAGCCGGCGGCGGATGTTCCCCCCGCCGCTCCCGAGGCGGCGGCGACGCAGCCGCAGGTCGAGCCGCCGCAGGGGTAGCCGCTCCGGCGGAACGTGTACCGGCCAGGCGCAACGACACAGCGGCGTCCGCGAGGGCGCCGCTGTGTCTTGGTTCGCCGGTCGGCGGAGGTCGCCATGCATCGAGCCGAGGTGATCGTCGTCGCGGGACTCGCGATCGTCGTCAGCGCCGCGCGCGCGCAGAGCGAGCGCGACAGTCCCTTGAGACAGGAGCGTTGTCACCGGGAAGTGAGCTTCCTGGAGGCTGGCCCGGCGCACCCGCGGTACGCAGAAGCGCTGGAGATCATCCCGTTCTGCGAGGTGAGCGGCGGGGCCGCGCTCGCGCGGCTCTGGCGGACGACCGACGGCGCGAGCCCGCCGGACCTCTACCGCCTCAGGGACGCGAGCCGGCGGCTGCGCGACGGTGGCGTGCTCCGCGCGTTGTACGGCGTCGTCCGGGACTCGACCAGGCCGCTCTCGGTTCGCCTCGCCGCGCTGGACGTGCTGGTCAGCTACATGGCGCCCGGCAAGACGTTGCCATACGGGAGCCGGGAGCCCGGCGTCCGGGCGGATTCCTGCGGCCTGGTGGCCCTCGGTGCGCTCGACGTCCACGAGGGGGCTAGCCCCATCCCCTATCTGGACAGCGTGAATGGCATCCAGAGAGCCATCTTCACCGTAGCCTCGGTCTCGGGCGATTCGGTGGTGCGGCAGGCGGCCCATTGCGCGCTCTTCGGGAAGCACGTGCCGGATCGGTGGGACACGGCCGCCGCGAACATCAGGCGCCTGCCGCCCTCGGCCTTCGGCGACCTGCCGGAAGCGATCCGGCGCGATCTGGAGCGGCGCAAGTGCACGGTGCCGCAGATTTGGGACGACAGCGTCCCGCACAACGTCGTCCGGGGACATTTCGCGCGGCCGGGCCAGACGGACTGGGCCGTGCTCTGCTCCCGCAACGGCGTCTCGGCGATTCTCGTCTTCTGGCATGAGTCGGCCGACACGGTGGCGGAACTCGACTCCATGAGCGACGGCACATTCCTGCAAGGCGTCGGCGGCGGACAGATCGGCTACTCCCGTCAGATCGGCGTCGCCGACTCGGCGTTCATCAATCGGCACTACGGCTGGTACGGAGGCCCCGAGCCTCCGCCGCTCGACCACGAGGGGATTGACGACGCGTTCGTGGAGAAGGCCTCGGTCGTGCACTACTGGTACGAGGGTCGCTGGCTCCGGCTTACGGGCGCGGACTAGGATCCCGCCGTGACTCCGGTCGCGGGCCGGCAGGATGTGGTGCTCATCGAGTCGGTCGCCTCGGGCGGCGACGGCGTCGGGCATCTCGCCGACGGGATGACGGTCTTCGTGCCGCGCACCGCGCCGGGCGACCGCGTGGCGCTGGAGCGCGTGCGACGGCAACGGCGCCACGCACGCGCCGAGGTGGCCCGGCTCCTCGAGCCGAGCGCCGACCGCGTCGTCCCGCCGTGCGTCCATTACGAGCGCGACCGCTGCGGCGGCTGCCAGTGGCAGCATCTTTCCCTCGATGCCCAGCATGGTGCCAAGCGCCGGATGGTGGGCGACGCGTTGCGCCGGCTCGGCGGGCTCGCGGTCGAGGACCCGGCGCTCGAGCCAAGTCCCCGCTCCCTCGGCTATCGCGCGACGATCACGCTCACCGTCCGGTGGCGCGGCGGCGAGCCCGTGGTCGGGTTCCACCGCGCCACCGGCGCAGGCGAAGCGGCCGGCGAGGTCTTTCCCCTGGAGCGCTGCGAGATCGCCCGGCCGGAGATCGCGGCGCTGTGGGACGCGGTGCGCCCGGCCGTTTCCGCGCTGCCCCGGGGCGACGACGTGCGTTTCAAGCTCCGCGTCGCCCACGACGGCGGACTCCACCTGATCGTGAACGGCGGCGACCGCGCGTGGACGACTCCGCAGCCGCTGGCGGAGGCCGCCCTCCAGGCCGGTTTCCCCGCGACCGTCTGGTGGCAGCCGGCACACGGCGCCGTGCGCCGGATGGGTGGCCCGGCTGCCGATCGGGCGAGTGCGGCCTTCGAGCAGGTCAACGTGGAGGTCGCCGAGGCTCTCCGGGGGGCCGCCGTGGACGCTGTGCCTGCCGCTGCCAGGCGCGTCCTCGATCTGTACGCGGGCACGGGCGAGGTCGCCCTCGCCCTGGCGCGGCGCGGGTGCGACGTCATCTCCGTCGAGGCGGACGAGGCAGCGGTCCGGCTCGCCGAGGAGCGGGCCAGGGCCGAGGGATTGGCGGTGCAGGCGACGGCGGCCCGCGTGGAGGACCGCATTGCCGGCCTGCTGCCCGCGGACGCCGTGGTCGCGAACCCGCCGAGGACGGGCCTCGCCCCGGAAGTGGCGGCGGCGCTGGCCCGGCAGCCTCCGGCCCGGCTGGTGTACGTGTCCTGCGACCCGGCCACGCTGGCCCGCGACCTCAAGCGGCTCGGCGCGGCGCCCGAGCGGCTCAGCCTCAGCTGCTTCGACATGTTCCCCCAGACCAGCCACGTCGAGACACTGGCGGTGTTGCGCCGTTGACGCTCGCCGTTGCCCCGGCTACCTTGCATAGCTTCGTTGGCATAGGCCTTTACGCGGGAACGACTTGGAGCGCATGAAGACGTACTCGGTCACTCCGAAAGACATTGATCACCAGTGGTTCGTGGTGGATGCGACCAACGTCCCCCTCGGGCGCCTGGCGTCCAAGGTGGCGCAGGTGATCCGCGGCAAGCACAAGCCGATCTTCTCGCCCCACCTCGACACCGGGGACTCGGTGATCGTGGTGAACGCCGCGAAGGTGCGGCTGACCGGGAAGAAGCTCGAGCAGAAGCGCTACTTCAGTCACTCGGGGTACATGGGGCACGAGAAGTTCACGCCGCTGAAGAAGGTGATGGCGCAGCGGCCCGAGAAGGTGGTGGAGCGGGCGGTGTTCGGGATGCTGCCCAAGACGAGCCTGGCGAAGCAGGTGCTGCGGCTGAAGCTGCGCGTGTACGCTGGGGCGGAGCACCCGCACGCGGCGCAGCAGCCGACGCCGCTGGGCATGGCGGAGCAGGCGCCCGGGAGGAAGGCATGACCATCGCCGACATCCCGATGCGCTTCCACGCCGTGGGCCGGCGGAAGACCTCGGTCGCGCGCGTGTACCTGAAGCCGGGCTCCGGGAAGTGGGAGGTCAACGGGCGCACGCTCGGGGACTACTTCCCGCGGGCCTCGCTGGTGCAGCTGATCCAGCAGCCGTTCACCGTCACCGACACGCTGGGGGCCTTCGACGTGAAGGCGAACGTGAACGGGGGCGGGGTGACGGGGCAGGCGGGGGCGCTGAGGCTGGGCATCGCGCGGGCCCTCGTCACGGTGGACGAGCAGCACCGGCACAAGCTGCGGGAGCAGGGGCTGCTGACGCGCGATTCGCGCGCGGTCGAGCGCAAGAAGCCCGGCCGGCCCGGCGCCCGGAAGCGGTTCCAGTTCAGCAAGCGGTAGACGGCGCAGGATATCCTTCACACCGCTGGATCCCACCTGGGGTGTTCGCCGCTGGCGAATGCGGGGGGGAGACGAAGGCGGTGGACGACGAACCCCACAACGCTGTGAGAGGGTGATGGCCTTTCCCGAGATTCAGGAGCTGCTGGAAGCGGGCGTGCACTTCGGGCACCAGACGCGGCGCTGGAACCCGAAGATGCGGCGCTTCATCTTCGCCGAGCGCAACGGCATCTACATCATCGACCTCGAGAAGACGGTCCGGCAGCTGCGGCTCGCCCAGGACCTGATGCGCGAGGTGATCGGGCGGGGCGAAGGGGTGCTCTTCGTCTGCACGAAGAAGCAGCTGAAGGCCATCCTCCAGGTGGACGCGGAGCGGTGCGGCGCGCACTACGTGAACGAGCGCTGGCTGGGCGGCACGCTGACCAACTACGCGACGATCAAGAAGCAGATCCGGCGCCTGAAGGACCTCGAGCAGGGGCAGGAGGAGGGGAGCTTCGAGTTCTTCACCAAGAAGGAGCAGCTCCTGCTGGACCGGGAGCGGGTGAAGCTGGAGCGGAACCTGTCGGGGCTCAAGAACATGGGGCGGCTGCCGGGGGTGCTGTTCGTGGTGGACGCGAAGAAGGAGCGCATCGCGGTGGCGGAGGCGAACAAGCTCGGGATCCCGGTGGTGGCCATCGTGGACACCAACGCCGACCCCGATCTCATCACCGTGCCGATCGCGGGGAACGACGACGCGATCCGGTCGGTGTCGCTGATCAGCGGCGCCATCGCCGACGCGATCACGGAGGCGCGGGCCCGGATGCCGGTGCGCGAGGAGGCCGAGGAGGCGGAGTTCGCCGCCTACTCGACCGACGCCGGCGCGACTGAGGGCGGGGAGAGCGACGCCGAGAAGCGCCGCCGCCGCCCGCGGCGCAAGCGGCGGCCGAAGCCCGAGGCGATCGTGGCGCGGATCAAGACCGAGGAGGGGGCCGCGGCGCCCCCGTCGGTGCCCACGGCCGCGGCCGAGGACGCGACGGCGTAGCGCGCCGCCGCGACGGTTCATGGCGCCGCCGCCGTGCCCGGTCGGGCGGGCGGCGGTTTTCGCAGGTGAACGGTTCTTGCAGGTGGCAGTCGCACAGGTGAACCTTTGGCGGAGACAATGGCTGACGCGATGACGGGCATCAACGCGAAGGACGTGGCCGAGCTGCGCCGCCGCACGGGCGCCGGCATGATGGAATGCAAGCGGGCGCTGGCGGAGACCGGCGGCGACTTCGACAAGGCGTCGGAGTGGCTGCGCGCCCACGGCGCGGCACGGGCCGACAAGCGCGCCGACCGCTCCGCCAAGCAGGGCTTGGTCGAGTCGTACGTGCACCATTCCGGCAACCTCGGCGTGCTGCTCGAGCTCAACTGCGAGACCGACTTCGTGGCGCGGACCGACGACTTCAAGAGCCTGGCCAAGGACGTGGCGATGCACATCGCCGCCGCGGCGCCGCAGGCCGTGAGCGTGGACCAGCTCGACCCCGAAGTCGTCGAGCGCGAGAAGCGCATCTTCACCGAGCAGGTCGCCCAGGAGGGCAAGCCCGAGGCGGTCCGCGCCAAGATCGTCGAGGGCAAGCTCAGGAAGTTCTACAGCGAGGTGGTGCTCCTCGAGCAGCCGTTCGTGAAGGACGACAAGCACACCGTCGGCGAGGTGGTGAAGGCCGTCTCCGCCAAGACCGGCGAGAACGTCGTGGTCAAGCGCTTCGTGCGCTTCCAGCTCGGAGAAGCGGTGTGAGCCTCAAGTTCCGGCGGGCCGTCCTCAAGCTCTCGGGCGAGGCGCTCGCCGGAGAGAAGGGCTTCGGCATCGACCCCAAGGTGGTCGAGCGCCTGGCGGACGAAGTGAAGGCGGTCCGCGCCGCCCAGGCGGACGTGGGCCTGGTGATCGGCGGGGGCAACATCATCCGCGGCACCACCGCGAGCCAGGAGGGGATGGACCGCGTCTCCGCGGACTACATGGGGATGCTGGCCACCGTTATCAACGCCCTGGCGATGCAGGACGTCCTCGAGCGCAAGGGCGTGGACACCCGTGTGCTCACGGCCATCCGCATGGAGGCGCTGGCCGAGCCCTACATCCGGCGCCGCGCGATCCGCCACCTCGAGAAGGGGCGCGTCGTCATCTTCGCGGGCGGCACGGGGAACCCGTACTTTTCGACCGACACCGCGGCGGTGCTGCGCGCGCTCGAGATCGAGGCGCAGATCCTGCTCAAGGGGACGAACGTGGACGGCGTCTACAGCGCCGATCCGAAGAAGGACCCGAAGGCGCAGTTCATCCCGGAGGTGTCGTTCCAGGACGCCATCGTCCGGGGACTCGGTGTGATGGACGCCAACGCGTTCGGTCTGTGCAAGGACAACGCGCTGCCCATCCAGGTGTTCAACATCAACCAGCCGGGTGCGGTCCTGCGCATCCTCCAGGGCGACCGCATCGGCACACTGGTCCGATGACAACTCCCACGACACTCCCGGAGATCGTCAAGCTGGCGAAGGGCGCCATGGACAAGGCGATGGAGAACGTCCGGCGCGAGTTCGCCACCATCCGCAGCGGCAAGGCCACCACCTCGCTCCTGGACCTGGTCCGGGTGCAGGCGTACGGCGGGACCGAGATGCCCCTGAACCAGGTGGCATCGGTGGCCGCGCCGGAGCCCCGCCTCCTCACGGTGACCCCGTGGGACAAGTCCCTGACGCAGGCGATCGACAAGGCGCTGCGCGAGAGCGACCTGGGACTCAATCCCGTGACCCAGGGCGGCGTGATCCGCGTGCCGCTGCCCCCGCTCACCGAGGAGCGGCGCAAGGAGCTGGTCAAGGTCGTGCACAAGCTCGCCGAGGAGGGCCGGGTCGCCGTTCGCCACGCGCGGCACCAGTCCAAGGAGCACCTCAAGAAGGTCGAGCACGTCTCCGAGGACGACCACCGGCGCGCCGACCACGATCTGCAGAAGGTCACGGACGACCACATCAAGCACATCGACGAGCTGGTCAAGGCCAAAGAAGCGGAGATCATGGAAGTGTGAGCGCGGCGCCGACGCTGCTCGATCGCGTCCGCGCCGGCGGCGAGGTCCCGCGGCACGTGGCCGTCATCATGGACGGCAACGGCCGGTGGGCGCAGGAGCGTCACCTGCCTCGGCCCGTGGGGCACCGCGAGGGGATGAAGGCGGTGCGGGAGGCCGTCGAGGGCTGCCTCGCGGCGGGCGTCGAGGTGCTCACGCTGTTCGCCTTCTCCGAGGAGAACTGGAACCGCCCGCCGATGGAGATCGGCGCGCTGATGTCGCTGCTCGAGGAGTACATCGCGCGGGAGACCGCCGAGCTCAGGGCCAACGGGGTGGAGGTCCACGTCCTCGGCGACCTGTCCCGCCTCCAGGCGCAGGCCCGCGACGCGGTGGACCGCCTCCTCGCCGAGACGCGCGGCGGCACCAGGCTCCTCCTGAACCTCGCCATCTCGTACTCGAGCCGGGCGGAGATCGCCCGCGCGGCGCGGCGCCTGGCCGAGGACGTGCTGCAGGGGCGGCTCGCGCTGGAGGACGTGGACGAGGACGCGGTGAGCCTGCGGCTCCACACCGCCGGGCTCCCCGATCCCGATCTGCTGGTGCGCACGTCCGGCGAGCAGCGGATCTCCAACTTCCTCCTGTGGCAGCTCGCGTACACGGAGTTGTACATCACCCCTGTGCTGTGGCCGGACTTCACACGCCGGCACCTGTTCGAAGCGATTCTCGACTACCAGGGGCGCGAGCGCCGGTTCGGTCGCGTCACGGCCTGATGGCAACGGAACAGCTGGGGCGCCGCATTGCGTTCTCGGCGGTCGCCATCCCTGCGGCCGCGGCGGCGGCCTACGCCGGCGGCTGGGTCCTCGCCATCTTCCTCGCCGTCATCGGCGTGCTTGCGACGCGCGAGATCTACGACCTGGCCGCGAGCGGGGGCGTCGACCCGTTGCGCCGCAGCGGCCTGGCGGCGGCGGCCGTCCTCCCCGTGGCTACCTACTGGGCCAAGGGCTCGGAGATCCACTTCGCGGAGCCGGCGCTGTACCTCGGCGCGCTGTGGATGCTCGCGGTGGTCGTGCTCGCCGCCTGGCGGCGGGGGCCGGGAGGTCGCCCGCTGACGGCGGTGGCGGCGACGGTGTTCGGCGTCCTGTACGCGCCGGGGCTGCTGTGCTTCGCGATCGTGCTGCGGCACCCGACGGGGGTGGGAGCGGACTCCATGCTCGGCACGGCGCTGCTCTTCTTCCCGCTGGCGTTGACGTGGATCGGGGACACGGCCGCGATGGCGGGAGGCAAGCTGATCGGCGGACCTCTCCTTGCCCCGGTCCTGTCGCCGCGCAAGACCTGGGCGGGCGCGTGGTGCGGCCTCGCCGCCACGCTGCTGAGCGCGTGGGCGTACACGGTCCTGGTGCTCGATCCGCTCGGGCGTCCTCTCGGTCTGCTCGCCGCCCTCCTGTGCGGCGTGGCGATCAGCGTCGCCGGCCAGGTGGGCGACCTGGCCGAGTCGCTCTTCAAGCGCGAGGTCGGAGTCAAGGACAGCTCCTCCCTGATCCCCGGCCACGGCGGGATGCTCGACCGGATCGATTCACTGTTGTTCGTCCTCCCCGTCACCGCGGGGCTGTTCCGCGTGTTCGGCCTGACATGACCGCGCCGGGTGCCCCCGCCGTCACCGGCGTCGCCGTCCTGGGCTCGACCGGCTCCATCGGCCGCTCCGCGCTCAAGGTGCTCGGGCGCCAGCGCGGGCGGTTCCGCGTGGTGGCGCTCACGGCCTTCGGACAGAGGGAGCAGCTCGAGGCCCAGGTCTCGGCCTTCCAGCCCGAGTTCGTCGGGCTGGTGAGCGGAGCCGCTTCGAACGGATGGCGGCGCGGGGCGGAGTGCCTGGTCGAGGCCGTGACGCGTCCCGACGTGCGCATCGTCGTGAACGGGATCGTGGGCGCGGCGGGCCTCGAGGCGACGCTGGCCGCCCTGCAGGCGGGGAAGCGGGTCGCGCTCGCCAACAAGGAGACGCTGGTCATGGCGGGCGAGCTGGTGACCCGCACCGCGCGCGAGTGCGGGGGCGAGATCGTCCCGGTGGACTCGGAGCATTCGGCCGTGCTCCAGTGCATCACCGGCCGTCCCGCCGGGCTCCAGCGCCTCATCCTCACCGCGTCGGGCGGGCCGTTCCACGCCTGGGAGGCGGAGCGGGTGCGGCACGCGACCGTGGCGGAGGCGCTCAACCATCCGACCTGGCGCATGGGCCGCAAGATCTCGGTGGATAGCGCCACCCTGGCGAACAAGGCGCTGGAGGTCATCGAGGCGCACTTCCTGTTCGGCCTGCCGTACGACCGCATCGAGGCGGTCGTGCACCCGCAGTCCATCATCCACTCGTTCGTCGAGTTCGTGGACGGGTCGGTGCTGGCGCAGCTGGGCTTCCCGAACATGGAGCTGCCGATCCTCTACGCGCTGACGCACCCCGAGCGCGTGGCGGACGACGGGATCGTGCGGTTCGATCCGGTAGCCGCCGGCCCGCTGACCTTCGAGCCGGTGCGCACCGAGGTCTTCCCGGCGCTGGCGCTGGGGATGCGCGCCGGCCGGACCGGCGGTTCCGCGCCGGCCGTGTTCAACGCCGCGAACGAGGTGGCGGTGGCGGCGTTCCTCGACGGCCGCGCGCCGTTCGGCCGGATCGCCGAAGTCATCGCCCGGGTACTAGACGAGCAGGTGGTCACCGAAGTGTCGAGCGTCGATGCGGTGCTGGCCGCCGACGCCTGGGCGCGGCGGCGCGCGGAGGAGCTGTTGCGGTGTTCCTGAACGTCAACCCGACGCTGGTCGCGATCGTCGCCGGCATCGTGGTGATCGGCGTCCTCATCTTCGTGCACGAGCTGGGACACTTCCTCGCGGCCAAGGCCGTGGGGATCGCGGTGCTGCGGTTCTCGTTCGGCCTGGGGCCGCGCACCCCCATCGGCGTCCGGATCGGCGAAACCGACTACTGCCTCTCGTGGATCCCGTTCGGCGGCTTCGTGAAGATGGCGGGGCTCGAGGAGGAGGGGGCGCCCGGCGCCCTCGAAGGCGGCCCGCAGGAGGCCGTGGTCCCGCCGGAGCGCACCTTCGACGCGAAGCCGCTGTGGGCGCGCATCGTGGTGATCCTGGCGGGCGTCGCGATGAACGCGTTTTTCGCGTACCTGGTCTTCGTGGCCGTGGCCCGCTTCTACGGGGAGCGCTACGACCCCACGGTCACGGTGGGGAGCGTGGAGGCCTCGCGGCTCCCGCTGGGCGCGGCCGCGCTGCGCTCGCTCCAGCCCGGCGACCGGATCGTGCGCGTCAACGGCGACACCGTGGCGACCTGGGACGAGGTCGTGCAGGCGCTGCTGTCGGCCCCCGGATCACGCATCACCATCGAGGCGGCGGGGAAGAGCGCGCCGATCCTGGTGGACGTCGCCCGCTCGGACGAGGCCGCGCGCGACTCGCTCGCGGCGGCGGTGCAGCCCTGGCACGATCCGGTGATCGGCGCGGTCGTCTCCGGGCTGCCGGCGGCGCGGGCCGGCCTCCGGGCGGGGGACCGGATCGTGATGGCCGGCGGCCACGCGGTACCCTCGTGGGAAGTGCTGGTGGGCATCATCCAGGGGAGCGCGGAGCGGCCGCTCGAGCTGGAGGTGCGCCGGGGTGGACGGGAGTTGCGCTACAGCGTGACGCCGCAGGCGACCCGCGACCGGGACCTCGTCACGGGCGAATCGAAGACGGTCGGCAAGATCGGGATCGGGCCCGTGGACCTGCCGTCGCACCCGCTCGGATGGGTGGCGGCGCTGGAGGCGGGGGTTGGGCAGACGGCGCGGGGGGCCGGCGTGATCCTCTGGACGCTGAAGGGGCTGTTCACCGGTGCGGTCTCCGTCCGCGACCTCGGCGGCCCGATCCTGGTGGGTCAGATGTCGGGAGACATGGTGCAGCGCGGATTCGACTGGTTCCTCGGGTTCCTCGGGCTCTTCTCGATCAACCTCGCGATCCTGAACCTCCTTCCGATCCCGGTCCTGGACGGGGGGCACCTCGTCTTCCTCCTGGTCGAGGGAGTGCGCGGCCGGCCCCTGTCCCTGGCGCAGCGCCAGCGTCTCACCCAGATCGGCTTCTTCGTGCTGGTGGGGATCATGGCGTTGGCGCTGGGGAATGATTTTCTGAGACTGTTCAAGTGAGGAGTGAGGCGTGAGGGGTGAGAGGTTCAAGTGAGAGGTGAGAAGTTCCGGTGAGAAGCGAGAGGCGTGAGGGGGGATCCCTTCTCACGCCTCTGCTTCTCACGTCAGGGCCTCTCACGTCTCACTTTGCCTTCTCACTTCTCACGTCTCACTCCTCACGCTTCCCCAGCAGTCTCCTCACAGCCCCCATCGCCACCTCGGTCGTCGAGCGCTTCCCGCCGAGCAGCCCTTCGAGGTCATCCGCCAGCGCCGCCGCGGACGGATACCGCTTCTCCCGGTCCTTCTCCATGCACGTGAGGACCACCTTCTCGAAGGCCCTGGACAGCTCGGGCCGGCGCTTGCGCAGCGGCGCGGGCGGCTCCTCGACGTGGAGCCGCGCCAGCTCGTACCAGTCGCTCGAGCGGAAGGGGAGGACGCCTGTCGCGGCCCGGTACATGGTCACCCCGAGGGCGTAGATGTCGGCGCGGCCGTCGAGCTTCTGCCCCCGGGCCTGCTCGGGCGCGATGTAGTGCGGGGTGCCGATGGTGAGCCGCTTCCCGGTAGTGGAGACGTAGGTGGCGATGGCGCGGGCGATGCCGAAGTCCGTGAGCACGCCGGCGCCCTCGTCCGTGAACAGGATGTTCTGCGGCTTGATGTCGCGGTGGATCACCCCGGTCTCGTGGGCGAACGCCATCGCGCGCGCGACGTCCCGCGCGATGCGCATCACCTCCGGCTCGGCGAGCGCGGCGTCCTCCTCCAACTGCGCGGCCAGCGAGCCCTTGAGCTTCGGCATCGCGAAGTAGACGGCCTCCCCGTCCTGCCCGACTTCGAGGATGCGGATGATATTCGGGTGGCGCAGCTCGCCCGCGACGGTCGCCTCGTTCATGAACCGCGCGGTGAACTGCTTGTCGCCGGCGTACTTGGGCTTGAGGAGCTTCAGGGCGATGTCGGGGCAGCCTTCGCAGTCCGTGGCCGCGAGCACCCAGGCCATCCCGCCGCCGCCCAGCAGGGCATTGATGGTGTACGGTCCGACGGTCTGGCCGATCAACGACTCCGGCGCGAGCGTCAAACAGGCCCCTTGAGTTCGGATATTCCTGCGGTTAAGTTACTCTGCTACGCGGAATTAGACTATCGCTCCCGACTCGGCGTGACGGGGGCCTTGCAGGGGAACCGCATGACCTACGACAAGGCGGCATCGACCGCCAAGTACCGGCTGCACGAGCAGGACACGGGCTCGACCCGCGTGCAGATCGCGCTCATCAGCGCTCGCATCAACTCGCTCACCGACCATTTCCGGGAGCACGGCAAAGACCACCACGGACGCCTTGGGCTGATCCGGATGGTCGGCCGCCGGCGCCGTCTGCTGGACTATCTCAAGCGGACGGACCTCGTGGCGTACCGCCAGCTCATCGACGAGCTGGGGCTTCGTCACTAAGTCCCGGTCGAGAGAGCGGATTGCCTCACGAGCGTCGCCCGGTAGCCGGGCGGTTTTGGCTGGCAATTCGCAACTCTCAGCTCGCAACCGACACCATCACAGGACACGTACCCACATGATGCACCGTCTTGAGCGGTCGTTCGCCGGCCGGACCTTCCGCATTGAGTGCGGGCGCCTGGCCAAGCAGGCGTCCGGCTCCGCCCTCGTCCAGTTCGGCGAGACCACGGTCCTCGCCGCGGCATCGGTCGCGGACACCGTCAGCAACCTGCCGTTCTTCCCCCTGCTGGTCGAGTACCGGGAGAAGTTCTACGCCGCGGGGAAGATCCCGGGCGGCTTTCTGAAGCGGGAAGCCCGGCCGCACGACGAGGAGATTCTCGCCGCCCGGCTGATCGACCGCTCGATCCGGCCGCTCTTTCCCGAGGGGTTCAAGAACGAGGTGCAGGTCTTCGTCTATGTCCTCTCGGCCGACCAGGAGAACGACGCCGACGTGCTCGGGATGGTGGCGGCCTCGTTCGCCCTGGCCTCCTCCAAGATCCCGTTCGCGGGGCCGCTCGCCGGCGTGCGGGTCGGCCGGGTCGAGGGGAAGTGGATCCTCAACCCGACTTTCCAGCAGCTCGAGTTCTCCGACGTGGACGTCGTGGTGAGCGGAACGAAGGACTCGATCATGATGGTCGAGGGCGGCGCCGGCGAGATCGCCGAGGCCGAGATGGTCGAGGCCCTCAAGGTCGCGCAGAAGGGGCTGCAGGAGCTGGTCGCCGTGCAGGAGGAGCTGCTGGCCAAGCACAGCGTGCCGAAGATGGAGTGGAAGAAGGCCGAGCCGCCGGAGGACCTCGTCGCCCGGGTGCGGGCGGCCGCGGAGCCGCGGGTCCGCGAGGCGATGAATCTGTCGATGAAGGAGGAGCGGGCGCAGGCGCTCGGCGCGCTCCAATCCACCGTCGTCCAGGAGCTGGACGCGGAGTTCCCGGACCAGGGTCGCGTGATCGGCGGGATCCTCGAGGACCTGCTCTATCACACGATGCGCACTCAGGTCCTGGAGCGCGGCGAGCGCATTGACGGCCGCGACGGCACCACGGTCCGGCCCATCGCCTGCGAAGTCGGCGTGCTGCCGCGCGTCCACGGCTCGGCCCTGTTCACGCGGGGCCAGACCCAGGCGCTGGTCACCACGACCCTGGGGAGCGTGGACGACGAGCAGCGGATCGACAATATCGACGTTCCGAAGGAAACGACCAAGTCGTTCATGCTGCACTACAACTTCCCGCCCTTCTCCACGGGCGAGGTGCGGCCGATGCGCGGGACGTCGCGGCGCGAGATCGGCCACGGGGCGCTGGCCGAGCGGGCGGTCACGCCGCTGCTGCCGCTGTACCAGGACTTCCCCTACACGATCCGCATCGTCTCCGAGGTGCTCGAGTCGAACGGGTCGTCCTCGATGGCGACGGTGTGCGGCGCCTCCCTGGCGCTGATGGACGCGGGGGTGCCGCTCAAGGCGCCCTGCGCGGGAGTCGCGATGGGGTTGATCAAGGAGGGGGACAAGATCGCCATCCTGACCGACATCCTCGGGACCGAGGACGCTCTGGGCGACATGGACTTCAAGGTCGCCGGGACGGAGCAGGGCATCACCTCGATCCAGATGGACATCAAGATCCAGGGGCTGAGCCTCGACATCATGGCGAAGGCGCTGGACCAGGCGCGGAAGGGCCGGCTGCACATCCTGGGAGTGATGGGCAAGACGCTGAAGGAGCCGCGCTCGGAGATGTCGAAGTGGGCGCCGCGGATCATCACGATCCAGGTGAAGCCCAAGGACATCGGCAAGATCATCGGGCCCAAGGGTGCGACGATCCGCGAGATCGAGGAGCAGTCCGGCGCGTCGGTCAGCATCGACGACGACGGGGTGGTCACGATCGCGGCCGTCGGCGGCGAGGCGGGCACCAAGGCCCGCGAGATGGTGGAGGCGCTCGTCCAGGAGGCCGAGGTCGGCAAGACGTACACCGGGAAGGTGAAGACGACCACGGCCTTCGGGGCGTTCGTCGAGATCCTGCCCGGGGTCGAAGGGCTGGTGCACATCTCCGAACTGCAGCACGGGCGCACGGAGCGGACGGAAGACGTGCTCAAGAAGGGCGACACCGTGACCGTCAAGCTGCTCGAGGTGGACGAGCGCGGCCGGCTCCGCCTGTCGCGCAAGGCGCTCATCGAGAAGAGCTGAGTGAAGACCGTCAAGCTCGACGAGGGGGTCTGGCGGTCCGAGGCCCCCAACGGGCTCGTCGTTCTGACCGAGCGCATGCCGTGGCTGCGCTCGGCTGCGGCGGGGTTCTGGGTCAAGACTGCTTCCGCGCACGAGGCGAAGGAGAAGATGGGGGTCTCCCATCTCCTCGAGCACATGGTGTTCAAGGGCACGGACGGGCGGAGCGCGCAGGACATCGCGGTCGCCCTGGAGTCGCGCGGCGGGTCGCTCGACGCGTACACGGGGCGCGACCAGACGACCTACCAGGCGCGGATGCTCGACGCCGACCTCCCGCTCGCCCTCGACCTGCTCACCGACCTGGTCCGGCGCCCGCTGCTCCGCGACACCGACCTGGCGTTGGAGCGGAACGTGGTGCTGGAGGAGATCGCCACGGTCGAGGACACGCCCGACGATCTCGTGTTCGATCT
>Ga0335070_10005278_pt1 | contig 15168 bp, 11 predicted proteins | sample Lox_Sample_13_FD_206722 | JGI IMG/M metagenome (GOLD analysis project Ga0335070, IMG submission 206722) | Soil microbial communities from Loxahatchee National Wildlife Refuge, Florida, United States - Lox_Sample_1.3 | ecosystem: Environmental > Terrestrial > Soil > Wetlands | place: USA... | reverse complement strand
TCCGAGCATTCGAGCGGACTTCTGCATCGCACGCCTCCTGATCCGGGTTCACCAGTATGAGCGACGTCGGCGAGCCGCCTTGGCGGATCCGATGATTGTTCTCGGCGTGGAAGTGCGACGGCGACGACTTTCCTATGAAGGCGACGAGCCCATTCGGAGCCGCTTCAGTGCTTCACCGGCGAAGGTCTGGCCGCAACGCGGAAGCCAATGGAGCACGAGACGACTCGAGGTCGCGCGGCCGCGGTCGGCGCTGTCGATGCGGAACGACACAACCGGGGGAGATTTGTGAGACGCGATGCCCCACTCGCACCGACACCCCTGAGCGCAAAACGCTGACGCCTTGGAACGGCCCTTGCTTCACCGTGGCGCAGCCGAGGGAAGCGTGTGGCTTCGCGACGCGCGCGGGTGTGTGAGCTATTGATTCGAGGAGGAGAAGCAGTGCGCTTGGAACTTCAGCGACGTGAACCCACCCGTCCACGCCTTCGACGCTGTTCCTGCACCGCACCGAACAGGCCAGCGTTCAACAAGCTCATGCTGAACTTCACCTGGTGGGTGAACCGCAAGGACTGCTCGTCGCCCGTCCATCCCTCGCTCCATGCGACCGACACCCGTGTCTGGGCGATCGGCCGGCGACGATGGTCGCACGCTGGTTCCACGCGTTGGACGGTGACGCTGCTTGCCTTCCTGCTGCTAGCCGGATGCGAGAAGCCGCTTACACCCGCCGAGAAGGCCGCCAAGGAGCGCGCCGAGTGCCAGGCACTGGCGACCCAGCAAAGCGGCTTCGACCCCCTCACGGCCGAGGAACCGCCGCGCACGATCTCGTCCACCCAGCGGCGCGGCGGCGAGGTCGTGGGCTCGGGCGCGATCGTCGGGGGCGCCGCGAGGGGCGCGGCGGTGGGCGCGGTCGGCGGCGTGATCCTGGGAAACGCCGGCGGAGGGGCCGCAGCGGGGGCCGCCGTTGGCGGCCTCATGGGCGGTGCCAGACGCCACCGGGAGACGAACGAGATGGTCACGAGGACGCGCACGAACCCCGACTACGAGCAGTTCATGGCGAAGAAGAGCGCCTTCAAGGTCGCATTCGACGGGTGCCTTGCCCAGCGCGCGGCGAGCGACGCGCGATGAAGCGATCGAGTCTCGCCTGCCTGGGTCTGAGCGTCCTGCTCTCCTCGGTCGGGGCACGTGCGGCGGGCGTCGACGGGTCGTCGCCGCTCGTTTGCGACCTCACCCAGGCCGCTGACTGCGACGGTGTTGCGACCTGCAGCGGGGCCTCGGTGGAGCAGATCGGCCTGCCGTCGGTGATCCTCGTGGACTTCGCGGGAAGTCGACTCGCCTCGGCGGGCGACGAGCGCACCAGCCCCATCGCGGCAGTGGAGAAGCTCGACGACGTTCTCGTTCTCCAGGGCCAGCAGAATGGACGCGGCTGGACGATGGTGATCGACCGCGCGACGGGACACCTCTCGGCCACCCTCGCCGACGTCGACGGCGCGTTCGTGCTCGCCGGAGCGTGCACCGCCAAGTGAGGTTGCGAGACGAGCCAACTGCTTCCTCGGGAGAGGTCCGGAGCCCATTCGGCGGGCACCCTGAGTTGGCCAGATGACGCCGATCGACAGAGATGAGCTGACGAGCGGCTCACTGCGGACACCGCGAGCGGCCGCGATCGCGGGCATCCTGTTCGCGCTCATGCTCACGGCGGCGCTGGCCCTGGTGCGGCTCGCGACGCCTTCCGATCCGCGCGATGCCGGCGCGTGGCTCGCCGACCCGAGCCGGAGACGCATGATCGTCGTGGCACTGAACCTCGTGCCGTTCGCGGGGATCGCATTTCTGTGGTTCATCGGAGTCATTCGCGACCGGATCGGCAAGCGCGAGGACAGATTCTTCGCCACGGTCTTCCTTGGCAGCGGGCTCTTGTTCGTGGCGATGCTGTTCGTGGCCAGCGCGGTGATGGCGGGCGTGCTCGCCTCGATGGCCGCGCGAGCCGGAGGTCCGACGGACGTCTCGGCGTTCGGCGGCAGGATCGGTGCTCTGGTCATGCGCACCTACGCGATGCGGATGGCCGCCGTCTTCACCGTCTCGACGTCGACGATCGGACTCCGAACCGGCTTCATCCCGCGATGGCTCGGATTCTCCGGCTACGCGATCGCCTTGGTCCTGCTCCTGGTCATCGACGTGACGCCGTGGGTCGAGCTGCTCTTCCCGTTCTGGATCTTGCTCTTGAGTCTCGACACCCTGGTCAAGAGCCTCACGGAGAGGCGAGCCGAGGGGGACGCGCCGAGCCGTGCGTCCCAGCCCTGAGCATGGTCGCCGCCCACCTCGAGTCCAAGGACCTCGCGCGTCTTCTCGGTCCGGGGCCATGTGGTTCGGGACAAAGTCGAGTATCAGCTTCAGTCCGCGTTGTTGCAGCCGCTGTCGCAACCATCCCAGCGCCGCCGCGCCGCCCAGATCGCAATGGACGGTGTATTCTTGGATGGCGAAACCGGAGCCGGCGATGTCTTCGTCGCGCAGGTCCGGCAGCGTTTCCTGAAACTCCTTGCGCCATTCGGGGCTGCTGCGCGAAACCTGCTGCGCCGCCACGCCGGTCTGCCAGACGCTCAGCAACCAGATCCAGTCGCAGCCCATTTCCGCCAGGGGGTCCAGCTCCTCGTCCGGTATGTCGTCGAGCGTCGCCGGCCGACCGAGAGACTTCGACAGCTCGGTCAGCCCTCCGCGCGCGTTGATCTGATAGAGCGAGGATGAGCCGGCAGGGCCTTCATTCCGGCACCTCACCCCCCTACCTTCCACGGACGAAGGCCGCTTCCTTGCCAGCCTCGAGCAACTGCTTCGCATCGAGCAATCCGAAGAGCTGGATCAGCTTCGCCACCAATCCCGTCCATCCCGTCTGGTGGCTCGCACCGAGCCCCGCGCCGTTGTCCCCATGGAAGTACTCGTAGAACAGGATGTGGTCGCGCCAGTGCGGGTCGGTCTGGAATTTCTCGGTTCCACCGTAGACAGGCCGCTGGCTCCGCGCATCCCGCAGGAAGATCCTGGCAAGCCGGTCCGAGATCTCCTCGGCCACCTCGAAAAGGTTCATCATCCTGCCTGAACCGGTAGGGCATTCGATCTTGAAGTTGTCGCCATAGTACAAGTAGAAGCTCAGCAGCGCCCTGACGATGAGCGCGTTCACCGGCATCCAGACCGGTCCCCGCCAGTTGGAGTTGCCGCCGAACATGCCGGTGTTCGACTCGGCCGGCATGTAGTCCACGCGGTACTCCTGGCCGCCTACGTTGAAGACGAACGGGTGCCGCGCGTGGAACTTGGAGAGCGAGCGGATGCCGTAGGGGCCCAGGAACTCGTTCTCATCGAGCATCTTCGACAGGATCCGGCGCAGCCGTCCCGGGTTGACCAGGGCCATGATCCCGCGCTCGGCTACCCCGAAATGTCCCGGACCGGTGGGGTGGATCGTCTCCCTGAGTTCGGGTATTCGGCGCAGGCGTTCCGCCATCAGAGTCATCGTCTGCGGAACACCCTCCCGCATCCGCTTTTCGATGACCGAGGTAGCGCACAGGGGCAGGAGCCCCACCATCGAGCGCACCTTGAGTCTCCGAGAGCTGCCGTCGGGGAGCCGTAGCAGGTCGTAGTAGAAGCCGTCCTCCTCGTCCCACATGCCTTCCTGACCGGGCCGGTTCATGGCCGAGCCGATGTAGTAGAAGTGCTCGGCGAACTTCATGATCATGGGTTCGTAGCTGGGGTCGTGGACGGTGATCTCGAACGCGAGTTCCAGCATATTCTGGCTGAACAGGGCCATCCAGGCCGTTCCGTCCGCTTGCTCCAGATAGCCGCCGGTGGGCAGCGGGGCGCTGCGGTCGAAGATGCCGATGTTGTCGAGACCGAGGAAGCCTCCTTCGAATACGTTCTTGCCGAAGCGGTCCTTGCGATTCACCCACCAGGTGAAGTTCAGCAGGAGCTTGTTGAACGTCGACTTCAGGAACTCCAAATCCACCTCGCCGCGCAGGGCTTGCTCGGTGCGGTGCAGAAAGAGAGTGGCAAAGGCGTGGACGGGAGGGTTCACGTCGCTGAAGTTCCACTCATAGGCAGGCATCTGGCCGTTGGGGTGGAGGTAGGCGGCGCGGAGCATCAGTCCCATCTGCTCCTTGGCAAAGTCAGGGTCCACGATCGAGAGCGGGAGCGTGTGGAAGGCCAGGTCCCAGGCCGCGTACCAGGGGTACTCCCACTTGTCGGGCATGGAGATGATGTCCTGGTTCAGCATGTGGAACCACTCCGAGTTCCGGGCATTGCGATATCCGGTATGCAGAGGGTTCGAGTGGTGCTCGTCGAGCCAGTTGTCACCGTCGAAGAAGAAGAACTGCTTGCTCCAGAGCATGCTGGCGAGGGCCTGGCGCATCACGCTGGCCGCGTCCGCGGAGACGGACGGCGGGGTCACAGAGCGATAGAACTCGTCCGCCTCCTGCAGCCGGAGGGCCACGGTCTTGTCAAACTCCGCGCCGAAGCCGGATGAGGTGGTTGTGGTTTTCCCACTCTTCCCAGCAGCGGGCTGGGCGGTCAGGCGCAGCCGCACGGTCGCCGACTGGCCGGGAGCAATCGTCGCACGATAGTGCGCCGCGACCTTGGTGCCCTGCTTTTCGGGGTTCACTGCCCGCTCTATTCCCTCTACCACGCAGTCATTGATGCCGTCCTTGACGTACGGGCTCTCGTTCTTTTGCCCGGGGAAGAGCCGCTCGTGGTTCGTCGTGTTATCGGTGAAGAGCAGCGGCACCTCGCCTTCGCAGGAAAGGACGAACTCACCCAGCAGCGAATGGGTTGCCGCGACCGCGCTCGTGCCCGCCGCTGCCTGGATCTGCCTGAGGTTTGGTTTCTCGGCCGCTCTGTTGGATTCGGCGATCCACGACGCCCAGTCGTTGCGGAACCACAGCGTCGGCAGGAGGTGCAGTTCGGCCGCGTCCGGCCCCCGATTGGCTGCCGTGATCCGCACGAGGATGTCCTCCGGACCGTCCTTGGCGTACTCGACGAAGACATCGAAGTAGCGGTCGTCCTTGAAGACGCCGGTGTCGAGCAATTCGTACTCGAACTCGTTCCGGGAGCGGCGGCGGTTCGTCTCCACCAGGTCGGCGTAGGGGTAGGCCGCCTGGGGGTACTTGTAGAGATACTTCATATACGAGTGGGTCGGCGTGCTGTCGAGGTAGAAGTAGTACTCCTTCACGTCCTCGCCGTGGTTGCCCTCGCTGTTGGTGAGGCCGAAGAGTCGTTCCTTGAGAATTGGATCCTTGCCGTTCCACAGGGCCAGCGCGAAGCACAGGCGCTGTTTGTCATCGGAGAGGCCGGCGATGCCGTCCTCGCCCCAGCGGTAGGCGCGCGAGCGGGCGTGATCGTGGGTGAAGAAATTCCAGGCGTCGCCTCGTTCGCTGTAATCCTCGCGGACCGTGCCCCATTGGCGCTCGCTCAGGTACGGTCCCCATTTCTTCCAGGGAACGTTCTCCTTCCGGGCTTCTACGAGGCGCGTGTATTCCGCGGTCATCGGTCCTTCTTTGGGTGCGCTCATTGTCCTGTCTGCCTCGTCTCGTTGCGGGCAAAGCGAAGGTACGCGCCGACGCTGAGAAGATTGATCGCCACTGCGACGGTGTTCCACGCCACCACCGGTCGAGACTCGATCAACAATCCGTAGTAGACCCAGACGATCTGAGAGACGCCCATGATGCCCGCCATCGTCGGGTTCATGCCTTGGCTCGAGCGCCGCCGGAACATCGCGATCAGATCAGGTACGGCAGCGAAGGTCGTTCCGAACCCCGCCACTACGCCGACGATCTCAGACCGTTGAAACCTGCACGCTCACTCCTCTAGTCGCCCAACGCTGGCCACCTCACACATCATATCCCCGGAAGAAGCCAAGTTCGTCTACGAGTGAGCGGCTGATCCTGGGGACGGGCCCGCACGACAGCGTGCGTCTCTCGCCCGAGGCGGCGGAATTTTCTTCGCGCGCAAGCGTTGCGAGATTGTCGCCGAGGCGACACCTCGGGCGATCCTCGCCTTCAACCGGGCGCAAGCGGTCTCTTCCACGTGACGTGCTGAGGCTTCCGCCCGCGGGTCGGGGACGGACAGCGCCGCGAGACACCCCCGATCCGGAGGAGCACGCCTAGCGAACGTCGTACGAGAGCGCGTTGGGGCTGAACTCGCGGGGGTCGCTGCCCTCGGAGAAGCGCCACGCATGCCGCTGGTTGTCAAGGCCGTTCACGAGGTAGCGCTGTTGCTGGAGGTCGTGGAAGACCTCGAGCGCACTACACAGGGTGGGAACGTCGTAGAAGTTGATGGCGTGCGCCTCATTCACGCGCCACAGGCGTCCTTGCAGGTCGTAGCTCTCCGCCACGGCGATCTGCCAGCTGTCCTCGTCGACGTAGAAGACGCGGCGTGAGTAGACGTGCTTGGCGCCAGGCTTGAGCGTCCCCTGCACGACCCAGACCCGGTGCAGCTCGTACCGCGCCAGGTCGGGCTCGATGTGATGCTTCCGCAGGATCTCAGCGGGTCCGACTTCGCCGGCGTCCAAGCGGTAGGCGTTGTAGGGGATCAGCATCTCGCGCTTGCCGACGATCTCCCACTCGAAGCGGTCGGGCGGGCCGTTGAAGAGCCAGAGGTCGTCGACCGTGCGGAGGTTATCGCTGTAGAGCGCGGGGAAGTCGTACGCGAGCCAGGGATTGCGGAACACGCGGTGCAGGTCCCTGTCGTAGAACCACGATTTGCGGGGATCGTTCGTCTGGTCGATCGGCTCGATCACCAGCGAGGCGTTGTTTGCGAGCCGCGACGGCGCGACCACCTTCGACCTGAGCGCCAGCAGCACGTTCGGATACTCCTTGCCGAACGCGTCGGGGCTCTGGGCGGCGTACGGAAAGCCCATCAGCTGATCGAAGAGGACCACGCGGTAGCGGCCCAGGCGCGTCACCGCCGCGGTCCCATCGCTGCGGTCCACCCGCTCACCGCGCCAGCGCAGGTTGTGATTCCAGATCACCTCGACGCCGCTGTGCGGAATCGGAAAGGGCGGCCCCACCCGCGCGTCGGCCACCGATCCCTTCCCTTCGAGGACCAGACGCGCGCGCGTCGCGTTGGCGCGCACGGCCTCGTAGACCCACGGAGGGTAGGAGGCGGACCGATGGGTCGGATATACGTTCATCCGCCAGCTGTCCGGATAGGCGCGCAGAAGCGCCTTCTGGCCGTCGGAGAGCAGGTGGCCGCGCGCATCGAGATCCGCGGCGGTGACCGTGTACAGGATGGGATCGCTGGCGTAGGGATCGACATGACGCGCGCCGGCCTGGTAGCTCGGCGGCGGCGCGGTGATGCCGCCGCTCCACGCGGGGATCGTGCCGTCGGCATTCGCTCCGCGCTCGGCGCCCATGGGCGTGAGGTCGGTGTCGAGGCGGGCCGCCTCCTCCGCCGAGACGCCGCCCCACGCGGCGGTCGCGACCAGCACGAGGAGCGTCGCGGGCCACGACCCGGCAGCCCCTTGGAGGTCCCTGCACATGGCTAGTAGAAGTACGTGAGCTGGGCATGCACGAAATCGCGGTCGTGCACCAGGTTGAAGCGACCGGCGCCGAAAAGATTCGTGTAGCTGAGCTGCAGCAGCCACGTGTTGGTGTAATCGACGGAGACCCCCACGTTGAAGGCCTTGCGGCCCGCGACGAAGGCGCCTCCCGGCGTCGGCGTGGTACCGGTCACGTCCTGGAACCACGCGACGTAGGGCTGCACCGAGAGGCCGCCGAAGACGTTGTCGTAGTTGAGCGCCGCGAGCAGCCGGTAGCCCCACGAGTCGGCGTCGGGGAGGTGGTCGAAGTCGCTCGGGCCGGTCACGCCCGGTGCGCTCAGGCGCAGGTGGTTGCGGCCCGGCATGTCGTACACGTGCACATAGCCGAAGTCGGCTCCCAGGATCGTCTGCGAGGCGCCGAGGCGCGGGCCGAGCAACTGGCGGAGCCCGAGCTCGACCTGCGTCTTGTCGAGCCGCTTGACCCCAGAGACCACCTGGCCCGGGCCGACGTGGCCGAGCGGGCCCTGCCCGAAGGTCGGATTGAACTCGATTGGCGAGAGCGCCGCGTTGAAGACGTCGGCCAGAAGAATCTGGAAGGGAAAGCCGAAGTGGTGGGAGACCTCGCCGGAGAGAAGCGTGCCCGTGCGCAAGGTCGCGGTGTTGAAGCTCACGCCGACCATCTGGATGTTCTCCGGGTACACGGCCGAGTAGGACGCTGCGCTCGCGTACTCGCCGATCGCGAGCGTCGAGGCGGCGCTGGCGGCAGCCGCAGCGGCCTGGGCCGGCGGGAGACCCTCGCCTGCGTAGATGGGCGCGAGCGCGGCGGCGCGCGCGGCCACGGCCGCCGGAGACGTGGCGGCCACGGCCGCGGCGTCCGCTGCACGCGCGTTCAGGATCGGCAGGCGACTGTGGTAGTTGAGGAAGTGGAAGGCGAGCTTGGTGGAGTTCAGGCGCGGCAGGATCAGCTGCGCCGTGAAGCCGCCCTGTCCCTGGTTGCTCGGCTGGTTGGTGCCGCGGCCGGGAACCCGCATGAAGTCGCGATCGAAGCCGAGAGTGCCGGCGGGGAGCCGGAATGCGGCGTCGAGGTCGGTCCCCTGGTCGGAGAAGAGGCCCGAGCCCAGCATCGCGGCATTGAGACCGCCGGAGCCGATCGCGTCGTTGTCGGAGAAATACCAGCCGACGGGAGACGTGCGCACCTGCTGCCACTCGTACTGGTAGAAGGCCTCGATGGCCAGCTCTTCGGTGACGTTCGCCGACGCCCACAGCATGTTCTGCGGGATCTCCACGTCGCGCGGCGAGCTCGCCGCGCGGAGGCCCGCCGCGATGTCGAGCGGCGTTTCGCTCTGGACGCCGAAGCGAAGAAAGGTGCTCTCGCCCCAGTTGAGCACCTGGCTTCCCAGCCGCACGTGCGCGGGCATGCCGCCCGCGCGGAAGTTCGCCTCGAGGTAGTACTCGGGGATCGAGATGTTCTCGCCGACGTAGGCGTCGGCACCATGGCTCAGATCGGTGCGCTCGCGGTTCGCGAGCTCCGTCTCGAAGTCGTAGAACGCGAGGCCGCGCACGTACGCGCCGAGGAGGCGCCAGCGCGCAGTGAGCTCGAGGCTCGCCTGGACCATGTTCGAGACGATCCCCTTGCCGTAGTTGAGGTCGCCGTCGTCCCAGTTCGCCGACGCGGCCTTTCCGCCGTTCGCGATGGCGACGAGATCCGCATCCCGACCCTCGACCCGCGCAAGCAAGCCGTAGCTGAGCTCGAGGTTCGCAGTGCCCTCGACCTCGCCGACCTGGAAGGTGCGCGCGGCGGCTGGTGCGGCGCCGACGACCGCAAGGGCGAAGACAAGGATCGTCCTTCGGCAGGACCAAGAAGCGGTCACCCTCGAGGTCCGGTGAGGCTCGGACTGACGACTTCCTTCGGGGGCGACTGGCCGAATCGACACGTGGGCGACCAATCGCTCCTTGCCGGCGGCATCGCGCAGGGGAGCCACCCACGATATCGACAGCCGCGCTCCACTGCTTGCGAAAGCGCGCCCCCGCATCGCTCCCGTCCCTAGGATTCGACGACCGCCTGAATCCGTCCTTGTCGGACCGCCTTCACGAAAGCCCGGTAGTCGCTCTGGTTCTGGTCGGCGTACTCCATCGCGAACTCGCTGATCGCGTCGTCGAAGCTTTCGCTCGAGCCCATGTAGCCCGCGATCCGCGCGGCGTCGCCCGACCGCGCGTGCGCGCGCGCCAGCGCCCAGCCGCAGAACCTTCCGTAGCTCCGCAGTATGTCCACGTCCCAGTCTTCGATCAGCGGGCTGATCTTCGTGTCGCGGAGCTGGCGGACGTAGAAATCGCCGCCCCTCACTCCCTTGGCCCATCCCAGGAAGAAGTCGCTCGCGGACTGCATCAAGCGCTGGCCGACGACGACGCGCTCCCCATGGTTGGAGTGCGCGCTCTTTCCCGCGTACGGCTCGAGCACCGATGCCTTGGCTTCCTTGATCTGCAGGAAGAGCGGATCGTCGTCCGCGGCCATGAAGAGCGCGATCATGCACCGGGTGCCGACGCTCCCGACGCCGACGACCTTGAACGCCAGATCGGCGAAGTGGAAGCGGTCGAAGAGCACGCGGACGTGCTCGGACAGCGACGCGCGGTAGCCCGCGATCCCTTCGCGGTAGCCGCTCTCGAGCCCCGGAGCCTGCTCCGCCGTGGGATGGAAGATCAGCGGCGGATCGTCGTGGATCCGGGGCAGCGTCCCGTGGTGCTCCACGAGCTTCGGGAAAAGGAGCTCGGGGGTGCTTTTCTGGCGCGCCTGTTCGAGGCGCTTCTTCCCGAGTTCACGCAGCTCGTCGCTCTCAATTTCTCCGAGCAGGCGCTCAATGTTGATGCGGTCATACCAGATGTCGAGCGCCCGCGCGGACGAGTAATCGGCCATGTGCTCGCGGTAGGAGCGCACCGTGGCGATGGCCGCCCGCGCCGACTCCGTCTCGGTCAACCGGAGATAGCGCGCCGCGATGACCACGCTCGCGGCCAGACGCTTCAGGTCCCACTCCCACGGTCCGGGAAGCGTCTCGTCGAAGTCGTTGATGTCGAAGACCACGTTCCGCTCGGGCGTGGCGAAGCCGCCGAAGTTCATGAGGTGCGCGTCCCCGCAGGCCTGCACCGTGAGTCCCGATCGCGGCGTGGAGGCCAGATCCATCGCCATGATCGCGGCCGCGCCCCGATAGAAGGCAAAGGGCGACTGCAGCATCCGCCCGAAGCGGATCGGAACGAGCTCGGGAACTCGGCCCGTGTTCGACTCGATCAGCACGTCGATCGGGTCGCGCCGATCGCGGGGCGCCTTCCATTCCCCATGCGCCGCGCGCGGAGCGGTGTTGCGCAAGGCCTTCCCCTCGGCGCGGCGCTCGTCCGGCGAAAGGTATCGATCGCCCTCGCTACCACCCTTGCGACTCGGGAGATCGGCCTTCACGCGGGTCTTTCTGGTTCTGCCGTGGCCGATCTTCGTGATGTTGGCTCCGGCCATCTTCCTCTCCTCAGCCGCGGGCCGCATGGAGATATGCCGCGAGAATGCACGCCACATGCCAGGAGACATGACCGGACGCGCGAAGCCGCGAGGTCCGCACTGTGGCCGATGGTCGCGCCGCAGAGGCAGGTGAGGCGCGGAGGCGCAGCATCGACGGCAGGCGGACCCACGCGAGCGTCCCACGAGTGGTTCGTGAACCTGGTCGACTGGCTTCCGGGCTGGAGCCACCGCTACCGCTGGCCCCTGGTCGGCACGGCGCTCGCGCTCTCCGCGGCCGGCGCGATCGCCTATTCGGTCTGCCGGGCCTCGTCGCGCCCATGTCCGTGCTGACCGATCCGGTCCAGGCGCGCCGGTGGCCCGGACGAACTGATCCAGCAGCTGGAGGTCGGAGATAGTGAGTCACAAGATAGCTGGACCCCCCGAGCCGGCTGGCGCTCGACCTCGCTCAGTGGATCCAGCCCTGCTGCTCGAATCGCTGCCTCAGCACGTCGGCGATCTCCTGCGCCGTCTGCTTGCCCCGGCCCTCGATCGTGCTGCTGCCTGACGCCTCGCCGGCCACCTTGACTGCGCTGGTGACGATCAGGCCGATCGGGTTCGCCGTCGCGATGGCGACGGCCGCAGGCACGGCCGCACCCGGCCCCTTTGCTCCGCTGGAATCCACGGTGCCGGATCCGAGCCTTCGCAGGCCCTGCTCCGTCATCTGGAAGCCCTCGACCGCCGTCTTCAGCGAGGCCGCGCCGGAGCCGAATCCGACCAGCATGCGCTTGGCGGCGCTGCCTTCGTCGATCGACACGAAGTAGCCACGGATCACGATGTCGTTGAGCTGTGGCGGCGGCGTCTGGCCCGTGGCCCTCACGGCCGAGAGCCCCATTTCGTCGATGTCCGCGACCAGATTGCGCACGACCTCCGCGCCGAGCGCGCGACCTGCCGCGAGCTGATCCGCGGTCGGCGTTTGCTGCGCGTCGTACTGGCCTGCGAGCGCGGACTCGGGCGGTACGTCGGCGGACGTGGCGGCGAAGTCGTACACCAAGATGCGATTGGGCCGCGGAATCTTCCCCGTGACGCGGATATCGCGCTGCGTGACGTTGGTAGAGGCGCACCCGGCTACGACCACCAGGCCGACCCAGAACTGCAGAAACCGGCGAGCGGATTTCATTCATCCCTCCTCTAGCGAGCGAGTGTACCGTCGGAATCCCTGCGGCGTAGCAACTGCAACGTAGGCCATCTCGCCCTCGCGGCGCTCGCGGGTCACCGCGACCCGCGCTCGATCGAGAAGTACGCGTAGCTCCGGCCCGCGACCATCGCGTCGGCACTCAAGCGCCTGCGCGAGAAGAAGAGCGAATGAACGAGCCGCCGCAGGGGGCCGCAAAGGCTGGCTGTGCACTGCAGGCGAGCGCGGCCGTAACCAGGAACGTGGCTCCGAGAATTTGAGCGGGCTTTTGCATCGCACGCCCTCCCGATCCGGGTTCACTAGCATGATCGAGGTCGGCGAGCCGCCTTGGCTGATCCGATGACCACGACTCGCTTCGGAAGCGACGAGCACATTCGCAGCGCCGCGGCCGAGCAATGTCTGGCCGCACCGCGCAAGCCAATGAAGCACGAGATGACTCGCGGCACGCCACAGCGTCAAAACGACTCAACCGAGGGATCTTCTGAGACGCGGTACCTCATTCGCCCGGACCCTCACTGAGTGCACGCACGCGTCACCCTTGGAACGGCGCTTGCTTCTCCGTGGAGCGGCCGCAGGGGAGGTGCGTCGGACCCTCGCAGGGCGCGAGACCCGGGTGAGGCATTCATTCGAGGAGGGGAACCATGCGCTTCGGGAAGATGAGATGGGCCCGCCCGCTGAGCGTGACGGTTCTCGCGTTCTCAATCGGGGTCGCGGGCTTGGTCGGATCCGGTCGCGCTGCGGAAGCGGCGGCGAAGAACGCTCCGCATGCCGCGGCGGCGAGGGTGGATTCACACGCGGCGGAGATCGTGCAGCGGATGGCCGCACGCATCGCCGCGGCCGACCGCTTCCGCCTCGACGGCGACATCGCCTGGGACGTCGTGCAGTCCGACGGGCAGACGCTCGAGTTCGGGGCGACGCGCGAGCTCGTGCTGCAGCGTCCCGACCACCTCCGCGTCGACATCGATCGACGCGAAGGAGGCAAGCGGCGCCTCCTCTACGACGGCAAGCACATTGTCCTCCAGGATCTCGAGCAGAACGTCTATGCGACCGATCCGCGGACCGGGCCGGTGGACGAGATGGTCGAGTTCGTGTCGGATCACCTGGGTATTCCGGTGGCGCTCTCGGAGTTCCTCTCCCCGGATCTTCCCAAGCTACTCGGCGAGCACCTCGCGTCGGCGAGCTACGTCGGTGTCTCTACAGTCGACGGCGTGCGCTGCGACCACGTGGCGCTGCGCAACGAGGTCGGTGGAATGCAGCTATGGATCGGCCAGGACGATTCGCTGCCGCGCCGGATCACGATTACCTACGAGCACGAAACGGGCAGGCCGCAGTTCCGCGCGCGTATCACGGGATGGGATCTGTCGCCCCAGGTTACGGACGCGACGTTCGCATTCGATCCGCCGAAGGACGCCGAGAAGATCGCGTTCGCGCCGCGTCCGAACGCGGGCAGGACGGGGGGCTCCCATTGAAGACCGCGAGGCAGCGTGTCGGTTGGTGTCTCGCTCTGCTGGCGCTCGTGAGCTTCGTCGCGGCGGGGCCGGCGAACGCCCAACGCGGCGGCGGCGGACGCGGTGGCGGCGGACACGGCGGTGGTGGCCGCGGCGGAGGCGGCGGATTCTCGAGCAGCGGCCCGGCCTCCAGTGGCGCCTTCAGTCGAGGGGGCGGTGGTCGCGGCGGCGGCTTCTCTGGCGGCGGGGGGTCCGCGCAAGGCCGGGGCCAGGGCCCGGGAGCCGGCGCGGCGCAGTCCGTGCAGTCACAGCAGAGCGGCAGCGAGGGCTCGCGTCAGGAGGCCGCGAGCCAGAAGCAGGCGAGCCGCCAGCAGCAGCAGGACCAGCTGCAGCAGAGCAGTCAGCAGAATCGCAGCAACATGCAGGAAGACCGCCAGGAGGCCTACGACGACGTCCATTGGTCCGGTGGCTACTACGGCTACCCGGCCGGTGCTGCCGCCACGGCGACCGCGATCGCCGCGGGTACCGCAGTCACGATGAGGACGATGCAAGCGATGACGACGGCATCAGCGAACCAACCGGCTGCGTGCACCATGAATGCGGTGACGGTGAGCGGTGTCAACTACTACCACTGCCAACCGAACTGGTTCAAGAAGGCGTACGTGAACGGGGAGGAAGCCTACGTGGCGGTCGCTGCGCCCCCGGGATCCTGACGCGACACCGCTCACCACGCGGCGCGCAAGCGACCAGGGTCTGGGTGCATTCCAGCGAAAGGGTTTCGCCGATGCGGTCTTGTCGATCTGGCGCCAAGCCGCCATCCGAGGAGCTGAAGAAGGGGATGCTGGGCGGGTGAAGAATGCGCTGGCGCAATCACTGATCGGTGGAGAGAGAACATGGTGAGGTGGGTAGCCCTGTGGCATCCGTCCTCGGCAAGCGGCGGCCGTTCGACGGCGCTCGCCGCCGGCTTGGTGCTGGGCCTGCTGGCCGGCTGTGCGACGCCGATCGGCGTGAAGCGCATTCGACCGGAGGAGGCCAACCGGCAGCTCACGGCAAGCGTGCTCACGACCGGAAGCCCCGGTGCCCCGGCGCAAGAGTTCCTCTACCGCCTCAATCTGTCCGAGAAGTATCGCGAGGACCCGGCCAATACGATTAGCGCGCTGCACGCCGGACTGGGACAGGTCGACGAGTCCAACCGTCTGTTCGCGCTGGCGGAGCTGTCCTTTGATTACGCCGAGCACGGCGGCCCCCGTACCTACTATCTCGCGTCGGCGGCGTATGCCTGGGCATTCTTGTTCCCGGAGAATCCGGCAGTACGCCCAAATTGCTACGATCCGCGCGTCCGCACGGCGTTGGATCTCTACAACCGCGGCGTCACGGCGGGATTGGCCAGCGGCACGGGCGACGAGGTGGATCTGAGCGCGCGCCGCGTGGCGCTGCCCTTCGCTCCGCTGCAACTGGACGTGGACCCGGCCGGTTTCACGTTCGGTGGCTACCAACTCGTCCACTTCGCGTCGCTGGCGGATTTCCAGGTGCGGGGCCTGCGGAACCG
>Ga0335070_10005277_pt1 | contig 15169 bp, 14 predicted proteins | sample Lox_Sample_13_FD_206722 | JGI IMG/M metagenome (GOLD analysis project Ga0335070, IMG submission 206722) | Soil microbial communities from Loxahatchee National Wildlife Refuge, Florida, United States - Lox_Sample_1.3 | ecosystem: Environmental > Terrestrial > Soil > Wetlands | place: USA... | reverse complement strand
CGGCTCGTCGGGACGCTTCAGGCTCGTCTCCTCGACGTGCGTCATGTAGTTGAGCCCGACGGCGATGATCTTCTGCGGCTCGCTCGGGTGGAGCAGCCGGACGTCCGCGAGCGCGTGCTCGGGGCCACCCGCCGCGGCGACCGCCTGCCAGGCGGCGTCGCTCCCGTCGAAGCCGCGGAACCCCGACGGCCCGGCGTCGACTACGTGGTCGTCCTCGAGCCGGCCGATCCGTGGCGGGCCGCCGCCGGCGCTGTAGCGCACAGCCCTCATCCGGCCTCCTGGATCGTGCGGAGCTCCTTCATCGCGTTGACCGCCCGCGGCACGCCGGCGTACGGACACGTCTGGAGGATCGTCTCCTCGAGCTGCTCGTCGGTCGCGCCGGCCGAGCGCGCCGCGAGCAGGTGCGCGCGCACCTGCGGCTCGCAGCCGCCGAGGGTGGTGAGCATGGCGACGATCAGCAGCTCGCGCGTACGCGAGTCGAGACCGCCGCGCGTGTGCACGTCGCCGAACGCGAAATCGACGATCCAGTCGCCGAGGACGCCCATGCGGGCGAGGAAGGCGTCGCCGCCGGGTTCGTCGTCGAGCTCCGCGAGCCGGGCGAGACCGCGGTCGCGGCGGGTTTCCTGGTCGCTCAAGGTGCCTCCTTGCGCTGGGAACCCGCTGAGCATAATGTATCCAATCGTGCTCGTGGAGGCGCCGCTTCGGCCGTGATCGCGCTCCGGCGGATCGATCACGTCTGCCTGCGGGTCGCCGATCTCGACGAGGCCGCCCGCCGCTGGGCCGTGCAGTTCGGCCTGACCGAGCACGAACGCGAAGGGCCGCGCGCCTACCTCCGCTGCGGGTACGAGCCGTACTCGCTCGAGCTCGTGCAGGAGGGCGAACCCGGCTTCGACCACCAGGCCTTCGAGCTCGCGCGCGGCTGCTCGCTCGGCGACGCGGCCGCTCACCTCGACCGCCACGGTGTCGAGTACGAGCAGCGGGACGGCGCACTGCACCTTGCCGACCCGGACCGCTTCGGCGTCGAGCTCGTTCCGTACCGGCCGACCGACGACCCGCGGCCCGATGTCGCACGCTCGACGACGGAGCTGCACGGCTTCCGGCCGCGCAAGCTCGGCCACACGAACTTCCTCACCGGCGCACTCCGGGTGCAGACGGCGTTCTACACCGACGTCCTCGGCATGCGGGTCACCGACCGCCTCGGCGACGAAGGCACGTGGCTGCACTGCAACGCCGACCACCACGTGCTCGCGCTCGTCGGCAAGGGCTACTCGCACATTCACCACTTCGCGCTCGAGCTCGTCGACTGGGGCGAGCTCCGCGTCGCGCTCGACCATCTCGCGCAGCACGGTCGCTGGCTCGCCTGGGGCCCGCTGCGCCACGGACTCGGCCGCAACCTCAGCGCCTACGTCAGGATCCCGGAGGAGGAGCTGTTCGTCGAGATCTTCGCCGACATGGAGCAGCTCGAGCCGGGCCACGAGCCGCGCGACTGGCCGGACGACGCGCACTCGTCGAACGTCTGGGGCATCCTCCCGCCGCGCTCGTACTTCCGCTTCGACCGCGCGGCCGTCGAGGCGGAGCGCGAGGGGCTCGAGGCGCTCGGGAAAGGGCTTCCGCCGGCGGAGGACGTCACGCTCATGCGAAAGGGGAACGGCTGAATGGCGACTGCAGCGGCGGTGGCGGCACGGACCGGTGACCAGTTCCTCGAGGGGCTGAACGCCGGCGAGCGAGAGATCTGGCTCAACGGCGAGCGGATCGCGCATCCGCTCGAGCATCCCGACCTGCGCTCCGCCGCGCTCTCGATGGCGCGCATCTTCGACCTCCAGCACGAGCACGCGGACGAGATGCTCGCGCCGTCGCCCGACGACGGGCGGCTCGTGAACGTCACGCACGTGATCCCGCGCACCCGCGAGGACCTCGAGCGCCGCCGCCGCGCGATCGAGCTGACCGCCGCCGCGAGCGGCGGGATGATGGGGCGCACGCCCGACTACCTCAACGTCACGTTCGCGTGCTTCGCCGGCCGCGCCGACGTGTGGGCGCGCCGCGGAAACGAGCAGGGAGCCGAGAACCTCGTCGCCTACCAGAAGCACATGCGCGACGGCGACCTCTCGACGACGCACGCCCTGATGAACCCGCAGGTCGACCGGTCGAAGCCGGAAGCCGAGCAGGCGATGGGCGAGGTCTCGCTGCACAAGGTCGACGAGACGGACGAGCACATCGTCGTGCGCGGCGCACGGATGCTCGCGACGCTCGCGCCGTTCGCGGACGACCTGCTCTGCTATCCGGGCTCCGACATCCGGCCGCAGGACGGCCGCTACGCGCTCGCGTTCGCAGTGCCGATCGCGACGCCCGGCCTCCGCTTCATCTGCAGGGACAGCTACTCGAAGCAGCGCAACACGTTCGACTACCCGCTCTCGTCGCGCTTCGACGAGATGGACTGCGTCGTCATCTTCGACGATGTGAAGATCCCGAAGGAGCGCGTCTTCCTCGACGGCGACACGATCGGCTACTCGGAGGTGATCACCGAGACCGGCTGGCGCGGGCACATCATGCACCAGGCCTTCACGCGCGCGTACGTGAAGCTGTCGTTCGCGTTCGGGCTCGGGCACCTGATCGCGAACACGACCGGAGTCGTCCGCTTCGATCACGTGCAGGAGAAGCTCGGGCAGATCTGGAACATGGCCGAGCTGACGCGGTCGGCGATCGTCGCGGCCGAGGCGGGCTCGGGCGAGGACGCGGGCGGCGTCTGGTATCCGGACGACCGTCCCTTCCTCGCACTTCGCGGCGAGATGCCGAAGTGGATCCCGCGCGCGAACGAGCTGCTGCAGCTGATCGGCGGCGGCGGCTTCATGGCGACGCCGTCGAAGGCGGACGTCGAGGGCCCGCTGCGCCCGCAGATCGAGAAGTACTACCAGTCGGCCGGAGCCGACGCGATCCGTCGCATCAGGCTCTTCCGGCTCGCATGGGACTACCTCGGCTCCGACCTCGGCGGCCGCGGCGAGCTGTACGAGCGCTTCTACCTCTCCGACTCGTATCGCATGACCGCGCTCGCGTACACGATCGCCGACAAGGCGTTCCCGGAAGCGCTCGTCGAGCAGTTTCTCGTCGACTGATGCTGCACGGCTACTCGCTGCCGCGCTCGCCGGAGGGAAAGGCGTCACTCGTGCCGGCGCCGCCGTGGCACTACGCCGGCGAGTTCCTCGTCCTCGAGTACTGGGCAGATCCCGCCGCGGTCGCCGCCGTGCTGCCGCCCGGGCTCGCTCCGTACGGCGACGATCCCGGCCGCAGCGCGGCGCTGTTCGTCGACTGGCAGTGGTGCTGCGACGACGGGGCCGAGCTCGACGATCCGGTGCGCGGGCAGTACCGCGAGTGCTTCATCGTCGTGAACGCGCTGCTGGAGGGCGAGCTCGTCACGACGTGCCCGTACATCTGGGTGGACAAGGACGTCGCGCTCGTGCGCGGCTGGATCCAGGGCTTTCCGAAGAAGCTGGGCTCGATCGAGCTGACGCGCAGCTTCCCGCTCGTCTCGAGGGCCGCGCCAGCCGCCGGCCCGGGCGGCCGCTTCGCCGGCACGCTCGCGGCGAACGAGCGCCGGCTCGCGTGGGGCGCGGTCACGCTCGAGCGCGAGAGCGCGACCGGCCCGACGCACAACGACCCGCCGATCGTCAACGTCCGCCACTTCCCGCGCCTGGAGGCGGGCCGGCACGACGATCCCGCCGTGCACGAGCTCGTGCGCGCGCGTAGCCGCGACCGCTCGGCCTCCACGATCTGGGAGGGCTCGGCCGAGCTCGAGCTGTACGGCGCCCCGCACGAGGAGCACACGGCGCTCGAGCCGGTGCGCATGGGGAAGGGCTTCCGCTTCTCCTTCGCCTACACGGTCGACGACCTCGAGACGGTACGGCAGCTGTGACCCGCGTCGCGCTCGTCACCGGCGGCGGCACCGGCATCGGCGCGGCGGTCGCACGGCGGCTGGCCGGGGACGGCTTCCGTGTCTGCGTCTCGGGCCGCCGGCTCGAGCCGCTCGAGGCGGTCGCGGCGGAGACGGGGGGCCTCGCGGTCACGGCGGACACGCGCGACGAGGGCGAGGTGGCGGCGCTGCTGGAGACGGTGCGATCCCGCCTCGGCTCCGTCGGCGCCCTCGTGTGCTGCGCCGGCACGGGTGCCGCCGGCACCGTGCTCGAGCAGACGCTCGAGCGGTGGGAGACGGTGCTGTCGACGAACCTCACCGGCGTCTTCCTCGTCTGCCGCGCGGCGCTGCCGCACCTGCTCGAGACGAAGGGCTCGATCGTGACGATCTCCTCGCTCGGCGGCCTGTGCGCCGCGCCGGCGTCTGCCGCGTACAACGCCTCGAAGGCGGGGCTGATCATGCTCACCCAGTGCCTCGCGGTCGACCACGGCGCGCAAGGGGTGCGCGCGAACTGCATCTGCCCGGGCTGGATCCGGACGCCGATGGCCGATGAGGAGATGGACGCGCTCGGCCCCGACCGCGAGGAGGCCTACGCCCGCGCGAACGCGCTCAACCCGCTGCGCCGGCCGGGCTCCCCGGAGGAGGTCGCCGGCGCAGTCGCGTGGCTCGTCGGCCCGGAGGCGTCGTACGTCAACGGGGCCGTCCTCTCCATCGACGGCGGCGTCGGGGCGCTCGACGCCGGCATGGCGGTGTACGTCGCGTGAGCACGGTCGCCGGGATCGAGGTCTCGCCGGACCACTTCATCGGCGGCGAGCGCGTCGCGAGCCGTGGACGGTTCGACGTGCTCTCGCCGATCGACGAGTCGCTGCTCGCCGAGGTCGCCCGCGGCGGCGCGCACGAGGCCGAGCTCGCCGTCACCGCGGCCGAGCGCGTGTTTCCGGCGTGGGCGGCGCTCGGCGCAGCCGGCCGTGCGGAGCACCTGCGCCGGCTCGCGGACCTGATCGACGAGAACGTCGACCGGCTCGCCCGGGTCGAGTGCCTGGACATGGCGATGCTCGAGCGCTCGCTGCGCGCGCGCGTGATCGGCCGCGGCGCTCGCAACTACCGCGCGTATGCGGAGCTGGCGGAGGCCTACGCCGAGCGGGAGTGGAGCTCGAACGGCACCGCGAACCGCGTGGTGCGCCGGCCGCCGGGGCCGGCCGTCGTGATCACGCCGTGGAACGCGCCGTTCATGCTCTCGACCTGGAAGACCGCGCCGGCGCTCGCTGCGGGCTGCACCGTGATCCTGAAGCCGCCGGAGTGGGCGCCGCTCTCGTGCTCGCTGCTCTGCGACCTCGTCGCCGAGGCCGGCTTCCCGCCGGGCGTCTTCAACGTCGTGCAGGGGATCGGCGAGGAGGCGGGCGCCGCGCTCGTCGCGCATCCGCGTGTACGGCGCGTCAGCTTCACCGGCTCGACGGACACGGGGCGGCTGATCGCCTCCACCGCGGGCCGGAACCTCGTCCCGTTCACCGCCGAGCTGGGCGGCAAGGGGCCGTTCGTCGTGCTCGACGACGCCGACGTCGATGCCGCCGCGGCGAAGGCGGCGCTCATGGTCGACGACGCGGGCCAGAACTGCATGGCGGGCACTCGCCTCCTCGTTGCGGAATCCGTCGCCGCACCATTTCTCGAGCGTTTCCACGCAGACCTGGACAAGCATGTGCTCGGCGACCCGCGCGACGACGAGACGACGATCTCGCCGCTCATCCACCGAGAGCATCTCGAGCGTGTGGACGGCTTCGTGCGACGCGCGGCCGAGAACGGCGACCGCATCGTGCGCGGCGGCAAGGTTGCGGACATCGGCGGGCTCTGGTACGAGCCCACCCTCGTCGAGCCCCGCTCGAACGACTCCGAGATCGTGCAGCGCGAGGTCTTCGGGCCCGTCCTCTGCTTCCAGACGTTCCGCGACGAGGACGAGGCGATCCGGCTCGCGAACTCGACCGAGTACGGACTGGCGGCCACCGTCTGGACGCGGTCGCGCGAGCGCGCCGAGCGCGTCGGCCGGGCGATCCGCGCCGGCACCGTCTGGGTGAACACCTTCCTCGTGCGCGACCTGACGGCGCCGTTCGGCGGGGTCGGCGCCAGCGGGGTCGGCCGCGAGGGAGGCGACTACGCGCTCGACTTCTACAGCGACCTGGAGACGCTGCAGATCCTCGAAGGGAGCGTCGAATGAGCATCGGCGAGCTCACCCTCGACGACGTCGATCTCGAGAACGACGTCTTCGCGGAGCGCGTCCCCCACGAGACGTTCGAGCTGCTTCGGCGCGAGGCGCCCGTTCACTGGTACGACTGGAAGCAGGGCAAGGGCTTCTGGTGCGTGACGAAGCACGCCGACCTCGTCGCGGTGCACAAGGACACGGAGACATACTCGTCGGAGACAGGCGCGACCGCGCTCGAGGACCTCGACGAGGAGCAGATCGAGGCTCGCAAGTCGATGCTCGACATGGATCCGCCGCGCCACTCGCGCCTGCGCGGGCTCGTTTCGCAGCCGTTCACGCCGCGCGTCGTGAAGACGTACGAGACGACGTTGCGCGAGCTGACGCAGATCGTGCTCGACCGGGCGTTGCCGCTGGGCGAGTTCGACTTCATCGAGGAGATCGCGAAGGAGCTGCCGATCCGCGTGCTCGCGCGCCTGCTGGGCGTGCCCGAGAGCGACATGGACAAGCTCATCGGCTGGGGCGACCGCTGCATCGGCAACACCGATCCCGAGCTCGCCGACGTCCTGCACGACAGCCCGGAGTCGGAGCAGTACCGCCTGCTTCCGTTCCGCAGCCCGGCGGCGCTCGAGCTGTTCGACTACGGGCACTGGCTCGCCGCTCAGCGGCGGGACGATCCGCAGGACGACCTCGTCTCGAAGCTCGTCCACGCCGAGATCGACGGCGAGAAGCTGACCTCGCAGGAGTTCGACACGATGTTCCTCCTCCTGGTCGTCGCGGGCAACGAGACGACGCGGCAGGCGATCGCGCACGGGATGAACTCGCTCATCGAGCATCGCGACGAATGGCGGCGGATGACCGAGGATCCCGGACTCGCGTGGAGGACGGGTGCGGACGAGATCCTGCGCTGGGCGACGCCGGTGCTGCACTTCCGGCGGACGGCGACCCGGGACACCGAGCTGCGCGGGCAGCGGATCCGCGCCGGCGACAAGGTCGTGGTCTGGTACATCTCCGCGAACTTCGACGAGGAGGTCTTCGACGATCCGTACCGGTTCGACGTCGGGCGTTCGCCGAACCGGCATGTCGTGTTCGGAGGGGGCGGACCGCATTACTGTCTCGGGGCACATCTCGCGAAGCTCGAGGTGCAGGTGATGTTCGACATGCTGCTGCCGCGGATCGCCGACATGGAGCCGACCGGCCCCGTCGAGCGGATGCGGACCAACTTCACGAATGCGCTCAAGCGGATGCCCGTTCGAGTGAGGGCACGCTGAGGAGGGTGATGGAGACCGAGCTCGATCTCGAGGGCGTGAGGACGGTGCGGCTGCAGTACGCGGACCTGCACGGCATCACGAGGGGCAAGGACATTCCCGTCGGGCAGCTGGCGGGCGCCGCCGAGCACTGCGTCCACTTCGTCGCCGCCGTGATGACGGTCGATCTCGCGCACAACGTCGTCGCCGGCTTCGAGACCGGCTTCGAGGACATCGCGGCACGCCCCGACCTCTCGACGCTCGTGCGCGTGCCGTGGGAGCCCGGCGTCGCGACCTGCATCGCCGACCTCGAGCAGGTGGCGACGCACGAGCCGTACGGCGTCGACGGGCGCGCCGCGCTCAAGCGGATCGTCGCCGAGTACGCGGAGCTCGGGCTGACGCCCGTGATCGCCCCCGAGCTCGAGTTCTATCTCTGCGAGCCCGACACGACCACGCGCGAGGGGTGGCGGCGCTACGTCGGCACCGACAGCAACGTCTACACCGTCGGGCCCCGCGCCGACCCGCGCGGAATCCTGCAGCGGATGATGCACGCCGCCGACGACCTCGGGCTCGAGGTCCTCGCCGGCAACCACGAGTACGGGCGCGGCCAGTTCGAGATCAACATCCGGCACACGACGGCGGTCGAGTCGGCGGACCGCGCCTTCCGGCTGAAGTGGCTCGTGAAGGAGCTGGCTGCGCAGGAGGGACTGCTCGCGACCTTCATCGGCAAGCCGTGGAACGACGACGAGGGCTCCGGCTTCCACGTCCACCTCTCGCTCTGCGACGCCGACGGGACGAACCGCTGCGGCGACCCCGCCGGCGAGGACGGCCTCTCCGGCGTGACGCGGCAGTTCGTCGCCGGCGTGCTCGAGCACGCGCCGGGGATGATGGCGCTGTTCAACCCGACGGTGAACGCGTACCGCCGGCTCCACCCCGAGGCGCTCGTCCCGACGCAGGTGAGCTGGGGCCACGACAACCGCTTCACCTTCGTCCGCGTCCCGCGCGAGCGCGGCGCCGCGACGCGGGTCGAGGTGCGCGTGGGCGACGGCTCCGCGAACCCCTACCTCGCGTACACGGCCGCGCTCGCCGCCGGGCTCGACGGGATCCGGCGGGAGCTCGAGCCGCCGGCGCCCCTCAGCGGCCTCATCTACGCGCTGCCGGAGGAGGAGCAGGGAGCGCCGCTGCCGGCGACCCTGCCGGACGCGCTCGCCGCGCTCGCCGCGGACGAGATCCTGTGCAACGCGGTCGGACGAAAGCTCGTCGACACGTTCACGACGATCAAGGAGTACGAGCTGAACCGGTTCCGCCAGTGGGTGACGGACTGGGAGTTCCGCGAGTACTCCCACCACCTGTGAGCGAGTGGATCGCGGTCGGCTCCGCCGACGGCGCGGAGGGCGAGCTGCGCGCGGTGGAGGCAGGCGGCGTCTACCTCGCGCTCGCGCGCGTCGGCGGCGAGTGGTTCGCGTTCGACGACGACTGCACGCACGAGGACTGTCCGCTCAGCGACGGCGAGCTCGCGGGAACGGCGGTCGTGTGCGGCTGCCACGGCTCGGAGTTCGACCTGCGCACGGGCGACGTGCTCGCAGGGCCGGCCACCGAGCCGATCGTCGTCTATCCCGTCCGCGTCGTGGACGGCGAGCTGGAGGTCGAGCTGGGCTAGCGACGCTGCGCGGCGAACGCACGGGCCGCGTCGACGAGACCGCGGAAGAGGGGCGCGCCGCCCGCGCGCGCGTCCTCCTCCGGATGCCAGAGCACGCCGATGCAGAACTCCCGTCCGGGGTCCTCGACCGCCTCGACGACCCCGTCCGGCGACTCTCCCGTGGCGACGAGCCCTTCGCCGATGCGACCGAGCGACTGGTGGTGGTGCGACGAGACCGCCGCGATCTCGTCGCCCGCGAGCTCGCGAAGCCTGCCGCCGGTGACCCTGACGCGGTGCCGGCCCCAGGCGCCCGGCTCCGGCAGATGCGGGTGCAGCTCGACCACTTCGCTCATGTCCTGGACCAGGTCGCCCCCGCACACGACGTTCAGGAGCTGCGCGCCGCGGCAGATGCCGAGGACCGGGAGGTTCCGCTCGAGCGCGGCGCGCAGGAGCGCCAACTCGGCCCGGTCGCGCACCTCGTTCGGCGTACCGGTGGCCGGATGCCGGTCGGCGCCGTACGTGGCCGGGTCGAGGTCCTCGCCGCCGGCGAGCACGAGGCCGTCGAGCGGGTCGAGTGCGAGCCCCGGGTCGTCGACGACGACGGGAACGGGCGGGACGAGGAACGGCATCCCCCCGGCGGCGACGACGCCGTCGACGTACCCCTGCGGGACGAGCGTGACCGGGAAGCCGCGCCACGCGCCGAAGTCGACCGGGCGCCAGTAGGCGCTGATCCCGATCAGCGGCCGCTGTCTGTGAGCGGGCATGGACAATGGATACAGTATCCGCGTCATGAAGGGGCCCGCTTCGGCGTCGATCCCCGCGGTTGCGTTCCGCGACTGCGTCGGGGAGTTCGCGACCGGCGTCACGGTCGTGACGGCCGAGATCGACGGCGAGGCGGCCGGCATGACGCTCAACTCGTTCACGTCCGTCTCGCTCGAGCCCCTGCTCGTGCTCGTGTCGCTCGGCCACGGCTCGCGCACGCTCGCGGCGACCGTGAAGAGCGGCAGCTTCGCCGCGAGCATCCTGCACCGCGGGCAGCGACAAGTCGCCGTCGACTTCGCCGAACGCGGCGCGCCGTTCCCGCACCGGCACGTGCAGCGCACCCGTGACGGCTTTCTCGCCGTGACCGGTGCGTCGGCCGTTCTCTGCTGCCGCGTGGTCGAGACGATCGCCGCCGGCGACCACGACCTCGTTCTCGGCGAGGTGGTCGCGATCGAGCACGGCGGCGGCGAGCCGCTCCTCTTCTACCGCGGCCGCTTCGGCGGCATGCACACCGATGCCGTCGTCCCCGCGGGTCATCCGATCTCGCTCGACGAGGGCGCGGGGTGGTAGCGCCCGCCGCCGACTATCTCCCGCAGCCTGCGGTCGACGCCGGGGTCGACGAGGATCGCCGCCGCCGCTTTCCGGCCGGTGCTGCGCTCGACTTCGCCGATCTCGAGGAACACGGGCGGATTCCCGTGCTGGACGCGCTCCGCGCCCGCGAGCCGGTGACGTGGGCGCCGGTCTTCGGGGGCTGGCTCGTGACATCGCATGCGCTCGCCCGCGACGTGCTGATGCGCCGCGACGACTTCACCGTCTGGTCGGAGGCGAACCTCGTGCGCGCCTCGCTCGGCGTGATGATGCTGACGAGCGACGGCGAGTTCCACGACCGGCAGCGGTCGCCCTTCGAGCCGCCCTTCCACATGCGCGCGGTCCGCGAGCGCTTCGAGCGGCCGATCGCGGCCCGCGTCGACGCGCTGCTCGACGAGCTCGCCCCACGCGGTGACGGCGACTTGTCGATCGACTTCGCGCTGCCGTTCGCGATCGGCGTCGCCGCCGACGTGCTCGGGCTGTCGCTCGACGACGTGCCGAAGATCGGCGGCTTCTACGACGCGTTCGCCGGCGCGATGGTCTACGACGGCGATCCGGAGCCGCAGCGGCGCGCGGACGTCGTTCGCGCCGAGCTCGACACCATCCTGCTCTCGGAGATCGAGCGAGTCCGGGCGCACCCGGACGGATCCGTGACGGCGGCGGTGGCGAACGATCCGGCGTGCGGGCTCGACGATGCCGGCATCGCGGCGCAGTTGCGCGTGATCCTGTTCGGCGCGATCGAGACCGTGCAGTCGATGGTCCTGAACACGCTCCTGCTCCTGTTGCAGCATCCGGAGCAGCTCGCCGCGCTGCGAGCCGACTCGTCGCTGCTCCCCAACGGGCTCGAGGAGGCGCTCCGCCTGATCCCGCCCGTCGCGTTCATCGAGCGCTGGGCGCGACACGACACGCCGCTCGGCGAGGTGACGGTTCCCGCGGGGGAGTTCGTCGGCGTGAGCGTCGTCGCCGCGAACCGCGACCCGGCGACGTTCGCCGATCCCGGCCGGTTCGACATCCGGCGCGAGAACGCGCGCCGCCACCTCGGCTTCAGCTTCGGCGTGCACCATTGCCTCGGGTTCAACATCGCACGGCTCCAGGGCGCGGTCGCGCTGGCAGCGCTACTCGACCGCCTGCAGGGGCTGCGCCTGGTGGAAGCGCCGGAGCCCGCAGGTTTCGCCTTTCGCAAGCCCGCGCGCCTCGTGCTCGCCTGGGACGCGTACTAGTGCCCCTCCAGCGAATGTCCTCCAGGCTTCTGGAACGCGATCACGCGGCGCGCTGCCGCGTCCTCGGTCGCGCCGGTAGCTGGACTATCGGCGCTCCCTGCGTCCTTGCATCGCTTGGTGCTCGCGCCCCGGAAGCGCGGCAACATTCACTGAAGGGGCACTAGATGGCGACGATCCTCGTCGCGCAGAACGGTGTGGGCGGCCCGATCGGAGCGCTCGAGGCGCCGCTGCGCGACGCGGGGCACGAGCTCGAGGTCTGGCTCGCGCCGGCGGACGGCCCTGCTCCCGACCCGCGGGCCTACGGCGCCGTCGTCGCGCTCGGCGGCGTCGAGAACCCGGACGCCGATGGTGAGCACCCGTGGATCGCCGAGGAGCGGACGTTGATCGAGGGAGCGCTCGCGGAGGGAGTCCCCGTACTCGGGCTCTGCCTCGGCGCGCAGCTTCTCGCGCAGGCGTCGGGTGGTGCAGCGCCGTTTCTCGGCCGCCTCGACCTCGGCTGGCGGGAGATCGAGCTCGCGCCCGCCGCGACGGCTGACGCGCTGCTTCGCGACCTGCCGCCGCGCTTCGCCGGCTTCCAGTGGCACCGCTACGGCCTCCGGCCGCCGTCCGGCGCCGCCGTGCTGGCGACCGGCCCGCTCGGCCCACAGGCCTTCCGCGTCGGCGACAACGCCTGGGGTCTTCAGTTCCACCTGGAGGTCGACGACCGCATCGTCAACCACTGGCTCGACCTCGCACCCCACGAAGCCGCGGCGGCAGGCGAGCCGGTGGACGCGCTGCGCGCCCGGACGGCGGCCGAGTCCGATGGATCGACCGAGCGGGCGCGGGCGGTTGCACGTCGCCTCGCCGCGGTCGCTGGCGCCGTAACCCTCAACTAGACCAAGACACGCGGGCACGAGTCTGCTAGACCCAGGCGATGGACGCGATTTCGCCGGCCGAGACGGGCGCGAAGGGGCTCAAGAAGGACGCGCTCGGCTTCGTCTCGAACGTCGTCATCGGCGTCGCCTCGACGGCGCCGGCCTATTCGCTCGCCGCGACGCTCGGCTTCATCGTCGCGGTCGGCGGCGTCGGCCTGCATGCGCCAGCCGTGCTGATCGCGTCGTTCGTGCCCATGCTCCTGATCGCGTTCGCCTATCGCTACCTCAACCGCGCCGACCCGGACTGCGGGACGACCTTCGCCTGGACGACGCGCGGCCTCGGCCCGCACCTCGGCTGGATCAACGGCTGGGCGATCTTCGTCGCCGACGTGATCGTGATGGCGTCGCTGTCGGTGATCGCCTCGCAGTACACGTACCTGCTGTTCGGCTGGCACCACGGCGCGGACTCGACCACCTGGATCCTGATCGGCGCCGCGGTCTGGATCGTGCTCATGACCTGGATCTGCTACCGCGGCATCGAGCTGTCCGCGCGCACGCAGCAGGTGCTGCTCGCCACCGAGGTGATCGTGCTCGTCGTCTTCGCGATCGTCGCGCTGGCGAAGACGTACACGGGCTCGCCCGCCGGTTCGATCCACGTCGCGGTCTCGTGGTTCAACCCCTTCGGGATCTCCTTCACCGCGCTCGCGGACGGCGTCCTGCTCGGGCTGTTCATCTACTGGGGCTGGGACGCGGGCGTCACCGTCAACGAGGAGTCGAGGGACGCGAGCGAGGGCCCGGGCCTCTCCGCCGTCGTCTCGACGCTTCTGCTCGTCCTCGTCTACGTCGTCGTCGCGGTGTCGGCGCAGGCATACGCGGGCACCGGCTACCTGACGAAGAACTCGAACGACGTCCTGAGCGCGCTCGGCGGGCGCGTCTTCGGCTCTCCCTGGGACAAGCTGCTGATCCTCGCCGTGCTGACCTCCGCCGCCGCATCGACGCAGACGACGATCCTCCCGACCGCGCGGACGACGCTCTCGATGGCCCGCTGGGGCGCACTCCCGGAGATCTTCGGCCGCATCCATCCGCGCTACATGACGCCGGCGTTCTCGACGTTCGCCATGGGAGCGGTCTCGGTCGCGTGGACCGTGATGATCGTCGCCGTCGACCCGGCGCAGAACGTCCTGGGCGACTCGATCAGCGCGCTCGGATTCGCGATCGCCTTCTACTACGGCTTCACGGGACTCGCCTCGATCGTCTACTTCCGGCGCGAGCTGTCCAGGAGCGTGCGCAACCTCGTGCTCGCCGGGCTCCTGCCGCTGGCAGGGTTCGTGCTGATGGCAGCGGTGTTCGTCAAGGCGTTCCGCGACTACAGCCAGGCCGGGTTCAACTACTCCAACCCGGTGCTCGGCATCCAGCTGCCGATCGCAATCGGGATCGGCTCGCTGCTCCTCTCGCTCCCGCTCATGGTCGTGGCGATGGTCTGGCTGCCTCGCTTCTTCCGCCGGCGGCCGTACTTCGAAGTCTCCCCGGTGGGAGCGCTCGAGGGGATGGCGACGGCTGACACCGTCGCGCCCGAGGCGACCGTGTGAAGATCCTCGTCGTCGGAACGGGCGGCGTCGGCGGCGCCTTCGCGGCCGTCGCCGCGCGGCGCGACTTCTTCGACGGCATCACGCTCGCCGACGTCGATCCGGAGCGTCCGCGGGCGATGGTCGAGCGACTGCGCGACGCGCGCTTCCGGGCCGCCCGGGTCGACGCGTCCGACGAGGCCGGACTGTCGGAGCTGATCCGCGCCGAAGGGGCGGACGTCGTCCTGAACGCGGCCGATCCGCGCTTCAACCCGCCGATCTTCGCCGCCGCCTTCGCCACCCGTTGCATGTACCTCGACATGGCGATGACGCTCTCCGAGCCGCATCCCGAGCGGCCCTTCGTGATGCCGCACGTCATGCTCGGCGACGCTCAGCTCGCGGCGCACGAGCGCTGGCGCGAGGCCGGCCTGCTCGCGATCGTGGGCATGGGCGTCGAGCCGGGCCTCGCCGACGTCTTCGCCCGGCACGCGGCCGACGAGCTGTTCTCCGAGATCGACGAAGTCGCGGTCCGTGACGGCGCGAACCTCGTCGTCGAGGGGTACGAGTTCGCGCCCACCTTCTCGATCTGGACGACGATCGAGGAGTGTCTGAACCCGCCGCTCGTCTGGGAGCGGGAACGCGGCTTCTTCACCACCGAGCCGTTCTCGGAGCCCGAGCTGTTCGAGTTCCCCGAGGGCATCGGCGCCGTGGAGTGCGTGAACGTCGAGCACGAGGAGGTCGTGCTCGTGCCGCGCGAGATCGATTGCCGGCGAGTGACGTTCAAGTACGGCCTCGGTCAGGAGTTCATCGACGTGCTCAAGACCCTGCACAAGCTCGGGCTCGACTCGACGCGGCGTGTCCGCGTCGGCACGGTCGAGGTCGCGCCGCGGGACCTGGTCGCCGCCTGCCTCCCCGATCCGGCTTCGCTCGGCGAGCGGATGAGCGGCAAGACGTGCGCCGGCACGCTCGTCACCGGCCTGGGCAAGGACGGGACACGGCGCGCCGTCTACCTCTACCACGTCGCCGACAACGAGCAGACGATGCGCGAGTACGGTCATCAGGCGGTCGTCCTCCAGACGGCGCTCCATCCTGCCGTCGCCCTCGAGCTGGTGGCCTCCGGCGCCTGGCAGGGCAGCGGCGTCCTCGGCCCCGAGGTGTTTCCGGCGCGTCCGTTCCTCGACCTGCTCGCCGACTACGGC
>Ga0335070_10005276_pt1 | contig 15174 bp, 14 predicted proteins | sample Lox_Sample_13_FD_206722 | JGI IMG/M metagenome (GOLD analysis project Ga0335070, IMG submission 206722) | Soil microbial communities from Loxahatchee National Wildlife Refuge, Florida, United States - Lox_Sample_1.3 | ecosystem: Environmental > Terrestrial > Soil > Wetlands | place: USA... | reverse complement strand
TTCAAACAGTCATCTTTCGCACGTCGTGCCACGGAAATCATCAATGCACCGCCGCCCGACGCCGCGATGAAGAAGCGCCCGTGGCCAGAGACTCGACTTTAAGCCATCGTCGCCTTCTTGACGACTCCATGCCTTTCTCGGCCAACTGCACCCCCTTGGCGCCCTCCAGGAGATTCCAAGGGAAGGGTTCGTCAGCGACGACATGCTTGAGAAAGAGTTCCCACTGCACCTTGAAGGCGTTGTCGTAGGTCGTGGAGTCCGGCATCTTCTGCCAACCGGCGCTGAAGTCGATCGGTTGTTCAACGTCGGGGTTCCAAATCGGGCAAGGCGTGTCCCCGGCGCGCTGCGTCCAACAATCACGCAAACCCGCCACCGCCGAGCCCTCGGTGCCGTCGACCTGCAGCGTCAGCAGATCGTCGCGGCGCACCCGCACACACCACGAGCTGTTGAAATGCAGGATGACTCCCCGGTCGGTCTCAAACGTGGCATAGGCGGCGTCATCCGCGGTGCACTGGTAGACCTGGCCGTGCTCATCCCGGCGTTCCGGAATATGGGTGACGCAGCGGCAGGACACGGCGGTCACGTTTCCGAACAGATTGTCGATCACATAACGCCAATGGCAGAGCATGTCGATGGCCATGCCTCCCCCGTCCTCCTTGCGGTAGTTCCACGACGGGCGCTGGGCCGGCTGCTGCGTGCCATCAAACACCCAGTATCCAAATTCGCCGCGCACGGAAAGAATGCGGCCGAAAAAGCCGTCCGCGATCAACCCCTGCAGCTTGCGGAGACCGGGCAGCCAGAGTTTGTCCTGAACGACGCCGTTCTTCAGTCCGGCCGTCCGGCACGCTTCGTAGAGCGCCACCGCGGTGCGCGTGTCCGTGGCGGTGGGTTTCTCGCAGTAGATCGCCTTGCCCGCCGCAATTGCCTCGCGGACGCTCTGCGCGCGGCGCTCGGTGGTCTGCGAGTCAAAATAGATTCGGTTGAACGGATCGCGCAGCGCCGCCGCGAGATCGCTCGTGAAGCGGGTGACCCCATGGAGCCGGGCGAGCGCGGTGAGCTTGTCCGGGTTGCGTCCCACCAGAATGGGATCGGGCATGATGACGTCACCATTGGCCAGGCGGACGCCCCCTTGTTTCCGAATCGCGACGATGGAGCGCGCCAGGTGTTGGTTGGCGCCCATGCGTCCGGTCACACCGTTCATCACAATGCCGAGGGCGTGTTCTTTCATGGAAGGAGGAGGGGCCGAAAGGCCGATCGCGGAGCGGCGACCGCCGCTCAGGCGTGGGCGAGATAGGCTGTTTTGATGGCTTCGAGAAACTGTGCTTGGTCGGTGGCCCAGAGACGGCGCGAGAAGATCTCGACTTCATGGTACCCGGCGAATCCCGCCGCTTCGACCCAGCCGCGGATCTGCCGGATCGGAATGCAGCCCTCGCCCATCAGGCCGCGGTCCTCCAGCAGATCCTCGGTGGGCGTGCGCCAGTCACAGATGTGGAAGGCAAAAAGCACGCCTTCGCGGCCGCAGGCCGCGATGTCCTCCGCCAACCGATCGTCCCACCACGTATGATACACGTCGACCGCGATCCCCAGCGACGGGGAACGCAGTTCCTGGCAGATTTCCCGCGCCTGCCGCACCGTATTCACCGCCGAGCGGTCGTCCGCGTACATGGGATGCAGGGGCTCGATGGCGAGCCTGACGCCCGCCGCCGCCGCATGGGGCAGCACGGCGGCAACACCCGCGGCGATCTGCCGGCGCGATTCCACCAGCGCCTGCCCGGGCACGGCGCCGCCCACCAGCACAACGAGCGGTGCGCCCAAGGCCGCGGCCTCGTCAATGCAGCGGCGATTCTCATCGATCGCCCGGGCGCGTTGCTCGGCCGCCACGGCCGGGAAGAACCCACCCCGACACAGCGACACCACCGCCAGACCGTGATCGCGGACCACGCGGCCGAGGGCGACGGCGTCGCGCCCCGCGAGCGTTTCACGCCAGACCGTGATGCCCGTGATCCCGGCGGCGGCGTAGCGCCGGACCGCCTCCGCGACGGGCCAAGGCCGCGTGGTGATGGTGTGAACGCAAAGGCGGGAAAGATCGCGCAACGGTGCGGGCATGGTAACCGGTGACTCAATCGCCGAAGAAGGTGTAATAGGATCCACCCTCGGCTATCCGCTGCAAGAGCAGCGCCAGTTCCCGCAGGTGATAGTCTCCCCACATGCAGGATTCGCCGCACGGGATCTTCCGACCGCGAGGCACGTGGTCCCAGCCGTTGGGGCGATGATAGACCGTGTGGAGCAGGAGCCCCTGGTGGCGGGACGAGGTCGAAAGGTAGGGCTCCCGAAAGACCGTCCGGGCCACCGTCAGGCCCGCCGCAGAGTAGCGAGCGCCCTCCCGCGCCTGTTGGTGCGCTTGCAGGTAACGACCCAGGCGGATCAATCCTTGGGCGGCGATGGCGGCGGCGGAGCTGTCGACGGGTTCGTGGTCGTTGAAGGGATCCGCCGGACGGTCCAGATACGAATCGAGCGCCACCAACCCCGGCGCACCCGTGTCCCAGTAGGGGACGCCATCCGCGGGGGTCTGCTCGATATAGTAGTCGGCCGTGGCACGCGCCACGTCAAGAAAACGGGAGAGCACCCGGGTCTTGCTGCGCTCGACTGGGAATTGCCTCGCGGGCAGCGCGGCGAGAAATTCCAATTGCTCCGCGTAGCCGCACAACACCCAGGCGAGGCCGCGCGTCCAGGTCGTGAAGGGGGAGTACCCCTGTTGGGAACTCGGGCATCGGTAGGAGCCGTCGTTCAGATTGAAAATCGACTCGTGGGCGACGCGGCCGCGGATGTCGTAGCGATCCCGACCCCGGCCGAAGTAGACGTTAAAGCGCGCGGTGGTTTCGGCGTGCTGGAGGAGGCGGCCGAGAAGCGAAATCTCCTGGTCGTGCTCTCCCAGCAGCACATGGCCGAGTCGATGAGACAAAGCCAGCGACCGCAGTGACCGGATGGTGTCGGCAAACAGCGAATGCGGGCCGTTGAAGGAGTAGATATAGCCGAGGCCTGCGGGGAGCGCCGTCCACCGCGCGGCTTGAATCGCCCCGGACACCTTCAGGGCCAGTTCATAGAAACGAATCTCCCCTGCTGTGGCGGCAAAACGGCCGGCGTTGGCGAGTTGGTACAGGTTGCCGTAGGTGGAGACGACGTTGAATCCGTGATCGTGAACGCCGACGTGGCTCACGTGTGTGGCCATCCGGTCATGCGTCGCGGTGCGACCAATCGCCAGGGCCCGCCGGTCGCCGGTTGCCGCGAACTGCAGAATCGCGGAGCCAAACTGAAAACCCTGCGTCCACTCGGTCCAGCCGCGCGAGACATACTTGCCGTTGACGGTGACGACCGGCGCACCCCGGCGCGGATCCCAGGCTTTCTGAAGCGCGAAGAGTTTCCGCGCCGATGCCTCAAAGAGGCGATCAAGGTCCCGGCGGAGAGCCGCGGGCGTCAGGGAGGTGTCGATCCGGATCATCGGAACACTCTACGAGTCTTCTGCGCCCTGGGTCGCGCTTGCCGTCACAGCCGGCGGAGGTGCAAGCCTCCGTCAATCGGAATCACCGCTCCCGTCGAAAACGGGAAATGCCCGGCAATGACCGAGCAGGCCGCCAAGCCGACGTCGTTGGCCGTTCCCCAGCGATGCTGTGGCACGAGGCCCCGCGCGATGAGTTTGTCGTAGTTCCTCTTCATCCCCGCGGTCATGTCGGTCGCCATGATGCCGGGGCGGAGTTCAAAGACCTGGATGCCGGCGTCGGCAAGGCGCGCCGCCCACAACTGGGCCGCCATCGCCAACCCGGCCTTCGAAATACAATAATCACCGCGATTGGTGGACGCCGTGTCGGCCGAGACGGACGTGACGAAGATCACCTTGAATCCTCCCGGCAGCCGCGCCCTGGGTCTTTCTTCAAGCCAGTAGCGCACGACGGCCTGGGTCAGAAAATAGGGTCCCTTCAGATTGACGCGAATGAGCTCGTCAAACGACTCTTCCGTGGCCGCGGTGAGGTCAGCGCGGACCCGGGGCGCCACGCCGGCATTGTTGATGAGCGCATCGATCCGGCCCAACCGCCGGCGCACGGCAGCCACAAGACGGGTGCGATCCGCTGCGCTGCCGATGTCGGCTTGAAAGCAGGCGAATCGCTGGGTGTGCGAGGCGGCCGCCTGGCGGCACAGAGTCTCGGTCCGCTCCGCGGCGGCACGGTCCTCACGGTAGTTGATCGCCACGGAGCTGCCGGCGGCGGCCAATTGCAGCGCCATCCCTCGGCCCAGTCCGCGACCACCTCCCGTCACCAGGACAACCGCGCGAGGATGGAGAGCTTTCGCCATGAGTCAGATTTATGCCAGAAAGGCCGTGGTGGCGTGAGGATTTTCTCGCTGCCAATTAGCACATTGTCGACAAAATCCATACAGCCGATGCATCCCTGCCGCTCATTTCTCACCAGCCTCGCCGGTGTGCGGGTCCCGGGTCTGCGGATCCTGATCCTCGCCCTGCCTTGCCGCGTGCCCGAGCATGCCTCCATCGAGTCTCATCGTCATGCCTGGAGCCAGAAGATTCTTCATTTGAGCGGGCGGGGACGCCAGTACTTCAAGGATCGCGTCGTTCAGGTTGAGCCGGGAACGCTGGTCGAGATGCCGCCGGGGGTGGCGCAGGCGTATCAGCGCGCGGCCGGTTGGCTGGAGCGGGTGTAGCCACCGTCGGGCGATGAGCCCTGTCTGGCCATCCGGCTCCTCCTGGCGAACATGGATCCCGCCGGATCAGAGCTACTTTGCCCGCTCGTTTCGTTGCTCGACCGGCCGGCCGCCGTTGCACTGGGGACGCCGGCAGCGAGCCCGAACGCGAGGATGCCGGATCATCGGGCCCCGCTGGGCCACCGCCGTTGCTCGCGGATCGGCGGGTGGCCCACCATACACCGGCGCGGAGCAAGCTGCCCGCCTTTGGCTCTTCATCAAAGATTGGGGACGCGGGGCCAATAAGCCACCGTGTCCCCGATGATGATTAACCTAACGCTCCCTGGATATCGCATCGTCCGGGTGGAGAGCAACACTGAGATGCAGGTCTACCTCGAGGTGCTGCAGGCACCTCGCACCTGCCCTTGCTGCGGAGCCAGCAGGCTCCGCAGCAAGGGTCTCTATGAACGGCGGGTGCGCCACTTGGACTGTTTTGGGCATCCGAGCCGGCTCGTGATCCAGTGCCGGCGCTACCGCTGCGCGGCGTGCCCGAAGACCTTCGTGCAGCCCCTGCCCGGCATCCGGCCGGGCCGGCGCAGCTCGGAGCCGTGGCGCCGCGCGATGTTCGAGCGGCATGATGACGGGATCTGCGCGGCCACCTTGGCGCAACGCGAGGGCCTGGGTCAGGCAACGGTCGGGCGCATCTACGCCGAGTTTACCGAGCGCAAAGCCCGCGAACGCCTGAGCCTGGATTGCCCGCAGGTGCTCGGGATCGACGAGCACACGCGGCACCGGGGCCAGCGCTTCGCCACGACCTTCTGCGATCTGAAGAACCACCGCGTCTTCGATCTGAGCGCGGGCCGCAGCGAGGCCGAACTGGCCGGGTACTTGCGTACGCTGCGCGGTCGGGGGCGGGTGCGCGTGATCTGCATCGATCTGTCGAACACCTACCGGGCGATGATCCGGCGCTGGTTCCCCCGGGCCGTGATCGTCGCCGACCGCTTCCATGCCATCCGGCTGGTGGGGCTGCATCTGCTGCGCCTAGCCCGTCAGCTCTGCCCGGCGCTGGGCTGGAATCGCGGCTGGCTCCACCTGCTGCGGACCCGTCCCGATCACCTCGACCCGGACCAGCGTCAGCGCCTCCAGCAGCTCTTTGCCCAGCATCCGCTGCTCCAGGGTATCTACGAACTGAAGGAACGCCTCTGCGCGCTGCTGCGCTGCAAGCACCAGTCGAAGCGCGCCTGCCGCGGCCATATCCACCAGCTGCTCGGCTTGATCGAGACGCTACGCCAGAGCGGACTGGAGACGGCTCTGACCCTCGCCAAAGCCCTTTCGGAATGGACCGAGGAGATCGTGCGCATGTGGCGCTTCTCCCGCACCAACGGCATCACCGAGGGCTTCCACCGTAAAATGAAACTCATCCAGCGTCGTGCCTACGGCTTCCGTAACTTCAACAACTACCGCCTCCGGGTCATCGCCCAGTGCGGCTGACCCTCCCTTCACCTTGAACCGCAACCCTCAACCGACCCCCTCCCCAATCTTTGGTGTAGACCCGGGCAATGCCCGCCTTCGCGCTTCGCGCTACGGCGGGGCAGCCATCGCATTGCGAAGGCTGGTGGCAAGGCCCGGAATCGAACCGGGGACACAAGGATTTTCAGTCCTCTGCTCTACCAACTGAGCTACCTTGCCCCGAGCGAAAGAGGGGCAGCAAATGAAGGCCGCCGATTGACGTCAATGGGATTTCTCCCATCGAGTGAGCGACCGCCGCAGCGGCGTTGGTGCGGCGCCGATCGGAGATTCAAGCCCGACGTCGATCCGCCGCTCGGCGCCTGCCGCCGGCTGGGACGCCTCCCTCGAGCCGGCATCTTCGCTCAATTCTATTCCGGCGCTTTGATCGGCAAGGGCCGGCCCGCTTTGAGGATGTCCACGGCCTGCGCGAACCTCTTTTGGAAGGTCGCCTCGGTCAGGGTCGTCGCGAGATTCGTCGAGATCCGGCGCTTGGTGACCACCGTCACCTTGGAGTTGCCGGCATCGATCGGATCGACCCACGCGCCCATGACGGCGCCCCAGGAAACCAGGTTCATGCCGCTACTGGTCAGCATGTATCCCTCCTGGCGATGCTCCTCGATGGCGTCGGCCCCTTCCCAGCGAAAAACCGCCTTGGCGATGTCCCAAGCCTGATCAGCGGTCACGGGGTAGACCGCGCTTTTCCCCGAGGCTTTAGAGACAGCAACATCGCTCATGGTGGCACACCCACCCAGCCACAGCAAACTCAGCAACACCGCCAACACTGGCCATCGTCTTCCGCGCATTTTGGTTGTTCCTTTCCTGATTTGTCCCTGACAGGGTCTTGAGGTCCCAGTGGAATCGCGGTTCTCCACGACGGAGAACGTCCGCAGCAACGCTGCAGTCAGCCACCGATCGGGCAACGGAGCAATGGCGGCATTTCCGAAATTAGGATTTTTGAAGGGTGGTATCAGTTTCACCCCCCACATCCAGCCTCCGCAAATCCGGGTCGGGCGCAGATTGACGGCGGCACGGCGATTTGCGAAATGATCGGTGCCGCAAGCATGACCTCCGCCGCAGACAAGATCGCCTTGGTCACTGGCGCCAACAAGGGCATCGGGCTGGAGGTGGCCCGGCAGCTCGTCACGCGCGGCTTCCGTGTCGTGATCGGCGCGCGCCGGCCTGAGGCCGGACGGAAGGCCGCGGCCGAGCTCGCCCAGGACGGAGCGGCCGACTTTCTGGAGATCGACATCGCGGATCCCGCCAGCATCACTCGCGCAGTCAAACAGCTGGCGTCGTTGGTCGAACATCTCGACGTCCTCGTGAACAACGCCGGCATCCTCGAAGACGGCAAGGCGACCGCGCTGGACGTGGATGCCGTTGCAGTGCGGCGCACGTTTGAAACCAACACCCTCGGTCCACTGCTGGTCACGCAGGCGGTGCTCCCGCTCCTGCTGCGGGCGCCGGCTGGGGCCCGCATCATCAATGTGTCCAGCGGCGCCGCGGCCCTGGGCGAGATGGCCAGCTGGGCGCCGGCCTACAGTATTTCCAAAACGGCGCTTAACGCCGTCACCCGGCAGTTTGCCGCGGCCCTGCGCGGACGCCGCATGGCGGTGAATTCGGTGTGCCCCGGCTGGGTGCGCACCGACATGGGCGGGGCCGCGGCGTCGCGCACCGTGCAGCAGGGCGCCGACACCATTGTCTGGCTTGCCACCGAGGCGCCGCTCTCGCTCACCGGCCGCTTCGTCCGCGACCGCCAAGTCATCGCGTGGTGAGGAGATCGGGGTACCATTGATTCACGCTGATGCCCGCTGATCGCGGCGGGTTCACGCCAGCAAGGCACGCAGGTCGGCGAGTGACAGGCGCCCGGTCGCTGCTTCGCTTGCCTCAAACACGTCCGCCAGCAGCGCGCGCTTGGCGGCCTGGAGTTGCAGCACCCGTTCCTCGACGGTGCCGGCGCAGATCAGCTTGTAGCTGGTGACCACGCGCGTCTGGCCGAGGCGATGCGCCCGGTCGGTGGCCTGCAGATCGACGGCAGGATTCCACCACGGGTCGAAATGCACGACCGTATCGGCGCCCGTCAGGTTGAGCCCGGTGCCACCCGCCTTCAGGGAGATGAGGAACACCGGCACGTCGGGAGATTGCTGGAAGCGGTCGACCTCGGCCTGGCGGAGGTGGGCGCGCATCGTGCCGTCGAAATAGCAATAGGGCATGTTCTGCGTCTCGAGCTCGGCGCGGAGCAAGGCCAGCATGGACGTGAACTGGGAAAAAACCAGCAGGCGGTGATCGCCATCGGCCGCTTCGGCGAGCAGTTCGCGAAAGGCCTCGAGCTTGGCCGAGGCCACCTCGGCTCCCGGGGCGGGCGCTTCCACCAGCCGGGGATCGCAGCAGACCTGGCGGAGGCGAAGCAATTGGGTGAGCGCCGCGAGGCGCAGCCGGGCGTCCGAGGCGCCGGTCGCGGCGAGGGTGTCGAACTCGCGTTCGCCCCGCTCCTGCCACTCGCGGTAGAGCGCGGCCTGGCCAGGCGGGAATTCGCAGAAAACCACCTGCTCGATCTTTTCGGGCAGTTCCGGCACGACCGCCGTCTTGGTGCGGCGCAGAACGTAGGGCGCGGTCTGGGCGCGCAGGCGTTCATCAAACCAAGCCTTGTCGTTTCCGCGCGCACCGGCGGGGGGCGGCGCGAGGTGACCGGGCATCAGGAAATCGAACAGCGAACGCAGGTCGTCGAGGCTGTTCTCCACCGGTGTGCCGGTGAGCAGGAAGCGCCCCCGCGCGCGGAGGGCGCGCAGCGCCTGCGCATTCTGCGTGTGGCGGTTCTTGATATGCTGGGCCTCGTCGCCGATGATGCAGCAGAACTCGATCGACGCCAATAACGCCTGGTCCCGCACCAGGGTGCCGTAGGAGGTGATGACGAGATCGGTTTCGCCGAGAGCGGCGGTGGCATCCGCCCGGCCCTCGCCATGATGCACCACGACCCGCAAGTCCGGCGTGAACCGGGCGGCCTCGCGCCGCCAGTTCTCCACCAGCGAGGCGGGGCAGACGACGAGGCTGGGGGTGAAAGTTCTGAATTGAGGGCTCCGGGTCCCGAGTCGGGATCCGCGGATCGCGACGAGAAGGGCCAGCGCTTCCAGGGTTTTGCCGAGTCCCATCTCGTCGGCGAGAATCCCGCCAAGATCGTTGCGAAAGAGATGCCACAGCCAGGCCGTACCGACTTGCTGGTAAGGGCGCAGCAGCGCGCCGAGCGCCGGCGGCAGCGGCGCGGGCTCGAGTCGTGACAGGTTGCGCAGCGCCTCGCTGCGCGCCCGCCAGGTCGCCGGTGGCTGGAAGTTCGGCGCGATTGATTCACGCAGGGCCTCGGCCTCGGCCACCGTCGAGCCGGTGAGGCGGAAGGTGCGGCGCGGGGACGCCTCGGCGGCGGGATCGCCGGCGAGGCGCCGCTCAATTTCGGCGAGCCGGGCGATCGTCGCGTTGGGCAGCAGCACGAGGTCGCCGCCATCCTCCACATAACTGCGCCCGCCGGCGAGCGCGGCCCGCACAGCCTCTTCGGTGGCCCGCCCGGCCCGGAGGGCCAACGTGACATCGTAGCCGTTCCCCGCTTCGGTGGCGGCGCAGGTCGCTCCGGCCCATTGCAGACGGGCGGTGTTGTGCTCGAAGTTGGGGGTGAACTGGGCGCCGAAGCGGTCGCGCAGCTCCGCCCAGTGGGCCGCGAGGAAGTTGAGCGTCTTGTGCCGGTCGCGCAGCCACCATTTGCGGTTCGACGTCTCGAGAACAAACCCCTGGCTTTTCACCAGCTCCAGCGCGTCGTCGTAGGTCGGGTGTTCGCGCGAGGGCAGGGCGATGGCCAGGTAGTGCTCGCTGCCATCGACCACGGCGGGGGTGAGGGCGCCTGGCGCCCCGGGTTTGGGCCGGAGAACTTTGCGCGGGCTCTCGGCCGCAGCGGGCGGCGGCAGAGGAGGTTCGGGTTCCTGCAGATGCTCGCTTACTCCCCGCAGGGCGCCGTTGTCCCAGCCGAGCGGATCGGCGGGCCGGTTGACCCAGAAGAACACGGGTTGGTCGTCCGCCAGGAGGATGAGTTCGCGCAGCTGGGCGCGGGTGAACTGGAGAAAGAGGGGAAATCCGGCGGGAGTCCCCGTCTGGCGCTCAAGCCAGGGCAGCACCGGCGCCAGTTCCGGGGTCGGCGGCGCACCCGCGATCCGCTCGATCTTCACGGGCACCGCGTTGCGGGCAGCCGCGGCTGCGAGGTTGGGCGGGAGCAGGACCCGGAGCATCCCGTCAAGATTCCGCTTGGCGGCCTCGACGCGAGGCATTTCTTGGGAATGGTACCGGGGCGAGCCGCCTCTCACATCGTATGGGGTCTGACACGTTTACGCAGCTGGTGGATGCGAACTACGCACCGCTCTACCGCTTCGCGCTGAGCCTGGCCAAGAACCAGGCCGATGCCTACGACCTCACCCAACAGACCTTCTTCATTTGGGCTAGAAAAGGAGAGACCCTGCGCGACAGCTCGAAAGCGAAATCGTGGCTTTTCACGACACTGTACCGGGAATTCCTGCGCGGCCGGCGCCGGGATGTCCGCGCCACCGCGCTGGAGGATCTCCCGCCGGACGAGGCCGATCCGCCGGCGCCGGCGGTGGATGTCGTGTCGGCGATGGATGCCGAGGTGGTGATGAACGCCCTGCAGGAAATCGACGAGGTGTTTCGCGCGCCGCTGACGCTCTTCTACCTGGAGGAACTCTCCTATCAGGAAATCGCGCAGGCGCTCGACATTCCGGTCGGCACGGTCATGTCGCGCCTGTCGCGCGGCAAGTCGCAGTTACGGGCGATCCTGGCGCAGCGCGACAAGGGCGCCCGGGGCAACGTCATTCCTTTTTCCGCGCAGAGACTGCGCCAAACGCCATGAACAACGAGCAGGCCAGATTCATTCTCGGGGCGTATCGCCCCAACGGTCGCGACGCCGGCGACGCCGTGTTTTGCGAGGCGCTGCGCCAGGTGAAGGCGGATCCGGGCCTCGGCGCCTGGTTCGCGCGGGAGCAGGCGTTCGACAGCGCCGTGAGCGCCAAGCTCGGCGCGGTGATTCCGCCGCCGGGATTGCGGGAAGCGATTCTCACCGGCGGGCGGGTGAGCACGGCGGCGCCGCGGCCCCTTTGGAGGCTGGCTCCGTGGCTGGCCGTGGCGGCATCCGTTGCGGTGATCTTCACGGTCGCCGCGACCTATTGGATCTGGAGCGCGGGTTCCGGCCGGGCGGACCTCGGCCAGATGACCCGGTTCGCGCTGACCGATCCGTTCAGCGCGCACACGGGGCCGCATGCGGACAAACTGGGCGCGTTGGGCGCGTGGCTGGAAGACCCGGCAAGCCGGATTTCGTCAGGGGCGCCGGTGGATCTGGCGCAATTGAAGGCCCAGCATTGCCGGACGATCAGCGTCGCGGGTCATGAGGTGTTTGAAATCTGTTTCCAGCGCGGCAGTTGGTACCATTTGTATCTGGCCCGGCGCGGTGATTTTCCGGCCGGGAAGAATGCCGGGGCCCCGGTGTTTCTGGAGCAGGCCCAACGAAGCGCGGTGGCGTGGGCTGACGAGCGGCTGGCATATGTGCTCGTCACCCACGGCGGGACGGAGGCGCTGCGCCGCATTCTCTAGTCCGGAGGATTCGCCGCGTCGGGCCGGCGGCGCTGGCTGGCATCGGGCTTGGACGGCGATGGACACGGTACGGCGGCTAGCCAAGGATGCGAGCATGAGCCGACCTCTCCGCTGCCTGATCACCGCCGGGCCGACGCGCGAGCATCTCGACCCGGTGCGGTTCCTGAGCAACCGCTCAAGCGGCAAGATGGGTTACGCGCTGGCCCGGGCCGCGGCACGGCGCCATTGGCGGGTGGATCTCGTCAGCGGCCCGGTGGCGTTGGCGCCACCAGAGGGCGTGACCGTGCATCGTGTGGTCTCGGCGGCAGAGATGTTCGCCGTGTGCGAGCGGCTCTTCCGGCGGTGCGACTTGTTCATCGCGGCGGCAGCGGTGGCCGACTATCGCCCTAGATCGGTGTCGCACGAGAAGCTCAAGAAGAAGGGCAGACCTCTTCGGCTTTCTCTCGTGCAAACGATTGACATCCTGGGAACGCTGGCTGCTCGCAAACGTCCGAATCAGATCGTGGTCGGATTCGCTGCCGAGACCGGCAAAGTCGAGGTTCGCGCGCGACGCAAACTGATAGCGAGGAGGCTGGATTGGATCGTTGCCAATGACATCAGCCGACCCGGTGTCGGCATGGAATCCGACGATAACGCAGTCATTTTGCTGTCCATCAGCGGGAAGCGCGTTGCCTTCGGACCAGCCTCAAAAAACGCCATCGCAGAACGTATTTTCGGCACGGTTTTGCCGGGATCAAGATCGTGATGGTAGTTGAGTAGTTGGCGATGGCGATTTAGCAATTTAAATAGCTAATATATAATATCTTACGCAAGACGTTGACAGCCGGATTCGAGGGCCTATTTTGCCGCGCAGAGGCGGTGATTCCAGACGGCTTCTGCAGGCTAAAAATGTGCGAACCCAACTCGAAATCCGGGGTCCATTTACCCGTGCAAAACGCCAAGGGAGACCGAAAAGAAGAGCAAAATCGTGCCAATTTGGCATCATGAGGTAAAACCACTTTACAGCTCTCTTACGTGCCAGCTTGATGCTCCCTCGCAACCGGAATTCATGCACAGAAACACACATCGCCTGCAGTGCCTCATTCTCCTCGTGGCTGTCGCCATAGGGGGTGCTGCCGCGTTTGGATCAGAGCGCTGGGAAACGCTGCAAGCCATTAACTGGGTGGAGAATCCGCATAACAGCACCCGAGTGGGCCCGCATGGAGAGCTCGGGCCGTATCAATTCAGGCCGGCCACTTGGCGCATGTATACCAAGAGGCCGTTTGCCCTCGCGGTTCAGCGGGAAGCTGCGGATGAGGTGGCCGTGCGGCATTACGAGTGGATCCGACGCGGATTGCAGAGCAACGGCATCGAAGCCACCCCCTATAACATCGCATTGGCGTGGAACGCCGGTCTTGACCAGGTCGTCAACGGCCGGGCGCCGGCGGCGGCATACGAATACGCTTCACAGGTCACCAACCTGGTTGAGAACCTGCGGACGCGACAGCTGGCCATCTCGCCCTGACGGCGGGGACGGCTGACTGGCCGCAGCGCCGGTGACGGGGTTCAGCTGAGAGCCTCGACCGAGGCCCAACCGGTCATTCCAGAAAGGTGGCCTGCTTCGGCTGCTTGGCTTTTCGGCGCGCCTCTTCATCCTCCGGCGTCGCGTTGAGGTGGCGCGGGGGGCGTCGCACGCTCTTGGCCACGGCAGTCTCGCGCTCCTCGACGAGGCGATCGGCGATTTCCAGGATTTGCATCTTGAGCCAGGCGCTGGTTTCGCTGCCCTCCCGGTAGTCCGCCTTCCCATAATGACCAATGCGGTCGGCGTTGCGCAGCGCATCGTTCTGCTTGAATTCGTCGAGCCGATCCGGGTTGTACACCCCGTACGCCTTGCCGCCGCGTTCCTTCACCAGCGAGAAGCACGGGATGTCGCTCGGACCATCTGCGATGTAAATCATGTTCGGAAACGGCACGCGCCGGGCGTCGGAAGGGATCTTCGCGTTGACGTCGAGCCCCGGATTCTTGTTCGTGCCCTTGTTGATCTCAAACAGCGCGCGGGTCTTCGTGGTGTTGTCGATCATCATGCCGATCTGCGCGATCTCCGCGTCGGCCCCGAGCTCGAATTCCTTCTGCTGCAGGAAGCCCGGCTGGAGCGGGTTTTCGATGAACTCGCAACCCCAGATGCCGTCGACATGGGGAGCGACGGCGCTGCCGCGGATCATCTCGGCGATGCCGGTGCTCACGATATAGTGCTCGAGCTGGAGTTCGTGCTTCCGGTATTCGGGCTTCTCGTTCAAGAACTCCCGGCTCTTCGCCAGAAACTCCGGCATCCCCGGATAGAATTGGAGTTCGATGCCGAGCGCATGGAGCACCCTGTTGTTCAGCTTTGGCATCAGGCCGGCCCGCACATAGGTGAGAATATGGTTCAGGTAGCCGATCTCGCTGGAAAGGCGGTAGCCGCGCTTGGCGTAGTTCTCCACCAGCCGGTTGGTCTCGGCCCAGAATGTCGCCTCATCGATGCCGTACCGCCGGAACAGCGGCCCCTGCATGTAACCGGGAATAAGAGTCTTGTCGAAATCCCAGATGCAGGCGATGATGTTCTGCGTGAAGAGCGTCGTGGCCATGGCTGATCGTCACTCGTAGGCGGGTTTCCCGCCGCGCGACGGGACTTAACCAAGCCACAGACGGCGGCTGGTGCAATTCGCAAATCTCCGCACCTCCATCCTCCCCTGTCTCCTCATGGATCTTCTGCCGGACATCGCTCCCTTCCAGTTGCGCCTTGACGAGCTCAACGCGCAGATGGCTGAGCCGTCGTTTTATGCGAATTCGCGCCGGGCCGCCGAGGTGACGCGCGAGCAACAGAAGCTCACCCGTCTGGTCGCCGACTATCGCGCGTGGGAGAAGCTCGGCCGGGAGATCGCCGAGGCCGAGGCGTTGGTGCGGGACCCGGCCGGCGACCCCGTGCTCCACGAACTGGCCGCGCGGGAACTGCCCGAGCTGCAGCGCGGGCAGGCCACGCTGCGCGAGGCGGTGCTGATCGCGATGATCCCGCCCGACCCGACCGACTCGCGGAACACGGTCATGGAAATCCGCGCCGGGACCGGTGGCGAGGAGGCCGCGCTGTTCGCTGCCGAGCTCGCCCGCATGTATCAGAAGTACGCCGAGGCGCGCGGCTGGACGATCGAGCCGATGGGCAGCAGCGGGAGCGAACGCGGCGGCTTGCGCGAAGTGAGCTTTCTCATCAGCGGCCCGGACGCCTATCGGCAGCTCAAATTCGAGAGCGGGGTCCACCGGGTGCAGCGCGTGCCCGTCACCGAGGCCAGCGGCCGGATCCACACGTCGACCGCGACAGTGGCCGTGCTG
>Ga0335070_10005275_pt1 | contig 15176 bp, 14 predicted proteins | sample Lox_Sample_13_FD_206722 | JGI IMG/M metagenome (GOLD analysis project Ga0335070, IMG submission 206722) | Soil microbial communities from Loxahatchee National Wildlife Refuge, Florida, United States - Lox_Sample_1.3 | ecosystem: Environmental > Terrestrial > Soil > Wetlands | place: USA... | reverse complement strand
CCGCTCAACGTCGCCCCCACCATCAGCGACGACCGGAAGTCGGTGCGCACCGCCTTGATGTTCTTGAGGATGGCGTCGGAGAGATCGGCCTGCACCACGAACGCGGTCGAAAGACGCGCATTCGTCAGGTCGGCGCGCGGCATCGAGGCGGCGGTCATCTCGGACGCGATCGGCTCGAACCGGAACTGCACGAGATTGCCCGTCGTGTCGGTACGCACCAGCTGGCCTTCGCGCAGATCCGCGCCGTGCAGCTTGCCATCGCTGAGGTCGGCGCCGCGCAGACATGCGCCGCGCATGTCGGTCAGCGACAGATCGATCCCGTTGGCGACGACGAGCCGCATGTCGGCGGCGAAAAGATTCGCGCCGTAAAGCTTGGTGCCGACGAGTCTCGCCTGGCGAAAGCGCGCCGCCGTCAGGTTGGCGTCCGAAAGATCGCGGCCGGAGAGATCCAGACCCGAGAGATCGCAGTAGGAAAGATCCGCGCGTTTGCCGCCGAGGCGCGCGTTGCGGAATGCGGCGTGCGACAAGAGAAGCTTCTCAAGTTCGGCGCGCGACAGCTTCCGCCAGGTCGTCTGGGCCGGATCGGCGGCGTGGGTCATTCGTAACGGGACTCAACTTTTGCTTGAACTGAAAGGCTATCGCATTAATCGGCTGATCAGCAACAGAATACTCAGCCCAACCCCTTGCGTTGGTGATTTAAAACCGGACGTGAAAGAAAAGCGACAGCCGCCCCGGGGCGTGGCGGACAGTTTGTGTCCCACGGCGCGCTGTCATTAGAATATGACGAATTAACCACGTCCGTCCTGAGGAGCGTCCCATGTATGCCGTCATCTTCGAGGTGGAACCGAAAGACGGGCGGGCCCAGCGTTACTTCGAGCTCGCGGCGAGCCTGCGCCCGGAGCTGGAGAAGATCGACGGATTCATCTCGGTCGAGCGCTTCGAGAGCCTCACCAACAAAGGCAAATACGTGTCGCTGTCGTTCTGGCGCGACGAGCAGGCGGTCAAGGCCTGGCGTGCGCATGTCGGCCATCAGGTGGCGCAACGCGAAGGGAAAGCCAGCGTCTTCAAGGACTTTCGCATCCGCGTCGCGCAGGTGGTCAGGGACTACACCATGACGGATCGGGTAAACTCGGCCGCCGAATAGGAGCTGCTCATGCCCGACGCGGATAGCGCCCGGCCCGATGCCGGACTGATCGCCGCCCTCGAACGGGCGCGGCTGCACCCGCTGTGGACGCGTTACAAAAAAATTACACCCGTGCACCCGCAAAGCCGGGACGCGCCGATGCACTGGCGCTGGCGCGACATCGAGACGATGGCCGCGCGCGCCGCGGCCGAGGTCCCCATCGAAGACGTCGAACGGCGCGCCCTCATCCTGGTCAACCCGGCGTTCGGCGGCGAGACCGTGACGACGACCAACCTGATCGGCGCCTTCACCGTGCTGCAGCCGGGTGACAGGGCCGTGCCCCACCGGCACGTCGCGGCCGCCATCCGCTTTGCCACGCGCGCCGACGGTGCTGCGACCATCGTCAACGGCCGGCGCTGCGCGATGCTGCCGGGCGACCTCATCCTCACGCCGCCGATGTGCTGGCACGGCCACATCAACGAAAGCGCGGACCGCAGCGTCTGGTTCGATGCCGCCAACATGCCGCTGATCAACACCCTCGATGCCAATTTCTTCGAGCCGGGCAGCCGCGAGGCGAACGACTTCTGGCAGGTCGACGACGGCGACGAGCGGCTGTGGGACGCGCCCGGCCTGGTCGCCGGCGACGCAAAGCCGACCCCGATCTCGCCGAAGTATCGCTACCCGGGCGAGGCGACGCGGCGGCTGCTCGCCGCGGTCCAGCCCGCCGCCGACGGCGCGCGCTGGGTGCGCTACGTGAACCCGCTGACCGGCGGCTCGGTGATGCCGACGCTCGACTGCTATGCGGCACGCGTTCCCAAGGGCGTGACGACGCGGCCGCGCCGCGGCACCTGGAACGCCATCTGCCTCGTCGTCTCCGGCCAGGGCCGTTCCACGATCGGCGAGCACAGCTTCGAATGGTCGCAGCACGACGTCTTCTCGATTCCGCATTGGACGCTCGCCGCACACACGGCCATCGGCGGCGACGCCGATTTGTTCGTGGTCACGGACAAGGCGGTGTACGAGCGGCTCGACCTCATTCGCGAGGAACTCCACTGAAACTAGAAGAAGAGCGTCATCGCGAGCGGAGCGACGCGATCCAGGGCCGCGACACGGTCCCTGGATTGCTTCGTCGCTGCGCTCCCCGCAATGACGGTCAATCGTTGATCTGGGGATACGAGTGAACGACGGGATCGGCGCGCCGGTAAAGCGCAAGGAAGATCATCGCTTCCTCACCGGACAGGGCCGCTATGTCGCGGACGTCGCCCTGCCCGGCGCGCTGACCATGCACGTGCTGCGCTCGCCGCACGCGCATGCGCGCATCCGCTCGATCGATACAAGCGCCGCTGCCGCCGCACCCGGTGTCGCCGCCGTGCTCACCGGCGCCGACATGGCGGGAGACGGGATCGGCGCGATGACGCCGCTCTGGATCATCACTGGCAGCGACGGCGAGAAGATGGCGCAGCCGCCGCGCTGGGCGCTGGCCCGCGGCACGGTCCGGCATGTCGGCGAGCCGGTGGCCGTGGTGGTCGCGGAGACGGCGGCGCAAGCCGCCGATGCGGCCGAGCTGATCGGCATCGAGTACGAGGAACTGCCGGCGGTCGTCGGCAGCCGCGCCGCCGTGGCGGCAGGCGCCGCGCAACTCCATCGGGAAGCGCCGGGCAATGTCTGCACCCGGTTCGTGCGCGGCGACGAAGCCAAAGTCCGCGCCGCCTTCGCGACCGCCGCGCACACGGTGAAGATCGAGCTCGTCAACAACCGGCTCATCTGCGCCGCCCTCGAGCCGCGCGCCGTGGCGGCCGCGCCGGACGGCGGCCGGCTCACCTTGTGGAGCTCGACCCAGGCGCCGCACCACATCCGCCGCCACGTGACCGAAGAGCTGGGCATGCCGGAAGCGAGCCTGCGCGTCATCGCGCCCGATGTCGGCGGCGGCTTCGGTACCAAGGGCAAGCATCATCCCGAAGAGACGCTCGTCGTCTGGGCCGCGCGCCGGCTCGGCCGCCCCGTCCGATGGACTTCGACTCGCGCGGAGGCGTTCGTCTCCGACGCGCAAGGCCGCGACCACGTGACCACCGCGGAGCTGGCGCTCGACGCGGAAGGACGATTTGTCGCCGTACGCGTGCGCACCTTGGCCGACGTCGGCGCCTACGTCTCCACGTTCGGCGCTTCGATCCCGAGCGTCATCTACACAACCTTGCTGGCCGGCGTTTACAGAACGCCGGCCGTGCATGTCGAGGTGACGACGGTCTTCACCAACACGGTGCCGACCGACGCCTATCGCGGCGCCGGACGTCCCGAGGCGTGCTACGTGCTCGAGCGCCTCGCCGACCGTGCCGCGGCCAAGCTCGGCCTGGATCGTGCGGAGATCCGGCGACGCAACCTGATCCCGGCCTCGGCGATGCCGTACAAGACCCCGATCGGACCGACCTACGACAACGGCGACTACCCGCGCCTGCTCGCCCGCGCCCTCGACGTCGGCGACTACGGCGGCATTGCCGCGCGGCGCACCGAGGCGGCCAAGCGCCACCGTCTGCGCGGCATCGGCATGGCGCTGTATGTCGAATCGAGCGGCGTGGCTCCGTCGAAGCTCGCCGGAGTCATGGGGGCTCGCGCCGGCTTTTTCGAATCCGCCGAGATTCGCGTCGACGCCGGCGGCTTCGTCACGGCGTTCCTCGGCACGCACAATCACGGCCAGGGTCATGCCACGACGTTCGCGCAGGTGCTGAGCACGCGTCTCGGCGTGCCGCTCGACCGCATCGACATCGTCGAAGGCGACACGGCGATGGTGCCCTACGGCACCGGCACCTTCGGCTCGCGCTCGATGGCCGTCGGCGGCTCGGCCCTCGCCATCGCCGCCGACAAGATCATCTTGAAGGGTAAGCGCATCGCCGCGCACCTGCTCGAAGCGGCCGAAGCGGATATCGGCTTCAAGGACGGCGCGTTCACCGTGACCGGCACCGACCGGCGCATCGGCTTCGGCGAGGTCGCGCGCGCGGCCCTCATGGCCCACAACCTGCCGCCCGGCACCGAGCCCGGCCTGAATGAGAGCGCGTTCTTCGATCCGGTGAACTTCGCCTTCAGCGCCGGCTGCCATGTCGCCGAAGTCGAGATCGACCCCGCGACCGGCGTGATCGAGCTCGTGCGTCACTCCGTCGTCGACGATATCGGCACGGTCATCAACCCGATGATCGTGCACGGCCAGGTGCAGGGCGGCCTCGCGCAAGGGATCGGCCAGGCGCTGTTCGAGCATGCCGTCGTCGACGCGCGGTCGGGCCAGGTGCTCTCAGGCTCGTTCCTCGACTACGCGATCCCGCGCGCGTCGGACCTGCCGTTCTTCCACAGCGAGACCGACGAGAGCCAGCCCTTCCCGCTCAACCCGCTCGGCGCGAAAGGCTGCGGCGAATCCGGGACCATCGGCGCGCCGGCGGCGATCGTCGGCGCCGTCCTCGACGCGCTGGCGCCGCTCGGCATCACCGAGATCGACATGCCGCTGACGCCGGGCCGGCTGTGGGAGCGGCTCAGGCGAGCCTAGCCGAAAGAGCCGCTGCGAAAGTGGGTAGCGCTGCGTCGTGTCCCGCGGCGCGGAACGGCGGCTCGCTTCTCTATTGGGGCTCGATATGCGCGTCCTGGATCAGGACGCGCCAGACCTCGAGGTCGCGGCGCACCAGCGCGGCGGCGGTCTTGGCGTCGCCCGGGAACGGCGCGCAGCCGCCCTTCAGCAGGAACGCCCGCGTCTCGTCGGTGACGACGATCTGGTTCAGCCAGGCCTCGAGCTTGTCCACGATCGGCTGTGGCGCGTTCGCCGGCAGCCAGGCGCCGAACCAGCCGCTGAGATCAAAGTTGGGCACGCCCGCCTCCTTCATCCCCGGAATATCGGGAGCTACGGGCGACCGCTCGGCGGTCGTCACGGCGATCAGCCGCAACTGCCCCTGGCTTGCCTGCTGCAGGCCGAGCGTCGGATCGATGAACATGAAATCGATCTGGCCCGCGAGCAGATCCGGAATCGAGATGGGTGCCGCACGATAAGCGACGCCGACCGTGTCGAGCCGTTCGATCCGCTTGTAGAGCTCGGCCGAGGCCTGCGAGAACGTGTTGCCGTACGCGTACGAGCCGCTCTTGCCTTTGGCGCGCAGGAACGCGGTCAGTTCGGACATCGAGGCGATCGAAGATTTCGGACTCACCGCGGCGAAGAACGGAAGAGTGAACAACGTCGTGACCGGCGTGAAATCCTTGACCGGATCGAAGCCGATGGTCCTGAACAGGTGCGGATTGGTCGCGAAGGTCGCGTTGCCGGCTGTGAAGAAGAGCGTATAGCCGTCCGGCTTGGCGTGCGCGACCATTTCCGCCGCAAGATTGGTCTGGGCGCCGGGCTTGTTCTCCACCACGACCGGTTGGCCGGCCAGCGCGCGCAGCTTGTCGGCGAAATACCGGGCGAGCACGTCGCCGCCGCCGCCCGCCGGATAGCCGGTGATCAGCGTGATCGGACGAGTTGGATAATTCTGCGCCGCGGCCGACCCGACATACGCCGCCAGGGCGGCCAGGGCCGACGCGGCCAAAAACCGGCCAACGAAAATCCGGAGCCTGCGCATCTCCTCCCCACTTCCGTTCGAGGTCCTATGGACCAGTTGTTGCGCCGCCCGCAGGACAGTATGGTGGATTCAAGAGCGCCGGACTGCAAGCGCCGGCAATTCCAGTGGGAGGAACATCGATGATCAAGACTCGTCGTCAGCTTATTGCCTCGCGCCGCGAGGTCCTGGCATCGCTCGCGGCCCTCGGCGCAACCTCACTCGTCCCGGCCGGGGCATGGGCGCAAGCGGGAGCGCCCTCGGCGGCCGCCAAGCCCGCGCCGCGCACCGTCATCGACTGCCACTTCCATTATTACTCGCCGGAGTACAAAGCCGCGTGGCAGGCGTTCCTCGAAAAGGAGAAGCAGCCCGGCCTGCCGCCGTTCGTGAAGAACTGGACGCCGCAATGGGCGGTCGAGCAGATGGACAAGGCCGGCATCGGCATCTCGGTCATGTCGCTGCCGTCAACGCCAGGGGTGTGGTTCGGCGCCGATCCCGACGGCATGGTCAAGATGTCCCGCCTGTGCAACGAGTTCGCGGCCAAGATGGTCCACGACTATCCGGGCCGCTTCGGCCTGTTCGCGTCGCTGCCGATGCCGAACGTCGCCGCGTCGCTCAAGGAGATCGACTACGTCTTCGGCACCTTGAAGGCGGACGGCATCAACCTGATGACGAGCTTCGGCGACAAGTGGCCTGGCGATCCCGCCTACGACGAGGTGTTCCAGGAGCTCAACCGCCGCAAGTCGATCGTCTACTTCCATCCGTATGCGCCGAATTGCTGCGGCGGCCTCATGCCGGCGGTCGGCGAATCCTGGATCGAGTACCCTTACGACACCGGGCGCACCGTCACGAACCTGCTGTTCACCGGCTCGCTCGCCCGTTTCCGCGACATCAAGTGGATGTTCAGCCACGGCGGCGGCGCCATCCCATATCTCGCCGGGCGCATCCGCAACCAGTCGAAGATCGCCAAGAACCTGGCCCAGGTCGCACCGAACGGAACCGATTACGAGCTGCAGCGGCTCTATTACGAGACGGCAAACGCCGCCTATCCGCCGACGCTGGCGGCACTGACGAAGTTCGTGCCGACAAGCCAGATCCTCTACGGCAGCGACCTGCCCTACCTCTCGGAGGAGCAGAACCTCGAGGGCCTGCGCAGCTACGGGTTCAGCAAGAGCACGCTCGCGGCGATCGAGCACGGTAACGCGATGAAGCTGATGCCGCGGTTGAAAATAAAGGCCTGAACAAGAAGCCCCTCGATCGCCGATCGAGGGGCTTCTTCTTAGCGGTGGCTGCGGCGACGGCTGTGGCTGCGGCCGTGGCTCTTGCGGCGACCGCTGCTTTTCCGCCGCTTGCGCGATTGGCCTGATTCCGACATCGCGATCGCGACCGCCTGCCGGCGGCTTTTGACCTTGCGGCGACCGCCGCTCTTCAGCTTGCCGTGCTTGTACTCATGCATGACCTTGCCGACTTTGCGCTTCTGACGCCTCGATGCCATGACGAACCTCCTCGAAATGCCCCCCTTTTTGGCTGCAACGTCGGGCACGGCGGACGGTTCCCGGCAGCGTTCGGCGTGGCCGGCGTTAGGAGTTTGCTAACCATGTGGCGCTAAGGTCGCGACTGGCGCACCTCGACGGCTGACGATCGTGCGTCCAGGAGACCACGTATGGTCGATCGCATCATGTGGGCGGCAGCCCTCAGCCTCATCCAAAAACACGGCACGACGGCGGCGGCTTGGGCCCTCGAACAGGCGCACGCGCTGCGCGCGGCCGGCGACGTCAAAGGCGGCCTCATCTTCGAGTGCCTTCACGAATGCGTGGAGCGCCTCCAGGCCCGCAAGCGTGCCGCACATTGAGTCCCGGCATCGGCACCCGCCTCGGCCCGTCACTTAGGCTTTCTTAACCGTACTTCGGCTATTAAAGCGGGTTGCGAGGGAGATCCGATCGTCGAGATCGGATGCGCTGCGATGCCGCAGTTCCACTGCCGGTGCCCGGGCGGGTAACCGCCGCCGATGGCTCTCACCCGTGTCATCCGGTGGTGGCGCGAGCTGCCTGACTCGTTCGCGCGGCTGCGCCCGCGCGGTGTCCGCGCTCATCTCACGATCCTTTGCGCGGCCTGCATCCTGCCGATGCTCGCGGTCTCCGTCTTCGTTTCCTGGCGGCTGGCGGACCTCGAGCGCGGTGCGACGCGGACCCAGATGGTCGCGACGAGCCGCGCGATTTCCGGTGCCGTCGATCTCAAGCTTCAGAACGCGCTCGCGGCACTGTCGGCTCTCGCCACCTCGCCCGCGTTGTCACGCGCCACGGTCGACGATTTCTATCGACAGTGCGTCACGACCGCGGCCGAGCACAATGCCTGGATCCTGCTCGTCGATCCTGCCGGCAACGAGCTGATCAACACGCAGCAAGGGCCCGGCAATCCGGGGCGGCGGCTGCAGAATCTCGCTGTCGCCCAGCGCGCGCTCGCCACCGCCACGCCGCAGGTTTCGGGCGTGTTCGTCGCGCGCGACCAGAACTCCTGGCAGGTCAGCACGTACCTTCCGGTCTTTCGCGAGACCGGCAACTTCGTGCTGATCATGAGCTTCAAAGCCGACGAGATCGGCTTCATCCTCGCCCAGCAGAACCTGCCGGCGACGTGGACCGTGTCGGTCATCGACCGCAATGACACGATCATCGCGCGCAGCCGCGACGCCGGCGCCTTGATCGGCTCGCCCGTCGTGCCCAACCTGGCCGCGCGCATGAAGCCGGCGCCGGAAGGTACGCTGCTGACGACGACCCGGGACGGCATCGAGGTCTTCGCCGCCTTCGCGCGGTCGGCGTTCTCCGGCTGGGCCGTCGCGATCGGCATCCCCGTCAGCGAGGTCACGGCGCCGCTGCTGCAGTCGTTCCAGCAGATCGCCATCGCGACAATCCTGATGCTGCTCGCCGGCATGGGCCTCGCGGCGCTCATCGGCGGCCATCTCGCCCGCTCACTCGACGGGCTCGCCCATGCGGCGCTCGCTCTTGCCGACAATCTCCCCTGGCGCCCGGTGCGGTCAAGCGTTCGCGAGGTCAACGAAGCGGTCGCCGCGCAGCAGGCGGCGGAGCAGCTTCTGCGCCAGCATGCCCGCGAACGCGACCAGGCCGAGGCTTTGCTGCGGGACGCCGTCGACAGCATCTCGGAAGGTTTCGTCATACACGATCCCGACGACCGGCTGGTGATGTGCAACGAGCGCTACCGGCAGATCTATCCGAAGGGCACGCAGGCCACGGCCGTCGGTCAGCGGTTCGAGGACATCCTGCGCGACGGCGTCCGCGGCAACGAACTGCCCGAGGCCGCCGGTCGTGAGGAGGAATGGATTGCCGAGCGGATGCGGCGTCACCACGAGGCCTCAGGCTCGATCGAACAGCGGCTCCCCGGCGGCCGCTGGCTGCTGATCACCGAGCGGCGCATGCGCAACGGCGGTATCGCCGGATTGCGCATCGATATCAGCAAACGCAAACGGGCGGAGGCGGATGCCGAAGCCGCTCGCGCCCGCATGACCGATTGGGCCGAAGCCGCCAACGACTGGTTCTGGGAGACCGACGCCGATCTCCGCTTCACTTTCATGTCCGAAGGATTCGAAAAAGCCACCGGCATGAAGGTCGCGCGCATGCTCGGCCGACCGATCAGGGACACCCAGGGGCTCGAGTCCGACGAGCAATGGCAAACCCATCTGGCACGCCTCGCGGCGCGCGAACCGTTCCGCGATTTCGTCAAGGTCGGCCGTGCCAGGTCGGGCCGCATCTACTACATCAGCGTCAGCGGCAAGCCCGTGTTCGCAGCCGATGGGACGTTCACCGGTTATCGCGGCTCGGCCCGCGATGTCACCGCGCAGATCGAAGCCGAGCGCGCCCTCGCTCAACAGACGCAGATCCTGTCGACCATGATCGAGAATCTGCCGATCGGCGTCTGCCTCGTCGACCGCGATCTCCGTTTCATCGCATTCAACCGGCGCTTATTCGAGATCTACGACATTCCGCCCGGCTTCCTGAAGATCGGCGATTCCGCGGAAAAACTCCTGCGCTACAACGCCGGCCGCGGCGAGTATGGACCCGTCGATGTCGAGAGCGAAGTCAGCCGACGGATGGAGACCGCACGGCGGGTCACCGCCGACCACTTCGAGCGCACGCGGCCGAACGGCCAGATCATCGAGGTGCACCGCATACCGTTGCCCGGTGGCGGTTTCGTCCTGACCTACATCGACGTCACAGCGGCGCGGCGCCGCGAAGCCGACCTGGAAGAGGCACGCTCGCATCTGGAACGGCAGGCCGCCGAGCTCGACGCGGCGCGCATCACCGCCGAGCGGGCCCGCGAAGCCGCGTACGACGCGAACGCCGCGAAGTCGCTGTTCCTCGCGAACATGAGCCACGAGCTGCGTACGCCGCTGAACGCCATCCTTGGCTTCTCGGAAGTCATGGACAAGCAGATCATGGGGCCGCTCGGCGGCGCCTATCGCTCTTACGCGCATGATATTCACGCGTCAGGACAATACCTGCTCCGTCTGATCAGCGACCTGCTCGACCTGTCGAAGATCGAAGCCGGGCAGATGGAACTGCACGACGAAGACGTCGATCTCGGCGAGCTCGTCGTCGAATGCAAGCGCCTGATCCTGGAGCGGGCCGACGATGCGCGCGTCGCGGTCGAGACCTGCGTGGCGCTCGACCTTCCCGGTGTCTCCGCGGACCGGCTGCGGCTGAAGCAGGTTCTGCTCAATCTGCTGTCGAATGCGGTGAAGTTCACGCCGCCGGAAGGCCGCGTCACGATCAGCGGCAGCGCGCGTGACGACGGCGGCGTCGTGCTCGCCGTCGCCGACACCGGCATCGGCATGCGACCGGAGGAGATCGGTCTCGCGTTGGAGCCATTTCGGCAGGTCGGCAACGCGTTTTCGCGCCGTCAGGAAGGCACCGGCCTCGGCCTGCCACTCGCCAAGACCCTGACGGAAATGCACGGCGGCGCTCTGGTGATCCGCAGCGAGCCGGGGCGCGGTACTTTGGTCGAAATCGTGCTGCCGCCGCATCGCGTGCTGCAGCGCGCCGCCGCACCGGCACGGACCGAGCTCGCCTCCTGAGCCTGTGACATTTCGTTGATCGCGGGGCCCTGCGGGCCGCGGCTACCGCTGCAGCGGTACGGTGCTGCCGCGCCCAGGAACAGTGCAGACCAAACGGCGTTTTTTTACCCCGTGTGAAGCCGAAGGAGGTCATGCATGCATCATCGCGTCATCGCCGTGGGTACGGCCGTCCTCATGAGCCTGGCACTCGCAGCCTGTCATCGCGACCGCACGGTGGTCGTGACTCCGCCCGCCAACGCGGCGGCGCCGAGCTCGAGCACGACCGTCGTGAACCCGCCGTCGAACACCACCGTCGTCCCGGGGACGACTCGCGTTTGTCCGGCCGGCGCCACGACCTGCTAGCCGGGACGCCGCGGGGCGATGAGGGCGGCCCCCGCGGGGGCCGCCCTTTATCTTTGCCGCGGGCGAATTGCGTCATCGGCGGTTTTGGCTCACTCTGCTGAGAGGCGCCCGGGCAAACGGCCCTCGGCGGTGGGAGGGAACGCATGACGCAGATGGCCGCATTGGCCCCTGGCCGATCCACGGTCACGGCACATCCGGTTGCGCCGGCGATCGGCGCCGAACTGCGCCGCATCGATCTCTCCCAAACGCTCGACGGTCCGCAGTGGCAAAGCATCCATGATGCGCTGATGGCGCATCAGGTCATCTTCGTTCGCGACCAGAGCTTGAGCAAAGACGACCTCGTGCGCTTCGCGCGCCGCTTTGGCGAACCGCAGCCGGCGAGCGAATCGTCATTCGGCAAGCTCGCCGGCTATCCCGAGATCGACGTCCTCGACTACGGCGGCGGCAAGGTGCCGTATGTCACCAAGGAACTTTGGCATACGGATTTCACCGGCCGCGAACGTCCGACCATGGGTTCGGTGCTCTATGCGGTCGAAGCGCCCGACGCCGGCGGCGACACGATCTGGGTGAGCTTGATCGCTGCTTACAACGCGCTGTCCGATCGGATGAAACACTACCTCGCCGGCATGAGCGCCGAGCACCGGACGATCAAGGCGTTCGGCGACGATATCCGCAGCAATCTGTGGACCGACGACGCCGGCCGGAAACGGTTGCAGGAACTGCAGCGCCTGCCCCCCGCCATGCATCCGGTCGTGCGGACCCATCCGGTGACCGGGCACAAGGCGCTGTTCATCAACGAAGGCTACACGACGCGGCTCATTGGTGTTGAGCGGGCCGAAAGCGACGCCGTGCTCGGCTATCTCTTCCACCATCTGCGCACGCCGGAGTTCCAATGCCGCTGGCGCTGGCGTCGCGGCGACCTCGCCGTCTGGGACAACCGCTGCACGTCGCATTACGCCGTCGCCGACTACAGCGAACGGCGGGTGATGCACCGCATCACCATCAAGGGCGACAAGCCGGTCTGAGATCGGAACGGGGGTGACGGTGGCACGGGTGAAGATGATCGGGCCGGAAGAGGCCGAGGGCGAGACGAAACGGGTCTACGACGGCGCGATCCAGCAATGGGGCGTGCTCAGCAACTTCTCGCGCGTGCTGGGCCACCAGCCGGCCGCCCTCGAGGCATGGATGATCGCCAACAACGCGATCCGGCTGAAGAACGTCAAGACCGATCGCGAGTACGTGAAGGTCCAACAGCTCGTCATCATCAAGACATCGTCATTGAACCAGAGCGCCTATTGCCTCTCGCACAACACCGGGCTTGGCGTCGGGCTCGGCCTCACGACCGAGCAGATCGCGGCGGCACAGCGCGACGACTACATGGACAGCCCGCTCTTCGACGACCGGCAGAAAGCGGCGATGCGCTGGGCCGAGACGGTGACGAAGATGACGGCGCGCGATGACGATGCTGCATTCCTCGCCATGAAGAAGCACTTCAGCGAAAAACAGATCGTCGAGCTCACGATTTTCATCGGCATGTGGAACTACTCGAACCGGCTATGCGAGGCGCTGCATGTCGAGCCCGAGCCGCCGGAAAAGCGGATCAAGTTCCAGCGCTGATCAGAGGGGACAGGAGATTGTCATGGTCAAGGTCTGCGACTGCTTCCCGGAGCTCAAAGAGATCACCGACGCGCGTGAGCGGCGCTATCGCGCCCATCCGGAAAAGCCGGCGCCGGAGGGACCGCAGTCGTTCGTCGAAGTGAAGGTCACGTCGATCGGCCAGCTCAACGAGCTCGTCGACTGCAAGAAAAGCGGCCAGAAATTCATCATCAGCGAACCCATCCATGTCGGCGGACAGAACGTCGCGCCGACGCCGCTCGAGTTCCTTCTCGCAGGCGCCGCCGGCTGCTACGCGGCCGTGTTCGCCTTCTACGCGGCCAAGCTCGGGGTCAGCTACGACAGCTTCGAAGCCGTCGCGCGCACGACCATGGACGTCCGCGGGCACATGATGCCGGACGCGCCGTCGAGCGCGTTCCAGAAGGTGACGATCGACATCAAGGTCGCGAGCGACGCACCCGAGGCGAAGCTCAGGGAAGTCGAGCGGCTGGCCTATGAAGGTTGCCCCGGCATCAGCACGTTGCGCGAACCGGTCCCGGTCGAGACCCGCCTCAGCGTCGACCGGCAACCGAGCAAAAGCGCCGCCTGACCATCACCTACGAGCAGCAGCCGTCGAACTGCGCCCCGCGGGCGCCCGCGAACCAGCCGTGTCGTCCAGCCAACTCTTTGTCCGGTACGTTCTGCTCTGGCTCTCCGGAGCGGCTCTCCGGATCACGGTGCTTGCCGTCCCTCCGATCGTGCCGCGCCTGCACGACGACCTGCACCTGTCCGAGACCGGCATCGGCATCCTCTCCAGCCTGCCGCCGATGCTGTTCGCCGCGGCCGCCGTTCCCGGCGCCTTGCTGATCGCGCGCCTGGGCGCCGTGCCGACGCTGGTCGGTGGCCTGCTGCTGACGGCGCTGGGCGGCGCCGCGCGCGGCGCACTGCCGAACACGGTCGTCCTGTTTGCCGCGTCCGTTCTCATGGCGTTCGGCATCGCGGTGATGCAGCCGGCACTGCCGCAGCTGGTGCGCACATGGATGCCGCGGCGCGTCGGCTTCGCGACCGCCCTGTACACGAACGGCCTGCTGATCGGCGAGACCACGTCGGTGGCGCTGACCATTCCGGTCGTGCTGCCGATGATCGGCGACAGCTGGCGCTGGAGCTTCGTCGTCTGGTCGGCGCCGGTGCTGCTCACGGCGGTGCTGGCGGTCGCCATTCTGCCGCGGCGGATACCGGCGCGTGCGGTGCCGGCGATCCCGCCGCGGTCGACCTGGTGGCCCGACTGGGGGACGTGGCGCATCTGGAAGCTCGGCCTTCTGCTCGGCAGCGTGAACAGCGTGTACTTCGCGACCAATGCTTTCCTGCCCGACTATCTGACCGAAACCGGCCAGGCCGACTACATCAGCGCGGCGCTCACGGCGATCAATCTCGCGCAACTTCCGGCGTCGTTCATCATGCTCGCCTTCACCGGCCGGTTCGCCCGCAGCCCGCGTGCATTCATCACGACGGGCGTGTTGACGCTCGTTGGCCTCGTGGGTGCCGTGACCATGACGGGAATCTGGGTGGTGGTATGGACGTCGCTGATCGGACTGGCATCGGCCGTGACGCTGATCCTGGCCTTCGCACTGCCGTCGCTGCTCAGCGCACCCGACGACGTCCACCGCACCTCGGCGGCGATGATCACCATCGGCTATAGCTGCGCCATGGCGACGCCGGTCATCGGCGGCTTTCTCTGGGATATCACCGGCTTGCCCCTCGCCGCCTTCGCTCCCATCCTGATCTGGCCGATCTTGACCGCCGCTCTGCCCCTCGCGATCGATTTCCACAAACCGGCCTGACCGGCGGGAACTTCCGTCACCTCCTTACGTATATCCGGCGAGCGGCAGGCTCCGATCTGCTGCCTGGACACGCGGCGAGGAAAGGTCGAATGGACGTTCGGTTCGCTAGCGCGGCAGCCGCGATTCTTCTGATCACAACGCCGGCCGCGGCCCAATCCACCGAACCGCCCACGACCGACCCGCCGGTCTTCGAAATCCCGTCCTCCGGTCCATCTCAGTGGACGGCGCCGGCAATCGCCGCGGCCCCCGCTACCGAGGCGCCAACCCCGCTGACGCCGCCGCCGGGGCGTATTCCACGGACAGGTTCGGGGCCGAACATCGCCGCCGGCAACCCGCCGTCATCGACGCCTCCACCGGCGGCCCCCGCCACCGCCGAGACCTGCCGGGACGGGACCTACGCCGCCATCATCGATGGCCGGCCGAAGAGCGTCCCCGCCCGCCTGTGCCAGCAGCCGGACGGGACCTGGAGTGTGTCGCCGCTTTAGCCGACGGCGTTGAGCGTCTTGCCGCCAACCGTGACCGGCTTGGCGCCGACGAGCGTGAACGCGATCACGCACGGCTCGGTCCCGTTGTTGATCCAGTTGTGGATCGTGCCACGCTGGACCATGACGTCACCCGCGCGCAGGCGA
>Ga0335070_10005274_pt1 | contig 15176 bp, 15 predicted proteins | sample Lox_Sample_13_FD_206722 | JGI IMG/M metagenome (GOLD analysis project Ga0335070, IMG submission 206722) | Soil microbial communities from Loxahatchee National Wildlife Refuge, Florida, United States - Lox_Sample_1.3 | ecosystem: Environmental > Terrestrial > Soil > Wetlands | place: USA... | reverse complement strand
GAATCGGCATGGCCTCGCGTTTGTTGCTGTATTTATCGGTGGCATCATATCTGCAGCAAGCCCCTGTGTTCTTGCAGCCATTCCTTTGATAATCGGCTATGTCGGCGGTTATTCGGAAGGAAACAAAAGAAGGGCTGCTCTTTACTCTCTTGTCTTTATCCTTGGCTTGTCGCTTACCTTTACCCTTCTTGGTGCAGCAGCATCAATCATGGGCCAGTTTCTGGGATTCATGGGAAAATGGCTCTACCTTGGTCTGGCACTGATAGCTGTCTTGATGGGTCTTCAGCTTATGGGTATCATCGAAATTCCTTTACCCTTCCAGAAGACAAGAGCAGTTAAAACAAAGGGACTCCTCGGGGCCTTTCTTCTCGGCATGTTGACCGGAACGGTCTCATCTCCCTGTGCAACGCCGGTCCTTGCGGTCATCTTGGCCTATGTCTCGACTCAAGGCGATATGATATACGGCGGATCACTCCTCTTTGTCTATGCCCTCGGACACTGCGCGCTTATATTTATGGCCGGACTGTCTGTCGGGGTCACGGAAAGTATTGTTCGCTCAAGAGGCATCAGAAACTTCTCCCTTTATTCAAAGAGGTTCAGCGGCGCGATTCTGGTCGCTGTTGGAATATACTTCGGAATAACAAATATCTGAGTAATGAATGAAAGGTGGGATGGCTAGGGGAGCTGGATATGCCATAATGATAACCGTGAAGGGGAAAAGACCTGCCGGGTATATTAATTGGCATATGAAGAGATAATAGAGAAGATAATGACAATATTGGAGGCGCATGATGCTATTATCCGGTTATATGAAGGACGTATCTCTCCCAGTGTGCAATTCGAGTTTTCAGTCCCTGCACTGTATTGCATATCTGAATGAAGATATCACAGCAGTCCTTCCATATCTTAATGCAGAGCTTGGAGGCCATCAATATATAAAAGAGCCTCCTTCTGTGACTTTCAAAATTAACGGCAGATTAATAACAATACATCCCACAAGAATTGCGGTCAATGCTTTGGAGAGCGTGGAGCAAGCCGATAAGATTTTGGAATGGCTCAGGAAACAGATTAACGATATATGGGAAAGACGCGAGGAAATTGAACCATCATATAAACGTGTTGCATCTCCTACGCTTCTCGATATCCTGAAACTTCTTCCAAGGACAAATTGTAAAAAATGCGGCCAATCTACGTGCCTTGTATTTGCAACTCAAATTATGGAGGGCGGCAAAGGACCTGAACATTGTCCTGCACTTAACGCGGTTGAACGTCGGAAACTCGAACACTATCTCAATCAATTCAGCATTACTGGAGGAGTGATGTCAAAGTGAATACAAGAAATAAAAGAACACATAACAAAGGCATCGAGAGGGATGCGAGAATCAATGAAAGGCGGAAGCAACATGAATAGCAGCGTTTGCTGAATATTGGAGCTGCAGGTCCAATCAGGGTGGGAGAAGGACTTCAGGGGTCTTATGGCAGAGATGGTCACAGCAACACAGTCGAATGAAACTGGGACGGTTAATTACGAGTGGAGCACAAGTGCGGATGGCAAACTATGTCACATTTATGAGCGTTATGTCGACTCCGCGGCGGTGATGACTCATCTAGGCACGTTCGACGAGCGCTTTGCCGGGCGCTTTCTAGAGGTCTTGAAACCTGTTCGCTTTTTTGTATACGGCTCACCTAGCCAGGAAGTTAAGGATGCGTTAGCGGGATTCAACCCCATCCATATGAAGTCAGTGGGCGGCTTTAGCCGGTAGCGCGACGGACCGACGTTGGCGGGATCGTAATACGCTAATGGCGTTGCCCAAAGAGTCATTTGAGCGGACAACACCGGCATTATTAATTACTGCAAGTAACCTTGACAGGTAAGTTTCTCTCTGTCCATCTAATGCCAAGAGAAACCTTATGCTGTGGCAAGAAAATTACAGTGTTGACTCCAGGAAGAAAATAGTATGCCTTTGCCCGTTGTCGTCAAAAGAAATATCCTTTGACGACAACAAACCTCTCGCAACTGGAAAACACTCCTTAATTAGTACACATTGTGTGATAAAATGACAAGACAGTTTTTGATATCACGGTTAAGGAACAGGCATAGAACCGAAATGAAAGCGCTGATTCAACGGGTTTCAGAGGCATCGGTGAAGGTAAACGGCGATACGGTGGGAAGTATCGGCAGGGGAATTCTCCTCTTTGTGGGGATTGAAAAGGGGGACGGGGAGAAGGACATCCACTACCTTATCAATAAGATTGCAAACCTCAGGATTTTTGGTGATGCTGAGGGCAAGATGAACCTTTCCGTGAGGGACATAAAGGGGAGCATCCTGGCAGTTTCCCAGTTCACCCTTTCCGCTGACTGCAAAAAGGGAAATCGCCCTTCCTTTGACAATGCGGAGACACTCCAGCGTGCGGAACAACTCTATAGCCTTTTTGTCCGGACGCTTTCAGACTCCGGGATTCCGGTCTCCAAAGGAAACTTCGGCGCACATATGGAGGTGCTTCTGGTGAACGACGGTCCCGTAACATTTCTCCTTGATTCACGCAGGTGATGCATGAATAACCCTCAGGAACATATACGCCAGGAAAGATTTTCTGCCCTCTATGTGAGGGATTTCCGCATCTTCTGGATAGGACAGCTCATCTCCTTCTCCGGGACATGGATGCAGTCGACTGCCCAGGGATGGCTTGTGTATTCCCTCACCAAGTCCCCTTTATATCTCGGTATTGTTGCCACCGCAGCATCTCTGCCCGTTCTCCTCTTCACCCTCATCGGAGGCGTGGTTGCGGACAGACTGAACAAGAGGACGCTTCTCATCATCACCCAGACCTTCTCTATGGTACCCGCCCTTTCCCTTGCGATTCTCATCAATCTGGAGGTGGTCACCGTCTGGCAGATCGTTTTTTTTGCAGCACTGCTGGGCACAGTGAATGCCTTTGATGTACCTTCGAGGCAGTCTTTTCTTGTGGATATGGTCCAGAAGGGCCGTCTCATGAATGCCATTGCACTGAACTCCGCAGCCTTCAACGGGGCGCGTATCATGGGTCCTGTCATTGCCGGAATCACCATAGCAGCCATTGGGGTGGCGGCATGCTTTTACGTGAATGCAGTGAGTTTTCTCGCAGCCATCGTTGCACTCCTTATGATAAAAACCAGGAGCAATGGTGACGGGGAAAAATCCATGAAGTCCATGGGTGAGGATCGCCGCCTTCACCTATCTGTTGTTTTGGACGACCTCTCCGAGGGACTCCGGTATGTGAAAAGCGAAAAGGATGTCTTCAGGATTATGCTCCTTGTTGCCTTGTTCAGCCTCTTTGGTATACCCTTTGTCACCCTTCTTCCCGTGTTTGCAGCGGACATTCTTATGGTTGGGCCCAAGGGGCTGGGCATTCTGGCCGGTTCCTCGGGAGTGGGTTCCCTTGCGGCCGCGCTCTTTATCGCGTTCAGAGGCGAGATAGAGAAGAAGGGAAGGTTCATGTCCGGGGCAGGAGTGCTCTTCGGTGTTTCGCTTCTCTTTTTCTCCCTCTCCGGAGATTACCATGTTTCGATGGTTATCCTCGTCCTTGCCGGACTCGGGATGGTCAGTTTTCTTGCCGTGGCAAATACGTTTATTCAGCTCACTGTCCCTGATGTCCTGAGGGGAAGGGTGATGAGTGTATATGCCCTGGTTTTCCTCGGTATTGCGCCCATGGGAAATGCGGTTATGGGAGCCATCGCGAATGAGGTGGGAACAGACAAGGCCGTCTCCATAGGCTCGTCCCTCTGTCTTTTTGCGGTACTCCTCTCCTGGAAGCACCTCAAAACAATGGATAAAACCGCTCAAGTTACGCAAGGCCCTTGAAAAACAGTCCATGATGTATTAGGCTTTCGGAATGAAGATTCTCGCCATCGAAACATCCACCATGCTGGGAGGTATCGCCATAATCGGCGAATCAGAGGGCCTTATCTTTGAGTCGAGGCTCAATGTGAGAACCGCCCACTCGGAAAGGCTGATGACAGAAATAGACCATGCGCTGAAACAGGGAGGCATGAACATTTCAGAGATCGATGTGTTTGGAATTGCCATAGGCCCCGGTTCATTTACAGGGCTGAGGATCGGTCTGAGTACTGTGAAGGGGTTCTCCTATTCGACGGGTAAGCCCGTCGTCTCTGTCCCGACCCTGGAGGCCTTTGCATGGAACTTCCCTTACAGCCCTTATCCTGTCTGTACAATGTTCGATGCAAGGAAGAAGGAGGTCTATGCAGCGGTATTCAGGTGGAGAGATGGCGGTTTTGAGAGGATGGTAAATGAGACATCGGTAAGGGTATCCGAGATGGTAAAGTCCCTTGAAGGGCAGGTGCTTTTTGCAGGCGAAGGAGCCATCCTTTACCGGCAGGTCATTACGGATATCTTGGGAGACCTTGCCATATTCCCTCCCCTGCACCATATGGTCCCCTCTCCGTCAAACGTTGCCCACCTTGGCCTGAAGAAGGCGTTAAGGGGAGAATTTTCTGAGCCAGCGGGCCTCGTCCCCTTTTACCTGAGAAAGTCAGAGGCAGAACTGAAGATAGATTCGCGAATAGGGACCAGGAATCCATAATAAATATGTCCGAAGAGGTGCAGGTGTGCATCTCGTTGTGGCCTCTCTCCCCGGCTTCTTCTTCTGGAATGGCTACATCTGACTTCGTGGGATTACCCTTAACAAAAAAAATGAAACAGGTCTTCATAAGGGACATGCAGGAGGAGGACATCCAGTCCGTTCTCAAGATAGAGAAAATGTCATTTTCATTTCCCTGGGCAGAGAGGTCCTTCTTTAATGAGGTGCGTAAGCCCCGTTCTCTCACAAAGGTTGCGGTGGTGGATAATGAAATTGCCGGATATCTGTGCGCTGAATATGTGCTGGACGAAGGCCATGTCCTTGACCTTGCAGTCCATCCCGATTACCGGAGGTTGGGGATCGCCACAGCCCTTGTGGAACAAATCCTTGAAGAACTTAAGAAGAGGGCGTGCAGGTTCTTATACCTTGAGGTCAGGACGTCAAACTATCTCGCGAAAAGGCTCTACCAGGGCTTCGGCTTCAGAATTGTGGGTACCAGAAAAAAGTACTATGTCTCACCCACCGAAGATGCGGTGATCATGATGCTGGAGGTGTAGTATTTTTGCCCTTTGTGATGAAGCGTCATGTAATGAGCCGTGCCCTTTTTTGTGAGCCCGTCGGCGGATACTCATCAGTTCTGTAAACTTCAGAATATGATAAGTCAGGACAGAAATGCGCACGGTGACTTGCCACCCTATGATCAGGCAAGAGGAAACTCTGGTTGAGGGTAAATCAAGCAATCTTAAGCGAGTAATTTTATGCTAAAATTGCATAATAAGAAGGACTTGAACAGAATTTTCGGAAATGGGTTGGTGAGATGTTAAAAATTATAATTGCACTGATAGGTTGGTTCTTGCTGGGCAACTATCTTTTTTATGAATACCGGGAATACGGATCCGCCCTGTTAACGCATTTACTTTCGGCGAAATATTCGGAACAAACTATTTTCCATGTCGTTATTTTCTTGACGCCATTTATAACTACCTATTTAGGGTATCTCATTTATCAGAGAGAAAAACTTCTCAAAAAGGTAGTAACAGAGAAGGCCAAGGAAGACGCAATTCTTGGGGCAATAGGAGAAGGGATCAGCATTCAAGATACACATTTCAGGATTCTCTATCAAAATCAACTCCATAAGGAGATGGTGGGAGACCACATAGGGGAATGCTGTTATAAGGCCTTTCAGAACAGGGAAGAGGTCTGTGAAGGATGTCATCTTGCAATGACCTTCAATGACGGAAAGACTCACAAAAAGGAACAGCAGATAGTTACCGACAAAGGAACAGTATACCTTGAAATTACAGCATCTCCGTTAACCGATTTATCGGGGAAAATTATCTCTGGCATTGACGTGGTCAGGGACGTCACCGAGCGCAGGCTGATGGAGGAAAAGCTGCGGCAAAGTGAAAAGAAGTACCGTGAACTGGTAGAGACAGCGAGTTCGATCATCCTGACTTGGGACACGGCGGGAAACGTCACCTTCCTGAACGATTTTGCAGAACGGTTCTTCGGATTCTCAAAAGAAGAGCTGCTCGGCAGAAATGTGGTGGGCACAATCGTTCCCCCGGCCGAATCGTCCGGCCGCGACCTTGCGCATCTGATGGAGGAGATACGAAGAGATCCGGACCGTTTCAAGGACAGTGAAAACGAGAACATCACGAAGGACGGCCGGCGCGTATGGGTCCGGTGGGCGAACAAGGCGATCGTGGATGGACAAGGGATGCTTGTCGGTATTCTCTCTATCGGGAACGATATCACTGAGCGCAGGCGTGCTGAAGAGGAGAAAGACCGACTTGCCAAAGCGGTCTCTATTGTTACCGAAGGCATCGCCATAACAGATGAAAGAGACAGATATATCTACCTCAATGATACTCACGCCAGGACATATGGTTATCTGCAAAGCGAGCTTTTGGGAAAAACATGGCGCGATCTTACACCGTCTGAGTTAGTGCCATTACTAGAGAGAGAAATCTCCAGGACTCTGCACAGCAGGGATATCGGTATCTGGAGCGGTGAATGTCCTGGCTTAAGCAAAGACGGCACAGTGATATCCACCGAGGTCACTGCGACTGCCAGATGGAATGAGAAGGGCGACTACCTGGGGCACATATGTGTGGTGAGGGATATCACTGAGCGCAAGCGTGCTGAAGAGAGATTGAGAGAGAGCGAAGAGCGTTTCCGTGACCTCTTCGAGAACGCTACCGATCTCATCCAGATCGTTTCTCCTGAGGGCCGTATCCTGTACGTGAACCGTTCATGGCGTGAGACGCTGGGATACTCCGAAGGGGAGATAAGAGAACTGAGAATTCCTGACATCATCGATCCCGCGTGCGATGAGTACTGTAAGGGCACTTTTGGGAAGATACTGTCTGAAGGGAGTGTTGAGGATATCAAAACCATCTTTATCGCCAAGGACGGCAGGAAGGTATTTCTGGAAGGGGCGGGTCGCTGCAAATACGTGGGAGGAAGTCCGGAATCGGTTCGGTGCATGTTTCGGGATATGACTTTCCGGAAGGCTGCAGAGGAAGACAGGGCAAGACTGGAAGCACAGCTTCTCCAGGCGCAAAAAATGGAAGCTGTGGGTCAGCTTGCGGGCGGGATTGCCCATGACTTCAACAATATCTTGACAGCGATCATCGGTTACGCAAGCCTCCTGGAGGCAAAACTCGGAACTGATAGTCCTCTTAAACCTTATGTTGAGCAGATTCTGACCTCTTCAGAAAAGTCGGCAAATCTCACCAGCCAGCTTCTCGCTTTTAGCAGAAAGCAGATAATGAGTCCAAAAGAAACAGACCTGAACGAACTTATAAAGGGGATGGAGATTCTCTTGAAAAGACTGATTGGTGAGGATGTTGAATTCAAGACATGCTTTACCGATATGCATTTAACGGCAATGGTAGATAGAGGGCAAATAGAACAGGTTCTGCTCAACCTCTGCGCCAATGCACGGGACGCCATGCCTCATGGAGGCCTGCTAGCAATTAGTACAGAGGTCCTCGAACTGGATGAAAAAAGCATACGAATATATGATTTAGACCAGCCCGGCAGGTATGGCCTCATTTCCGTGAGCGATAGCGGTCATGGAATGGAAGAAATGACCAGAGAGAGAATCTTTGAACCGTTCTATACCACAAAGGAGATGGGAAAAGGGACGGGTCTCGGGTTGTCCATTGTATACGGGATAATCAAACAGCACAATGGCAATATCACGGTGTATAGTGAACCCGGGAAAGGCACAACGTTTAAGATTTTTCTTCCGTTAATTGTGTCCCCCGTGGAAACAGCAAACAAGGAGAGCCTCGTTGATCCAAGGGGCGGACCAGAGGCCATACTTGTGAGCGAAGATGATGAAGCGGTGCGATCTCTGACAAGTCATGTGCTTCAGGAAGCCGGGTATACGGTAATAGAGGCAGTAGATGGGGATGACGCCATAAATAAATTTATGGAAAACAGGGACAGAATCAAGCTTGCGATACTTGATGTGGTGATGCCAAAGAAAAGCGGAAAAGAAGTGAGCGATGTCATAAGGAAGACAAAATCTGATATACGGGTTCTCCTTACCAGCGGTTATACGGCAGACATAATCAGCACAAAGGGTATCAGCGAAGAGGGGCTGGATTTCATATCAAAACCTATTACGCCCAATAACCTGTTAAGAAAGGTGAGAGAGGTCCTGGATGCCTGAAAGGGACTGACGAAGCCCAAGTGAAGAACCTTACTGGGTCCCCGTACATCCTGTCTTGTCAATCGAAGTAACTGGGCGAGTAATAGAATGACCAAATAATTATTCCATGCCATGGGAGCCCTTTCCCTTTGAAAGGGCTTTCACCTCACCGAAAATTGCCTCTATGCTCCGGTATCTGTCTTCCCTCACTTTGCGTATACATTTGAGCACAAGCTCATCCAGCCATTCAGGGACATCCTCCACTCTCTCTATGATCCTTGCTGAACCAAGTCCGTCAAGATCCCCCATGAGCATCTCATAGAGAATGATCCCGGCTGTATAAATGTCGGAGCAGGCATCAGGTTCAGCGCCCTTGAGGGTTTCCGGAGAGGCATAGACCGTGGACACCGGTCCGAAGAGGAAAGAGATGCGATTACGGGTGTCAATTGCGATAGTATCAGGGCTCAACGGACCATGGGATTTGCCATCCTTGTATGCTTCCTGAAGGGCCTTAAGAATATGAACCCAGAGTTTGAGGGCATGCCTGGGTTCAATTTTTCCGCTGCGGATGAAATTTCTTAATGTGGTCTTTGATTCGGCGCTTCCTTCATCCAGGGGCAGGGCAAGCGTCCCGAGTTTCTCCCTTACATCGCGATACAGAGGGTTTGCGCGGTCTATCTCCTGAAATACCCTAAGGGCCTTTTGCCGCTCACCTGCCCGTTCAAGCTTGAGCGCGTATGTGTAAAAGTCATCAATATGACCCTCTATTGTTTTGTCAGTGAGGGCAATGCCGAACATCTCTGCCGCCTCCCTGTGCATCCCTTCTTCCTCCAGAAGCTGAGCGGCCTTTTTGTATTCTCCTGCCTCCCGGTATGTCCTGGCCGCAGCCATCTTCCTTCCCGCCTTTTCCAGGATAAGCGCAGCATCGATTTTCTTCCCCGCCTCATAATAGAGCTTTGCGGCCTCCTCGTAATTCCCTTCTAGGACCGACACTTCTGCAGCACTCTGGATATCGCCATCCTTCATATACATGTTTATGGCTCTATCTGGCACTCCCAGGAGATTATAGAGAAGAGCTGCCCGTCTGAAGTCGCCGCCTCTCTCATAGAGTTCTGCTGCCTTTTCCCTATCTTTTAATTGGTTTTCATAGAGTGCAGCGGCTGATACAAACCTGCCTGATTTTTCGTAGTGCTCGGCCTCTTTCCTGTAGTCCTCTTTCAAAGTAGTTTGACGTCTCTTGCCTATGATATTCCTGTAGATAAAGACGGCTGCAAAGAAAACCGAGATGAGCAGGAGAACAAGGAGAATGAGCATGAGGACAGAAAGGCCTGCTCTCGGGCTGTCTGTTTGGGGTACTGTCCCGAGGCCGAGATTTTCAATGGCCGGCATATTGAGGTTTATGACCATCGCAACTACATTCACGGAATTGTCACGAGTGCCTTTTCCCCATGTACCATTTGCATGGTTCAATATACCATACACGCCAAAGAGTAGGGGAAGCAAAAACAACATCCTCAACCGCCTCTTTTTCTTTTGTGCTAATACTTGACAAAATTAGTAGAGTATTTTATATTTTTATCATGTTACGGTTGTCAACAAAGGGCCAGTACGGGGTAAGGGCCATGTTTGAGATCGCCCGGGGTTATCCTGAGAACCCTCTGACGATAAAGGAGATTTCTGAGCGGCAGGATGTGTCGGTGGCATACCTTGAGCAGATATTGAACAAACTCAGAAAGGCGGGTATTGTTCGGAGCGTGAAAGGTCCCGGAGGAGGATACCTCCTCGCCAGGGAACCCGGTCATGTCACCATTGCCGAGATTCTCAAGGAACTTGAAGGGCCTGTTGCCATCACCTCATGTCTTGATCCTGAAGAGGGCTGCTCAAGGGTGGAAGGCTGTGTTACTCATCTGCTCTGGAGATCTCTCGGCGCAAAAATTGAGGCTTTTCTGGAGACCATCACACTGAAGGACCTGCTGGAGAAGGAGCCTATTCTCAAGGGAGTTGACCACGACGATTCCCTCTACGGGTTTGATGTGGCATGACACTGAAGTTTGTTGAAAACGTTAAGCCGGACGTCACCACAGATATTGTGTATATGATGTGCCCTATGCACCTTTTGAAGTTGGAAGAAAAGATGAAGGAGCTCGAAAAGGGACAGATATTAGAGATCATGACAGACTATGACGGTGCGCTGGAGGACATTCCGGGATGGTGTGAAAAGACCGGGAACGAGTTTCTCGGGATTGACGAAACCGATGATTACTATAAGTTCTATATAAAGAAAGTGAGGTAATTATGAGAAAATGTTACTTCGACCATGTGGCGACAAATCCCCTGCATCCCCAGGTACTGGATGCGATGCTGCCCTATTTGAGAGAGGAGTTCGGCAATCCCCTCAGCCTCTATGAGTTGGGCATGAACGCAAGGGAAGCCATTGAGAATGCCAGGGCCCAGACCTCGTCCCTTATCAATTCAAAACCCTCAGAGCTGATATTCACCAGCAGTGGCGCGGAGGCGAACAATTTCGCATTGAGGGGGATCGCCCTTGCGAGACAGAATGAGGGAAAACACGTGATCGTTTCGAGAATGGAGCACCACTCAATCCTCAATGCCGCAAGGTTCCTGGAGAAGTCGGGGTTTACGGTCACCTACCTCCCTGCGGACAAGCATGGTATGGTGGAACCTGACGCGGTGAAAAAGGCGATCATCAAGGAAACCGTTCTTCTTTCTGTGGTCCATGCGAGCAGTGAAGTAGGAACCATAGAGCCCATCAGGGAGATTGCAAAGATTGCGAGGGAACACGGCGTGATATTCCATACAGATGCCGTTGCATCAACTGGGAATATCCCCGTTGACGTAAAGGAACTGGGAGTAGACCTTCTGAGCATGGCGGCTCACCAGTTCTACGGACCCAAGGGTGCGGGTGCCCTTTATGTGAGAGAGGGGTTGAGGATTGTTCCTTTGATATACGGCGGGATACAGGAAGGGGGTAGGAGGGCAGGCACAGAGAATGTCCCTGCCATAGTGGGAATGGGAAAGGCTGCAGAGCTCGCAAAGGCTGAGATGAAGGGGAGAATGGAACACGTGAAGAGACTGCGGGACAGGCTCATCAGCGGCGTTCTGGGCGTGGAGAATGTCTATCTCACCGGACATCCTGCAGACCGGCTGCCCGGCCATGCAAGCTTCGCGGTTGAGTATATTGAAGGGGAATCCATGCTCCTCCTCCTCGCATCCAAGGGCATGTATGTGGCGAGCGGCTCTGCATGCTCTTCCAAGGCGCTGAAGGCCTCTCCTGTGCTGCTCTCCATGGGCATACCCTCTAGCCTTGCGCAGGGCTCCATTGTCTTTACCCTTGGCAAGGAAAATACCGATGAGGACATAGAGTATCTCCTTACGGAGTTTCCGCCTATAATAAAAAGATTAAGGGAGATATCCCCTTTTGCGAAGGGGTGGGAAGAAGACGCACAGGGGAGCAAATGTTATACCACGTTTCCGGAATCACAGAAAAACGGAAAGGATTGAAATAGAGGAGGAGGTATCATGTATAGCGAAAAAGTAATGGATCACTTTACCAATCCAAGGAATGTGGGAGAAATTTCGGATGCTGATGGTGTGGGAACAGAGGGGAACCCTACCTGTGGTGATGTGATGAAGATATCGATCAAGGTCGAGAACGGAAAAATTGTGGACGCAAAATTCAAGACCTTTGGTTGCGGGGCAGCTATTGCGGTGAGCAGTATGGTGACCGAGATGGTGAAAGGCAAGACCCTGGAAGAAGCATTGGCGATTTCCAAGGAGGCTGTAGCCAATGAGCTTGGCGGTCTTCCCCCGCAGAAGATGCATTGCTCAAACCTCGGTGCCGATGCCCTCAGAAAGGCCATCGAAGATTATCGTTCAAAACACCCTGCGTAAGCGCACATAGCTTCATTTACAAAGCCGGATTCAAGGTGTTACAATAACCAGTTCCTGGAGAGGTGGCCGAGCTGGTCGAAGGCAGCCGCCTGCTAAGCGGTTGTGGGGGTAACACCCCACCCAGGGTTCGAATCCCTGCCTCTCCGTAGTGAAGTGTGAATTACTTTTAAGAACTAAACCCGAAAAGGAGGTCTCAAAATGAGAAGAGTCTTAGCAGTTAGTATGGGAATTGCCCTTGTGTTTTCCCTCGGTCTCACCGCATGTAAAAAGAAGGAACAGCAGCCTGTGCCCCAAGCTCCCGGACAGATGCCCCCAAGCGGAGTAATGCCGCCCGGACAGATGCCCCCAGGCGGAGCAATGCCACCTGGACAGATGCCTCCAGGACAGGGTGGTATATCGGTGCCAAAGGGTGAGATGAAGATCATAGTCCCGGATAGCGTAAAGGGAAAATGGTCAGGAGTCGTATTGATTGTGGAGGATAAGTCCACAAAGAAAAAACAGGAATTTAAGGTCAATCTTAACAGTGATCTAAAAATACCCAATTCGAATCTGAAGGTGGCGGTGGGTGATTTCCTTCCTAGTTTCAAGATGGATGGAAGTACCATAACCTCTGCATCCAATGATCCCGGTAATCCGGCGGTGAGGGTAAAAGTCTATGAGGGTGACAAAGAGGTTTTCAAGGGCTGGCTTTACTCCAAGTTCCCTGCAATCCATCCCTTTGAACATCCGAAATACGGTCTTGGCCTAAAAGAAGGAATAAAAAAGGGTTAGAGAGGCAGCGCCCTTAGCTCAGCTGGATAGAGCGTCGGACTACGAATCCGCAGGTCGGGGGTTCGAATCCCTCAGGGCGCGTAGCCATAAACCCTAAGAGATTCAAAGACTTAGAAGAGGGGTTGTAAGTGCTAGACATGGCTTGCAGCCTCTCTTTTATGCACTAATTTTGCACTTGGTTTGTCAAAGGTGAGCATATCTCAGGGTTCTTTCCGCCCTGACTGTGTCGACAGTGTTCGATATTTCGATGGCTGCTTCTCGAACACCTTCCTGTGTAACCTTTCACTTGGTCTCAGCGTCTATATAAGGGGTAAGTATCTGATGACATATGGATGAAAACTTTCACCGTGCTGTCTTTTTTTGCGGCCATGATACCGGAGTTCTCGAAAGATAAACCTTCTGTGAGTTTGGCTTTTAAATTGAAGACGTAAAGGAGGTAACACCATGAAAAGGTATGCAGTATCGGTTGTTTTAGGGGCTTCCTTGATTTTATTAAGTGCTTGTGGCCATACGAGCGGTGGCTCTACTAATAATGCCCCTTCTGCAACAGGCAGCGTTCGTGCCGTATTCGCAGGCACGTCAGCTGCTCTGATTCCCTGGGTGGATGATCCTGATAGGTGGGAAACTTTCAGCTTTCAGGTACTGAGTCAGCCCATTAACGGGACAGCATCTGTGGTCAGTAACCAGTTGCTGTACACGCCTAGTTCTGCTTTCAAAAGCGGAACTGACAATTTCACTTATCAGGCTACGGATCATGGTGGTGCCACGGTCACAGGAGTTGCCGCAGTTCGAGTCTTCTCCAGCACGGCACTCTCGGTCTGCGCGACAACCGGTACTGTCAATGCTGACGGCACAATTAATACACGCACTAAGTCCAATCAATGCACTTTCTATAGCGTGGGTACGACTCGTGTGACTAACAACGGAACTGGGGTGACGATGGATTATTTTATCAATTGGCCATCAAATGCGAGCGCTCCTAAGGCAGTGGTGGTATTGATTGGCGGGGCAAACCTCAACATGAACTTCTCAGGAGATACTACTCTGGGCGTCCCTGATTCTTCAGGTGGAGGTAATTTCTTGGTCCGTACAGCGCAGCTCTTTGCTGAGGCAGGCTATCTCACCGTCGCCATCAATCGACCATCTGATCTGCCGACGAATGCCACCAACGCAGATGCCGATCAGTACCGCATCTCAGTGAATCACGCAGTGGATATTCTCACAATCTTGAAACATATTAACACACAGAATCTTCCGGTGTTCCTTGCAGGAACGAGCCATGGTGCAATATCTGCTGTTGCAGCCAACCTTATCGCCACGGGCATCTCATTATCGAGTCCTGTGACCAACAACAGCGACAACTCCTCTAATCTCTATGTGGGAGACCCCAACATAGCAAACTTGAAGACAAGCTTTGTCCAGCGGCCTGTGCATGTGTTATGGAATACGAACGACCTGTGCTCTGTGGCCCCCCCGGCAGGCTCGCAAACGCTTTGCAACAGCCTGTCCGGTGCTATGTGCAACAGTGTAAGCGGGGGATTGGAAGTGACGACACCCGGAAATGGCGTCACTTCCAGTGATATCGGCCCCTGTCAGTCTTATGACTTTCACGGATATTTTGGTATAGAGACCGCCGCAGTTAGCAATATTACGAATTGGCTCAATGGTGAAGTCGCTGCACTCGCAGGCAACCATCCTCCCGAAACCGCGTTTGCTACGGTCGCTACTGCCGCAGGTGTCTCGATACAAACCAACTTGGCCACACTGACGAGAGACCAGGATGGAGACGCTTTGTCATATGCCCTTTCTCACACAACAACAAGTCTTGGCGGCAGCGTGACCATAAACGGATCAACGGTCGCTTACTCTCCTCCCCCTGGTGTTAGCAATAAGACAGACTATTATGTATATATCGCTAACGACGGCAGAGGAGGCGTGAGTGCCGGGGTCATCACTGTTCAAATCGGGAACTAGAATAACGGCTGGCTAATCTCTTTAAGGCAAGCCCCTTGCCTTAAAGAATTGCTGATCAACAACCCCAAAGGGGTGAAAGAACCCCCTTCACTCCTTTGGGTTGCTTTCAAACAGTAATCCGCGATAGTTTCAACTTCAGATAACTTTGTGTTTGATAATCATATAGCGGGCACCTCCTGAGCGTATCGTATTGCGGTATGCTCGTAGGTGAGAAGCCAATCTTAACCTTAAGGAGGTGCCGTATGGGATTGTACACAGGATTTGATCTGCATTCAAG
>Ga0335070_10005273_pt1 | contig 15176 bp, 14 predicted proteins | sample Lox_Sample_13_FD_206722 | JGI IMG/M metagenome (GOLD analysis project Ga0335070, IMG submission 206722) | Soil microbial communities from Loxahatchee National Wildlife Refuge, Florida, United States - Lox_Sample_1.3 | ecosystem: Environmental > Terrestrial > Soil > Wetlands | place: USA... | reverse complement strand
CCGCGCGTCGCTGAGCAAGTTGCTGGACGAGAACCGCGACATCCTCGAGCGCCTCGCTCGTTGACGCAGTACCTCGACCTTGCCGACTACCTACTGATCGCCGAGGCGGTGCTCGACGTTCCCGCGGAGCAGCTTGCGCGCCTCGATCGGATCGCGCTCGCCGAGTCCGCATTGCAGGCGCCGGCAGCCGGTGTTGGGGACGTCGAGGCGTATCCAGACTTCGCGACGAAGGCGGCAGCTCTCTGCTGGCACCTCGTCAAGAACCATCCGCTTCCGGACGGAAACAAGCGCGCCGGGTTTCTCGCGCTGCTCGTGTTCGTGCAGCGAAACGGGATGACCTGGCATCGCTCGCCTCTCGATCCGGATGAGACGGACACCGTGATCCGAGGCGTCGCGGGAGGAACCGTGGACGCGGCCGAGCTCGCGGCCTGGATCGAGGAGCGGCTCGCGCCGCCGTGACTACATGCCCATCGCGTGGTACCCGCTGTCGACGTACAGCGTGGTGCCGGTGACGTTCTTCGCGTCGTCGCCGAGGAGGTACGCCGCCGCGGCGCCGACGTCGTCGGCGTCGACATGCCGGTGCAGCGGCGCGCGCTCCTCGACGATCGCCTCCATCGTCGGGAAGCCCGCGATCGAGCGCGCGGCGAGCGTGCGCACCGGGCCGGCGGATACAGCGTTGACGCGGATGTTCTTCTGGCCGAGGTCCCACGCGAGGTATTTCACGGACGCGTCGAGCGTCGCCTTCGCGACGCCCATCACGTTGTAGTGCGGCACCGCGCGCTCGCCGCCGAGGTACGTCATCGTCACGATCGAGCCGCCGCCGGCGGCCTCCATCAGCGGCTCGGCGGCACGCGCGCACGCGACGAGCGAGTACGCGCTCACGTCGACCGCCATCCAGAAGCGGTCGCGCGGCGTGTCGGTGAAGCGGCCCTCGAGATCCTCCGCCGCCGCGAACGCGACCGAGTGGACGAGGATGTCGAGCCCGCTGCCGAACGCCGAGCCGACCTCGTCGAAGACGCGGGCGACGTCCTCGTCCGACCGGACGTCGCACTCGGTGACGAGGGCGGTGTCGACCGTGCCGGCGAGCTCGCGGACGCCCTTCTCGATCCGCTCGCCCTGGTACGTGAAGGCGAGCCTCGCGCCGCCGTCGGCGAGCCGGCGCGCGATCGCCCACGCGATCGAGCGCTTGTTCGCGACGCCGAGGATCAGCGCGCGCTTGCCGTCGAAGGCTCCGGCCATCCGCGCGATCCTACCCGCGGCCGTCCCCGCCGTCCGCTACGTTTGCCGCTTGCGTCGAGCGATCCCGCTCCTGGCCACCTGCGCGGCACTCCTCGGCGCCCTCCCTGCCTCAGCCGCGCTCGCGCCGGTGCAACGCACGTTCGGCGACCGGACGGTTCCGCTCGTCCGGGTCGGGACGATCCCGCTGCCGGGCGCGCACTCGACCGACGTCCGCGTCATCGCCGACCTGCGTCTGCCACCGCTCGCCGAGGCGAGCGGGCGCGGGCTCTACTCGGCGGGCGCGCACCGGCGGCTCGAGGTGCACAGCACCGCGTCGCAGGCGTACCTCGCGCGCGTCGCGCGCGCACAGGCGCGCGCCGTCGCCGCGCTCCACCGCGCGATCCCGGACGCGCGCGTCGGCCGGCGCTTCTCGGTCATCCTCGACGGGCTGACGATCACGCTTCCGGCGCGCAGCCTGCCGGCGCTCGTGCGCCAGTCGTACGTCACGCACGTCTACCCGAGCATCCAGTACACGCTCGCGCTCGACCGCTCGCCGTCGATCATCGGCGCCGACGTGATCCAGCACACGCTCGGCGCGAACGGCACCGGGATCAAGATCGCGATCGTCGACGACGGGATCGACCAGACGAACCCGTTCTTCAACCCCGCGGGCTTCTCGTACCCGGCGGGCTTCCCGAAGGGCGACACGTCGTCGACGACGCCGAAGGTGATCGTGGCGAAGGTCTTCCCCGGGCCGAACTCCGGCGCCGCCGGGAAGCTCGTCGTCGACCCGAACTCGTCGTTCCACGGGACGCACGTCGCCGGGATCGCAGCCGGCGACGCCGGGACGACGGCGCCGCCCGGGCCGGACCATCCGCAGGTGACGGGGCTGAGCGGCGTCGCGCCGCGCGCGTGGCTCGGCAACTACCGCGTCTTCACCGTGCCGACGCCGATCGGCCACGTCGCGAACACGCCGGAGATCATCGCCGCGTTCGAGGCCGCCGTCTCCGACGGGATGGACGTCATCAACTTCTCCGGCGGCGGCCCGCAGGTCGAGCCGGCGAACGACGCGCTGATCGAGGCGATCCACAACGTCGCCGCGGCCGGCGTCGTGCCCGTGATCGCCGCCGGGAACGACCGCGACGACTTCGGCAACGGCTCCGCCGGCTCGCCGGGAACGGCGCCGGACGCGATCGCCGTCGCCGCCGTCTCGAACACGCACGTCTTCTCCCCCGCGCTCGACGTCACCGCGCCCGGCGCGCCCGACTCGCTGAAGGGCATCCCGTTCATCGGCGCGAACGGCAGGCAGGCGCCGAGCGCGTGGGCGACGGCCGACCAGACGCTCGTCGACGCGGGCTCGATCGTCGGCACGGACGGGAAGCCGGTCGAGCGGCACCTCTGCGGCGCGGGCGGCGACCTGACCTCGACGAAGGGGACGCTGCCGGCCGGCTCGCTGAACGGCGCCATCGTCCTCGCGCTCCGCGGCCTCTGCCCCTTCGTGACGAAGGCGCAGCAGGCGCGCGCGGCCGGCGCGATCGGGATCGTGCTGTCCGACAACCGCCAGGGCGAGGCGAACGGGATCCCCGTCGAGCTCGCGATCCCCGGCGGGATGATCTCGAACCTCGACGGCGACCACCTCCGCGCGGCGATGGCGGCGACCGGCGGCCGGACGACGATCCGGATCGGCCACGACCCGCTCGAGCTCGAGACCGGCCGCAGCGGGATCATCACGAGCTTCTCGTCGTCGGGCCCGACCGCGTTCGGCCACGCGCTGAAGCCCGACGTCTCCGCGCCCGGCGGCCAGATCCTCTCGTCGACGCTGCCGAACACGAACCCGTCCCGGTTCGCGGTCTTCGACGGGACGTCGATGGCGACGCCGCACGTCGCGGGCTCGGCGGCGCTCCTGCTCCAGCTCCACCCGGCGTGGACGCCGGCGGAGATCAAGTCGGCGCTCGTCTCGACGGCCGGCCCGGCGTGGGGCGACACGGCCCGGACGCAGGAGGCGCCGGTGACGCTCGAGGGCGGCGGGCTCGTCGCGCTGCCCGGCGCCGCCGACCCGAAGCTCTTCACGGACCCCGCGTCGCTCTCGTTCCCCGACCTGAACGTGCTGCGCGGCGCGGCGAGCGGCGCGCTCCTCCTCCGGCTCACCGACGCGGGCGGCGGCGCGGGCACGTGGCAGGTCACGCTGCAGCCGCAGGCGACGACGCCCGGTGCGTCCGTCGACGCGCCCGGCAACGTCATCGTCGCGCCGGGCGGCGAGGCCGACGTCTCCGTCGTCGCGAGCGCGACGGCCGGCGCGGTGCAGGGCGAGAACTACGGCTTCGTCGTGCTCCGCAGCGGCTCGGTGACGCGGCGCGTCCCGTACTTCTTCCTCGTCGACAGGCCGGCGCTCGCGAACGCGAAGGTCGTGAAGCTGAAGACGCGCCAGACCGGCACGACGGCGACCGGCCCGAACCTCGTCGAGCAGTACCGCTATCCCGTCGCGCCGTTCGGCAACGCGCCGGACGAGCCGCCGATGAACGAGGACGGCGCGGAGAAGGTCTACGTCACGTCGGTGAACGGCCCCGCGGCGAACGCCGGCGTCTCGATCCTGAAGGAGACGGGCAGCATCCGCATCGACCCGTTCTACCTCGGCGCGCTCGACGAGAGCTCGGTGCAGGGCTTCGCGGGGACGCCGGTCGACGTGAACGCGCTGACGTACGACTACCTCGACCCGGTCGGAGCCGCGGGCGCGTCGTTCCCGCGGCAACAGACATTCTACGTGGCGGTCGACTCCGGGCGCGACCGTTTCGACAACAAGCGGCTCGCGGGGAGATACGTGCTCCGCGCCTGGGTGAACGACGTCACGCCGCCGACCGCGAAGCTGCTCTCCGTCGAGGTCACGACCGGCCGTCCCGCGATCGTCGTCCACTCGGCCGACGCGCAGTCCGGCGTCGACCCGCTCTCGCTCACGATCGGCTACAAGGGGATCCTCGTCGGCGCGACGTCGTACGACCCGGACACCGGCGTCGCGGTCTTCAAGCTGCCGCAGTCGGCGCCGGCGCTGACGCCGGGGACGACGGCGCTCCGGATCGAGTCGTCCGACTTCGAGGAGGCGAAGAACGTCGACACGGCGGGGACGAACATCATGCCGAACACGCGCTACGTCTCCGCGTCGCTCCGCGTCGTCTCCGGGCCCGCGGTGAGCTGGGTGCTGCCGGGCGCGAAGACGTGCCTCGCGAAGGGGTCGCGGCTCGCCGTCGCCGCGAGCTCGGCCGCCGGCCTCCGGCGCGTCCGGTTCGAGCTCGACGGCTTCCGTGCCGGCACCGCGAAGCTCGCGGGCGGGCTCTGGACGTCGAGCCTCGCGACGCGGCCCACGAAGGGCCGGCACTTCCTCACGGCGATCGCCGTCGACCGGCGCGGCAGGACCGCGCTGGCGCGGCAGACGGTGTCGTCCTGCCGGTGAGCACGCAGCGCGTCGCCGTCGTCACGGGCGCCTCGACCGGGATCGGCGCCGAGCTCGCGCGCGCACTCGCGAAGCGCGGCTGGCGCTGCGTCCTGCTCGCGCGCCGCGAGGAGAAGCTTCGCCCGCTCGCGGAGGAGACCGGCGGCGAGTTCGAGCTCTGCGACGTCTCCGACCGCGCGGCCGTCGACGCCGCCGCGGCGCGCGTGCTCGAGCGGCACCCGCAGATCCACCTCCTCGTGAACAACGCGGGCATCCCGGGCCGCTCGAGCTTCCTCGACGGCGACCCCGACCGGATCGAGGCGGTGATCCGGACGAACTACCTCGGGAGCGTCTGGTGCCTCCGCGCGTTCCTGCCCGGCCTCGAGGCGGGCGCGCCGTCCGACGTCGTCAACGTCGTCTCGGTCGCCGGAACCGTCGCCGTCCCCACGTCCGGGCCCTACTCCGCCTCGAAGTTCGCCCAGCTCGCGTTCTCCCGGGCGGTCGCGGCGGAGCTCCGCCGCCGCCGGATCCGCGTCCACACGGTGAAGCCCGGCTACGTCGAGACGGAGGGCTTCCCGCAGGGCTGGCTCCCGAAGCCGGCCCAGCGGCTCGTGGTCGGGCCGGACCGGATCGCGGCCCACATCCTGGCCTCGATCGACCGTGGCCGCGGCGAGTCGACCGTCCCCTGGTTCTACGCCCCGGCAGGCGGAATCCAGGCTCTCGTGCCGAACATCGTCACGCGGGTACTTGCCCGTCCGCGCAGAGGCACTAAAATCGTGTCGTGAACGATTTTTCCCACGAAGTCGACGACGTCATCGCCGTGGCCGAGTTCCGGGCCGCCCTCCGGCACTTCCTGCGCCGGAGCGAGCGGGTGGCGCGCCAGTCGGGCCTGACCCCGCAGCGGCACCTGCTCCTGCTGATGATCAAGGGCGCTCCGGGCGGGGACGAGCAGTCGACCGTGACCGAGCTGTCCGAGCGGCTCCAGCTGGCGCAGAGCACCGTGACGGAGCTCGTCCGGCGGGCCGAGGAGGCCGGCCTCGTCGAGCGCGAGCAGTCGCAGCGGGACGCCCGCGTCGCCTACCTCCGGCTCACCCCCGAGGGCGAGCGGCGCCTGATGCTCTCCTTTACCGAGCTCGAGACCGAGCGGGCGCAACTGCGCGACGCGTTCGCGCATCTGACGGAAGCGGGCTGACCGACTTCCCGCGCGTCTTCGGCTTCGAGGACGTGCGGTGGTTGACGGAGTTCGAGCCGGAGCCCGAGCCCGAGCTGCCGCCGACCTCGACGACCTCGCAGTTGTGCACGACGTCGAGCGGGTCGATGACCGCGCGGTCCTGGCCGGGCCCGCAGTCGATCGTGTCCTTCTCGTTGTTCGCCGCGTAGATCGTGTCGGAGCCGTTGCCGCCGTAGACCTTGCTGCGGCCCGGGCCCGAGACGTTGATCACGTCGTTGCCGTCGCCGCCGTAGATGACGTCGTAGCCGCCGTTGCCGTTGATCGTGTCGTTCCCGCCGTAGCCGTAGATCGTGTCGTCGTGCTCGGTGCCGATCAGGTAGTTCGACTTGCTGTTGCCCTTGATCGTCTTGCCCTTGATGTGCGGGAGCTGCGCGATCACGGGCTCGGTGTTCTGCGAGAGCGACTGCGTCTTGCCGTACGCGTTCGACGCGTTCACGACGAGGCGGAGCGTCGAGCCGATGTCGCCCTGCACGGGGACGTACGTCGCCTTCGTCGCCTTCGCGATGTTCTTGCACGCGCCGCCGGTCGCGTCGCAGCGCTGCCACTGCTGGCTCGTCGCGATCGGCGTGTCGCCGCTGAACGTCGGGATGCTCGCCGTCAGGAGGCCGCCGACCTCGAGCACGCCGGTGATGAGCGGCGTGTCGGCGGTGCTCGGCGCGAAGTGCGCCTTGTCGATGACGGGGAACGTGTGGTTCGTGACGGCCTGGTCGGAGCCGGCGGGGTTCGTCCCCGTGATCCAGACGCGGAGCGCGGCGCCGATGTCGGCGACGACCGGGATGTACGTCGCCGAGGTCGCACCGGGGATCTGGACGCAGCTCGTGAGCGTCCCGACCGGGTCGCAGCGCCGCCACGAGTACGTGTAGCTGATCGGCGTCGAGCCGTCCCACGTGCCGGACGTGAGCGAGAGCGTCTGGCCGACCTGCACCGTCCCGAGGATCTGCGGCGTCGAGCGGAGCTTCACCGGGATCGCGCTCACGAGCTTCGTCGCCTCGGAGTTCTGCGCGACCGACGCCACCGAGTTCGACGCCGTCACCGCCGCGCGAATCGACATCCCGTAGAGGTCGGTCGTGACGGTGAACGTGCTGTGCGTCGCGCCGACGATGTTGAAGCAGGGCCCTGTCGGCGAGTCGCACTTCTTCCACTGGTAGGTGAACGTCATCGGGAACGAGCCCGTCCAGGTTCCGTTCGAGACGGAGAGCACGTCGCCGAGGTTCGGCACGCCCGTCGTGTTGGTGAACGGCAGCGAGATCACGGGGTACGACACGTTCGCCGGCGCGGTGAGCGCACCCGTCGTGACGATCGCCGTCGCGTTCGACTGCGCCGACGCCGTCGAGCCGGCCGCGTTCTTGCCGGTGACGACGAGACGGAGACGCAGGCCGACGTCGCCGGCGCTCGGCGAGTACGTCGAGGCCGTGCCCACCGTCGTGGTGCAGTTGTTGCCGCTCGAGTCGCAGCGCAGCCACTGGTACGTGTACGGGAAGTGCGTCGGGTCGGCGCCGATCCAGCTTCCGTTCGTCGCCGTCAGCAGCTGCCCGGTCTGCGCGAGGCCGAGGATCGACGGAGCGGCGCCCGTGACCGGTACGAGCGACTGCCAGTCGGGCGTGACGCCGCTCGCCGCGACGTTCGTCAGGCTCCCGCCCGACGACGCGACCGACTCGATGCCGCCGCTGTCGGCGAAGACGATGCTGTCGCCCTCCGGCGACCAGTTCGGCGCCAGCGGCGTCGTCGTGGGCGCGACGATCTGGTTCGACGAGCCGCCGATCGTGTACACGGAGATGCCACCGCTGACGTTCACGTATGCGATCTGCGTGCCGTCGGGCGACCACGCCGGGTCGGAACCGCTGACCTGGGACGTCGGGCTCGCGCAGCCCGGGATCGTGCAGGTGAAGATCTGGCCGCCGCTCTCGTACGCCAGCTGCGTCGAGTCCGACGGGTTGAAGCTCGGGTTCGTGCCCGCGACGACGAGCGTGCCGGTGCCGGAGCCGCCGGACGGGATCGTGTAGATGCTCCCCGCTCTGACGAACGCGATCGTGGCGCCGTTCGGCGCCCACACGGGCTTCGTCCCGGTTGCGGAGCCGACCTGCGCCGGAGCGCAGGCCGAGACGGTGCACGTCTCGATCGCGCCCGTCCCCGAGCTGTCAGCCGCGAACGCGAGCTTCGTGCCGTCGGGCGACCACGACGGGTCGACGCCGGTGGTCACGAGGCTCGGGCTCCCGCTCACGATCTGGTCGATGGAGCCGCCGACGGCGTACGCGATCGTCCCGTTCGCGCCGATGCTCGTCGCGGCCGACGCACCACCCCCGAGCGGCAGCGCCACGAGCAGGACCCCGGCCACGGCGGCGAGGACGACTGCGAGCCGGGGTTGCACCCGACAGTTGTAGCGGTTCCGGCGGATCGTTCGTTCCCCTAGCGTCGTTCGAGCAGGTACCAGCCTATGGTGGCGACGGTTTGCTGGGGGGCGAGGCCGCGGACTTGCTCCCTCTCGTCCCCGTCGCAGCCGGCGAGGTCGAGGTAGTCGTCGAGGTTCCGGTACTCGATCTCCCGCTTCTCGCGGATCAGGACGAGCCGGTTCGTGTCGAAGAGCGTGCGGAGGTCGGTCTCCGGGAGGAGCCTCGTGTGGCCCGGGTCGCGGGCGCGCTCGAAGCGGTCGAGCTCGAGCGCCTCGAGCGGGTCGACCGGGCCGAGCTGGTCGACGACGAGCACCCGGCCGCCGAGCCGGGTCACGCGGGCGAGCTCGGAGAGGACGATCTCGGGGTGTGCGACGTGGTGCAGCGTGCGCAGCGTCCCGGTCAGGTCGAACGAGAAGTCCTCGAACGGGAGCGCCGTCGCGTCGCCCTCGACGAACGTCACGTTGCCGAACGCGGCCGCGCGCTCGCGCGCGAGCGCGAGCAGCTCGGGCACCCGGTCGACGCCGACGACCTCGCGGACGATCGGCGCGTGCGCGAACGCGAGCGCGCCGGCGCCGGTGCCGACGTCGAGCGCGCGCTCGTCGCCGCCGGGGACGACGAACCCCTTCACCTGCTCCGCGAGCTCGGCCGCGCGGGCATCCTGACGCGCCGCCATCCGGTCGGCCGTTCGGGCGAACCGGTCAGGCGTCGACGACGACACGGCGGGCTCGGGTTGGGTCACTGTTGATGCCGCAGACCAGTTCGTACGTGATCGTACCGCTGACGCGCGCGTGATTCTCGGCGAGCACGCCGCGGCCGAGGAGGACGACCGGCGTCCCGGGCGGCAGCTCCCGGTCGAGCTCGACGGCGATCGCGTCCATCGAGACCGTCCCGACGACCCGCCGGAGCTCCCCGGCGACGCGGACCTCGGTCCCGGTCAGGTCGCGGCGGAACCCGTCCGCGTAGCCGACCGGGACGAGCCCGATCCACGTGTCGCGCTCGGCGACGAACCGCCGCGCGTAGCCCGTGCTCTGGCCGGCGCGGAGGAGCCGGCTCTGCGCGATCTCGGTCGTCCAGGCGAGCACCGGCTCGAGCCCGTCCTCCGCCGGGTCGGTCCCGAACGGGGACAGCCCGTAGAGCGCGATCCCGCAGCGCGCGGCGTCGAACCGCGACGAGGGGTAGCGGAGCGCGCCCGCGCTGTTCGCGAGGTGGCGCGTGAGCGCCGACCACGGCTGCGTCGCCTCGCGAAACCGCTCGATCTGCCAGTTCGTGTACGCGGAGTCCGTGTCCGCGGTCGCGAGGTGGCTCATCAGCCCGACCACCTCGTGCGGCGGCGCCGGCAGCTCCGAGAGTCCCCAGCGGCCCATCCCGGTGTCGAGCTTCAGGTGCACGCGCACGCCCTGCGGGATCTCGCCGCTGCCGATCGCGAGCTCGAGCCGCGCGTCGCGGGCGAGCGCGACTTCGCGGTTCGACCCGGCCGGGCCCATGACGAGGATCCGCGCCGTCCGGAACTCGTCGCGCAGCGCGAGGCCCTCGGGGACGGTCGCGACGCAGAGCGCGGACGCACCGGCGCCGAGCGCCGCGCCGGCGACGTCGACCGCGCCGTGGCCGTACGCGTCCGCCTTGACGACGGCCCAGAGCTCCGCGCCGTCGAGGACGTCGAGGAGCCGGTGGACGTTGCGGCGCAGCGCGCCGAGGTCGATCGTGAGCTCGGACCTCACGCGTCGAGCACCCGCGGCAGCGCCTCGATCAGGTCGCCGGCGACGAGCCCGCTGCGCTGTGGTGCCTCGACGGATGCGAGCTGCTGCGCCGCCGCCGCCGCGGCCGCCGCGAGCTGCGGGCCGAGCCCCTTCGCGAGGAACGCGCCGACGATCCCGGTCAGCACGTCGCCCGTCCCCGCCGTCGCGAGCGACGGGAGCCCGAGCGCGCAGACGAGGACGCCGCGGCCCGGCGCGGCGACGAGCGTGTCGGCGCCCTTCAGCAGCACGACGCACTCGAATCGATCGGCCGCCTCGCGCACGGCCGCGAGCCGGTGCGCCGCGATCTCCTTCGCGCTCCGCTCGAGCAGGCGCGCGAGCTCGCCCTCGTGCGGCGTCAGGACGCGCGGCCCCGGCCAGTCGCCCGGCTCGAGCCCGTAGAGCCCGTCGGCGTCGACGACGGCCGGCACCTCCGCCTCGGCGAGCACGCGCTGGACGACGGCCGCCGGGCCCGGCCCGCGCCCGAGCCCCGGCCCGATTGCGAGCGCGGACGCGCGCCGCGCGAGATCGAGCACCTCCTGCGCCGCGTCGTCGGCGACGAGGCCGTCCTCGTCCGGCAGCGGCCGTTTCACCGCCTCGAGCAGCCGCTGCTCGATCACCGGCATCGCCGACGCCGGCGCCGCCACGGTCACGTAGCCCGCATCCGAGCGGAACGCGGCGAGCGCGGCGAGGCACGGCGCGCCGGTCAGCCCGCGCGAGCCGCCGACGACGAGCACGTGCCCGGACGTGTACTTGTTGTCCGCAGGGCCGCGCCTCGGGACGCCGCGGAGCACCTCGGGCCGGACGAGCCGGTGCTCGGTGTCGACCTGCTCGAGCCCGATGTCGGCGACGTGCACGGCGCCGGCGTGGAAGCGGCCGGGCGCGACCTCGAGCCCGACCTTCCGCGCATGGAACGTCACCGTCGCGGAGGCGCGCACCGCCTCGCCGGCGACCTCGCCGGTCGACGCGTCGACGCCGGACGGGAGATCGATCGCGAACACGGGCGCGCCGCCCGCGTTGATCCGCTCGATCAGCGCCGCCGCGTCGCTGCGCGGCGCGCCGCTGAAGCCCGTGCCGAACAGCGCGTCGACGACGACGTCCGGCGAGCCGAGGTCGGTCTCCCCCGCCTTCGCGTCGACGACGGTCACGTCCCGTCCCTCGCGCTCGAGCCGCGCGGCCAGCACGCGCCCGTCGCCGCCGTTCGAGCCGCCGCCGCAGACGACCGTCCAGCGGCGCGCGTCGCCGTGCAGCTCGAGCGCGACCTCGGCCGCCGCGTTCCCGGCCCGCTCCATCAGCTCCGGCACCGTGTCGGGATACCCCGGATACCGCGCCTCCGCGGCGCGCATCTCGTCGGCGGTGTAGAGCGGCTCGAAATCAGGCATCGTTCGCGACCGCGACCGCCTGCGCGAGCTCGCGCGAGTGCGTCATCGAGACGTCGATCCGGCCCGCGCCCACCCTCTCCGCCCAGTCGGCGACGCGTCCGGAGAGCCGCACCGACGGCTTCGGCCGGCCGACGACCTCGATCTCCTTCCAGGCGAACGCGCGCGCGACGCCGAACCCGATCGCCTTGCCGACGGCCTCCTTCGCGGCGAACCGGCCGGCGTAGCTCTGCGCCGGGTTCTTCCGCGAGTCGCAGTACGCCTGCTCCGCGGGCGTGAAGCAACGGTCGCGGAACCCCGCGTACCGCTCGAGCGACCGCCGGACGCGCGCGATCTCGATCAGGTCGGTCCCGACGCGCGTGCTCACATCCCGCTCCGGCACCGGCCGAGCCGGTACCTCCGCTCCTGGGCGAGCTCCGTCGAGCCTACGCTCACAGATGCTCCTCGAGCCAGTCGGGAAGGTGGCGGAGCGACGAGACGATCCCGTCCGGCTGGATCGCCGACGCGTCGACGAGGTCCGGCCGGAACTTCCCGGTGCGCACGAGCACCGTGTGGAGCCCGACGCGGTGCGCGCCGACGATGTCGCTCTCGAGGTCGTCGCCGACCATCCACGTCATCTTCGGCTCCGCGTCGAGCGCCTCGCACGCGGCGGCGAAGAACGCGGGACTCGGCTTCCCGAGCAGATGCGCCTCGACCTGCGAGGCGTACTCGAGCCCCGCGACGAACGCGCCCGCGTCGAGGAGCGGGCCGCGCTTCGTCTGCCACCAGCGGTTGCGGTGCAGGCAGTAGAGGAGCGCGCCTGCCTCGAGCTCGGCGAACGCGCGCGCGAGGTTCATGTACGAGTAGACGAGGTTCGTCTCCGGCGTCTCGTCGGCGCCGCCGAGGAGCACCGCGTCCGCGCCCTCGCCGACGAGCTCGATTCCCTCGAGGTCGCCGACGAGCGCGTGCATCACGAGCGCGAGCACGCGCTTCCCCTTCAGCGCGCGCACGGCGGCGGCCGCGGTCGTCTGCACCTCGTCGTCCTCGAGCTCGACCCCGAAGCTCCGGAGCTCGTCCGCGAGCTGGGTGCGCGAGCGCGTCGTCGTGTTCGTCACGAAGCGGAGGCGGTGGCCGTCGGCGCGGAGTCGCCGGATCGCGTCGGCCGCCCCGGGGATCGGCTCGCCCGAGACGTGCACGACCCCGTCCACGTCGAGCAGAATCGCCGCCATGCACGGCGAGTCTATTCGCGTCACCCGTTCGGTCGCACTTCCGCTGTCGGAGATCGAGCTTCAGGTCTCGCGCTCGAGCGGGCCGGGGGGCCAGCACGCGCAGAAGTCGGAGTCGCGGGTGGTCGCGGTCTTCGACGTCGAGGCGTCCGAGGCGCTGACGCCGGCGCAGAAGAAGCGCGTCGTCGCGAAGGCCGGACCGGTGCTCCGGGCGGTCGCGCAGGACGAGCGGAGCCAGGCCCGGAACCGCGAGCTCGCCGTCGAGCGGCTCGTCGAGGCGCTCCGCGGGGCGCTCCGGGTCGAGCGCCGACGCGTCCCGACGAAGCCGAGCGCCGCCGCCCGGGAGCGGCGGCTCGAGGGCAAGCGCCGCCGCGGCGAGACGAAGCGGCTCCGCCGCCCGCCGGAGTAGGAGGCCCAGCGACGGTTCTAAATTGACAAACCTTATGGCTGGCATCAATACTTCAAATCTCGACAAGTCCGGTAGCCGAACCCTGAAGGAGCCCGATGCCTCGCCGAAGCCTTGCCGCCCTGCTCGTCCTCGCCGCGCTCGCCGCCGTGCCGGCCGCGTTCGCCGCGACCGCGAAGCGCGCCGACACCACGCTCTCGCTCGTCGCGTATTCGATCCCGACGAACGTCTTCCCGAAGCTGATCTCCGCGTACCAGGCGACGCCGCAGGGGCAGGGGATCAAGTTCACGACCTCGTTCGCCGCCTCCGAGGTGCAGAGCAAGGCGGTCGCCGCCGGGCTGCCGGCCGACGTCGTCAACTTCTCGATCTCGACCGACATGGACCGCCTCGTCCAGTCGAAGCTCGTCGACAAGAGCTGGGACGCGAACCCCCAGCACGGGATCGTCTCGAAGTCCGTCGTCGTCTTCGTGCTCCGCAACGGCAACCCGAAGCACATCAAGACCTGGGACGACCTCGTGAAGCCGGGCGTCCAGGTCGTGTTCCCGAACCCGTTCAGCTCCGGCGGCGCGCGCTGGGACATCATGGCCGCGTACGGCGCGCAGCTGCGCGAGGGCAAGACGCCCAAGCAGGCACAGGCGTACCTCACGCAGCTCTTCCAGCACAACGTCAGCCAGGACACGAGCGGCCGCAACGCCCTCAACACGTTCCTGTCCGGCAAGGGCGACGTGCTGCTCGACTACGAGTCCGACGCCAAGCTCGCCCAGTCCCAGGGCAAGCCCGTCTACTACCTGATCCCGAAGGCGACGCTGCAGATCGAGACGCCGCTCGCCGCCGTGAACGGCTCGAACAAGGCCGCCGCCCAGCAGTTCGTCAACTGGCTCTACACGCCGGCCGCGCAGAACATCTGGGCCCAGAACGGCTTCCGCTCCGTGCTGCCCGCCGTCGAGAAGCGCTACCTCGCGCAGTTCCCGCCGCGGCCGCAGCTCTTCAAGATCGGCTACGTCGGCGGCTGGGACAAGGTCAACACCCAGTTCTTCGACCCGACGAACGGGATCGTCGCGAAGATCGAGCAGGGACTGGGGGTCTCCACTGGCGGTTGACGCGGCACGCATGCCGAGGGCGCGGCGTCGCGCCCTCGGCGCTCCGGCGCTGACGACCGGGCTCACGCTCGCGTACCTCAGCGTCATCGTCCTCATCCCGCTCGCCGCGGTCGTCGCCAAGGCGACCGCCGGAGGCTGGCACCACTTCTGGCAGGTCGCCTGGAACCCCGAGGCGAAGGCCGCCCTCGAGCTGACGCTCGAGCTGGCCGGGCTCGTCGTCCTCGTCAACGCCGTGTTCGGGACCGCGCTCGCGTGGACGCTCGTCCGCGACGACTTCCCGGGGAAGTCGCTCCTCAACTCGATCATCGACCTGCCGTTCGCGCTGCCGACGATCGTCGCGGGGCTGACGCTGCTCGCGCTGTACGGGCCGACCGGCGGCCTCGGCGTGAACATCGCGTACACGCGGATCGGCGTGCTGATGGCCCTCCTGTTCGTGACGCTGCCGTTCGTCGTGCGGACCGTGCAGCCGGTTCTGCTCGAGCTCGACAAGGAGATGGAGGAGGCCGCGGCGTCGCTCGGCGCGAACCGCTTCACCGTGTTCCGCCGGATCATCTTCCCGAACCTCTTCCCCGCGCTCCTGTCCGGCGTCGCGCTCGCGTTCGCACGCGCGCTCGGCGAGTTCGGCGCGGTCGTGCTGATCGCGGGGAACATCCCGTTCAAGACGGAGGTCGCCTCGGTCTACGTGTACCAGCACGTGTCGAGCGACGATCCGACCGGTGCCGCCGCCCTCGCGGTCGTCCTGCTCGTGATCTCGCTCGGCGTCCTCCTCGCGATCGGCGCCGTGCGCCGCTGGGTGACACGCCATGATCGGTAAGTACGCCGTCCGCTTCTCGGCGCTCGGGTATGTCACCGTGATCCTCGTCGCCCCGGTCGCGCTCATCTTCTGGCGCGCGTTCGAGCACGGGCTCGGGCCCTTCTGGGATGCGATCACGACCCCGAACGCGGTGCACGCGCTGAAGCTGACGCTGGAGCTCGCGATCGTCGCCGTCCCGCTCAACACCGTGTTCGGGATCGCGTGCGCGATCGCGATCGTCCGGTACCGGATGCCGGGCGGCGGCCTCGTCAACGCGATCGTCGACCTGCCGCTCGC
>Ga0335070_10005272_pt1 | contig 15182 bp, 11 predicted proteins | sample Lox_Sample_13_FD_206722 | JGI IMG/M metagenome (GOLD analysis project Ga0335070, IMG submission 206722) | Soil microbial communities from Loxahatchee National Wildlife Refuge, Florida, United States - Lox_Sample_1.3 | ecosystem: Environmental > Terrestrial > Soil > Wetlands | place: USA... | reverse complement strand
CGATCCCTTCTTCTCCACCAAGAAGGGATCGGGAGGGACGGGGCTCGGGCTCTCCATCACTTACGGGCTGGTGCAGCGGCTCGGCGGCGATATCTCAGTGGAGAGCGAGCTCGGCCGGGGGACGAGCTTCACGGTGACCCTACCAACGGCAACCAAAGAGGTACGAGATGAAGGTCCTACTTGTGGATGACGAAAAGGAATTCGTCTCCGCCCTGGCGGAAAGGCTCTCGTTCCGGGGAGTGGAGGCGAACTGGACGGTCTCCGGCGAAGAGGCCCTGAAGATGGTCAAGGAGGGCCAGTACGACCTTGCGGTCCTCGACGTCAAGATGCCTGGTCTCGGTGGCATCGAGCTCCGGAAGCGGCTCCACGAGATGCACCCGCAGATGAAGTTCATCTTCCTCACCGGGCACGGCTCCCATGAGGACTTCAAGGTCGGCTCGGAGGAGGCGTCCTTCTACCTGGCCAAGCCGCTCAAGATCGAGGAGCTGATCCAGAAGATCAAGGAAACCCTGAACCGGTAGGTGCACCATGAAGGAGAACCCCAGGAAGCTCGCGGCGGAGGGGCTGGCCTTTTTCGGGCGGATGAACGCCGCAATCTCCCACGACATGAAGAACGTGCTCGCCATCATCAACGAGACGGCGAGCCTGCTCGATGAGCTCATGGAGCTGCAGCAGGACGGCCAGATGGAGCCGAACCCGGAGAAGCTCCGCACCCTCAGCCGCCGCATCGTGCAGCAGGTGGAGCGCGGCCAGAACGTGATCAGCAACATGAACGCCTTCGCTCATAGCATCGACGTTCCGGTCCGGGAGGTCGATCTCGCCCAGGTTACCAGGGTCATGGCCGTTCTCTCCAGACACTTCGCCACCGGCAGGACCTTGGCCCTCGACCTCCCGGATGAGGGGCCGCGGGCCACGACCCACCCCTTCTTCCTGAACGACCTCATCCACCACACCCTCAACTTCGCCATTGCCGCGGCCGGGCCGGAGAAGCGAATCGGCATCGCGGTCAAGGCCGCGGCCGGCGGGGGGGAGATCGTGTTCTCGGGCCTCGGCAAGGTTGAGATAACCTTCCCTTCGGAGATCGCTGTGACCCTCGCCGAGGTTCTCGGTGTGGGGATAGTTGTTGAGGCTGGCCTGATCCGCCTAACGGTGCCGGCAAAGATGCCGGCGGAGGTCGAGCTTGGCTGAGGCCGACATGTAGGTGGGCACTGGTTGGCGGCAGGGTGGTCTGCTCCGCAAAGGCTCATAGTCGCAGCATTGATAGTGGAGAACGAGGCCGGGCCTTTCGGCGGGGTTGTGGTGGAAAGCTCGGGAAGCCTTTCTGTTGTCGAAGGAAGGTAGAGGCTCCAGATGCGCTTTGCGCCGCAGACCACCCTGCCCCGGTGCCGCCGGGTAATGTTAGGCAGTTAGACGTCGATGTGGGGTGGGCACTGCCCATCCCGCCAAACTGAAATAGGGACATACACGCATGGGTGTCAGCGTGCTCATCGTTGATGACGAGAAGGAGTTCGCCGACTCCTTGGCGGAGCGCTTATCTCTTCGTGGTTTCGCGGTACGCACAGCATATAGCGGTGAGGAAGGGCTCGCCAGCCTGGGGGATAGGTCCGCCGAGGTCGTTCTCCTCGATCTGAGCATGCCCGGCATGGGCGGCCTGGAAACCCTGGCGCAGATGAGATCCCGCCAAGGCGAGGAGACCGAGGTCATCGTCCTCACCGGGCACGCGAGCGTCGCCTCCGCCATCGAGGGCATGAAGCGCGGCGCCTTCGACTATCTCGAAAAGCCTGTTGACATGAGCAAGCTCGTTGACGCCATTCGGCGCGCTCAGGATCGCCGCGCGCGCCGGCTCGAGCGCCAGCGCATGATCGACACGGGCAAACTCGCCTCCATGGCCCAGTTGGCCATGGGCGTGGCCCACGAACTCAATAACCCCCTCAACATCATCCTCAACGAGACGGGGTGGATCCAAGATCTCGTCGAGGGCGAACAGTTTCAGAAGTGCGACGACATCAACGAGGTCAGGCAGTCACTCGCCCTGATTGCGAAGCAGATCGGCAGGTGCAAGGAGATCACCATGCGGCTTCTTGCCCTGCGCCGTCTACGGCGCCGGGCGGTCGAGGAGTTCGATCTTAACACCCTCATCGTGAGCCACCTGGAGTGGCACCAGGGCAGAATCAAAGAACTCGGAGTAAAGATCGTAACCCAGTTCGCCCCCGAACTCCCGCCTCTCGCGGCCCTCGCCATGGAGCTCGAGGAGGTTCTCCGCCACGTGATCACCAACGCCCTCGACGCCATGAACAAAGGCGGCGGCACACTCACGGTGAGAACCCGCACCAAAACCGACCTGGTCATTGTGGAGGTCGAGGATACCGGCCGCGGCATCCCCGCCGAGGTGCGTCCGCACGTATTCGAACCCTTCTACTCCACCAAGGAGATCGGCCTCGGCCACGGCCTCGGCCTCTCCATCTCCCAAAGCATCATGCTCAACCTGGGGGGCGACATCGACATCGAGAGCGAGGAGCGCAAGGGGACCCGCGTGACCCTCAGGATTCCCGTCCACTCTCCGGCGGAAGGAGAACCCTAGGCCAAAACGCTGTGCACTTAGGCCATGGCGCGAGATATCCGCCCTCGCGAGGGGGAGAGAAGGAAGTTTTTGATGTTCTCTGCCAGCCCGTTGGATGATTGCTTGAGCCTTGGGGTATTTCAACCTTCAAGTGAACCGCACTGACCTTAGCCCGCATGTTTCCCAACGGCCACGGTTGACAGGGGAGTCCAACCCATCCTATACTCCCGCGACCGTTTTCCGGTGATGGGAGGGAACTCCTCCCCGGCAGCAGGCCAGCCGCGATCGCGCACGGGAGGGCCCCGGCCGAGGCATTCTAAGCACGGGGATGGAGATCCAGGGTGGGCGGCTCCCGCGGCGCCGAGTTAAACTGCAAGAGATCTTGTGGGCTACGATATTCAAGTCTTTTTGAACTGGCTTGTCGAGACCATCGGCTCCCTGGGTTATGCGGGGATCATGGTCCTCATGCTCATCGAAAGCACCTTCATCCCTCTGCCCTCCGAGTTGGTCATACCCCCTGCAGGCTATCTCATCTCTCAGAGCCAGATGAGCTGGACGGGCGTGATTCTCTCCGGGACGGTGGGGAGCGTGCTCGGTGGGTTGGTGAACTATGCCGTCGGGGTGTATCTGGGAAGGCCGTTCATCCTCAGGTTTGGCCGCTATTTCCTCATTTCCGAGAAGAGCTTCGCCAGGGGCGAGCAGTTTTTTCTCAAGCACGGGAATATCAGTACCTTCATCGGCAGGCTTATCCTGGGAGTGAGACACTACATCTCCTTTCCCGCCGGACTTGCCCGCATGGACCTCAAGAAGTTCTGCCTCTACACGGCGCTCGGTGCGGCGATCTGGTGCTGGGTGCTCGCGTATATCGGCTACTTTGTCGGAAACAACCAGGAACAGGTCATGGCAATGAGCAGGCGCTGGGGACTCTGGATTGTCGCTGCCTGCGGGCTTCTCGTGGCGGCCTATATCATCTGGCACCGGAGGAAACAGAAGATCCCTGTCTGATCACCGGAATTGCTGGAACGTAGGACACCCCGCAGTCCGGCGCTGGAGCTGTGGGGTATTTTTGTTGGACGAGCGGGGCACGACAGCGACGCCGTGGCTTTCCCACTCCATTTCTGTGAGTACTTGCGGGTTCAGGGCCTTTGCTTTCTTGACACGGCGATGACGTTCGGCACGGGCGGGGCACGGTCACCAGCGTCGGAGTCGTAGAAAGGGATATCGTACGTGCCGACGAACTCCTCACTTCGCCCCCCGGCGCCGACGAAGAGCTGCGCCTCAGGGCCCCCCTCCACGTACATGGCCCGAGCAAGCTCGAGAGGAAGGTCCACGAGGATGTTCACCAGGTCATGGGTTGTGAAAGGCGAGCGGACGTGAATGAAAAGAACCCTTCCCTTCCTGTCGGTGCCGACGGCTGCAGTGCTCCAGCGCTGCGGTTGCTGGGTCCAGACATTCTTCCCTTTGCAGGAGAGCATCCTGATGCTCTGGATCAGGGTGCCGTACTTACCGCGCAATGCGTCAAGATCGTCGCAGTCGCGATCAATCATGAGAACCCGGGGCACATCACTGCTGAGACGGTCGAAGGCTAGAATGGCCCGATCCCTGGTGAGTCTGGGGTTGTTCACGTGCTCTCCAGTCCTCATGAGCGAGATGCTGGTGAAAAGGTCAGCCTGGAACATGCTGGCGTTGATGGCGGCAATGCACCGGAAGCGCTCGCACCATTGTCTTGCCGTGAGCGGGCGCTTGTCCTTGGTGGCAGAGGCGTTGAGAAGCCTGAGCTCGAACCGCTCGGGATCGATGCGGAGGACGCGAATTACGGAATCGCCCGTGGGAGAGGGACGAGGGGAAGGAAAAAGGCCGAGGTCAAGCCCTGGTTCGAGTTGACTCCAGGGCTGATCGGGGGGCGCAGCCGCGGCGATCGCTCCCATCTGGAGGAGCATGATCCCGATCACGAAGAGGGAGAAGAATCGGTATCGTTCCTGCCGCATGTCGGTCCCCGCAGCGCTTGCTAATCGCACGTGAAAGCACCGACGCCTCGCCGACGGGTTTCGGCTTTCGCCTCCTCCGGCGGGATGCGCGAATCTTTTTCACTTCGAGCCGGGGGCAAGGCGCGCTCTCCCGTTCTTATACCAGATTCCCCCTCGGAGGACGAGGGCCTAAGTGCCGGCAAAGATAAGAAACGGTCCCTCCCAAGGATCCGGGTCGGGCTCGAGGGCTGGGCAGGCTATCCCTAACCCGCATTGTGCCTGAGGCGCCGTAGCGACATTGTCGAGAAAGTCGTGCCACCGGGCAACCATCCCGCGGTACCGCGGGACCGGAGTGGGGCCCACTTGTTCAGTACGTCGCGAGGCTCCCCGTGACAATTTCCCCGCGACAAGCTCGGGAGGGGCGGGACAGACAAGAGCCGCGGACGCCCGGACGGACGGCCAGGGCCGCGATCGCAGCGAGTGATTCGGGCATAATGGGGGCGAAAAAAAGAGCGGAGTCATTGGCTCCGCCCTCGCCGTGTACTTCTAATGGTGGAGACGGCGGGAATTGAACCCACGACCTCAGCGTTTGCAAACGCTGCGCTCTCCCTGCTGCTGAGCTACGCCCCCACGACATGGTCTCTAAGCAAGAACAGTGCCAGGGCGGGAAAGATCTGTCATCCCGTTCTTCGCGGAAAGGCGCCCGCGGCGAAGACGAGCAAGGCGTCCGGCCGGCCGCTTTACCCGTTAAACGGGAAGCCTCTTGCAAAGACGCCGGCTTTGGTGTAAGAAATTCCCACAGGAAGAGTCGACCCAGGCAGGTTCGTGCCCCCGTAGCTCAGGCGGATAGAGCACCGGATTCCTAACCCGGTGGCCACAGGTTCAAGTCCTGTCGGGGGCACCAGTCGCGTCCGAGAGGAGTCAAGGCCTTGTGCCCTGATTCCTTTTTTCTTTTCCCGTGTTTGCGTGTCAGCGTTCATCCGCCATTGCCGCGCACCTTTAGCCCGCATTATGCACGAACCAACTGCTGTGACGGCGACTATGTCAGGGTTTCTCTGCGAGCGGTGGGCCCCGTGGGGGGAACACTGTGGGAGCGGCTTCGAGTTGCGGGGACTGAACAGTAGCGGGGAGGTCGGCGCCGCCGGAGGCGGTCAAGTCTGCAAAACCGCGTAGTCGCCGTCTGTCCCGGGATCTCGTGACGGCGTCTCGTGCTCAACGCGACCTAGTGCCGCTTCATGCCTCCTTGGGACACGCAGCTGGGCGAAGGTCCATGCGCAATTACAGGAATACGCCCAGGTTTTTGACCCTCGAAATCATATGTTCCAGTTCATGGAGCGCCGCCCTAACAAATGCAGTCACGTCAGGCGTCATGTCGGGATCGAAGCCTTGGGCTATGCCTGTTATTCTGGGCGACACGGGGACCCCGTCTACGATCACCGGTTCTGAATTCAGCACTTTCAGGCAACGCCGAAGGGCAGATCTGGCTTGCTTACCCGCCGTCATCGGGAGAAATACAACCATCCTTCCTTTTTCGATGTGGCCGAGCACATCTGCCTCCCTCAGGACAATTGCGAGCTTGTTTAGAATTGCCTCTGTGACGTCATGCGGTGCGATGTTGCCTGGCGGTTGGAGGTCTCGCGACTGGCCTTTTACTATCGAAAAGCACAGGATTGAGAAGGGGACGTTGTAGCGCTTGGCTCGGGCTATTTCTTTCTCGGCAAAATACATCACCCCCCGAGGCTGCAAAAGGCCGGGGCGGATCTTGCCTCTTGGCCGTTGCTGTCGCCGTATCTGGATTTGGTCGAGAATCTCGGCGTGGATCCGCCCGAAATCATTTGGATCCATGCGTTCGGCCTCAAATTTTCCGCGGACTGTCGATAGAACCTCGCGGAGTTCCGCGTTGTCGCCGACGGTCTGCTCCAACATGTTGAGGAGGCTGAGATTCGTTGGTCTGGCCTCCGGGCCAGCGATCGGCCGATTGCGAGGCAAATCATCTCTGAATCTTTCGATGATGACATCCAGGCGCCTATTGATGCGTTCCTCGAGCTGCGTCAAGACGTCGTCCCCAACCTGCATATTGCGCAAGCGGGTGCCGATATGCGCCTCCAGATCAGCTATAACTCTCCGCAAATGTTTGTCGGCATCTCGATCCTGCCGCGATAGCGTATCGAGAGCCAGTTGTGGCCCCAGCCGTTCAACATAGTCGACCAAGACCTCCGTCAACACCTTCGTGTCCCCTGTGGCCTTCTGCACTTCCGCCGCCAAGCATATGAGCTCGGCGACCTGCACCGGATTTCTCCTGATCTCGTCTATCAGCTCTCTTCCGTCGACACCCACCTCCTTTGAGCTTGCGTGCAACACGCTCGCAAGCTCATCACTCTGCAGCTCCTTGCCGAGCTCTCGCACGAGCTTCCAGTACTCCTGCAAGGGCATGCCTTCCTCCAAAAGGGCACGCTTGATCTTCGGGAGCACTCGTTTGAGTTCATTGGTCTCAGGGATCAGTCGACGCAGAATTTGAGCCAAGCGGGCGGCTGAGATTTTCCCGGCCTTGTATTCCTCCCTGATCAGCCGGATCAGTACGCCATCGGTGATCTCATGCGCCTTGCTGCGAATGCTCTCCTCATCGGCGTAGCTGACAGCCAGGGCCTTCTGAGCCTCTATGCCCTCTACAAGTTGCCTTTTCAGTTCAAAGACGGCCTCGGCAAGTCGCGAGAGCTCCGTGCCGTCTTTACCTTCGACGCTGCGGTCGACCTCCTTGCCCAACGTATCGAGTTGCTCCAGTAAAATCGGTCCCGGATGTCGGTTACTAACGGTGTTTCCCCCGTGACTCTGCAAGTCCCGCTCGATCATATCTCTCGACACGGCTGCCGGGTTTTCCAGAAGACCTGCGACGTCAAAACTCTGCCGGAGCTCATCGGAGAGGGCGGTTTCAAGAAGCATGTCATAAAGCATCTTTTTGGATCTATCCTGATCTCCAGCTTGCGTCTCGATCCGCAACTCCTCGCCCACCTCGCGGGGAGCGATCTTCTCATCACGCGTTATCTTCGCAAAAGTGACATGATTTATTTTCAGATTTCTTACATCTTTTTCAACAAGAGCCCAACTTGCCGCGTCGATATCGGGATACTTTGCCGCATCGACATACACTTCCAGGAATGTTGCGAGCTCGTCCCGGCTGAGCCCTTTGTAGAAGGTAATCGACTCAATCCCAACGTTCTTAAAGTGCGATATTACCTTGGAGACGTTTGCGCGAGGATCGAGTGCTTCTTCATCGACAAAGCATTGCTCACGGTGCACGGAAAAGACGAGTGGTGAAACGTTGTCAAGAACCTTTATAGCCATCTGATACAAAGTATCAGATGACTGTTTGACATATGGGTGATGCGGTTTGTACATTATGGCACGGGTAAGTACCATGGCAAGATGACGGCCGAATCTATCCGCGTCCGGTTTACTGATCTTTGGTTTCTTCACCGGGTTCTCCGAGGCTGCTCATTTCAGGTGCCGCATCTGGTAACCCGCCAAGGCCTCCAGAAAATCCGCACAGGTTGCGTATCGTTTTTCAGGATCCGGCATTATCGCTTTCAATACGATTTCATCGATCTCCCAGTGAAGCGTGGGATTCAGCTGAGAAAGCGGCTTCCGAAAAAGGCGTTTCTCTACCTGGAACTTGAGTCGGAGTAACTCTTCTTGCGTCAAGTAGGGCGGCAGCGGCAGCTCCGGGACGAGCATTTCCAAGAGGGTCATCCCCGCGGCATAAATGTCGGCTCGGCCATCTACATGGCCGCGCCACATTTGTTCAGGAGCCATGTAGACGGGACTGCCAACCCCGACGTTTTCGCCCGGGCCGCGCGTTGTTATCGCGAGACCGAAGTCGGTGATGAGGGGCCGCTCCGTATTGCTCTCGAGCAGGATGTTCGCCGGCTTGATGTCTCGGTGAACCACATCCTGGCGATGAGCGTAAGCCAGGGCGCCGAGTACCTCGATGATAATCTTCAGGGTCGTCTGGATGGGAAGAATGCGTCTTGACGGCAGAACATGGTTCTTTATCAATCGGAGACGCTCGGCAAGAGATTGGCCTTGCACCAGTTGCAGCAGGATATAGAGAAACTCCTTTGTCTCGCCGGCCTCATAAACTGCGACAATATTGGGGTGCGACAGAATTGCGGCCGACTCCGCCTCTTGCCTGAAACGTTCGGCAGTGAAAGGAGTGAGGACCGACTTAGGCAAAATCTTTGCGGCGATCTGCCTTTTGAGTGTTCGCTGATAGGCGACAAAGAGTACGGCCATGCTACCGCGTGCCAGCTCTTTGAGCAGGGTACAAGTACCGATCTCGCGGCCGATTAGATAAGTTAGGTCCAGCGTTCCTATGGATTCCATTGCCTGCGTATGCACCTTTGACACGCTCACGGCGGGAAAACTCGCCCTCGAGAACCAGTGCGTTGCCGAAACTTATCTTCTCTTATTAACGTCGGGAATGATGTTGCCTTCGCATAAAAAACTCAGAAATGTACGCAACCTCCGCGAGGAGGCTTGCCACACGAGTGTGGCACAGCGTTTGTAACGTTGTCAAGCAGCTCAAGAAGGGCGATACCCGCGGGCGCATCAGGCGGTTCGCGCCTAATGCTGGCTAAAGCTTACACTCGGCTTCGTCGACAATCGGATTCCGCAAGACGCCGATGCTCTCAACTTCAACCTCGATGACATCACCCGCTTTCATCCAAAGCGGCGGCTTGCGGGCATACCCCACACCGGCTGGCGTACCCATGACGATGACGTCTCCAGGCTCGAGGGTACAGCAAGAGGACAACAAGGAAACGGTTTCGGCAACGCTGAATACCATGTCGCTGGTATTGCCATCTTGGACGATACGGCCGTTCAGCCGGCACTGAATTCTCAATCCGGCCGCCCCCGGCGCCAGTTCGTCGGCGGACACGAAGAATGGGCCGAAGGAACCGCTGGCATCAAAGTTCTTGCCCATCGTCCACTGCGTGGTCATGAACTGGTAGTCGCGGATAGAACCGTCGTTGAAACAGGAGTAACCGGCGACGTAGTCCAGTGCCTCGACTTTACTCACCCGCCGCGCGCGCTTGCCGATGATCACCGCAAGTTCCGCCTCGTAATCGAATTGCACCGAGCAGTCCGGGCGCAGGAGGGGCTGTCCGTGTCCCACGAGCGACGTGCTGCAGCGGGTGAACACGGTGGGGAAGTTGGGCCTGTCGAATCCGCCTTCGGCCGCGTGCGCCGCGAAGTTCAGGCCCAGGCAGAAGTACTTGCCGGCGTTTTCGATAGGAGGCCGAAACCGAAGTTCTGCAAGCGGCCTTCGTGCAGCGGCGGGGGCTCGGGCGGCTACTTGCGCCACCCCGGAGAGGGCTTCCGGGCCCATTTGCAAGAGACTACGCACGTCCATGGGTGTCTGCGGGTCTACCAGAGATAGGTCAACGATCCCGTCGTCGTTCAGAAGGCCAAGAGCCGACATACCATCCTTGTCGAACGCTGCAAACCGCATGGTCTCCTCTCTTCTTTCGCGTGACCAGTTCCAAACAAGCAAGATTTATTATAGGAAACGACGCAGTTGAAGTAAAGTAAGGAGGCGTCTGACATGATTCCTCGGTCTCGACTCGCCGCCTTTCACGACCCCATTGAAGGGGTGACTCACGAGGTATGGATAACCAAGCTCTCGTGAGAGATTAGGTGGAGATCATGCACAACATCGTACTCGTCTTTCTGGCCACGGCCCTCTTGGCGGTCCTCCTCAGTTGCGAACACAAAGAAGTTCGAAAGGGTGTACTGACAACCAAGACGATTCTCTCCTGCCTGTTCGTCCTTACCGCTATAGTTCAACCCCACCCGAGCCCGGGGTACTACCATCGCCTTTTGCCGGGATTGGTGCTCTGTCTGGGTGGGGACGTGTGCCTGGCTCTGCGGCAAAAAGGCATGTTCCTTGTCGGGCTGGTTTTTTTCCTGTGGGGACACGTTTTCTATATCTTCGCCTTTCTCTCCTTAACACAGGCAAACTCGTGGACGTGGATAGGGTCTCCAGTTTTTCTGGCCGTGAGCGGCATCGTGTACCTCCGGCTCAAGCCCTACTTGGGCAAAATGCAGACGCCGGTGCTCCTCTACCTAATCGTGATCACCATCATGGTCCTCGGGGCATGGACTGTTCTCGGTGATTCTCGTCTCACCAGGTGCGGACGAATCACGGTTTCTGCTGGCGCTGTCAGTTTTTACTGTTCTGACGTGTTTGTCGCCCGCGACCGGTTTTGGAAAAGGGAATTCTTCAATCGACTCTGCGGATTGCCCTTGTATTACGCCGGCCAGTTCCTCCTGGCCTTCTCCGCCGCAGCACATTGGTAAACCTGCCGCATCTGCTCCTTCACATCAACGTTTCATGCTCTCCCCTCCCTTGGCATTTTGACTTTGTGCTTTCGCCAGATTTGGTGACTTGCCAAGTGTCGCTGAAATACATCAGAGCGGCTAACCGGTTGTTATCGATACCGTTATGTCGAGGACAGGATTCTGGCATGCCTTCTGAACTATTCGATCAATGTCTCCGAAGCTAGCGTTGCAAGACGACGAACATGTTTGGCTGGTGCGGCCATGGAATACGGGTTGAGCGCGCTTGATGTGAAGACTGCGTTTGGTGGTTCACGGCCCGTTTCCTTGCCTGGGTTCCCCGAATCGCCGGAGGGCTTAGGGCCTCGATGTCAAGCTTGACAGCGCGACGGACGCGCACACAGGGAGGGAAATCGATGTCTCCGAGACTGATCCGAGCTGTGTGTGTTGCGAAAGCCAAGATATGCTCGGGAGCGATCCTCTCTCTTATCCTCCTAGGAGGGGTGGGCTGCGAGCAACGGTCCGTGAGGACTACCCTGGATGTCATCAAGGCGCGGGGAGAGCTACGGGTGCTCACTCGTAGCGATGCAACGTCCTACACCGCAGAGCCTCACAACCCCGCCGGCTTCGAGTATGAACTAGCCCAGGCCTTTGCCAACCACCTCGGCGTGAAGCTGAGGCCGGTCTTCGCCCACAGTGTTCGAGATATGGTGCCGGCGCTCCTGCGAGGTGAGGCGGACATCATCGCCGCTGGCCTGGCCATAACCAAGACCCTGAGTTCACATCTAGCCTTCGGGCCGCCCTACATGGAGGTTACGATGGAGGTGGTGGGACGACGAGGCGGGTATGCGCCTCGGGCCGTGGCCGATCTGGTCGGCCAGCCGCTCTGGGTCCATGCCGGAACCGTAGAAGAAGAGCTCCTCAAGGAGCAAAAGGCCCGATATCCCCAGCTTTCCTGGCGGCCGGTTTCCGAGTACGAGACCGAGGACCTTCTCGGGATGGTCTGCAAGGGCACCATACCTTTGACCGTCGCCAATTCCAATATCGTGGCGATGCAGCAACGTTATTATCCCCACCTGGTCACGCACTTTCCCATTTCCGAACGCGAGCCACTCGCTTGGGCGATGAATCCTCGCGCCTCGCAGCTCCGGGCCGCCGTGGAGAATTGGTTCAACAGACCAGAAACCATGGCTCTCATCGAGCAATTGCGGCAGCACCATTACGCACACCTCTCACGGTTCGACTTTACGGACGTAGTCACCTATCACCGCCGGCTACGGGAGCGCCTGCCGGAGTACCGCAAGTATTTCGAGGCTGCCGGGGGGCGATATGGGATAGACTGGCGTCTCGTAGCAGCCCTTGCCTACCAGGAGTCGCATTGGCATCCGGAGGCGGAGAGTTTCACCGGGGTGAAGGGGCTGATGATGCTGACCCGGAAGACCGCCGCTGACCTGGGGGTAATGAGGAGACTCGACCCGGACGAGTCTGTCTTCGCCGGGGCACGCTATTTTGCCCATCTGCACAGACGTATCGGCGTAGGAGTGTCCGAACCTGATCGGACGTACATGGCCTTGGCGGCATACAACGTGGGTTGGAGTCATCTGGAAGACGCGAGGCTGCTGGCCCGGCGCTTGGGAAAAAATCCGAACGCTTGGCCCGCCGTCCGTTCTACGTTACCCCTTCTCGGGAAACGAGAATTTTATCAGACTTTACCCCACGGATTCGCCCGTGGAGCCGAGCCGGTGCGTTTTGTTGATTGCATCAGGACGTACCATTCGATTCTGGTACAAGCCACGAACGCACTTCTGGTTCAGAGAGAGAAGGGAGCGGACGGGGGGGACAACGCCGACGACACTTCCATGGGGAAAAAATGGGGTATGTCCGTCGTACTGTAGGAGTTGCCCACGGTGAAGGACCTGAAGGAGAATAGCCGCGAGCGAAGCGGGACGCACTTCAGACAAAGTAGCTATAACTGACCCTGACGTTTGCATTTTTCCACAATCCGGATATATTCAGGCGCGAACACCAGAACCAGCGGGCGATTACGTCGGCTTGGCATTGCTGTTCTGTAGGCAATGTCGGAGAGGGGATCCCGCCGGACCTAGCGAAGAGAACCTCAGTGAAGGCGGAGGGGGGAGCCAAACAATGTCCGAGTCCCGTTTTTACCACATCCCCCGGGCGGGGAAGCCCGCTCGCGTCGCCACCTTGGCCGATGCCCTGGCGGCGGCCAAGGTGGAGGGCTTTCTGTGGCTGGATTACTGCCAGCCGACCAATGAGGAACTCTCGGCCCTGATCGGTCCCCTGGGCCTCCATCCGCTCTCTGTCGAGGATTGTACTGACGAGAATCAGGTTCCTAAGATCGAGGACTTTCCCGGGAACACCTTTATCATTTTCAACTCCGTCCGTTACTCCAACAAAACGCTCTCAATCGATGAAGTGGACCTGTTCCTCGGGGACAGGTTCCTAGTCACCGTGAGCGGACGCGACGCCAGCGGCCGCCCGCTTCTGAGTGACATCGGACGCATCGCAGAGCTCGATGTCGAGAACGCCCGTAAGGGGCCGTCGTTCCTGTTGCACATCGTCCTGGACCACGTCGTGGATCAGAAGTTCGTGGCGATCGAAGCGCTCCAGGAAGAACTGGACAATGCCGAGGACGCGATGCTGGCCGACCTTTCGCGCTTCAACCCAGCGGAGTTGGTTCGCCTGCGCCGGGATCTGCTGGCGCTCCGCAAGAGCCTCTTCCACGAGCGGGAGATCCTCGTGAAGATCTGCCGCAAGGACTCCCCGTTTATCTCGGAAAAGGCGATCTTCCACTATCGGGATATCTACGACCATCTCGCCAAGTTCTTCGAGCTGATCGAGACCTCTCGCGACATCGTCACCAGCCTCATGGAGATGTACCTGTCCATGCTGAACAACCAGATGGCCAAGACCGCCAACGAGACGAACGCGACGGTCAGGCGCCTGACCTTCATCACCACCATCTTTATGCCACTCACGCTGCTGGCCGGAGTGGGCGGCATGTCCGAGTGGTCCATGATGACAGGGGCCGCGAACTGGAAGATCTCATATCCGGTTTTCATGGCAGCGATGGTCGTGGTCGGCATCGCCAACTATTACCTACTGAAATGGTTCGAGAAGAAGGACCGAGACCCGGATCGACCCGCAGGGGGAGAGTGACGCGAGCGGGAGACGGGGTCTGGGGCAGCAGGGTAGCGCCTCGAGGGTAGGGGATCTCGCCTGGCCACACTCCTGTGAGGCTCCGGCTGGGTTGAACTTGAGGGGAGCACTGGTCGAGACGATGAGGGTCGGCTCGTAACGTGATGAGCAACGGATCGGGGGCTGAATCTTCGAGTAGCCTCCCCGACCATTACCCCTGGCTTCCTCTTGGGAGAAGAGAAGAATGACGCGTAAGCAAACCCATGACGTTCGCGTGGAACAATTCGTCTCGTTAGTCACACCCGCAGATCTTACGAGGGAGCTGCCGATGACTCGCGGTGCCGCGCAAACGGTTCTCGCCGGTCGAGAGACCATCGAGAACATCCTGAGCAAAAAGGACAAACGCGTTCTGGTTATTGTCGGCCCGTGCTCGATTCATGACGTCGATGCGGCCCTCGAGTATGCAAGGAGGCTAAATGAACTACGGCGCGAAGTCGCCGCGACGCTTTATTTGGTAATGCGGGTGTACTTTGAAAAGCCCCGCACTACGGTGGGCTGGAAAGGGCTAATCAACGATCCGCGACTCGACGGTTCCTGCGATATGGAAACCGGCCTGCGTATGGCCCGCAAACTCCTCCTGCAAATCACCGAAATGGGTCTGCCCACGGCGACCGAAATGCTTGAACCGATTACACCGCAGTACATCGCCGGCCTGGTCTGCTGGGCTGCGATTGGAGCCCGCACAACCGAATCCCAGACTCACCGCGAGATGGCTAGTGGACTTTCGATGCCGGTCGGCTTCAAGAACGGCACCGACGGCGACTTAACTATGGCTGTGAACGCCATGGTGGCCGCTGGCTCGCCGCAAAGTTTTTTGGGTATGGATCACAGGGGTCGGATAAGCATCGTTAAGACACACGGCAATTCCTGGACCCATTTGGTGATGCGGGGCGGCAACCGGCCCAATTATGATTCGGTTAGCATTAGAGAGGCGCTGAAGCTTCTACGGGAGAAGAACTTGATCGAAGCAATCATGGTTGACTGTTCTCATGACAATTCCAACAAGGATTATAAGAACCAGGGCGTTGTATGGCATGATGTAATTAATCAACGCATTTATGGTAACGATGCTCTGGTAGGATTGATGCTTGAAAGCAATC
>Ga0335070_10005271_pt1 | contig 15183 bp, 13 predicted proteins | sample Lox_Sample_13_FD_206722 | JGI IMG/M metagenome (GOLD analysis project Ga0335070, IMG submission 206722) | Soil microbial communities from Loxahatchee National Wildlife Refuge, Florida, United States - Lox_Sample_1.3 | ecosystem: Environmental > Terrestrial > Soil > Wetlands | place: USA... | reverse complement strand
GACGTGGCCTTCGACCCCGCCTACTTCACCTACGCGGTGGACGCGCGCGACCGCGGGGTCACCGTGCGGCTCGAGCTCGGCGACGCGCGCATCCGGCTGGAGGCGGTGCGGCGGGACCGGCCGGAGGAGCGCTACGACGTGATCCTCGTCGACGCCTTCAGCTCGGATGCGATCCCGGTGCACCTGCTCACCCGGGAGGCCCTGCGCCTGTACTTCGACGTGCTGGCCCCGCGCGGCATCCTCGTCCTGCACATCTCCAACCGCTACCTGCGGCTCGAGCCGGTGGTGGCGAACCTGGCCGCGGACGGACGCTACGCCTCCATGGTCCAGCACGCCGACACCGGCGACATCCGCGGCGGCGCCGAGGCGAGCTGGGCGCTGCTGGCCCGGCGGCCGGCGGACTTCGGGGCGCTGGCATCCGATCCGCGCTGGACCGAGTCGCACCTCGATCCGGAGCCGGCGGTCGGGACCTGGACCGACGACTTCCACAACCTGCTCTCGGTCTTCAAGTGGTGAGCCGGAAGCGGCGCCGCGCGCGCAGGATCTCTCGCGCCGCGTTGTGGCCGGGCGTGCCCATGACGCCGCCGCCCGGGTGCGCGGCTGCCCCGCAGAGGTAGAGCCCACCCACCGGCGTGCGATACGAGGCCCAGCCGGGCAGCGGGCGCAGCGAGAAGAGCTGGCCCGGCGTCATCGCGCCCTGGAAGATGTTGCCGCCGGTCAGCCCGAACACGCGCTCGAGATCGGGTGGAGCCAGCACCTGGCGGGCCAGCACCGAGCGACTGAAGTTGGGCGCGTACTCGTCGAGGAGCGCGAAGCACCGGTCCGCGAACGCCTCGCGCGTATCCTCCCACCTCGCGCCGCGGAGGGCGTAGGGCGCGTACTGCACGAACATCGACAGGAGGTGCCGGCCGGGCGGGGCCACCGTGGGATCCACCACCGAGGGGATCGTGCACTCCAGCACCGGCCGGGCGGAGGGTCGGCCGTACTTGGCGTCGTCGAAGGCTCGCTCGATGTAGTCGAGATCCGGGCAGATGTGGATGGTGCCGCGGTGCTGCGGGCCGGGCTCGCGGCCGGGACAGGCGGTGAAGTCGGGCAGCTCGGCGAGTGCCACGTTGATCTTGAGCGACGCGCTCTCGTAGGAGATGCGCTCCACCGCGGCCCGGAAGGCGGGCGGGAGCGTTTCCGGCGCGAGCAGCCGCAGGAACGTCACGTGGGCGTCCGCGTTGCTCGCCACCACCGGCGCGCGGTGCTCCTCGCCGCCGGCGAGCGCGACCCCGGTCACGCGGCCGCCGCTCACGAGGATGCGCGTGACCTCCGCCTCGCACCGGATCTCCACGCCCAGATCGCGCGCCGCGCGCGCCAGCGCCTGGGTGAGCCCCCCCATGCCGCCGCGGACGTAGCCCCACACCCCACGGCGGCCGTCCGTCTCGCCCATCACGTGATGGAAGAGCACGTACCCGGTCCCCGGCGTCGACGGGCTCGCCATCGCCCCGATGATCGCGTCCGTGGCGAGGGTCGCCTTCAGCTCGGGAGACTCGAACCAGCGGTCCAGGATAGCGCGCGCCGGACCGGTCAGGAGCTCGACCGCCTCCGAGGCGGAGTCGCCGAGGCGGCCGAACGACCGGCCGAGGCCGAGCAGGTCCCGGAGTCCGCGCAGCCCGGGACGTATCAGATCGGGCGGCGTCATGTCGAGCGTGGGCTCGACGAACGCGGCCAGCCGCTCGAGCATCGCCTCGTACTCGGGATAGCGCGCGGCGTCCCGCGCGCTGAACTTCGCGATCTCCCGGCGGGTCCACTCCGGATCCGGACCGAGGGTGAGCGACCGGCCGTCGGGGAGCGGCGTGAACGACGACGGGTTGCGCGGAAGGACCTCGAAGCCGTACTCGCGCAGCCGTAGGTCGCGCGCGATCTCCTTGCGGAAGAGACTGTTGACGTAGGCCGCGGTGGAGACCTTGAACCCGGGGAACGTCTCCTCGGTCACGCACGCGCCGCCGACCACGTGACGCCGCTCCAGCACCAGCACGCGCAGCCCCGCGCGAGCCAGGTAGCAGGCGGCCACCAGACCGTTGTGGCCCGCGCCGACGACGATCGCGTCGTGCGTCCGGTCTCGCCCGGGCCGAGTCATGAGCGCACTATCCCACGGGCCAGCCGTGATGGCCGGCCGAGCCGGGTCGACCGCTGCCGACGGATCCCGGCCCGCGTGGAGGATCACGGCGAGGAGCCCGGATCCAATCCGGACCGCGAACCGTCATGGCGTCACCGTAAGGTCGTACCGATCAATCAGCTCCTCGTTGAGGTACAACTCCATCGCCCAGCGCCCCACCGCCTTGACCCGCGCTGAGGCCAAGACTTGCGCGTACCACACGTTTGGCTGTGTGCTTCCGGTCGGATCGCGCAGCACACGATTCTGCTGATCGACGAGTGTGCCATCGGGCCCATACCACTTGAATCTCGCCTGGAGTACTCGCCCCGACTGGTACAAGTTCAGGTAGAACGTGATCGGACCGTCTGCCTTGAACGTCTCCACGCGCGCCGGGGCGCTTGCAAGGTAGCCGCTGGGCGGCGCGACCGCGATGAAGTAGGCCCGGTAGACGAGATCTCTCGGGCGGCCGCTGGCCAGCCTTGCTTGCCGTTGGGCGGCCAACTGCTGACTCATGCATTCGAAGAACGGCTGGAAGGTCGTGGAGTTCGTGGTGCCCCACACGTGATAGCGCCCATCCGGATAGACCTGATCCACCTTGTAGCCGGTGTGGACGTGCTCGCACGCTCTTGCCGCGTCCCAGACCGCATCCTGCTCGGGTGTGTTCTTCATGGAAGCACACCCGCCCGTCAGCAACGAGAGGGCCATGGCGGATCCGACAAGTCGGGATAGACGAGCCGCCGTCAACGTGGGTAGCGTGAGCCCGGTCATGGTGGGCCTCCTCATGGGCGCTCGCGGTATTCGGAGGGCCAAAGCATCTTCGACGCATGGGGAGCGGAAAAGTCTCCGAGGCGCACGATCTTACATCTTCTTGTCGGCCGATCATCACGTTTCTCCTCGTGCTCTCGCCGAGGATTCATCGTCCATGCTACTGTCTCCGGCGTCATGACCCTCGAGCCGGTGGTGCCCCGCCTCGAACGCCTGTGTCGCGCCACCGTGGAGATCGCGGAGCCCCTCGTGATCGGCGACACCCCGCTCGGCCTGCGGCGGATCATCCCGATCACGGGCGGCCGTGTGGACGGCCCGCGCCTGCAGGGCGTGGTCCTGCCGGGCGGGGCCGACTGGCAGATCGTGCGCGGCGACGGCGGCACGATGCTCGAGGCGCGCTACACCGTGCGCACCGCCGACGGCGCGTTGATCTACGTGCGCAACATTGGCCTGCGCTGCGGGCCCCCGGAGGTCCTGGCCCGGCTCGGGCGCGGCGAGGCGGTGGACCCGGTCGCCTACTACTTCCGGACGACCCCGCGCTTCGAGACCGCGGCGCCGGGTTATCGCTGGCTCAACGATCTGGTCGCGGTGGGCTCGGCGGTGCGCCGGCCCGAGGCGGTGATCCTCGATTTCTACGCGGTGACCTGAGCGCGGGCTGCAAGCCGCGATGCTGGAGGTGCGGCGCGGGCGCTAGCGGACGACGCGGTCGGCCCGGGCGATCACCGAGGGCGGGATCTTCAAGCCGAGGTTGCCGGCGGTCTTGAGGTTGATCGACAGCTCGAACTTGGTAGGCCGCTCGACCGGGAGCGCGCCCGGATTCGCGCCCTTGAGGATCTTGTCCACGTAGACGGCCACGCGGCCGTTGACCTCGGCCAGGCTCGCCCCGTAGGCCATCAGCCCACCCGCCTCCACGATCTCCCGCCACTCGTACATGGCGGGCACGCGGTGGCGGGCCGCGAGCTGCATGATCCGCTCGCGATTGCTCGACAGCACCGGGTCGGTGGTCACCACCAGGGCCTGCGCGCCGGCCCGGACGATGCCCGCGAAGGCGTCGGGGTACTGCTCGGGCAACCGCGCGTCCGTGACCTGGACGTCGATGGCCATGCCGCGCGCGGCCATCTCCACTTCGCGCACCTCGACCGAGCTGCTCGGGTTGCGGAGATTAGCGAGCACCGCGACCCGCCGCAGTCCGGGCACGCACTCGCGGAGCACCTCGAGCCGCTTGCCCGCGAGCTCGGGCACATAGGTGGTGACCCCGGTCACGTTGCCGTCGGGGCGGGCCAGGCTCGACACGAACAGGCCAGCCACCGGGTCGGTCCCGCTGACCATCACGATCGGGATCGTGGAGGTGGCGTTCTCGGCGGCCCGGATCGCGGGCGACGACACCGCGATGATGAGATCGACGCCGGAGCGGATCAGGTCCGCGGCCAGGTCGGGCAGGCGCTCGAAGTCCTCGTTGGCGGAGCGGATCTCGAACCGGACGTCACGGCCCTCCACGTAGCCGAGCTCGCGGAGACGCTGCCGCATCTCGGGCATGATGCCGCGGGGCCCTACCGCGGACGGGGTGAGGAACCCGATCCGCCAGATGCGGGGTGCCGGGGCCGGGGCCTGGGCGGAGGCCGCGCCCCCGATGGCGAGCATCCCCGCCGCCATGGTGGTGACGAACGTCCGGCGATCGGCCGCGCGGCCACCGGCCAGTCTCGACACTCTGGTCATTGGAGTCGTGCTCTCCCCCGTCGTAGAATAGCCGGGACCGCGACCACGTCAACCGTCAACGGGGGCCAACATGGGACGAGCCCGCATCCTGGTCATCGACGACGAGCGCGCGGTCCGGGAGCTGATCTCGGACGCCCTCAAGATCGAAGGACACGACGTCCACACCGCCGAGAACGGCAAGGAAGCGCTCGACCTCCTCGGACGGAATCGCTTCGACCTGGTCTTCTGCGACCTGCGCATGCCCGAGATGGACGGGCAGCAGCTCTACGAAGAGGTTCAGCGGGATTACCCGCAGGTGCTCAAGCGGATCGTCTTCGTGACCGCGCAGGCGAACTCGGCGGACTACGGCCCGTTCCTCCGCACCAGCGGCATCCCGGTCATCGAGAAGCCCTTCACCCTGAGCCAGCTCCGCCAGATGGTCGGCAAGATCGTCGGGCCGACGCGCTAGGCGCCCGCCGCGGCCGGCCCGATCAGCCCTCACCCAGCCTCTTCAGGAAGTCGGCGTTGGTGGCGCTGAGCTTGAGGCGGCCGAGCAGCGCCTCCATCGCCTCCTGCGGCTTGGTGCCGGACAGAGCGCGCCGCAGCAGGTGGATCTTCTTCATGTCCTCCTCGGAGAACAGCAGCTCCTCGCGACGGGTCCCCGAGCGCATCAGATCGAACGAGGGGAAGATCCGGCGGTCCGCGAGCTCCCGCGAGAGGTAGAGCTCCATGTTGCCGGTGCCCTTGAACTCCTCGAAGATGATCTGATCCATCCGTGAGCCGGTGTCGACCAGCACGGTGCCGATGATGGTGAGCGAGCCGCCCTCCTCGATCTTGCGAGCGGCACCGAAGAACGCGCGCGGCATCTGGAAGGCGCGGCTGTCGATGCCGCCCGACATGGTGCGCCCCCGCGAGGAGAGCTCGTTGTTGTAGGCGCGGGTCATGCGGGTGAGCGAGTCGAAGAGGATCAGCACGTCGCGCTTCTCCTCGACCATGCGCTTCGCCCGGTCGAGCACCTGCTCGGTGACCTCGATGTGGCGCCGATAGGGATTGTCGTTGCTGGAGGCGACGATGTCGGCCTGCTTGCCGATCTGCATCTTGAAGTCGGTGACCTCTTCCGGGCGCTCGTCCACCAGCAGCACGATCACCGCCACCTCGGGATGGTTGGTCAGGATCGCCTTCGCGATCTTCTGCAGCAGGATCGTCTTGCCGGTCCGAGGCGGCGCCACGATGAGGCCGCGCTGACCTCGGCCGATCGGCGCAATCATGTCGAGCGCCCGCATGGACAGCTCGTCCGGCGTGGTCTCGAGCTTGAACTTCTCGTATGGCTGTACGGCGGTGAGGCCTTCGAAGAGCGAGGGAGTGGCGGCCCGCAGGGCGGGTCGAGGCGGCATCGGGCCACGCGGCCCCTGTCCCGGCTGCCCCTGCCCTTGCCCCTGCCCTTGCGGCGGTCGATTCCCGGAATGCCGACGGCGGTGAGACCGCCTACTCAATGGACACGCTCATGGCACCAGACACCCTTTCGGCCAGACATTAGAGGACAGGCGGCACGCTCGTCACCATGCTCCGGGGACCCCGTGACCGCCGGGGAAAGGGGCAGCCGCCCGACTCCGCGGCGCCGACGCTACTGCCGAGTGTACCGGAAGCCGAGCGCGCCAACCAGCGAATCGGAAGGCCCCCGGGCGGGCTATTCTTACCCGGTCGTTCGTACCCGACGAGGGCCAGCCCGTCCTCAACACCCGGACAGGGCGGGCCCGGCCGACGGCACATCGCTTGCTCCTCCCCTTCACATGGCCACGCGCTGGCGATCGGTCTGCATCGTGATGACACCGGGGTCCGGCGAAGGACGGGCCCGTGGGGTCGTCCGCCGCCTCGCGCGGCTCCTGCGCCGCCGCGGTCCGTGGTGACGATCCGGTCGTTCGACGACCTTGCGTCGCTCGTCGCGTGGGCGGAGACCACGGGCCCCGACTTCTCGGTCATCTTCTGCGTCGGAGGCGACGCGACCCAGAGCGCGGCGGCCCGGATGGATGCGCCCAACTATGCCCAGTGGCACGTGGACCGCGACAACCGGGCCGCCTTCGAGGGCTGGGGGCACGACATGGCCGCCGAGCTGATCGCCGACGCGGAGATCGACAACACCGTGTTCGACGGGATCGCCGGCGTCACCCGCGCGATCCACATCTGCCGGGGCAACGCCCCGGGCGGCCGGTGGCTGGCCAACGGGGGCTACGAGTCCATCGCGGCGCAGGTCTTTCCGCGCCTCAGCCGCTACGGCCGGCTGTTGCTCGAGTACGACACACCCCGCGCCGGCGACTTCGGCCCGCTGCGGCACGTGCGGCCCGAGGCCACGGTGGTGCTCGGGCTGCTGACCACCAAGCAGGGCGCGCTCGAGGACGCGGTGGCGGTGGAGACACGCCTCCGGGAGGCGGCGGCCGAGGTCCCGCTGGAGCGCCTGGCGGTGAGCCCGCAGTGCGGCTTCGCTTCCGGGGAGGCGGGCAACCCGCTCACGCCGGAGCAGCAGGAGGCGAAGCTCCGGCGGGTCTGGTCGGGCTAGGTGTTGCGATCTGGCGAGGACAGCCCCGCGCCGCGTCTGGCCGGGCTAGGGCCGCGCGACTAGCGGCGCGCGCTCGGCGCGTAGAACGGCTCGCGCGGCGCCCCGTCGAGCCAGCCGTCGTAGAAGCGTCGCACGTGCGGGAAGATCTCGCGGGAGAGTCGCCGCCGGCGCTCCTCCGCGGGGCTGAGTGGGGCCCGCAGCGCGGCGGCCAGCTCGGCCAGGGCCGCGTCGCGGTCGACCCGCGTGAACCGCCCGTCCCGGAGCACGACCTCCCCCCCCACCACCACCGTGTCCACCGCAGCGGCCCGCGCGCGGTGCACGATCGCGTCGAGCGGCGCGACGTCCGGATCGAGATGCGGCGCGGCGAGGCTCGTCCACGCCAGCAGCACCATGTCCGCGGCCGCGCCGGGTCGGAGGCTCCCGATGCGGTCGCCGAAGCCGGTGGTGGCGGCGCCGCCCGCGGTGGCCATCTCGAAGACCTGCGTCGAGGTGGGCACCGCGTCGTCGTCCATGCCGGGCACCCGGTGCAGCCGGAGCACGAGCCGCATCTCCTGGAACATGTCGCGATCGTCGTTGATGCCGGCCTCGTCGAGCCCCAGGCCCACCCGCACGCCGCGCGCCCGGAAGTGATTGAGCGGGGCCACTCCGCTCCGTAGCCGCAGGTTCGAGCTGGCGTTGTGGCAGATCATGGTCCCGGTCCCGGCCACGAGCGCGACGTCCTCCTCGGTGAGCCACACCCCGTGGCCGAGCGTCATGCGCGGGCCGAGCAGCCCGAGACCGTGCAGGTGCTGCAGCGCGGTGGTACCGGTGCGGCGGCGCGCGTACTCCTTCTGGTAGGCGGTCTCCACCAGGTGCATGTGCAGGCCGACCTCGTATTTCTCGGCGTAGTCGCGGAGCGATCGAAGCGCCTCGTCCGAGCACCAGTGGAGGTTGGCGGGAGCCAGCTGCACCCGGGCCCGCCCGCCCGCGTTGCGCCCGACCCGCTCCCACAGATCGACGAAGAGACCCAGGTGGTCGGGCAGCGGAATGGCCTGCGCGGCCAGGTACTCGCGGAGATCCGCCCCCAGGGCCGTCGGGAGACGGCGGCAGAAGTCCTCGTCGGCCTCATAGACCAGCCGGTTCTGATCCCGCAGGGCGTACGAGTAGGACACCCGCATGCCGACGTCGTCGTACGCCTGCAGGATCCGCTCCGCCACGCCGAAGACGCGGGAGGCGGGCGCGCCGCGCCAGCCGTGGAGGTGCTGCACGGTGGTGATGCCCGACTGGAGCATGTCGAAGGCCGAGTACAGGGTGTCGAGGTACGGATCGACGTCGCGCGCGGCCAGCCGGCTCGCGAACCACAGCTCGAGCGGATGGTCGGGAGAGCCGAGCTGAAACGGGGTCAGCCCGACGTGATGGTGGCTGTTGACGAAGCCGGGCAGGATCACGTGATCGGGCGAGCCCAGCGTCTCGTCGGCCGGGTGGCGCCGAGCGAGCTCGGCGGCGGGCCCCACGTCGACGATGACGCCGTCGCGCTGGAACACCGCGCCGTCCTCGATGACGGAGGCGCGGCCCTGGTCGACCCCGGTGACGACGTACCGGCCGCGGACGAGCGACGAGGCCATGGTGGCCTCGTTGATACGACAGGACCCCCGGGCAACACAAGGGCCCGCGGCGACCGGGTACCGGCCCGAGTCTAGTCGATCGCGTGCGCGGCGTGCATCTCGGGCACGGGCGCCGAATTCATCACGGGCGCGTACTTCGCGCAGCCGTAGAGCCAGCCGGCCACCAGGACGTAGGCGAGCGCCACCATCGGGGTGCGGGCGATGCCGATGGCCTCGCCGTGCATGAAGCCGAAGAAGGTGAGCATCGCGCCCGCCGCCGCGAATGCGGCCGCCTTCGTGAAGTCGCGGTCCACGATGAACGCGGTCATCGCGCCCAGCACGAGGCCGCCCAGGATGGCGCCGCCGCCCAGGATGGCGAGACCGTCGTAGAGCACACCGACCTGGGCCAGCTTGTCGTGGCCGAGCGCGGCTGCGCTGGTGCCCGCCGCGCCGAGCGAGTTGTCGATCAGCAGCTTGCCCCACGCGGCCAGGTTGGGGGCGAGCGCGACCACGATGGCGGGGGCGTGCGCCTTGGGCGTCTCCTGGAAGGCCTGCGCGCCGATCAGCATGCCGATGTAGAGCAGGATCGGCGAGATCGCGATGACCGGGATGAGGGCCGACATGACCGAGATGATGCCGAACCACGACAGGATGATGACCACGATGCCGGTGGCCGCGGAGTAGCCGATGCGCCCGCCCATCGCCTTCCAGCCCGGGTGGCCGATGTAGACCGCGTTGATGAACGGGTTGCCCATCAGGCAGCCGATCAGGCTCACCACGCCGTCGGCGGTGAGCACGCGGGTGGTCGGGAAGCTGTCACCCGCGACCGCGGCGCTCTCCACGTTGTCGAGGGCCTCCACGAGGTCGTAGATACCGAAGGGGATCGCGGTGACCAGGATGACGCCGAGGTACTCGAAGCCTCCGAACACGTGCCCCACTGCGGGCAGGGGCAGCGAGAAGCCGAAGTTGGAGACGGACGCGAAGAGCTTCTCCACGCTCATGCCGCCCCAGCCGTAGCCGAGCGCGGTCGAGACCCACGCCACCGCGGTGCCCACCGCGATCGCGACCAGGCCCGCGGGCACGCCGTTGAGGTAGCGCACGCCGCCGAACCAGGAAGCCAGGATCACCGCGAAGCACAGGATACCGATCACCGGCGTCATGAACATCTCCATCGCCGGTCGCATGGAGATGAAGGCGACGGAGACACCCGCGAGGGTCCCGAGCAGCGCGGCGCGTGGAGTGATGCGGCGGATGACCGGGCCGATGAAGCCGCCCGCCATCAGCACGAAGCTCTGCACGAACACCCAGGTGAGGCCGGCCTCCCAGCCCTTGATCGGGTCACCGGTCTTGATCGCGATCGGCAGCATGATCACGAAGGTGACCACGAACATGTGCGGCACGCTGATCCCGGAGGGCAGCGCACAGACGTCGTCGCGGCCGGTCTGCTTGGCCAGTCGGTAGGCGAGCCACGCGTAGTAGAGCGTGCTCAAGCAGAGCATGAGCCCGGTGGCGGGCAGGATGCGCCCGAACACGATGGCGTCCGGCATCTTGAGCACGAACCGCAGCAGCCCGGTGAGTACCAGCAGGTTCACCAGGATGTTGGTCCCGAACCCGAAGAAGGCGTTCCAATCGCCAGGCGTCCACATGGCCGGTGTCTTCGTCGTCGTCATCGCCGATTTCATTGGGCGTCCCCCAGGGCTGCGAGCACCCGCTTCGAATCCGTCACCCACCCGAAGATCCCACCCTGCGCCGCGATCATGCGGAGGCCGATCTCGTGGAACTCCGGAAAATACGAGCCGCAGCAGTCGCCGGGCACGATGCACCGGTACCCGCGGTCGTTCGCCTCCCGCACCGTGGTGTGCACGCAGACTTCCGTGGTCACCCCGCACACGATGAGGGCCTCGATGTCGTGGTTCTGGAGGATCCCGTGGAGATCGGTCGCATAGAACGCGCCCTTGCCGGGCTTGTCCACCACCGGCTCGCCCGGCTGCGGATAGAGCGCGGGCACGATGTCGTGGCCGACCTCGCCGCGGATCAGGATGCGCCCCATCGGGCCGGGGTCGCCGATGCGCATGCGCGGAACGCCGCGCTCCACCTTGGCGCGGGGGGCGTCGGCCATGTCCGGCCGGTGGCCCTCGCGGGTGTGGACCACCAGCATGCCCGCGCTGCGCGCCCGGTCGAGCAGCGCCTTGCAGGGCGCGATGGCCTCGCTGAGGAGCGTGACGTCGTTGCCGAGGGTCTCCCCGAAGCCGCCCGGCTCCAGGAAGTCGCGCTGCATGTCGATCATCACCAGCGCAGTCCGCTTCGGATCCACCGCGATGGCCCCCGGCTCGGCATCGATCGTGATCACGCCGCGGGGCATCGCAAGAAGCGCACCAGCGCCGCCTCGCCTGCGTCGCCGAGCGGACTACCGAGGAATCAGCACCTTGGCGGAGCGCCGCTCAAGACGTGGGCAGGGCGAAGCGCGTGGCGAATGCGGAAAGATTGAGCAGTTGCGCGCGAACGCGTCAGACGCGAGCGGCGGAGGGCTGGGCGATGCCGCCCCGGACGGCGCCACCCTTGACGCTGCCCCAGAGCACCTCGAAGCCGTCGGGCAGCGGACGGCTGTTCGGCGGCGCCAGCCAGAGCCGCAGGAGCAGCCGGTCGCGGCCTGGCTCGGGGACGTCCTCGTAGGCGGTGCGCCCATGGTAGATCACGTGGTTGTTCAGGAGCTGGATGTCCCCCGGCTCGAGTGCCATCTCGTAGGCGAGCTCGTCGCAGACCTCGGCCAGAAGATCGAGCGCCTCGTCCTGCGCGGGGGTGAGGCGTGGGATCGTGGCGATCTTCTGCGCGGCCTCCACGAAGGTGCGCGAGTACTGCGTCGTGAACTTGCCGTCGCGCATGGCGAAGATCGGCATCGCGTAGCAGGAGGCCTCGCCGCCCGCCTCCTCGCCCTGCCGGCTGCGGTGGTAGTCGGCGCAGAGCAGGGCGTGCAGGTCGGGCCGGCGCTCGCGGATCGCGTTGCTCACCGCGGGCACGCTGACTATGCGGCTGACGCCGCCGTGCTTCGCGGAGCGCACGCAGAGGAGCCCGACCACGTCGCAGCGATCGGTGTGCCACCGCAGCGGGCCGCTCGAGCGCGCCTTGGCCCGCGAGGTGACGCCGTCGTCCTTCGGCACCGCCGGCTGCACCACCTCTCCGTAGAGCCGGACCTCGTCGCGCACCTCGCCGATGAGCTCGCCGTGGGCGTTCTGGTACACCGCGGTGCCCAGGTGGCAGCCGAGGCCCCACCAGATCGTGCGCAGCTCATCGTCCCGGTAGCGCTCCACCGGCAGTCCGCGCAGGAGGGTGAGGCCTCGCCCCCACTCGAGGTCGCGATTGACTTGGGCCAGGTCGGCAGAGACACCGGGCAGTGGGAAGTCGCGCTTGCCGATGTCCCGCCAGGCGAGGCCGCGCTGCTGCACGGCCCGGAGCGCTGCGTCGATCTCGGCAACGGCCGCCGCCGAGAAGGGCCGCACCCAGTCGGTCGACCGGGCCAGCTCCTCGCCCCGCCAGACCATGGGACCCACGATCGCCTGGTCGAGGAGGAGGGGCGACATAGGCCCTAGAGGCTATCCGAGACGGCCTCGCATCCGCAAGTCGCCCTGGCATAGAATCCAGGGACCATGGCGGGGCGTCACGGTCGACTGGTGGTCGCGCTCGGGCTGGCCGGCGCGGTGGCGGGCTGCGCGGCGGCGACCTCCGACCTGCCGGTCAGGACGACCGCGCCGAACGGAGCCGCGGATCCGATTCCCGCCTCCGTCGATCGGCCGGAGGGGATCGGCCCCTTCCCCGCGATCGTGATCCTTCACGACTGTAGCGGCCTCGGCCCCCGCTCGAGTGGAGCCCCCGCGCGCTGGAGCCGCGAGCTCGTGGCGCGGGGCTATGTGGTCGTGGTCCCCGACAGCTTCACCACGCGCGGCCGCCCGGACGGCGTCTGCACCGACGCCTCGCCGGCCCGCGCCGACGTCTCGCCGAGCCGACGGGTCCACGACGCGTACGCGACCCTCGCCTATGCTCGCTCCCTGCCCTACGTCGACGGGCGCCGGGTGGGGCTCATGGGGGGCTCGCACGGCGGGACCACGACGCTGCAGTCGATGACGGCCCCGGAGAGCACCGGGGAGCCGCTGGCCAGGGACAAGCGCGCCGGGTTCCTGGCCGCGGTGGCCCTCTATCCCAGCTGCCGGGTCCCGCTGGGCCGGTGGCGCGGCGACGGCACCGGCACCTATCGCGCGGTGGCCCCGGTCCTGATCCTGATCGGCGACAAGGACGACTGGACGCCAGCCGAGCCGTGCCGGATGCTGGCCGCCTCCGCGCGCGCCGCCGACCCCCCGGTGGCGATCCGCGTCTATCCGGGCGCGCATCACTCCTTCGACAGTGACCGCCCGGTGCGCTACGTCGCGACCCGCGTGAACAGCAGCGCGCCGACCGGGCGTGGGGCGACCACGGGCGGCGATCCCGAAGCGTGGGCCGACAGCATCACGCAGGTGACCGAGTTCTTCGGCCGGTACGTCAGGTAGCGGAAGGGAAGTGCCGGCCGATCGACCCGTGAACGCTCGATACCCCGCTCGGCAACCAGGCGCTTGACCGAGGGCGGATGGGCCGCTAGGCTCTCCTCGCCATGATATCGACCAGCCCCTCCGTGAGTATTCCCGACGTGACCATCACCGAGTACGTGCTACGCCACGCCGCCCGGCTCGGCGACAAGCCCGCGCTCATCGACGGGCCGACCGGTCGGACCCTCAGCTACCGGCAGCTCGCCGACGGGGTGCGGCGGACCGCCGCCGGCCTGGCCAGACGGGGCTTCGGCAAGGGCGACGTCTTCGCGATCTACTGTCCGAACCTGCCCGAGTACGCGATCGTGTTCCTCGGGGTAGCGCTGGCCGGCGGCGTCAACACTACGGTCAACCCGCTCTACACCGCCGACGAGCTCGCCAAGCAGCTCAACGACTCGGGTGCGCGCTTCCTCGTCACGGTGCCTCCCTTCCTCGACAAGGCGAAGGAGGCGGCGGCCAAGAGCCGGGTCGAGGAGGTGTTCGTCTTCGGGGCCGCCGAGGGGGCCCGGCCGTTCACGGATCTCCTGCTGGCCGGTGACACCCGGCCGATGGTGGCGATGAAGCCGGCCGAGGACCTGGTCGCACTGCCGTACTCGAGCGGGACCACGGGGCTGCCGAAGGGCGTGATGCTCACCCACCGCAACCTGGTGGCGAATCTCTGCCAGGCCGAGGGCATGCAGAACTTCGAGTGCTTCGGCGAGGGCGACGTCACCGTCGCGGTGCTGCCGTTCTTCCACATCTACGGCATGGTCGTGATCATGATGCTCGGCCTCGCGGGCGGCGGGACCATCCTGGTGATGCCGCGCTTCGACATGATCGAGTTCCTCACCTTCGTGCAGAAGTATCGCGTGACGATCCTCCCGCTGGTGCCGCCCATCGTGCTCGGTCTGGTGAAGCATCCGGCGGTGGCCCAGTTCGATCTCTCCAGCGTGCGGCTGGTCTTCTCGGGGGCGGCCCCGCTCGGCGAGGAGATGGCGCGCGCGCTCAGCACCAAGCTCGGCTGCCCGGTGGTGCAGGGCTACGGCATGACCGAGGCGAGCCCGGTCACTCACCTGAGCCCGACCCACGACGCGCCGTTCAAGCCAGGCTCGGCGGGCAAAATCGTGCCGAACACCGAGGTGAAGATCGTCGGGGTGGGCTCGGGCAGTGACGCGGAGCTGCCGGTGGGCAAGGAAGGCGAGCTGTGGATCCGGGGGCCCCAGATCATGAAGGGCTATCTGAACCGCCCCGAGGAGACCGCGGACTGTCTCGACCGCGAGGGCTGGTACCACACCGGCGACGTCGGCTACGTGGACGACGACGGGTACTTCTTCATCGTCGATCGCACCAAGGAGCTGATCAAGTACAAGGGCCTGCAGGTGGCGCCCGCCGAGCTGGAGGCACTGCTGCTCACCCATCCGGCCATCCTCGACGCGGCGGTGGTGCGCAAGGCCGACGAGGAGGCGGGCGAGGTGCCGAAGGCCTACGTGGTGCTGAAGCCCGACGAGGCCTCGAAGGCTACCGGCGCCGAGGCCATCATGGGCTGGGTCGCCCAGCGGGTGGCCCCCCACAAGCGCATCCGCCACCTCGAGTTCATCGATCAGATCCCGAAGTCGGCCTCCGGCAAGATCCTCCGTCGCGTGCTGATCGACCGCGAGAAGTCGCGCTAGACGCGACGTGCCAAGCGCCATGAACAAGATCGAGCGCGTGCGCGCGGCGCTGGCCGGCCGACCGGTGGATCGAGCCCCGTTCGCCGTCTGGTATCACTTCGGCAACCAGCACGCGCCGGCCGAGCGGACCGCGCAGGTGCACCTCGAGTTCTTCGAGCACTACGATCTCGACCTGCTCAAGCTCATGAACGACTACGACTACCCGATGCCGGCCGGCATG
>Ga0335070_10005270_pt1 | contig 15186 bp, 8 predicted proteins | sample Lox_Sample_13_FD_206722 | JGI IMG/M metagenome (GOLD analysis project Ga0335070, IMG submission 206722) | Soil microbial communities from Loxahatchee National Wildlife Refuge, Florida, United States - Lox_Sample_1.3 | ecosystem: Environmental > Terrestrial > Soil > Wetlands | place: USA: Florida... | reverse complement strand
GCTTCACCGCGAACTTCCTGTGGATGTGCCAAGGCTATTATCGCCACTCCGAAGGTTACACGCCGCCCTGGAAGGGCATGAACCGCTTCAAGGGCAAGATCGTGCATCCGCAGACCTGGCCGGAAGACCTCGACTATAAGGGCAAGAAGGTGATCTGCATCGGCTCGGGCGCGACGACGGCGACCGTCGTTCCGGCCATCGCCGCCGATTGCGAGCATGTGACCGTGCTGCAGCGCTCGCCGACCTACTTCATTCCCGGACGCAACGAGAACGATCTGGCGAACACGCTGCGCGAGATCGGCATCAAGGAGGAGTGGATCCACGAGATCACCCGCCAGAAGATCCTGCACGACCAGGAAGTGTTCACGCAGCGCGCCGTGAAGGAACCCGAAGCCGTCAAGCAGGAACTGCTCGCCGGCGTTCGCGCCTATCTGGGACCCGACTACGACATCGCCACGCACTTCACGCCGAAGTACCGGCCCTGGCGTCAGCGCATCGCCTTCGTTCCGGACGGCGACATCTTCAAGGGTCTCACCGCCGGCAAAGCCTCGATGGTGACGGACGAAATCGAGACCTTCACGGAGAAGGGCATCCTGCTCAAATCGGGCAAGGAACTCGAAGCCGACATCGTCATCACCGCGACGGGTTTCAATCTCAGCGTTTTGGGCGACGTCAAGTTCACGATCGACGGAAAGCCGCTGGATTTCGCGCAGACCGTCACCTATCGCGGCATGATGTTCACGGGCATCCCGAACATGGCGTGGATCTTCGGCTATTTCCGCGCCAGCTGGACGCTGCGCGCCGATCTTGTCGCGGACTTCGTCTGCCGCCTGCTCAATCACATGCAGAAGAAGGGCGCGAAGAAAGTGACGGTGGGGCTGCGTCCGCAAGACAAGGACATGCCGCTGATGCCGTGGATGGATCCGGAGAACTTCAATCCGGGCTATCTGATGCGCGGCATGCATCTGCTACCCAAGCGCGGCGACAAGCCCGAATGGCAGCACAGCCAGGATTACTGGCGTGAGAAGGACGAGTTGCCGAAGATCAGCCTGGACGACGCGGCCTTCCACTACGAGTGAGCGCAAACGCGGCGCGCCGCAAACGGTGCGCCGCGTCCGTCAGTGCCCGGCCGCCGGTTTGGCCGGCGCGGGCTTCAGGAACGTATTGAATATCCAGCCGTCATGCTTCTTGCCGTCAGCGGTGAGGAACATGACGTGGTTCCAGTTACCCTTCTTCTCGATCGTATGCACGCCGACGTCGCGGTCGAGCGTGGCCACGACCGATTCCGTCTTGGCGGGACCGGAGCGCACGTTCGCCGCGCGCGCGACGATGTCGGTCGGCTGATCCGCGGCCGGCGTGGGCGCCGGCTTGTGCGCGACGGGCGCCGGACTGTCCTCGTCGGCGTAGGAATTGCCGGGCCACCAATCGTAGGGCACGAGTTCCACGGCATAGGGATAAAGCAGGATTCCGCAGACGACGACCGCCGCCACCAAAGCGATGTCGCGCCAGATCGGCCGCTTGGCGCCGGCTTCGTTCTCGCCATAGCCCGCGCGATCGGTACGCCTGCGGCCCCGGTTGTGCGCCGGCAGGATGTCGACATGTTCGGAATCGACGCGTCTGCGCAGCTGTTCGGCGGTCGCGTGTGCCTGTGCGAGTTCGACGTCGCGGACAGCGATGGTGGACTTCAGCCCATCGACTTCGTCGCGAAGACGCAGGATTTCGACTTTGTCGCGCGGACTGGCTCCACCCTCGTTCCTTGAAAGCGCCTCGGCGAGCTCCGCTTCCGCCTTCCGTTGACGCGCGGCGACCTCGGAGAGCTCGGCCTGTGCGCGTTCGCGCCACTCCTCTTCCGCCGCCGCAAGCCGCGACGCTTCGGCGTCGGCCCAGGCTTTGCGGTGCTCGGCGAGAGCTTCGTCCAAGTCCGGCTTTGGCGAGACCTCGCGTGGTGCGTCGCGCAGTCGCGCGAGTTCGCCGTCCCTTTCGGCAAGTGCCGACCGTACGGCCGAGAGTTCGAGCCGAAGCTTGTCTTGTTCGGCGGCCGCGGCGTCCGGCGTGCCTGCCAGGGATTTCCGGACCTCGGCCAGCGCCTGATCGGTCGCGGCGCGCCAGCGTGCTTCGGCCTCGGACAGGCGCGCCGCCTCTTCCCGGCTCCAGATCTTCTGCGCATCCGATATCGCGATGGTCAGCTGTTGCGGCAGGCGCTCTGCCGCTTCGGCGGCGAGGCGGCGAAGCTGCGAGAGCTCGAACTCGCGATCCGAGAGAGACTTGTTGACCGCCGTCAGCTCGTCGCGAAGCGTGGCGATCAGACCGGCCTCGCCGGCTTTGCCGGTGGTCAGCGCTTCGGCGCGCGCCTCCGCGACCTGCCGCGCCGTCTCATCGCGCCACGCCTTCTCCGCGGCGGACGTTCTCGTCGCTTCTCCCGTGGTCCATTCGGTTTTGGCCCGATCGAGCACCGCGACCGATTCGTCCCGGAGCCGGCGCGCCTCGGCGTCGGAGGCCGCACGCAATTCGGAGAGCTCCACATCGCGCGTCTTGAGCGCCGTCAGCGCGGACTCGAGTTCGCCGCGCAGCTTCTTGTCCCGGCCGGCCGCATCCGATTTGGCGGCGGACTCTCCCTGCAGGCGCAGCTGGATGGCTTCAAGCGCCTGCCGCGCCGCGCCGAGTTCGGCGTCGCGGTCCTTGAGGCTCGCATTTGCCGCAGCGAGTTCGTCGCGCAGGCGCGCAGCCTGTCCCGCCTCGCCGGCTTTGCCGGACTCGGCGGCCTGCGCGCGCGCATCGGCCACGAGCCGAGCCGTTTCGTCGCGCCATTTCGCCTCCGCCAAAGCGGCGCGCTCGGCCTCATCCGCGTTCCACGCGGTCCGTGCGGCCTGCAGGGCGGCGTCGGCGTCTCTCCGCGCCGCCGCTCTCGCCTCCTCGAGGACTTTGTCGAGTTGCTGCTGCCATTCGGCCTTCTCGGCGGCGAGGCGCGTTGTTTCGCGCTCCTTCCAATCGGCTTCGCTTTTCGAGCGGAGCGCCTCGGCTTCCTGCGCGGCGCGGTCGAGCGCCTCAGCGAGGCTCTTGGCGATGCGCGCCTGCCACTGCGAATCGACTTGCGCCAGACGCGCGGCCTCGCCTTCCTTCCAGCTTTTTTCCGCCTTGGCGAGAAGCGCATTGAATTCCTTTTGCGAGCGATCCTTTGCTTCGAGCTGGGAGGTGAGAGCGCGCCGCTTCTCTTCGGCCTCGGCAATGCGCGCCGCTTCGCCTGCCTTCCAAGATTTTTCGGCCGCCGCGAGCGCGGCATCGGCCTCCTTCTGCCAGCGCTGGCGTTCCTTTTCGAGACGCGCGGACGCCGCCGCTTCCGCCTTGGCGGATCGGGCTTCGTGCTCGGATTTCAGCGTCTGGCGGAGCTGCTCGATGTCCGCCGTCCGGCGCTTGGCAGTCTCGGCGAGCTTCTCCTTCAGCTCGCTCTCCCACTCCGCGCGCGCGGCTTTCAATCCGCTATCGACCAGATCGCGGGCGCGCGCTTCCCATTCGCGGTTGAGCGTCTGACGCAGTTCGGCCAGAGCGGCGTCCCGTGCGCCGTTCAGTCGGTCGATCTCGGCCTGGAGTCTTTCGGTGGCCGCCGTATCGATGAGCGCGAGATTGCCCTTCGCCGAACCCTTCCGCGACGCGGCGGGCGCGTCGCTGCTCGCGACGGTGTGCTCGATGACGGCGACGGTCGCCGCATCGCCGCCCGAAAGGCTGACGACGCGGATCGAGAGGACATGTTCGCCGCGCAAATCGTGCGGCGTCAGGAATTCCAGATCCTCCAGATCGTCGAGAGAGAGCGACCATGAGCGGTCGCCATTGTTCTGACCGCGGGAAAGACGCGTGCGATGCGGCAGCCGTTCGACGCGCAGCGAGATCTTGCCCTGGCGGCGGTAAGGCGAAACCAGCGGACGCAAATCGAGCGGCAGGGGCCTGAGCATTTCCTCCGCGTCGGACTGATCGCGCGCGGACGCGCCGGCCTGCGTTGCCGCAGTGCCAGCGGGCCGCTTGGCGTATCCAGTTCCGCGTAGTGCCATCCGGCAGGCTCCGTGGACGCCACTCAGTCACGCGGCGTTCTGCTTCTTTTCCAGCAGGCGCCAGTGTTCCCACTATGGGTAAAGCAATCGTTTTTGGATCCAGCGCCTCACTTCAGGACACAACTTTCACACAGGCGACGGCAAATTGATTCAAGATTTATCGATCGGAGTGTTCTGCGGAGAATGCGCGCTGCGCGGCGGCTTGTGCGGCGAAGGCAGCGGACCGACGGCCGTCGAGCGACAATCAACGACAAATTTGAAGTTTTGACGCAATAAGACGGAAGTGGCGCCGCGCTAACGTTCTTCGCGTGAGTCTTTTGTCGCAGGAGGCGCGGTTGCCGAACTATCCAGGCGTGACGGCACCAGAAAAGAAGAGCCGCGCCGAGACGGATGCCGAGCTGCTGGCCTGCAAGTGCGAGAACGTCACCTTCACCGCAAAACTCTTCATCCCTTCGACGCAGGACGAGATCGATTGCACGGTGACGGAGCTGACGCCCCACGCCGCCACGGTCGAGGGTCCGACCGTTCCCGACAGCGGCGCGGACATCGTCCTTTATGTCGAAGGTTTCGACCGCTTCCCGGCCTTCGTACAGGCGGGAACGAAGACGGGCGCCATTCTCAAATTCACCTGTTCGGACAACAAGAAGATCAAGACGGCCGAGAAAATCCGCAAGTACCTGGCCGGCGAGCCGATCGCGCCGACCTACGCACGCAGTTCCGTCCGCTCCGAAATGCCCGCCGTCCGCCAGTTCGGCAGAGCCAATGGCGAGGTGGTCGAATTCGAAGTCGTGGACGTGTCGCTCACCGGTGCGCTGCTGCGGACCCGCTGCCGGCCCTCGATCGGCGAGACGATCACGATCGGCAACACCGAAGGACGGGTGACGCGGCACGTGATCGGCGGCATCGCCGTCGAGTTCATCCGGCGGCAGCCGCAACGCATGTCCTTGCGCCGCCGGGACCAGACGCGAAGCGGCGCGAATTGAGCGCCCGCCGCATCTAGTCGCGATAGCGCAGGAAAGCGTCGCCGAGCCGTTCGCGGAGCGGGCCGAGCCAGGCCTCGTATTTCGTCCACTGATCGAGCCCCTCGCGGAAGATGGGCCGGCGCACCTGTTCCGAACTCGGCGTCCGCACGCTGCGCCGTGTCTTGTGGAAATCGACGCAATTCCGTTCGAATTCGAGACCGCAGAAGTCGAGCATCCGGCGCACCGAACCTTCCAGATCGTCGACGACATCCTCGTGCTGCATCCGCAGAATGCGGCCCGGAAGCACCTCGTCCCAATGCCGCATGAGCTCCAGATAGGTGCGGTAGTAGCGCGCAATGTCTTCGATGGCGTAGGTGAACTCCTGCCCCTGGGCGAAAAGCTGCTTCAGGTTGCTGAAGCAGCAGGCCATCGGCTCGCGCCGTGCATCGATGAGGCGGGCGTTGGGCAGCATCAGGTGGATCAGTCCGATGTGGCGGAAATTGTTCGGCATCTTGTCGATGAAACAGGGCTTGCCGGACCGGTAGACCGACGTGTCCGAGAGATACTGGCCGCCGAGGCGGAGAAACTCGCTCGCTTCCATCTCCGCCATCGCCGCCGGGTATCGCGGATTGTCGAGGTCCGGATTGCGACCCTGAAGTCCGAGCACGATGCGCGGAACGTCGGACAGTTCCTGCGTGCCTTCGACCTGCGTGTGCGACGCCAGAATCTGCTCGAGCAACGTCGATCCCGAGCGCGGAAGTCCGACGATGAAGACCGGATCGGCGCGCGGGTCGCCCCACCCCGCGCGCGCGGCGAAGAATGCGCGCGTGCAGGTCTCGATCTGCTTGCGCGTGTTGGTCTCGACGATCTCGGGCCGGTAGGTGCTGGCGGATCTTTTCAGGCGGTTACCGCGCTCATAGTAGCGCCAGGAATCGGCGATCTCGCCCCGATCCTCGAGGGCCTTTCCGAGGGCGAAGCAGAGATGATGCCGATCGTCGGGCGCGGTCGACGGAGCGGCTTCTTCCACACGCATGCGGTCGATTTCGGCATCGGCGAACCGGTACATTTTCAGATTGGCCAGGCTCCAATAGGCGTCGCCGAAGCTCGGACGCGCAGCGGCCGCGGCGCGGTACGATTCGATGGCATCGGGAACCTCGCCCACCGTCTTCAGCGCATGGGCGAGCCACAGGTGAAGATCGGGATTGGCCGGCATTTCGGCCAGCAACTGCCGGTACAGCGCGATGGCGGTTTCGCTTTCGCCGAGCCCGACCGCGGTCGTCGCGGCCAGCGCCCGGTAGTCGACATTGTCCGGATCGAGCGCCAGCAATTGCCGGACCTGTTCGCGTGCCTCGGGATATTTGTGACGCAAGACCAACGTCTGCGCATAGTCGTGTCGCGCCGCCCGGTATCCGGGCGCCAGGACCAGAACCGCCTCCAGCAACAGTTCCGCATCGTCGAGGACATCGCGTGCCATGCCGATTCTCGCCAGCAGGCGCATCGCCTCGGTGTGATTTCCGTGTTTCAGCAGAAACGCTCGGACGATCTGTTCGGCCGGCGCAAGATCGCCGTCCGAAAACAACGACGTCGCCTGCACGACCTCGGGCGGCAGGTTTTCGAGAGTCGCGACATGGTCGGCGGCGGTCGACGCGTTCTTCGTCTCGCCCGTCATCCGGTAGAGGCTGGTGAGCATGCGCCAGCTCGCGGGAAGCGCCGGATTGATGTTCACGCCCCGCAGCAGGGCATCGATCGCGCGGGGCGCGTCCTTGAGCGCCACGTAACAGAGACCGCGCTCCTGGAAGAGCCGGCTGAAGCGAGGATGGAAGCGCTCGAGTTCGTCGAGCGCCGCAAGCGCGTCCGTTATCCTGCGGAGGTGACGAAGGCTCGACGCCCGGATGAGCAGCAGGTCGCGATTTTCCGGCCATTCGCGCAGGAGCGGCAAGACATCCCGCAGAACGTCGGGGTGGCGGCCATCGCTTTGCGCCTGCCGCAGACGGCGGACGTCCTGTTCGATCGGCGTATCGCGTGTGGCGGCGGTCGTCGCGTCCATGGAACCGGTGGTGCCAGGCGGGTCACGTCACCCGCCTAGCACAACTACACTGTCATTACAGCTCTAGAAGCCGAAACCCACCTTCAGTCCGATGACCCTCGGGCGAATTGGGACTTCCGCCTTGATGAATTGGGCCGACGTCGTGAACGTGCTGGCATGCGAGTTGCCGAGGTTCGTTCCGAACAACTCCGCCGACCAATTGTCGATCGAGACTCCGAACGAAGCGTCGTACGTTGTATAGGCCGGCTGCAGGTATCGCAGGAATGTCGTATTCGGAATCAGAACGCCCGTGCCCGACGTGTAGGTGGCGGGCTGATTGAACATGCTGCCGGTATAGTTGACGCCGGCCATGGCGAACATGCCATAGCTCCACATCGTCCAGTCATAGCGTCCGCGCAGATTGCCCTGGAACTTCGGCGAGAAGGCCGGGGTGGTGCCCGGCGCGCCGAAGGGGTTCTGGAAGGGCACGGTCATGTTGACGCCCTTCTGGAAGACCTGGGTGATGCAGGTTCCAAAACCGGGCGAGCCGGCAACATTGTTCACGAGGCACGGCGAATTGGCCTGGGTGGAATCGTTGTACGAAGCCGATCCCTGCAGCGTCAGCCCATCCGTCACCAGCGCCACGAACTGTGCTTCGCCACCCTTGACGTCGTAGGTCGGGCCGTTCACGCCGAACGTCGTATTGCCCAGCTCCGTCGGATTGAAGAACAGCAGCTGCACGTCGCTCCAGCGCATGTAGTAGGCGGAGAGATCGAGCTGGAGGCGGTGATCGAAGAAGTCGGTCTTGGCGCCGATTTCGTTGTTGGTCAGCGAGTCGGGCTTGTAGCTGAGCGGCTTGTCGAACTGGAACTCGTTGCCTTGCGCCTTCGACACCAGCGGCGCCACCAGGCCGCTCTTGCGGTTGAAGCCGCCCGGCCGGAAGCCTTCGGAGAACGTGTAGTAGACCATCACGTCGGGCGTGATGTGCCACGTGATGTTGGCGTTGCTCTTGAAGCCGGCATACGTCTTGTGGTCGTTGTCGAGGTTGATGTTGTGCAGCGCGTCGTTGCAGGGAGCCGGCACGTTCTGGCACGCCGTGTCGGTCTGGTACTGCGATCCGACTTCGAATTCGCGGTACTGGTACCAGCGCGTTCCGGCGGTCACGGTGAGTTCGTCCGGAATGATGTCGTAGTTGACGGATCCGAAGAACGCCGTCTGCGTGTAACCGCGCTGCGTGTCTTCGCCGAAGGCGGTGGCGTCGCTGCGGATGCTCGGGTCGTTGGTCGTCGCATTGGCGGCCGGCGCGACGTCGCCGACGCAGATCTGCCCGCCGGCGAGAGCGACGGCGAGGTTCTGCGGCGTGCAGGCCGGAATGGTCTTATAGTTGAAGTTCTGGATGTCGTAGATCTTGAAGTCTTCGTAGAAGACGCCGGCGATCGCCCGGATGCGCCAATCGTCCGGCGTGCTGACGCGGAATTCGCTGGTCAGGTGCGTGTTTCGGACGGTGTCCTGCCAGTAGCCGATCGGCGAGAAACAGACCGGCGTCGGCGCGCTCCAGCCCGTGGTGCCGCCGATGCACTGATAGTACATGCCGCCGGCCGAGCGCGAATAATTGGTGTAGTCCTGCTGTTCGCTGATGTGGCGGTCGAGGAAGCCGCCGGTGTAGACGACCTTGAGGTCGCCGACCTTGCCGTCGACCGTCCAGGACGTGTTCTCGAACTTGTCCTTGTCGTAGGACGGGGTGAACGAGGTGACCTGCAACGGCTTGAGCGGCTGGAAGTCGGAGCCCGTCGGGTATTCGACAAACAGTCCCTCTGCATCGAGATCCTGGAAGCTCTGCGAGATCAGCACGTCCCAGTCTTCGTCGACCTTGTAGAGCGCCGAGAGACGCAGGCCCGTATGGGTCACCGGGTTCTGGTCCTTGCGCGCGATGTCGAAATTGTTGGCCTGCGGCGCGTTGGGCAGCGCGCAGAGCCCGGCTGCGCCGGCCGGCTGGCCGTTGGGGCACAGACCGCCCGTCGGCGTGATGTTGAAGTAGGAGTTGCCGAGGTCCTGGTTCGACCGGGTGAACGTGCTCGGCACGTTGTCGATGTAGCCGCCCTGCCGATCGTTATAGACGACCAGGCGAACGGCGAGCGTGTCCTTGATCACCGGAACGTTGAGCACTGCATTGATGCTGTCGTTCTGGTCGCCGCCGTCCGTCGTGCCGTAGCTGGCCTCGACCTTGCCGGACGTCGTCTCGAGATCCGGCTTGTTCGTGATGTAGCGCACCGCGCCCGCCTCGGCGCCGCCGCCGAACAGGGTTCCCTGGGGACCTTCGAGCACTTCGATGCGATTCATGTCGACCATGTAGATGTCGACGTTGCGCGCCGGGAACTGCATGGACTGGTCGTCCAGGTAGAGCGCGACATTGGGGAAGTTGCCGATCGTGGCGCTGGACTGGTTGCCCGCGAAGCCCGCGCTCAATCCGCGCATGAAGATGTTGCCCTGGCCCGGGCCGTTGTTGCCGTAGCTGACATTGGGCGTGTACTTCAGGATCTGGTCGAGCGTCGTGACGTTCAGATCGTCGAGGCTTTTGCCGGTGAAAGCCTGGACCGTCGAGGGAACGGATTGCAGGCTTTCATCGCGCCGCTCGGCCGTCACGACAACGGTTTCGACGCCTGCCGGGATGTCGGTCGAGTCCGCCGCCGACGCGGCCACGCCGCAGCCGCTGAGAATCGCGGCGACCGCGCAGGAAATCTTGTATTTGGCTTTCATGAATCTCACTCCAAATCGCTGATGGGACCGACCGGACATGCGCTCGCGTCACCGAGCACCCCGCGTGCTCGCGTCGCGCGATACATGCCTTCCGTGGAGCGGTAGCGGCCAATACTTCGCTTGAATGCGCGGCATAGGTCGCGCCTATGGAGCGCCACACGTCACAAATCTGTTGGCGTGCGCGCGTAGTGTTGCGAGTTGGTCGAGGGACTCTGGCCTTCGTCCGGGACGGGTGGGGCGACAAAGTATTGAGCGTAAATCACCAGCACTTGCGGGCCTTTCACGCGATTGCCGTGGAAGGAAGCATCAGTCGCGCGGCGCGGCGCCTGAACGTCGCGCAGCCGACTTTGTCCCAGCAGTTGAAGGCGTTGGAGCGCCGTCATCAGGCGGCGCTATTCGACGGACGCAAGCCTCCGTTGCGTCTTACAGCGTTCGGTCAACAATTGTTCGATCTCACGCAGAAGCTGTTCGTAACGTCGCAGGACATAGATAATTTACTTGGCAATCCAGAAACCCGCATGACATCGGACATGCGCCTGGGATCGGACTCGCCTTTTTTCGCCGTGCGACTGGCGGCCGCAATCCGCCAAAAGAATCCGGCTGCCTCGATACGCGTGCGAATCGGAAATGCCGTCGAGACGTTTGCCTGGCTGCGGGAAGCGCAGATCGACGTGGGTATCGTCAGCGATTCACCGGGCGACAACGCATTCGCCTATGAGCCTCTGTTCAGCGACAGGCTCGTCGCCGCAGTACCGAAAAGCCACCCGCTGTCGAAGCTGGACGTCCTGCCGATCGCCGCCCTGGCGGGCAAGCGGCTTCTGGTGCGCGAAGCGACGTCGCGGACCCGCACGGCCGGAGAGGCTCTCCTGCTCGATGCCAACGTCGCGCCGGCGGAGACCATGGAACTGCACACGCGCGAGACGATCCGGGAGGGCGTCGCCATCGGCCTCGGATTCAGCCTCTTCTTTTCGCTCGAATGCCCGCCAGACGAGCGCATCCGCTTCTTACCGCTCGACGTCGATGCCAGCCTCTCGCGGCTGACGGGCTATGTCGTCTGCCTCAGCGAGAAGCGGCGTTCGACGCTTCTCGCCTCCGTGATGGACGCGGCCGGGGAGCTACGCGCGATGAGCCCATTGCCCATACCCTCCGCCGGCGCGGAACCGGGACGCGCGCCGGCGAAACCGGTCGGCCGCGCGCTCGAGACCGCGCTCTGAACGACGACGCGCGATCACCGCGCGATGTTGATGACCTGTAGCTGGGTGAATTCCGCCAGGCCTTCCTCGCCGAGTTCGGTTCCGATGCCCGACTGCTTCGAACCTCCGAACGGAATGTTCGGCGCAAGTTCGGCATGCTTGTTGACCCAGACGGAGCCCGAATCCATTTTCAGCGCCAGCTTGTGCGCTCGATCGAGATCCGACGACCAGATCGACCCGCCCAGTCCGTAAGGCGAAGCGTTCGCCCTGGCAACCGCGTCTTCGGCTTCCCTGAACTTGATGACGGGAAGTACGGGACCGAACTGCTCCTCGTCGACGAGCCGCGTTCCGTCCGCAATGTCGCGGACGATCGTCGGCTTGATGAAGTATCCCGACTGCTCCGGCGCATCGCCCCCGGCGATCACCTTGCCGTGCTTGCGCGCGTCGGCAATGATCTCCTTGACCTTCTCGAACTGCATCTTGTTCTGCAGCGGACCGAGTTGCGTGCCCTGCTTCAGCCCGTCGCCGACGATGGCGGCGTTGGCCAGCGCGGCGAGCTCGTCGCACATTTCGTCGTAGATCGATTCGTGCACGTATAGCCGCTTCATTGCGATGCAGACCTGGCCGTTGTTCTGGAAGGCGCTCTGGAACAGCTTCGGCGCGGCGTCCTTCGGATTCACATCGTCGAGCACGATCCCCGCATCGTTGCCGCCGAGCTCGAGCGTGATGCGCTTCAGCGTCGCCGCGGCGCCGGCCATCACCTTCGCACCCGTCGCCGTCGAGCCGGTGAAGGAAATCTTGCGCACATCGGGGTGAGCGCTGAGCGCCGCGCCGAGATCATTGGCGTCCGTGATGATGTTGAGCACGCCCGGCGGCAGCACGTCCTTGATCAGTTCTCCGAGCCGGAGCGTCGCGAGCGGCGTGGTCGGCGCCGGCTTGAGCACGATCGTGTTGCCGGCAAGAAGCGCGGGCGGAACCTTGAAGGCCATCAGGATCAGCGGGAAATTCCACGGCACGATGGCGCCGATCACGCCCAGCGGCTTGCGGTGCAGCTCGACCTTTCGGCCCGCGCTGTCGTCCAGCACCTTCACCGGCAGGTCCAGCGCGGTGAAGTAACGGAAGAACGCCGCGGTGCCGTAGACCTCGCCGGTCGCGTCGCCGAGCGGCTTGCCCTGCTCCTGCGTCAGCAGCCGCGCCAGTTCGCCGGCGTTCTTCTCGATGATGTCGGCGATGGCGTTGATGGCAGACTTGCGCTCCTGGACGGTCGACTTGCTCCAGGCGGGGAACGCGGACTTCGCGGCCGCGACCGCCTGGTCGAGTTGCGCTTTGGACGCGCGCGGGCACTTGGCCAGCACTTCCTCAGTCGCGGGATTGACGACGTCCATGGTCTGGTCGCCAGCAACGAGTTTTCCGCCGATCAGCAGATTGTAGGTCATGACTGTTCCTCGCCTTTGGTATGCGGTTCAAAATAGGTGTCGCACCGGCAGTCAGGATTCCATCAGCAGCACGGCTTTCACGCAATCGCCGTGATGCTGTTCGGCAATGGCGCGGTTGATGTCCCTGAAGGGGTAGGTGCGGATGAGTCTGTCGAAGGGAAACTTGCCCTGCCTGTACAAATCCATCATTTGCGGAATGAACACGTCCGGTTCGCTGTCGCCTTCGATGATGCCCTTGATCGTGTGCCCGAAGGTCATGACCGTCATCAGGTCGCCGGGCACGGGCGTGCCGGGCGGGCTGATGCCGACGATCCCGAATACGCCGTGCGGCGCCAGGCAGTTCATCGTCGCCTGCTGCAGCGCCGGAATGCCCGTCGTGTCGAACGCGTAGTCAACGCCTTGCGGAACGATGGCGCGCACCGCAGCCACAAGGTCCGGCGACGCGGCCGGGTCGATCGCGTGCGTCGCTCCGAGCTCGGCCGCCAGCCTGCGCCGCGCCTCGTACGGCTCGAGCACAATGATGGTGCCGCAACCCTGTACCGCCGCGCCCATCACGGCGCTGAGCCCGACGGCGCCGCCGCCGAGAATGAGGAGAGAGCTGCCCTTTTCGCACGCGAGGGAGCGCATGATGCCGCCGGCGCCGGTCTGGACGCCGCAGCCGAGCGGCCCGACCAGTTCCAGAGGCACATCCTTCGGCACGTTCACGACGTTGCGCTCGTAGGTGAGACAATAGGTGGCGAATGATGACTGGCCGAAGAAGTTGCTCTTGAGCTCCTCGTCGCCGGCGCGCAGCGATCTGGAACCGTCGGTGCGCGAGCCGATATAATTGAGCAGCGGCATCGAGAGGCAGTAGGCCGGATCGCCGCTCCGGCAGCGCGCGCACTGGCCGCAGGAGCGGAACGAGATCGCGACCCGGTCGCCGGCTTTCACCTTCGTGACGGAGCCGCCGACTTTCTCGACGACGCCCGAGCCTTCGTGGCCGAGCACCGCCGGCAGCCCGCCGATCGCTCCCGTCTTCGCGACCAGGTCGGTGTGGCAGAGGCCGACTCCGACCAGCTTGACCAGGATTTCATCCGTACGCGGATCGTCAATGTCGACGGCTTCGAGGCTGAAGTCGGGCCGTCCTTCGCGCGCCACCGCCGCTGTGATCTTCATGGAAACGCCTTCACTGGAAATTCGTTGTTCTCGAATACCGAAAGTCTATCACCGCACACCCGTCCCGTCGCGCCGGGATCGACTGCGTCAGCCTTTCGCACCGTCGAAGAATTCGGTGAAACCTGACGGCGCGTAAGGCCCGACGCAGACCTGCTCGAGCACGCCCACGCCCGTCCTTTGCCCGTCGCTCGCGCGAACAACCTGCTGCACGTGGATGTTCTCGGGCGAAAGCATGTTGAGTTGCCTGGGATCGAACGACTCGCCGCCGACTTCCAGTTCGCCTTTCCACATGCCCTGGCCCCATTCCGGATGGCCGTAGCCGAGACCCTTCATCTGGAATTTGAGGATCGGATCGAGCGAGATCGTTCGCTTCGATCCGTCGAGATCGATCAGATCGATTTCCGCTTTGGACGCGAGGCGCGTGCCCGGATGATAGGTGAGACGATGAAGCGCCGTCGCCATGCGCTTTTCCTTGCCGTCCTCGACCGCCGGCACTTTGTCCTCCGACGGATACAACGGCGCCACGAAGCCTTCGCGGACAAGCGCTTCGCCGCGCGAACCGTCGAAGAAGATGGCATGCGTGATGTGGTCGTCCCAGAACAAGGGCGCCCAGAGGAAAAACGCGCCGAACGGCATGCCCGGGGCGCCGCCCAGTTCGGGTTCGCCGACCCGGCGAACGCCCCACGATCTGTCCTTGGTCCCCAGACACACACGGTCGTCGACCTTGATCTCTCCCTCGGGATGGCGAATGACGCCGCTCCAGCGCCCGAATTGGTCGAAACGGGTCGCGTCCATCAGGCGGCGCGTGCCGCCCCAGAGCGTCTGGCGCGCTTCCTGTATCGCGGCCGAGCGGGTCGAAAACGTCAGATCGCAAGTCACGCCGCTCGGATTCTTGTCGAGCACCACCCTCGTCCTGCGCATCGGCTCGACGACTTCCATGCGAAACGGTCCGACCGACATGTCGGTGCGCTCGGCCGGCGCCCGCCGCGAGCCGAAGAAGCAATGCTGCCTCGTATTGGGCTGGACCACGCTGAAGGCGCAATCGAGGACGCCGCGATGCGGATAAACCGCCATGCCGATGCCGAAATAATAGGAGCCGTCGGGCGCATAGCCGTTGAACCAGGTCCGGTCATAGACGTTGCGATCGCTGGTCGCCGGATAGGCGATGGGCTCGGGTGTCTGATGAATCGGAAAGTCGTCGAGTTTGTTGAGCATGGACAACTCCTGTCGAAGACGCGTTGTAACTTCCGGCGTGAAATTGCGATTCAGTCGCGACGGCAAAGGCCGCCGCAACGATTAGAATGCAGATTGATATGTCCGTCGCGCGACATATTCGTCGAGAAAGCGCCAGATCCGCGCGTTCAGCGCGTGCGCCCACGCCGCTCCCTCGTCCATCGCCTTTTCGACGGTTTCATGGAGATCGATGAGAACGCGCATCTCGATGTCGCCGCGCGCCGCCAGATCGTGCACGCGCAGCGTCTGGCACCTCGCCGAAGCCGCCGCTTCCGCCCGCCGCCGCAGGGAAGCGTCGGTCAGGTGCGGTTGCGCCTCGCGCAGGATCGAGGCGATATCGGCGTGGTCGGCGACCAGGTTGTCGGCGGCGCGGTCGTAATC
>Ga0335070_10005269_pt1 | contig 15186 bp, 18 predicted proteins | sample Lox_Sample_13_FD_206722 | JGI IMG/M metagenome (GOLD analysis project Ga0335070, IMG submission 206722) | Soil microbial communities from Loxahatchee National Wildlife Refuge, Florida, United States - Lox_Sample_1.3 | ecosystem: Environmental > Terrestrial > Soil > Wetlands | place: USA... | reverse complement strand
TCCCCTGCTCCGGATGCGGGAGGAGGGCGCCGAAGTGACGGTGGTCGGGACGGAGGCCGGGATAACGTACAAGAGCAAGGTCGGCTATCCTGTCGTCTCGGGGAAGGCCGCCCGCGAGGTCAGGGCCGCAGACTACGACGGGGTGATCATCCCGGGAGGGTACGCCCCTGATCTCATGCGCCGCTACGAGGCCACGTTGACCTTGGTCCGGGACGCCTTCTCCCAGGGCAAGGTCGTGGCTGCCATCTGCCATGCCGGATGGGTGCTCGCCTCTGCCGGCATTCTCAGGGGACGGAGGGTCACTGGCGTCTCGGCCATCCGAGATGATCTGGTGAACGCGGGGGCCGCCTTCGAGGATGCGGAGGTGGTGGTTGACGGCCGTCTCATCACCTCCCGCAAACCTGATGATCTGCCGGCATTCTGTCGCGAGATCATCCGCGCCCTCTGCCGGTAGCAGGATGCTCAAAGTGGGCTCTTTCTTCAAGATCGCGATGGGTGTCTCGGGCGGCTGGTTGGTCCAGAAGGTTACCGATTTCCTCGATCTCCTCGGGTTTTTCACCGATTGTCTCAACGCCATGACGCGCTACCGCGAACGGGGCCGGTGGCTCACTACCCGTGCCGTCTTGCAGCAGATCTACTTCACCGGAGTGCAGTCGCTGGAGCTGATCTGCTCCATCGCTCTTCTCGTCGGCGGATTGGTGGTCATTCAGGGCACGGCCCAGCTGACCAGGGTAGGCAGTCGGGAGGGATTGGCCGTCCTGCTCACCGCGGTCATCATCCGCGAGGTGGGACCGCTGCTCACGGCGGTCATCGTCACGCTCAGATCGGGTTCGGCCATCGCCATCGAGATGGGCTACATGACCGTCCTCCGAGAGATCGAGAGCATCGAGATGCAGGGTATCCACCCCCTGCATTTCTTGGCGGTGCCTCGCCTGGCGGGAGTCACCGTCGCGGTCATGTGCCTCTCGGTTTTTTTCGACGTGGTGAGCATCGGTGGCGGATTTTTTGCAGCGTGGGTGCTCCTTGATATCCCTCCCTGGTCGCTCTTGAACGACCTCATCCGAACCCTCGGCGGGATGGATGTGATGGTTGGTTTGGTGAAGGCACTATTCTTTGGGATGATCATCTCCGTCGTCTGTCTGCATCACGGCTTTCGGGCCGGGGAGGCGATAACCAATGTTCCGCCCCGGGCCTCCCGGGCGCTCGTCCAATGCTTCATCTTTTGCATCCTGGTGAACGTGCTCGTCTCCGCGGTCTTCTATTTGTGACGTTGTCCCCGGGAACAGCCAGGAGCGCTCATGGGCATTCCCGTCCTTGCCTGCGAGCAGGTTGAATACACCGACCAGGGTCAACACGTCTTTCTCGGAGTGAGCTTTCACCTCGAGGCCGGCGAGCGCCTGGTGGTCCTGGCGGATCCTCGCCACCATGGGGAGATTCTCCTCAGGATCTGCGCCACCCTCATCCCGCCCACCGGTGGCGAGATCTCGTGGTGCGGCCGGAGTAACGACGAGATCAAGGAGGCTGAACGCTATGAGCTGCGCCGGCGGATCGGGCTCGTTTACCGCAGGTCCTCCCTGATCAGCAACATGACCCTCCTGGACAATGTGACCCTCGGTCTCCAATACTACGAAAACCTGAATCGAGAGGCGGCGTACGAGCGGGCCGTCGCCTGGCTGGGGCGGTTCGGCCTCGCTGAGCACCGCTTGGTCCGCCCCGCGGACCTCTCCCCTGGGCGAAGGCGTCTCGCCGTGTATGCCCGGGAGTTAGTCAAGGGGCCGGAGTTGCTGGTGCTCGAGAGCCCCTTGTTTGATCTCGATGAGGGGTACCAGGACCTGGTCACGGACGCCGTGGAAGAGGCGCGCCGCGGTTGGGGCTGCGCCCTGGTCGTCGCCAATGTGGACCCTGGGCGAGCGAAGAGCTGGGGAGAAAGGGTGCTCATTCTCCAGGGCGGACGGAGTCGCACCTTCGAGGCCGGCGAGTTCGACCCCGTCCTCTATGCCGCGTCAGCACGGCAGCGGGCCGAGGATCTCCTCATGGAGCGGAGCAAGGCATGAGGCTGGAATACAGCACCACGGAAAAGCTGGTGGGAGCCTTCATCATCCTCACTCTCTTCACCCTGCTGTTCACCGTAGCCATGGTGGGTAGGGGTAAGAACTGGTTTCGCAAGCACGTGAACTTTTACACCACCTTCAAGGAGGGCTACAATCTCAGCGACGGCTCCCGGGTGAAGCTCTTCGGCACCGACGTGGGACAGGTAACCGCGGTGACTCTCACAGAGGATAACAGGGTGCGGATCGGAGTGAGAATCCTGGCTGACTACGCCTCGCGGATCCGCACCGACAGTCTGGCGATCGTGGAGAGCCCGACCTTCATAGGGAGTGAGTACATCGCCATCACGCCGGGGAGCAAGGCCGCGCCTGCCCTGGCGGCGGGAGGGGAGATCCCCTCCAAGGAGAGGAAGTCTCTTGGCGAGTACCTCGAGGAGTACGAGCTCGATAAGATGGTGAAACGGGTGAGTGACATTCTGGACGATCTGTCCAAGATCACGGCACAGCTCAAGGATCGTGACGGGCCGCTCATGGGGACCCTTCAGAACGTCCAGCGTCTGAGCGGGACGGTGGAGCAGGGTCGGGGCTCGCTTGGTCGCATCCTGCGGGATGACGAGCTCTACCTGAAGATCATGGCGGAGCTTGATGCGGTCTCCAAGATCCTGGCCTCTGTCCAGGAGACGGCAGCGAAAGGCGTGGAGATCGGGGGAAATGTGAAGGAGCTCTCTGAGCGTCTCGCCAAGGCCTCCGAGCCCGCGCCCGAGATGGCTGTCCAGGTTCAGGAAATCGTGAGCCGGATGGTGCGCGTCACCCTGCTCCTCGAGAGGACCATGAAGGAGGTCCCGGCGATCAGCCAGCAGGCCCGAGAGGGGATGCGGGAGGTGAATCGCATCCTGGACTCCATCCAGAAAAACTTCCTCATCCGATCCAATCTGCCGGCCCAACCCAAGCCGGCGACTCACGGCCTGGAACTGCGGGGAGAGTGAATCCATGACGGGCCGCACCGGTTACAGGGCCGCGGGCCGATGGCTGGCGGCGTGTATAGGTTGCCTCTGCGTCGTGATCCCGGTCGGCTTTGGCTGTGCCGTTCGCCCGGAACGGCCCGCGCCGCCCCGGCTCACGGAGGCGAGGCGCCTCGCGGCGCAGGGGAGCGATTGGTACAGGCAGGGATGTGTGAAGCGGGCGGAGGAGTACTTCTACCAGGCCCTGGAGGCAAGCAGGCTTGTGGATGACGTGGAAGGGATGGTCCGGGCCCATAACAACCTTGCGGTAGTCGCTATGGCGCAGGGTTATTACGACGAGGCGTCGGTGCACCTCAAGCGGGCGTGGGAGCTCAATGACCAGGCGAAGAGCACGGAGGAAGGTCCGCTGATCCTCGGGAACCTCGGGAGCCTGGCCTACAACGTAGGTCGCTACCAGGAGGCGGAGGGCTTCTGGCGTCAGGCCCTCGCCGCCGCCGAGGGAGGGGGGCGAGACTCCGGGCTCATCCTTCACCTCAACAATCTCGGGATGCTCATGAGGCAGGAAGGAAGGCTCCCCGAGGCGGAGACCATGCTCCGCCGGGCCCTGAGTCTGACCGGCGCGGGTGAGGAAGGCTCCACGGGGACCACTCACTTCCAGCTGGCGCTACTGGCGCAGACGAGAGGGGAGCCGACCACGGCGGAGTGGCACCTGTCCATGGCCCTGGCGCTGGATAGGGGCGCCGAGAATCCTCGGGGGATCGCCCAGGACCTGGAGCAGCTGGGTATCCTCCACCAGAGGCAGCAGTCCTGGGACCGTGCCGCGGGCGAGCTGGACCGGGCCATCCGGCTCTACGCTGTCCTGGGCAGCACCGAGAAAGTGGAGGCGGTGTTCAGGCTCCTCGAGGCGAACCGGGAGGCGAGCGGGATGCCCGCGTCTCTCGACCTCTATCGAGGACTGCTTGTGCCGCCTGGTGAGGAGTGGGAATCGCCTCTCTGTCAGTAGGGGAGGGGGAGCCTGTGGGAGCGGCCCTTAGCCGCGATTGAGTGGGCTCCGGCAGAGGGCACTCCTCGGCAAGGACGCATAGTCGCGGCATTGATAGTGGAGAAGGAGGCCGGGCCTTTGGGCGAGGCTGTGGTGGAAAGCTTGGGAAGCCTTTCTGTCAGCGAACGAAGGTAGACGCTCCGGATGCGCCTTGCTTCGGAGAGCCCCCCGCCTCTGGCGCCGGAGATTTCGCGAGTGGGCTGCGGCAGGGAGGTCTATTCGGCAAAGACGCATAGTCGCGCCATTGATAGCATCGACTAAGGCCCGGCCTTGTGGAAGCGACTTTCAGCCGCGATCAACTGCGGGAGGAGAGCAGACAGAGTGAAAAAGAGTGGGGTGAGTGAAGGGACTCGAACCCTTAGCCTTCGGAGCCAAAAAGCCATACTGATCGGATTATACCGGAATGTGCTCCAATATCCTCAAAACCCAGCATTGAGGCAAATCCGCAGACCGATACTTTTCCTCTTGCGTTTCTCTTTGTACCGCACTATCATGGGGGGGGACATGGGGGCCTGACCCTGGACCTTCATAGGAGGTAGTAGCGATGCCAAGAGGAAAACGGATCCCGACAACTGAGAGGGGAATCTTCGTGGTCGAGGGGCGTTCTCGATCTACGGGTGAGCCCGATCGATTCTTTTACGTCAGATACTACACGGCCGACCACAAGCTGGTGGAGGACTGTATCGGCTCCGCGAGTAGGGGAATGACGCTTAGTAAGGCCAAGAAAGAAAGAATAAAACGACTAAGCGGTAAAATCTCCAACAGGGAACAGCGGCGACTACAAAGGGAGAAGGCCGAGAGGCCCACACTCGGGAGACTCTGGGCCCTGTACCAGGAGAGCAAGGGTGGCAAATACCCCTCGCTTAACGCGGACAGAAGTAACTTCAAACACCTCGAGTCATTCGCCAGGAAGGAGCCACACGAGATCCCACAGCTGGCTGTGGATGGGCTCCGGATCAGGTTGGGAAAGAAGAAAAAGCCCCAAACGGTGAAGCACGTCTTGAATCTGCTCCAGAAGCTCATCCGGTTCGGCGTTAGGAAGAGGCTATGCCCGGACCCCGGGCTCATCATAGAAAAGCCACGGGTCAATAACATCAAGGACGACAGCCTGTCTCGGGAGCAGCTTCAGCGGCTGCGGAAGGCCCTGGACGATGAACCCGACCAACAGGTTGCCACTTTGGTGAAGATGGTCCTACTCACAGGCTGCCGGCGCGGCGAGCTGTTCAAGCTGAAGTGGTCAGACCTGGATTTCGCTGGCGGATGGATCACGCTGCGAAGCACCAAATCAGGCCGTGACCAGAAGAAGTTCATGAGCGCCGAGGTGAGGGCCCTGCTCGAGAATCATCCACGAGTCGGGGGAAGTGAATACGTGTTTCCGGGGCGATGGGGCGGACAAAGGACCGAGGCGCGCGCGGCTCTCAACCGGATCCGGAAGGCAGCCGGCCTTCCGCCCGGAACGAGGCCTCTTCATAGTTTGAGGCACACGATCGCTTCCCTGCTAGCAAGTTCTGGCAGCGACCTCTACTCTGTGGGGCATTTTCTCTCTCACCGCAGTATCAGCATGACCGCGCGCTACAGTCATCTGTCGGATGGCGCCCTCAAGAGGACGGCGGATCTTGCTGGGGAGTTGGTCAGTAGGATTGGAGAAAGCTTGACAAATCAGGTAACTTCTGGTATAAACGAACAAGTTAAAGGAGGGAGGTAAACATCAGGGCAGGTGAAAATTTGCAATCTAAGGTACCGATGAAGTATAATCAAGGGGTAAAAACGGAATTGATGAACAAAGGCACATAGGCGAAAACTTGACAAACCTTGTAGGACTGTGGTAATATTGTAGCATGACAAAATTAGCGGTGGATGAGATAGCAGAGAAGCCATCGCGAGAGTAAAAAAGAAAGCCCCCATCCCAAGCAGGATACGGACCCCAAACAGGGTTCCCTGGGGATGCGCCCGATAGGGCGATTCGGGCCGGCAAGCTTGGTGGGTGAAGTGAAGTCCCGATAGAGGCAGCCCACAGTGCAAGCTGGCAGTCTACCTGGACACCGAATGACACATGGCAGCGTCAGGTAGTTTTCGGCGCGTGTGTTATTCGGTGTTTTTGCTTTTAAGGGCCGCGCGCCGAGTAACCGGTGACGCGGCCCTTCCTGTTTTGGGGAGGCCGCACCAGGAAAAAAGGAGGGTGCGACCATGGCAGTGATTAACGAGAAACGGGCGGCAGAGATGATGGGGATTTCCACACAGACCCTGCGAAACAAGAGATCGCGTGGGATCGGGCCCGACTACCTGAAGCTGGGGAAGACGGTTCGGTACCGCCCTGAGGCGGTCGAGCGTTACCTCGAAGAGCACACCATCAGGCTTTCAGAGAACGGCTAGGAGGTGGATCGATGAATACCACATGTGCAAGTCCATTCTGTTCCGCTGCGGCTGTACCCGGCAAGAACTTCTGTGAGACACACTCCGCAGAACTATCCGCCTTCAGCAGTCACAAACGGCTGAAGGGGAGCTGGACCCACATGACTCCTCCCGGCCTCGAGGCCGCCATCTTTGCGGCGAGGGAGAAGCGCGAGCGCGGACTCGACAAAATTGTCGAGGTCGTTCACCGGGGAAAGCTCCTGGCTCAGTGGGAGAAGGGCGAGAAGGGATACGATCGGGTCCCGGTCAAGGCTGGCAAGCAACCTATGACTGTCGAGGCACAGCCAGCGGCGATTGAGGCCCAGAGCCCCGAGTCCGGCGCCCCTGCCCTGGAGATCACTGGGGCCCTTCCCGCGGTCGACGGTCCATCTTTTCACACTTGCGGGGCAACCGCAGCCTTGCTGCAAAGGATCGAATACAGTCGCCGGGTACCACTCCCATCGGCCGGCGATCTATCTCCTCGCATTTGCGTAGGAAGCGTAGCTTTGCTGCAACGGTCCAGATACCGTCGTAGGCGGTGAGGCCCAGGGTAGAGGTAGGGGAAGTACCGTTGCAAAATGCAACATCTATAACAAAGGAGGGATGAACTATGGCGATCGTTCTTGGAGGGTCCGGCTTTGGCAGCTGGAAGAAACCCATCATCGTTCCCGAAGACGACAACGAACCATGGATCTTTCCAGAGGGTTACGAAGGATACGCGATCAAGCCGGGAGCGCCGAAGCAGGCGCCGAAGCAGGCGAAGCCCAAACGTAAGGTGAAGCCGACGAGGACTGAGCGGACGAAGCATGGGGAAAAACCGACGAAACCTTACGCTCACCGTCGGCCGGATCCAACGCTGGCGGATGTTGTGACTCTGCTCCAGAGTATTGACCGCTCGCTCGCACTCCTGTTGGCGGCGCAAAAAAAATGCAGTAGCGGAGCAACTTGCTCCAAAGGAGGAAGGCAATGAGAGTAGAGATCGTTCACGTAATCCCTCAGGAAGACAGATCCTTGCGGGCGATCGTGAACGTGAGACTGCCGGACATTGGGCTCGAGATCGACTCGATCGGGGTCCACCGCGGCAAAGATGGCAGATTCTTCGTGACGATGCCAAGCCGCCCACGGCAACGAAAAGATGGAAGCAAGTGGCGGCAGTCTCTGATCCGATTCCTCAGGGATTCTGAATGGGAATTCGAAGATTCAGTCATTGAGGCCGTAAATCAACGTGACCGTACCATCCTGGCCGGTCGCGACGATCACAAGGAGGGCTCGACAAATGGAAACACCTACCAAGAAGCACGCCAATAGCACCACCTTCGACGAGACCCAGGCCCGAGAGTTTATGCAGGCCATATTCGCCGGCAAGGATGAGAGGAGCCACTACTCACTTTTCTACCTGCCAAGTTCACAGGCCCAGTTCTTTCCGCACCCCACCCCTCTAATCGAAGCTGCCGCGAAGAACTGCAAAGGCCAGAACGTCTACATCCAGACCTGTACCGCCTCAAAAGTATTGCCAAAAAGGATGTCCGCGGAACACGCCAACTGCATGTATGCAGTCTGGATGGATCTCGACGTGGACACCCCGGAGAAGCCAAAGCCCACATGCCCGAAGACCAAGGACGAGGCCCTCGATTTTCTCAAAAAGCTTCCCGAGCCCACGGTGGTGGTCGACTCGGGGCATGGGTACCATGTCTGGTGGGTGTTTCACACCCCCGTCAAGATCGAGACCGAAGAGGACCGGGCCCGATGCTCGAGCCTCTCTACGCGATGGAAAGATGCCATCAATGCTGTCGCGCACAAGGTAGGGGGGTGGAAGTTCGACTCGGTCCAAGACCTGGCGAGGATTCTCCGACTGCCCGGGTCATTCAACCTGAAGAATGGTGAGCGTCTCCCGGTTCGGATCGCCCAGATAAGCGATCGCAAGTACTCAACCGAGGAGATCGAGGCATTCATAACCGCGAACGGAAACGGCAAGGCGCCTGCAACTGTGGTCGATGCGCCGGCTACGGTGGACCTTGGACCCGCCGTGGATGTAGACGGACTCAAGCTCGACCCCCAGGCCAACCCCCCACAGGACAAGCTTGAGGTCATGCTCGACACCTCCCCGAGGTTCAAGGCAGCGTGGGAACACTCGGAGTGGCTCGATATCAGAGACAAATCGGCGAGTGGATACGACGAGAGTCTCGCCTGCCAAGCACTCGTGGCGGGATGGAACGAGCAGGAGATCGCCAACCTGATCATTGCCTGTCGGAGGCGACACGGTGCCGATCTCGAGAAGGTCACAGAGCGGAAAGACTACGTCAAGCGAACCCTGGACCGGGCTAAGGAGTTCCTTGCCAAGCATGCCGCGGAGAGTGAGCAGCCCCCCGTTGAGCTTCAGCGCGACTGGCCGGAACCGGAGAACATCTTCGACAGCGCGATCATCATTCCCACAGGCACCGACATGCCTGGCGATATTCTGCCGGAAGTGCTGCAGGTTTATGCGACCGATGAGGCACAGCGGTTAGGAGTTCCGCCGGCGGCCCTGGGGCTTGGATGCCTGGTTGTCTGTTCCTCGCTCATAACCGATGAGATCTCCATCACCCCGAAGCTGTTTGATACTAGCTTTCGGCGAAGCCCACGGCTATGGGGGCTGATTGCTGGCGACGTTGGGGCCAAGAAGTCGCCCACTCTGCAAAGTGCCGTGGACCCGCTTGATGAGATTGATAGGGATCTGCACGCCGAATGGCAGGTAGAGGATGCAGAATACCAGATCCAGATGGAGGCCTACGAGCAGGCGATCAAGGGAAACAAGAATAGGTTCGGTACCCCAGTCAAACCAGTTCCACCTCCCCAGCCGCGAGTTAAGACCAACAACTTCACGATGGAAGCCCTGAGCGACATTCTCAGCGAGAAGGCCGGCAATAAGAAGATAGCCGTCATCGTCGACGAGATGTCGCGGCTCATAGCATCAATGGATTGCTATAGGCCATCGGGCTCGGCCGGTAAGGACCGCGGGATGCTACTGGAGTTGCATAACGGCGGGTTCCAGAGGATCGATAGAGTCACCCGCGGGCAGATCACAGTGCCGAATTGGAGCGCCTGTGTCCTTGGCGGCATTCAGACCGCGTTGATCAGCTCCGTCATTAACGCAAGTGATGGCGATGGGCTTGCTGAACGGTTCCTGGTTGCCTTCGTGGAGAACAAATCCCTACTCGGCGAAGACCGATCACCCAACGCCAAGGCCAAGGTACGGTACCGCGACGTGGCTTGGAAGCTGTACCGATTCCAGAGGGAGATGGTCATCAAGCAATCCAACGAATCCCACGCGATCTATGAGGAGGTACTGAGGACTGCCAACGACTGGACGAGACTTCCGGAATGCACTCCGGGGTTCGTTGGGCACATAGCCAAGTGGCAGGGCATGATAGCACAGATCCTCCTAACGTCGCACATGATTGAGTGGGCCATGAGCGACAGCCCGGGGGATCCACCACGGGTGATAGCACCCGAAACGGCGGAACGCGTGAAGCGGTTGGCCCTGAAGCTGCTGCTCCCGTCAAGCCTGAAGTTTCACTTCGATGTCATCGGCGAATCGAAGGACATGAAGCTCGTTAAGCAGATTTGCAGCGTGATACTCGCCCATGGATTGGAGACCATAGACCGCAGATTCATACAGATGTATTGCCGCGCCTCTCGATCGAAACAGACTGGGAAGCTCTTGATTGACGATGTGACTGAGGCCATGGTCCTGCTTGAGCAGTCTGGATGGGTTCGCCCCGAGAAAGAGGGGCGCTGGTCAGTGAACCCTGCGATTCACGTTCGGTTCAAGGACCAAGCTAAATTCGAGAGGGCTAAAAGGTCCACCATAAGCGGTAGGTTTGAGAAGTAACCACTCAGGAGGGAATTCTGTTGACGTTTGTTGACGTTGTTGACGTAGTGGCCGGTACCCGCAAAATGATGCGTTGATGTGGTTGACACAGCGCCTATAGAGGCAATTTTGAATATCTATCTATATAATATTACTCACAAATATTCATTAGCAGGGATTTATAGGGTGTTTTACGCCTACCCGCTACCACGTCAACAACGTCAACAAACGTCAACAGACCGAAGGAGACCTGTGATGAACGAGAACGATAGTAAGCCGATCCGCCCGTGTGAATGCGGCGACTGCGAGCACTTCAGGGTCCGCCCCGGCTGGCTTGGATGCACCCTGGTGAAACTACACTGGAGGAACCTGTTCGAGTGCCCGCTCGGGCTGATCAAATCAAACGGGCCCATGGCCCAAGGAGGTCAACATGGGATACAGAGAGGATGAGTTCTATCGATACTACCGGCGGCAGTTCATAATCGAGTTATGCCGCTACGAGGAGCGCCTTGTAGAAGCAGGGTATGGGCCGGATGCCCCTTTTTACAGGATAGTCGACCGGGCGATGCGCCGTATCAACCGCTGCTACCTCGTGAGACGCCCCATCCCCAGCGAGAACGCTGATACGTGGGACTACGAGGTGTTCCTTTTTTACTTGTTTTCGGTGGGGGGTATCGCGAAGGTAGGTGATCGAGCGCAGTTGATCGAAAGGTGTAATGCCTGGCTAAGTCGCCGCCAGAAACAGGCACACGGGAAGGAGGTGTGTGAGGCAGAAAATCCAAAGGAGAAAAAATGAGGACAATGCCAAACTTCACAGGGAGTTCGCGGTCACTCCCGCTCGCGGGAGCATATCAAAAACATCCAGTCTGCCAAATTCTGCCCCACGCTGAGGCGAGATATGAGTCGCAACCCTAAGCAATTAGAATAGATATTGCGGTCGCCGGCATCGCTGAGCTGAGAGCCGGCCCGTCGAAAAACTCGAGTATGGCTACAGGCGCTTTTGTTGGTCCCCGTGTGGACTTACCGTTGACTGTCGTACGTCCCGGCCACACCACACATGACCTGATAACGCGTTCAGGAGAAGCTCCTGTGGTCGAAGTATCAGCTCCTCGAGCATAGCGGCGGATCACCGAGAAGGCATCATCAGCCGCGGCCCGCCTCTCGGGCCTTCAGGTCGTTAGCACTCGCAGCTTGAGAGTGCTAAAAAATGCTGGTGAAATGGCCAAAGGTAACATAATCAAGCTTATCGGACTCGACCTCAAAAACGCAGATCGAGCAATGGCGCGCATCCGTGAGGATCAGGTCATTATCAACCCAGTTATTGCTGCACCGCACCATACCCTCCAGGACGTGATGCCGCCCGCCCTCCAGCCCTATCCGATGCCCGCCTCCTCTCTACCACGCACGCCAAGGCGAGGCGGCTCAGGGGTGGCCGCGCCCTAGTCCCTGCTTCTGCGTCAGAGTGCACGGGGGTTTTCCGTCGGACCTCGGGGGGGGTATGCCCCCTCTCCGAGCCCAAATGGGTCCCCTTTTTCCCGGGTCGAGCGCGTACGCTGGGACGCTATCCGCCCGATTCTGCCGACCGAGGAGACACGATGGAAAGCGGAGCCAGTGACTCCGCCAAATGAGTAGCGGACCCAGAGCGGGACGCTACATATTGTGGTTGGCTCGTTCCCGACAAAATTGTAGAAAAGATGAAAGGTAAACTCGGAAGCGAGTCGCGCCGAGTGTAGATACTAACGATAAGGGCACACTCTACTTCAAAACCAGTTGTTACCGCTGGAGCGCCGATGGAGCTATATCCCGCAACTTGCTCCTGCGGGGTAGTTCAGTCCCGATTGTCGACCTAGCTCAAATCACTCTTATCCACGTCGCGTTTATCGCACTTTATCAGCATTACTCGTACGGACTCGTTTTCGTACTCTGGAAAGTCATTCTTGATTTGTGTAAAAATCCTTTTGGCCTCTGTGTACATTTTTTGATAATAATAGGTGAGGCCTATGTCGAACTCTAGCACTGGAATCATGACTTCTGAAGTTTCATTTAAGCCTCTTATGCGATAACTGAGAGCACATTGATAGTTCTTTCTCGCCAGTTGCCAGTGCTTCTTGTCGAAATCCTCGAATGCTATATTCTCTACCAGACTAGCAAACGCACTATATATTAGATTCGAGTCTTTGTTTATATCAAAAGTCAAATACCAATCAGGTATTTGATTTATTACTTTGTTAGTCTTATCAGAATCTCCTTCTAGCCAATACGTCAAAGCAACGTGAGCTATATTTTCTGCTGCCTGATAGGTCCATATTTTCTTAGCTATTTCTGTTGGTTTTTTCTCCGCTGTCTCCGCATCAAGTCCTGGCTCATTTTCTAATTCACCTTTAATATATTCCTGCTGCTTTAGGTAGTAACTCCTGGCCTCTGGATATTTTTTTTCTTTCATACAAGTATTTGCTTTTACTGCACAATCGTCAAATAATTTTCCATAATGAAGATAGAGCGAGCAGGTAACGGCGTTTTTTAGATCCTTATTCTCTGAGTATTTTAAGTCATTATCCAGGACTTGCAACAACCGTAGTGCCTCGCGTTCGTTATTATTTCTTTCAAGTAGTAAGGCTAGTTCAAGCTTCATTTCATTGGCACTAGGATTTGCCGAAAGATAGTCCTTGTAATGTTTTATCGCTTTTTCTACTTGACCAATAGCTTGCAGTGATTTTGCCCTTTCGAGCTTCTTTTGTGATTGATGATATGTGAGCGCTTGATAAAGTGCGATAAAACCGAGGCTGACTAGGACGATGACGAAGGCTATCGAGATAGCACGACGTTTAGTGGCAGTTCTTCCGGATCGTTTTGCGTGGGGTCGTTTGGCGCGCGTTGCCATTTGAGCACCTCTGACCGTTCGGCTGGTTCGGGAGCCAGAGACACAACGCGGCAGACTGCACTGCCTGTCAATTCAAATAGGATAATAATCAGTTTCCATAGAGCGCTCTGATTGGGTCAGCAGCGATTCAGTTTGTCCGCGCTACTGGTTGTACCCAAATCTCACGCCACCTCTCGCAAGAATTCTGCGGGAGGCACTCGGAGCCGGCCTGCGATCATTCCGAGCTGTTCCACATCGACAAGATCTGAGACGTCCACCTCATCTAGGACAAAAGATCCTCGACCTTGGATCGTGGAATCCACCGGTACCGACACGATAATCCACGCGGCGGGAGCCAGTACCAGCCAAGCGAGTCTTCGCTCCGAAGGGGATTTGTTCGTCCATCGTCTTCATGAGCAAATAGGCCAATCCCCCCGCTTGTTCGCAAAACACCCGCAAGGCCATAGGAAGAACTCCCGTGACCTGGGGCGAGATCCACGTTGAGGGCTCCTGAGAATGGAAGCTATTTGATTCGATTCCCTTCAATCCGTCAAAGGCGACTACGACTAATTATGGGAGTTCGTCGGGCGGGGAGGGTGTTCCAATCAAGTTGCAGAATATATGCAGAAATTTTGCCAGTCATGGTTTAAGTACTACGAATTATTCTTGATTACTCCATTTCTTGAAGGTCTAATATTGTCCAGGAGATGGCTGACAGAAAACAACCAACAGAGTTTGCTGCGCCCAAAGTTTTCTCGTTATTCCTTTCATTCTCTTAAAAATACAGGCAGCTGCAACCGCACGGATCCGAATCGCTATAAAATCCAAAAATCGGGAACTTGCTCGCGGAATAAGTGGCGTCCCATGAGTGTGCTGATTCTTCGCCGTATGGAGGTAAGTGTGTGGCGTATATGATGAGATATATGAACGCCGAACCAGCCAGTAGTGATGTTCACATATGGTCTGACTTCTGGCGCTCGATGGTGTCAGGGTGGCACAGGATGTGGTGGGCGGTCAAGGGTTGCTTGAGATGGGTAGGGAGAAATCTCTTCCTACCGCCCCATGTGAGCTCGGCGATCCTGGGGCAAAATGGCCCTATAGTTTCCGACGGGTGGACCATGAGTATGCGCGGGTACCCTGTGCTGGGCCACCCTCCGGGGCCGTTTTCATTGCTTGAGGGGAGAGAGGCCGGACCCAGACATGAGGGTCACCACCAGTTGGTCACCCTGAGAGTTAACCTGATACGACACCTTTTCCAGGAATCAGGTCAAAGGCCAGCCGTACTCTGTCCTCGTGAAGTCCTACTCGGACCTTCGCCACCAAAGGACTGGTCAAGGGGATAGGGCCTTCCACTTCACTGGATGTGATGCCCAAAAGATCAACCACAATTCTGGGCGGATCGGTCAGGAGGAAGGCACGGTACTGAGCGAGGCGGCCGTTCCCACGGACATAGACCTTCAGTTCCTTATCTGTGGTCACTGGTTCAAAAGATAGGACCTTTTCTGCGGGAGCGGACGCAGGGGATGCCATTGGTGGAGACAGTGGGACCTTCCCGACTGGTCGAGGACCGATAGCCTGCGGTGGCGATGTAATAGGGGCTGGCGAAATGTCGGATCTTGCCGGCGTGCTACCTGAGTCACCCTGGGCCGCTCTCGCATCGGATGGAGGGGGAGCGGTATCAAATATCACCTGAATGTACTCCCCCTCTTGGCCAGCCCTGAAGGACGTATCACGGAGCAAGCGGATCTCAACCTCGGTTAGGGGCTGGGACCCCGTAACAAGTGTTGTGGCCTTGACTGCGGCAATCACCTCATTGGGTGTGGCCGGGGTTACTATCGTGGGCCTACACACGGTATTAGGGAGATCCACCACCACCCGCAGCGGATTGACAGCCTTGCTTATCCGATACTTCATGTCCTCCAAGCCCCTGAGCACAACACGCCATTGACCGTCCCGGTAAACCACCCTGATCTCGGTGAGCACATGCTTGCCCTTCGCAGCGAGAGGTTTGACAGCGGGGAGGTCAGCAGGGG
>Ga0335070_10005267_pt1 | contig 15188 bp, 12 predicted proteins | sample Lox_Sample_13_FD_206722 | JGI IMG/M metagenome (GOLD analysis project Ga0335070, IMG submission 206722) | Soil microbial communities from Loxahatchee National Wildlife Refuge, Florida, United States - Lox_Sample_1.3 | ecosystem: Environmental > Terrestrial > Soil > Wetlands | place: USA... | reverse complement strand
GCTCCGGAAGGTCCAGCGCGCGGCGGAGCGCGACGAGCGCGAAGTCGACGTTCGGGCGCTTGCCGCAGAGCGCGAAGCCCTCGGCCGCGAGGCGCTCCGCGAGCGCGAGGCCGCGCGCCTTGAGCTTCGCCCCGCGTGCGAGCTCGAGCAGCGCTTCGGCGCGCGGATCGCGGTCGGGATAGAGCGGATGCCCGAAGCCGGGCAGGAGCTCGCCGCGCCGCAGCCGCGCCTCCACCACCCGCGCCGCCCGGCCGGGCTCCTCCGCCTCCTCGAACAGCGCCTCCACCTGCTCCGTCGCTCCCCCGTGTCGGACGCCTCGTAGCGCGGCGAGCCCCGCCGTGACGGCGCTCCACGGCGTCGCGAGCGCCGAGGCGACGCAGCGCGCGGTGAAGGTCGAGACGTTGAGCTCGTGGTCGGCCCAGAGCACGAGCGCGGCGTCGAGCAGCCGCCGCGCGCCGCGGGCGCGGAGGCCGAAGCCCTGCGCGAGCGTCTCGGCGATCGGCCGGCGCGAGGGCGTCGCGCCGGCGGCGGCCGCGGCCAGCAGTCGGACGATGCGCGCGCCCGTCTTCCGCACACCGTCGGGCGAGAGATCGAAGGCCGCGGGGTCGCAGGCGCCGCAGGCGGCGAGCAGCACCTGGAAGCCCTCGAGCGGAGGCAGCGCGCGCGCGGCACGCGGCAGCTCCGCGAGTCGATCGGGGAGGGCGGCGGGCAGCTCGTCGGGGAACGGCGCCGCGAGATCGCCGCTCCAGAGGAGCGACGCCACGGCCTCGATCGAGTGGCTGCGCGCGAGCGCGACGGCGTCGTGGCCGCGGTAGAAGAGCCGCGCGCCGTCGATGCGCGCGAGCGAGGAGTCGAGCACCGGCGCGCCGAAGTGCAGGGCCTCGCGCGCGAGCGACGGCGGATCGCGCCGGGCCTCGCGGCGCCGGAGCAGCCCCTCCACGTCCTCGCGCAGGTACCGCCGCTCGCGCGTTCCCGCCTGCTCCTCGGAGCGCACGAGACCGCGGCTCACGTACGCGTAGAGCGTCGCCCGCGAGACCCCGAGCCGGGCCGCCGCCTGCGCCGCCGAGAGGCTCCGTCCCATCCTTCCTCCCCTGCGTGCCCGGTCCGCCCGGGCCTCGGACATTGATCATACGATCAAGATTGACGATATCACCTCGTCTCGTACCGTCGCAGCGCGCCCAGGAGGAGGACCGGGATGAGCGCAGCGGCCCGCGGACTCGAGAACGTCGTCGTCGGCTCGACGCGCCTCTCGCGCGTCGACGGGGAGGCCGGGAGCCTCGTGATCGGAGGCTTCCCCGTGGAGGAGCTCGCGCCCCGCGCGCGCTTCGAGGAGGTTCTCTTCCTGCTCTGGCGCGACCGCCTGCCGACCGGGCCCGAGCTTGCGGACCTCCGGAACGGCCTCGCGGCGGCGCGGGCGCTCCCGAAGGCGACGCTCGCCGTCCTGGCCCACGCGGCCGCGGCGGGTCTCGACGCCATGGACGCCCTGCGCCTCGGCGTCGCGAGCCTTCCCCTCGCCGACCCCGATCTCGCGCGCACCGAGCTCGACGGCGAGCCGCGCGCGGCGAACGAGCGCCGCGGCCTGGCCCTGGTGGCCGCGACCTCCGCCATCGTCGCGTCGTTCCATCGGCTGCGCGGCGGCGAGGCGCCCGTGGCGCCGGATCCCGCGCTCGACCACGCCGCGAATCACCTCTTCATGCTGCGCGGCGAGCGCCCGGATCCGGCCGCGGCGCGCGCCCTCGAGACCTATCTCAACACCACGATCGACCACGGGCTCAACGCCTCGACCTTCACGGCGCGCGTCATCGTGAGCACGCGCAGCGACCTCGTGTCCGCCGTCGCCGGCGCGATCGGAGCGCTCAAGGGCCCGCTCCACGGCGGCGCCCCGGGACCGGCCCTCGATCTCGTCCTCGCGCTGCGCGACGAGGCGCGGCGCGAGGAGCGCCCGCTCGCGGAGGTCGCGGAGCGCGAGGTGCGACGGATCGTGCGCGAGGGCGGCCGGATCATGGGCTTCGGCCATCGGGTGTACCGCGTGCGCGACCCGCGGGCCGACGTGCTCGGAGCGGCGCTCGACACGTTCGCGCCCGCGGCGGGCGGCGAGCTCCTCGCCGACGCCCAGCGCGTCGAGGCGGTCATCCTCCGCGTCCTCGCCGAGACGAAGCCCGGCCGGCGCCTCGACACGAACGTCGAGTTCTATACCGCGCTCCTGCTCCACGGCATCGGGCTCCCCGCGGACCTGTTCACCGCCACGTTCGCCGTGGCGCGGGTCGGCGGCTGGGTCGCCCACGCCTTCGAGCAGATCGCCGAGGGACGGCTCATCCGGCCTTCGGTCCACTATGCGGGGGAGACGTCGCGACGCTGGCAGCCGCTGGAGGCGCGGGCGGCGTAGGGGATAGAATCGGCCCATGGCCGACTCCACCTCCGACGCCTCGACCGGCTGGCGCTCCTTCGACCTGTTCGCTCCGACGCCGGAGCACGCGCTCCTCGCGCAGACGTTGCGGGAGTTCGTGGCCCGCGAGGTCGAGCCCCAGGCCGCGGCCCACGATCGCGACGAGCGCTTCAACCACGCGCTCTTCCGCCGCGCCGGGGAGCTCGGCCTGCTGGGCGTCATCCTGCCCGAGGAGCACGGCGGCTCGGGTCTCGATGCGGTGGCGGCCGTCCAGCTGTGCGAGGCGCTCTCGACCTCCGACCCGGGCTTCGCCCTCTCGGTGCTCGCCCACGCCGTGCTCTTCGCCCAGAACCTCTCGGTGAACGGCAACGAGCTGCAGAAGAAGTCGATCCTCTCCGACGCCGCGAGCGGCGCGCGGATCGGCGGCCTGTGCATGACGGAGCCGGAGGTCGGGACCGACGTCCTCGCCATGCACACCAAGGCGCGGCGGGAGGGCGACCACTACGTGCTCGACGGGCGCAAGACCTTCATCACGAACGGCGGCATCGACGAGAAGACCCTCGGCGACGTCTTCATCGTCTACGCCGCGACCTCGCCCCGACACATCAGCTCCTTCCTCGTGGAGAAGGGCATGCCGGGCTTCTCGCTCGGCCAGAAGTGGAAGGACAAGCTCGGAATGCGCGCGTCCTTCACGGCGGAGCTCGTGTTCGACGGCGTGCGGGTGCCGGTCTCGAATCGGCTCGGCGCCGAGGGCGAGGGGACCGAGCACATGATGCGCAACCTCGAGATCGAGCGGCTGACGCTCGCCGCGATGTCGGTCGGCATCGCGCAGCGCTGCCTCGAGGTGATGGTGGCCTACGCGAACGAGCGCAAGAGCTTCGGCAAGCCGATCCGGGAGCACGGACAGATCCAGCGCTACATCGCCGAGACCTTCGCCGAGTACCGCGCCGCGCGTTGCTACGTCTACGATACGGCGCGCCGGCTCGACCTCCGCGCCACGGGCCAACGGGTCGACGCCGACGGCACGAAGCTCTTCGCGTCGCAGATGGGAAAGCGCGCGGCCGACGCGGCGATCCAGGTGCTCGGCGGCTACGGCTACATGGGCGAGTACGTCGTCTCTCGGCTCTGGCGCGACGCGAAGCTGCTCGAGATCGGCGGCGGCACGCTCGAGGCGCACCACAAGAACCTTGCGAAGGACCTGACGCGCGAGCCGGCGCGGCTTCGGGGCTAGCGTCCTGGCCCCCGAAGCGCCGACGCTGCGGCAGGAGACCGCGAACGGCGTGCGGCACCTCGTGCTCGCCCGCCCCGGGGAGTACAACACGATCACCCCGCGCCTGCGCGACGAGCTCGGCGCCGCGATCGACGCCGCCGAAGCCGACGGCGACGTGCGGGCGATCCTCCTCCGCGCCGAGGGCCCGGCCTTCTGCGCCGGCTACGGGCTCGACTGGTCGACGGCCGCCCAGGCGCGCGAGCGCGCGCCCGAGGACGCGCCGGCGGGAGGTGCGCGGCGCCGCGTCTGGGACTCCGTCGCAGACCTGCGCATGATGTCGAGCTTCGTCGACGTCTACATGAAGCTCTGGTACGCGCGGAAGCCGACGATCGCCGCGGTGCAGGGCTGGTGCATCGGCGGCGGCACCGACATGGTGCTCTGCGCCGATCTCATCGTTGCGGGGGAGAGCGCCCGCTTCGGCTACCCGCCGGCGCGCGTCTGGGGCACGCCGACGACGGCGATGTGGGTCTACCGCCTGGGCCTCGAGCGGGCGAAGCGATACCTGCTCACGGGAGACGAGATCCCGGCCTCGGAGGCGGCGCGCATCGGGATGATCCTCGAATGCGTCGCCGACGCAGGGCTCGAGGCCCACGCGACCGCGCTCGCGGAGCGGATCGCACGCCTCCCGCTGAACCAGCTCGTGATGCTGAAGCTGCTCTGCAACCAGACGGCGGAGCACATGGGCATGGCGCAGACGCGCCTGCTCGGCACGCTCTTCGACGGCATCGCGCGTCACACGCAGGAAGGTCTCGACTTCGTGAGCCGCGCGGGCGAGGTGGGGTTCCGGCAGGCGGTCCGCGAGCGGGACGATCCGTTCGGGGACTACGGGAGCCGGCGGAAGGAGTAGCTGCGGGAGGGGTGCTCGGCGCGGGGGTCGCGTGGCCCGCCTGCGGCGGCCATCTGTTCCTCCTCGGCGGGCCACGCGACCCCCGCGCTCGGGGGGCCCGCGGCCCGGACCGGCTGGATGTGCAGCGCGGAAGGATCGTCCCGCTCGCGGACCGCCTGGACCGGGATTGGGATCGATATGGGGTAGGGTGGTGGCATGGGCGAGATCGGTCGAGGGCTCGTGGTGCTCGGGGTGGTGCTCGTGGCGGTGGGGGCGCTGCTCGCTTGGGCGCCCCAGGTTCCCTGGCTGGGGAAGCTTCCCGGCGACATCCGCATCGAGCGGCCGGGCGGCTCGTTCTACTTCCCGCTCGCGTCGTGCGTCCTGATCTCGATCGTGCTCTCGCTCCTGCTGAACCTGTTCGGGCGCGGCCGCTAGCGGCGGGCGCACCGGAGAACGAGGGAGCCGTCGTGGCCCAGCGCTTCTGGCTGTTCAAGTCCGAGCCGTCCGTCTTCTCCTTCGACGATCTCGAGAAGAGCCCGAGCCGGACCACGAGCTGGGAGGGCGTGCGCAACTACCAGGCGCGAAACCGGCTGCGCGACGAGGTGAAGCGGGGCGACGGCGTCCTCTTCTACCACTCGAGCTGCGCGGTCCCCGCGGTCGTGGGTCTGTGCACGGTGGTGCGAGAGGCGTATCCCGATCCGCACCAGTTCGATCGGAAGTCGCGCTACTACGACCAGACGGCCGATCCTGCAGAGCCGCGCTGGCTCCTGGTCGACGTGCGCGCCGAGCGCGCGCTCCCGAAGCCCGTCACGCTCGACCAGATCAAGTCGACCTCCGCGCTCGCGAAGATGGACCTCCTCCGCCGCGGGAACCGCCTGTCGATCCAGCCGGTCAGCGCCGCGGAGTGGAAGGCGATCCGGAAGCTCGGCGGGCTCTAGCGCTCCGCCGGCTCGATGCGCAGCGGCAGGCTGCGCACGCCGCGGAACACGATGCTCGGGTGCAGCGGCAGCGGCGCGTCGTCGGTCCGCGAGAAGGCGCGGGTGCGCGCGAGCAGCGCGCGGAGCGCGACCTGCGCCTCGAGCCGCGCGAGGTTCGCGCCGAGGCAGTAGTGCGGGCCCAGGCCGAAGGCCAGGTGCCGGTTGTCGCTCCGCGCGACGTCGAACCGGTCCGGCTCGGGGAAGACCGACTCGTCGCGGTTCGCGGAGCCGAGCCACGAGATCACGAGCTCGTCCTTCGCGATCTCGATCCCGTGGAGGCGGGTCGCGCGGCGCGCACGGCGCGGGTCGAGCTGCACCGGCGACGCGAAGCGCAGCACCTCCTCGATCGCGGACGGCACGAGCGCCGGCTCCGCGCGCAGCCGCCCGAGCGCCTCCGGATGGGCGAGGAGCTCGATCACGGCGTTGCCGATGAGATTCGTCGTCGTCTCGTTGCCCGCGACGAGGAGCAGCACGAGCATCGCGATGCGCTCCTCGCGCGACAGACGCGAGCCTTCCACCTCCGCTTCGACGAGGCCCGTGAGGAGGTCGTCCCGGGGCTCGATGCGGCGCTCCTCGGCGAGCGCCTCGAAGTAGTCGCCCATCTCGTCGAAGACCTTGCGCAGTCGCTGCAGGGTGTCGGGCGCCGGCGGCACGAACAGCGCCGTGCCGAAGTTCTCGACCGCCGCGTCGGACCAGGCCCGGAAGCGCGGCCGATCCTCGACGGGCACGCCGATGATCTCCGCGATCGCGATCACCGGAAGCGGATGGGCGAGCGCGTCCACCAGCTCGAGCCGCTCGCCGACCAGGGCGACGTCGAGGAGCTCGTGGGCGATCGCGTCGAGGCGCGGCTCGAGACGGCGCACCATGCGCGGCGTGAAGGCCTGCGACACCAGCGCGCGGAGCCGCGTGTGCTCCGGCGGATCGAGGCCGAGCATGCTCGGCGGGCCGGCATCCTCGGGGAGCTCCTCGCCGCGGATGCCGCGGAAGTCGTTCGACCAGAGATCCGCGTCCTTCAGCACGGCCTGCACGTCGGCGTGGCGGAAGATCGAGACCAGGGGAAGCCCCGGATGCCGCCAGGCGGGCGCCTCGCGCCGGGCGCGAGCGAAGATCGCGTGGGGATTCCGGCGCGTCGCATCGTCGAAGGGGTCGAATCCGAGGTCGATCGTCATGGGCTCTCCGGGGCGCGCGGGTCGAGCGTAGCGGGGCCATCTCGGCCGACAGGAAGCGCTCGGGCAGTCGCCCGCGAGAACTTCCACCGCTCCGCGTCCTCGGCGAACGAGGCGAGCGCGGCGCGCAGCCCGACACGAAGGTGTCGGCGGAAGGCCGCCCTGCGTCAGCGCCCCTTGGTCAGCCGTCCGACGTCGATGTAGCGTCGCACCTGGCCCTTGCTCGCGAGCGGAGTGCCCGAGACGTCCCAGAACTCGATGCGGTTGCCCGTCCCCGTCTGCACGTTGACGATGATGTCGCTCACGACCTTGGAGTCACGCGGCGCCGCGACGCCCTCCCAGGCCGGGTAGTAGTCGGGATCCCAGGAGCGGTCCTCGCTCCAGCGCTTGTTGTGCCAGATGATCTTCCACAGCTCCTCCTTCTGGTCGTAGGCGAAGGAGTAGAGCGGCGTCATCGTCTGCTTGTCGATGTAGATGTCCTTGTGGTGGTACGGATGGTCGGCGTTCTTCGGCTTCATCCGCACCTTCACCGCGTGGCGAAGCTCCCAGCGATCGCTCGCGAAGGAGAGGCCGTAGGGCCCGAAGTTGTGGTCCTTCTCGTACGGGTAGCCCTTCACCTTCGTATTCATCGGCGCGATGATGTCCTGCTCGCCGAGGCAGGTCCACTCGTACTGCGGCACGATGCCGGCGAAGCTGCGCAGGTCGTCGAGGGTGAAGTCGGTGCCCGACACCGCGTCGGTGCGCTGCGCCGTGGAGATCCGGCGCACCCGTCGGAGCTGCGGCACGTACACCCACGTGTCGTCGTTCTTCGCCTGGTCGCGCGGCCCGTCCGAGGCCTTGTAGCGGTAGGAGAGGAGCGCGATCCCGCGCGCGTCGAAGGGCGCCTGCACCTCGATCGAGGCCGCGAGCTTGCGCTTCTCGCCCTTGAAGATGTCGCCCTGGTTCTCGTCCAGGTACTCCTTCTCCACGCGATTCGCGAGCTGGATGCCGCGCGCCTGGCCCTCGTAGTAGAGCGGGAGCTGCTCGCCGCGGTCCCAGTAGGAGTAGAAGAACTTCGCGGCGCCGCCGTCGCCCTCCCACTGGTAGTCGAAGTCCCACATGATCTTCACGCCGGCGTTCGGGTCGCCCTTGCAGTCGATCTTGTCGACCGGGAAGGGCTGCCCGGCGGTGTAGCCCTCGAGGCTCCCGTCGGGACCGATCTTCACGTTGCCCGAGTACTTGGCCGTGGCGTCCTGGTACTCCTTCGCCGGGCTGTAGTCCGCGAAGGAAGGCCCGACCTCGAGCTTCATGCCCTCGTAGAAGAAGAAGTCGCGGTTCGCCCAGAACTCGGGCGGCAGGAAGGGCTTCAGGGATTCGACGTTGTCGAACGAGATGACGTCGCCCTCCTTGAAGGTGGGCGCCGTGGCCGCGGTGTCCTCGCCCGCGCGCGCGGCGAGGGGTGTAGTGATCGCGAGCGCGAGGGCCGCGCCCACGAGCTTCGAGCCGAGCTGCATCCGGGATCTCCTTCTTGGCGTCGCGGGCCTCCGCCACGACGGGCCGCGCGACCGCAGAGCCGTCGGATTCTACGCCCATCCCGAGCCCGGTGCGCCATGAAATTGCGGGAGCGGTGCAGCATTGCGACGCGGCGCGTCTCGGCGCGTAAGCTCTCGCCTCGTCGATCCTCGGAGGTCTCGTGAGCCTGCGGCAGGAGGCGCGGCGCGCACATCCCGACTTCGCCTGGCTCGAGCCGGACGACGCGCCGGCCGTCGAGGCCTGGCTCCGCGCGCGCGGCTGGCTCGCGCCGAACGAGAGCTTCGTGCGGAGCGAGCGCGCCGGCGAAGGCAACATGAACCTCGTCCTGCGGATCCACACCACGCGGCGGAGCCTCGTCGTGAAGCAGGCCCGCCCCTGGGTCGAGAAGTACGACCAGATCGCCGCGCCCTGGGATCGCGCCCTGGTCGAGCAGCGCTTCTACGCGCGGGTGGCGGAGATCCCGCTCGTCGCTGCCGGCATGCCGAAGCTCCTCGCCGCCGACGCGCCGGCGCGGGCCCACCTGCTCGAAGACCTCTCGCCGGCGCGGGATTGCGCCTTCGTCTACGCGCGCGAGGGAGCGGGCCTCGGCGAGCCCGTGCTGGTGGCGCTCGCGTGCTGGCTGCGCGCGCTCCACGCGGGAACCGCCGGCCCGGCGGAGCCCGCGTTCGCCAATCGGGAGATGCGCGCGCTGCAGGCCGAGCACGTCTTCCACGTGCCCTATGCCGATCCGCCCGCCCTCGATCTCGACGCGCTCGAGCCGGGGCTCGCGGCGGCCGGGCGCGCGCTCGCGAGCGACGCCGCGTTCCGCGCCGCGCTCGCCGCGACGGAGGCGGCCTATCTCGCCGACGGACGGTGTCTCGTGCACGGCGACTTCTTCCCCGGAAGCTGGCTCCTCGCCGCGGGGGGCGTGCGCGTGATCGATCCGGAGTTCGGGTTCTGGGGCGATCCCGAGCTCGACCTCGGCGTCGCCGTGGCGCATCTCGCCCTCGCGGGCGCCGGGGAGGGCGCCGCCACGACGCTCCTCGGCGCCTACCGATCGGCGGAGGATGCGCCGGCCGTGGATCTCGGAGGGATCGCGCGCTCCGCGGCCGCCGAGGTCGCGCGCCGCGTCCTCGGCGTGGCGCAGCTTCCGCTTCGCACGCCGGCCGGCGGCCGCGCGGAGCTCGTCGCGCGCGCGCGGGAGGCGATGGTCGCCGGCGAAGCGAGGATGCTCTTCGGAAGCTAGGCGGCGCGCTCGGCCTCGAGCTCCGCCGCCACGTCCATCAGGCCGAGGAAGTCCACGGGCGCGTTCCAGGGCTCGCCCCGGAGCTCGCGCCAGGCGCGATCGATCTGGAACACGATGCGCTCGGGCTCGATCCAGCCCGCGTACGGGCCGAGGTCGATCGCGCGCGCCGCGTCGGCGAGGCTCATGCCCCGCTCGAAGCAGCGCCCCGCCTCGTCGCGCGCGAACACGAGGTAGTCGCGCAGCTCGAGGGCGCCCTCGGGCCCGCAGAGCGGGCCATGCCCCGGTACGATCGTGTGCAGGCCGGGCAGGGCGGCGACGCGCTCGAGGGCCCGGATCCACGTCGCGTAGGTGCCCTCCCAGCCGACGGGCGTGCACAGGCGGAAGAGCACGTCGCCGGCGAAGGCGACGCCGTCGTCGGGGAGCCACGCCACGACGTCGCCCGCGGTGTGGGCGGGGCCCACGTACAGGAGCTCCACGCGCTCGTCGCCGACGGCGAGGGTGGCATCGCCGTCGAGGAGCGTCGTCGGCGGCGTGACCTCGATGCCCGAGAAGTCGAAGTCGCGCATCAGGCAGACGAGCTTCCGCACGGCGGGGCGGGTGCCCTCGCCGACCGGCGCGCGCCGCAGCGACTCGAGCACGCTCGGCGGGAGCTTCCGCATCTCCTCGGCGCACAGCCGGTGGCCCACGATCTCGGCGCCCGGCAGGAGCTGGTTGCCCCAGCAGTGGTCTCCGTTGTGGTGCGTGTTCACGACGCGCCGGATCGGAGCGCCCACCTTCTCGTCGATCGCGTGGAGCATGCGACGGGTGTGGGCGAGGTCGAAGAGCGTATCGACCAGGAGCGCCTCTCCGCCCGCGGCGATCACGCCCGCGTTCGAGACGCCGAAGGCGCCGTTCCCCTCGAGCCAGGCGTGGGCGTGGCGCGACACCGCATCGAGGCGCGGGTAGGCCGCGCTCACGCGAAGCGCCGGAGCTCGCGCCGCGCGATCACCATCTTGTGCACCTCGTCGGGCCCGTCGGCGATGCGCATCGAGCGGCCGTGACGCCAGAAGGCCGCGATCGGCGTGTCGTCGCTCATGCCGAGGGAGCCCAGGCACTGGATCGCCCGGTCGAGCACGTTCATCATCATGTTCGGCGCGACGACCTTGATCATCGAGATCTCCTGGCGCGCCTTCTCCTTGCCCATCGTGTCCATCTTCCAGGCGGCGTAGAGCGTGAGGAGCCGGGCCTGGTCGATCTCCATGCGCGAGAGCGCGATCCAGTCCTGCACGAACTGCTTCTCGCCGAGCGGGCCGCCGAAGGCCACGCGGGTGTTCGCGTGGCGGCACATGATCTCGAACGCCCGCTCCGCGACGCCGATGCAGCGCATGCAGTGGTGGATGCGGCCCGGGCCGAGGCGCGCCTGGGCGATCATGAAGCCGCCACCGACCGGGCCGAGCGTGTTCGACACCGGCACGCGACAGTTCTCGTAGTAGATCTCGCAGTGCCCGCCGCCGCCGGCATGACCCATCACCGAGACCGCGCGCGCGATCCGGAAGCCTGGCGCGTCGGTCGGCACGAGGATCTGGCTCTGGCGCTGGTAGGTCGGCGCGTCGGGGTCGGTCACGCACATCACGATCGCGACCTTCGAGCCGATCGCGCCAGACGTGTACCACTTGTGCCCGTTGATGACCCAGTCGTCGCCGTCGCGCACCGCGCGCGTGCGCAGGCCCGTCGGATCGGCGCCCGAGACCTCGGGCTCGGTCATCGAGAAGCAGGAGCGGATCTCGCCGTCGAGCAGCGGCTGGAGCCACTTCTTCTTCTGCTCCGGCGTCCCGAACTCCGCCAGGATCTCCATGTTCCCGGTGTCGGGCGCGGCGCAGTTGAAGACGCGGGAGGCGATCGGGCTCCTGCCCATGATCTCGGCGAGCGGCGCGTACTCGAGGTTCGTGAGGCCCGCGCCGTGCTCCTTGTCGGGCAGGAAGAGGTTCCAGAGGCCGAGCGCCTTCGCCTTGCCCTGGAGCTCCTTCACGATCTCGGGGAAGTGGTGGGGATCGCCCGAGTCGTGGACCTGCGTCTCCGCCACGCTCTCCGCGGGGTACACGAACTCGTCCATGAAGCGTTGGAGCTGGATCTGGATCTGCTGGACCTTCTCGGAGGGCTCGAAGTTCATGGGGGTTCTCCGTGCTGTCGGGGGTCAGGGGACGAGGCTCACCTTGATCGCGCCGGCGCGCTTGTCGGCGGCGAGGGCGAAGGCGCTCGCCGCCTCGGCGAAGGGGACGGTGTGGGTCACGAGCGGCGAGAGGCGCGCGCGCTCGGCCTCGAGCAAGGCCACCGCGTCGGCGAAGTCGGCGCGCGGCGAGCGCGCGTAGCAGTTCGAGAAGGCGAGCGTCCCCTCGCGCACGAACAGGCCGAAGCCGTCGATCTTCACGGCGCCGAGGAAGAGCCCGAGCACGGAGATGGTGCCGCCCGGCGCGAGGGCCGCGCTCGCGGCGCGCAGGGTGTCGGCCTGCCCGCCGACCGTCTCCACCACGAGCTCCGCGCCTCCCTGGCGCGCCCAGGCCGCGAGCGCCTCCGGCGTCGCGTCCTCCTCGGCGAGGACGTGGGTAGCACCCATCTCCCGCGCGAGCTTCGCCTGGTGGGCGTGGCGGGCGGAGATCCGGACCTCGCCCGCTCCGAAGCTGCGCGCGGCGAGCGCGGTCAGGAGGCCGATGTTCCCGGCACCGAGCACGAGCACGCGCTGTCCCGCCTGGAACCCGCCGCGCCGGAGGCCGTGCACCACCACGGCGAGGGGCTCGGCGAGGGCGGCGACGCGCGGGTCGATCCCGTCCGTCACGGGAAAGAGACGCTGCGCCGGAACGACCACGTGCTCCGCCATGCCGCCGTCGGCGTGCACGCCGTAGAGACGCAGCTCCGGACAGACGGAGTCGCGGCCCGAGCGACAGGCGGGACAGCGGCCGCAGCTCGCGAGGGGCTCGACCACGACGGCCTCCCCGACCGAGAGCCCGGCGACCCCGCTTCCGAGCGCGTCCACCCGCCCCGCGATCTCGTGGCCCGGCGTGCGGCCCTCGTGCATCGCTCCGAGGTGTTGGAGATGGAGGTCCGAGCCGCAGATGCCGCAGGCCTCCACCCGCACCCGGACTTCGCCGGGGCCGGGCTCGGGGATCGGCACCAGCTCGAGCTGGAGGGTTCTCCCGCCGCGAGCGACGACGGCGCGCATCGTGTCGATCATCTCGGCCCACGCTAGCGCGACCGGCCCGCGGCGCGCCCCGGCGATTTCCCCTTCTCCGCCCCAGGCCGAGGCGAAGGCTACGGGGCTCGGCGCGGCGGGACGACAAGCCTGGGCGAGATGCAAGAGATCGCGCTGATCCTGACGCTCGCTGCCTGCTCCTGGGTGCTGGTCAGCGCTGCCCTCGCGGCGCGCCCGTGGCGCCGCGGCGTTCCGATGATGCTCCCCGCTCTCTGCACGGCGCTCTGGACCGGCGGCCAGCTCGGCGTGCTGCGCGCGGCGACCCCTGAGGGCGTGCTGCTCTCGCGACGCGTGCTCTGGCTCGGCGGGCTCGGCCTCGCGCTCGCCTGGTACTGGAGCGGAAAGGTGCTGGCCCGCTCCTTCGATCGCCGCGAAGGACGCGTGCTGCTGTGGGTGCTCGCCGTGCCGCTCGTCGCGGCGTACGCCTGCCTCTACGTGCCCAACGACGACTGGCTCACCTCGTGGACCGAGGTTCCGCCCCGCCACGGCATGATGTTCTGGGCGATCCTCCCGTACACGTGGGGCCTGACGATGATCGGCACCGCGGCGCTGGTGACGGCCGCCCAGCGCCTCGGCCAGGGCAACCCCATGCGCGTCGCGGCGATCGTGATCGGCGCCTGCCTGCCGCTCTGCGCGCACGTCTTCCATCACGTCACGCTGGGAGACGGCTCGACGGACCTCACGCCCGTCGTGGTCGGCGCCGGGCTGATGCTGATCCAGCTCGCCCTGGTCGATGCGGACGTGAACGGGTTGCTCCCCCTCGCACGCCTCGAAGTGATCGAGCACCTGGGCAACGCGGTGCTGACGGCCGACCTCGAGGGCATCGTGGTCGACGTGAATCCCGCGGCGCGCAGGCTCTCCGCCGGCCGCGAGCTCCTCGGGCGCTCGCTCGACGACGTCATCACGATGCTCGCGCGCGCGCCGGGAGCGTGCCTCGAGCTCGAGACCTTCGTCGTGCACGGGCGCTTCGGCCAGGTGGGCCGCTTCGCGGTGCTGAGCGACCGCACGGAAGCGCGCCGCACGGAGCGCCAGCTCCTGCAGACCCACAAGCTCCAGGCGCTGGGCGTGCTCACGGCGGGCATCGCCCACGAGGTGAACAATCCGTTGGCCTTCGTGCGCGCGAACCTCGCGGGTCTCGAGGAGCTGGCCCTCGGCCTGCGCGATCCCCTCGTGCGTCACGCGCTCCCGCAGAAGCTCGCCGAGCTCGCGGCCGACGCGCCCGACCTCGTGGCGGAGTCGATCGAGGGGGTCGACCGGATCGGACGTCTCGTGCGCCGGCTGCGGAGCTTCGCCCGGGCCGACGGCGAGTCGCTGGGCGAGCGCCAGCGCGTCGCGCTCGGCGACGTGGTGAGGAAGGCGGCGGTCGTGGCCGGCGCCGGGCTCGAAGAGGGAGCGCTGCGAATCCTCGAGGAGCCCGCGCCCCGCGTGCGCGCGAGCGAGGACGAGCTGGTGCAGATCGCGCTCAACCTGATCGTGAACGCCGTGCAGGCGAGCCCGGCCGGCGCTCCTCCGATCGAGATCCTGACCCGGCGGGCGGCCGGCGGCGCCTCGCTCGTCGTGCGGGACCGTGGCTCGGGAATCCCCGAGGACGTGCTGCCGCACCTGTTCGATCCCTTCTTCACCACGAAGCCGCCGGGCGAAGGGACCGGCCTCGGCCTGTCGCTGAGCTTCGATCTCGCGCGCCAGAACGGGGGACGCCTCGAGGCACGCAACCGCCCCGGCGGCGGCGCCGAGTTCGAGCTCTGGCTCCCGGCCGCCGAGGAGCCGTCCCACGACAATCGTCCGGCGGGCGCCTGACCGGACCGCGATCGCCGGCACGCGGTTGCCGCCCTCGCGCATCGTGCCCTTGGTGCCGCGGAAGGGTGTATGGCCGGCATCGGGGTAGAGGTCGTGCCAAGCGCCATTGTCGGTCGTGGAGAAGACGAGCGTATTCTCGTCGAGGCCGAGCGACCGCAGCTCGAGGGCTGCAGCGCCTGACGTCGACCGCCCCCACCACCACGCGACTCCCCCGCCTCGCCATCGGAACGCGCGGCCGCGAGGCACGGCGTCCCCCAGCCGTCAGGCCGGCGGGGCGTTTCGCCATACACGCGCAGCCGAATGCAGCAAGCCGCCTCGTCGCAGAGGCCGGAACGGCCGGGTTCGGCGGGTACAGGTCTTGCTGTCCCCAACCACAGCGAATCGCGCTCGACGCGCCGCGGCGCGAGACGGTCGCTCTGCCACGGAGGATGCGATGGCCCTCAAGATCGGGATCAACGGATTCGGTCGCATCGGGCGCCTTGTCCTCCAAACTCTCTGCGATCGGGGCCTCCTCGGCCGGGAGATCGACGTCGTGGGCGTCGTCGACGTCTCGACGGATGCCGACTACTTCGCCTACCAGATGAAGTACGACTCGGTGCACGGGCGCTCCAGGCACGCACTGTCGACGAAGAAGAGCAGCCCCTCGGCCGAGCACGACGACGTGCTCGTCGTCGGGGGCGACGAGGTGAGGTGCATCCCGGCGGCCAAGGACCCGAGCCAGCTCCCCTGGAAGGAGCTCGGCGCGGAGTACGTGATCGAGTCGACGGGCCTGTTCAACGACGCCGAGAAGGCCGCGGGGCATC
>Ga0335070_10005265_pt1 | contig 15194 bp, 17 predicted proteins | sample Lox_Sample_13_FD_206722 | JGI IMG/M metagenome (GOLD analysis project Ga0335070, IMG submission 206722) | Soil microbial communities from Loxahatchee National Wildlife Refuge, Florida, United States - Lox_Sample_1.3 | ecosystem: Environmental > Terrestrial > Soil > Wetlands | place: USA... | reverse complement strand
TGATTCAGAACGTCATAAATGCCCTTCAGTGGGGAAGCTTTTATGCCCTGATCGCTCTGGGCTATTCAATGGTCTATGGGGTTTTGCTTCTCATCAATTTTGCACACGGAGACATCTTCATGGTGGGGGCCTACGTCGGTTTTTTCATCTCAACCTTTTTGCTGGGAGCGTATGGTTTCCAGCTTCCGTGGAGATTGTCCGGCGGCCTTGTCATTTTCCTGACCTTTCTTCTGACCATAGCCATCACGTCCGGGGTCGGGGTGACCATCGAAAGGGTCGCTTACCGTCCCCTCAGGCGAAAGGGAGTCAGCCGGCTTTACCTGGTGATCACTGCTCTGATGGTGGGATTATTGCTTGAGAATGGGAACCTCGCCCTGCTCGGGGCCAGTCGCAGAAACTTTCCTGAGCTGATTCCCAAGGTCCTTTACAGCGTAGGAGGGGTAAACTTCTCCAATACAAAGATTATTGTCATCGTCGTGACACTCTTGGTCTTTGTCTTCCTTCAGACCGTGGTGCTCAAGACCAAATGGGGTATGGCCATGCGTGCCATCTCTTATGACCGGATGGCTGTTCCCCTGATGGGAATTCCAGTAGATACAATCATCGTCATGACCTTTGTGCTTGGATCTTCAATGGCCGCTGTGGCTGGCATCCTCTTTGCCGTCTCTTACCCGGTCTTGGAGCCGTATATGGGAGCGCTGGTGGGATGGAAGGCCTTCATTTCAGCCGTGGTGGGCGGAATCGGTGACATCCGGGGAGCCATTGTGGGAGGATTCATTCTGGGATTCACAGAGATCTTCGTTGCGACCCTATTTCCTTCCACCTTCCGGGATCTCATTGCCTTTGGGGTCCTCTTGTTGATTTTGACCCTCCGTCCCAATGGAATCTTCGGCGTTGCGAGGAGAACCAAAGTGTGATGAAAGCAATGTCAAATGTCAAAGTTCCAAGTTCAAACAAAATCTAAAGCTCAAATTAGTTATCAAAACATGACAAGAATGCGATTCAGAACTCGTTTGGAAATTTTGGCATTTGACATTAATTTGACATTTGGATTTTGAAATTTGAACTTTTCGCTTCCTTGAAGCCAAAGGATCAATGATGAGGCAGTACAGGCTCACTATTCTCACAGTTCTTTTCTTCGTCTTGGTGGTGGGGCTATCCTGGACCGGGACGCTAAGCTCTTATGTTCAGTTGGTCCTCATGTTCGTCGGCGTCAACATCATGATGTCGTCGAGCCTGAACCTTGTCAATGGGTACATGGGCGAGTTCTCCTGCGGACACGCGGGTTTCATGGCTGTAGGGGCCTACACGGCTTCGCTCGTCAGCGTCTGGTGTTTCACGGCTGGGTCCGTCTTTGGCCCTAACCTTCTGCCTCCTGCCTGGGCCGTCGTGCTTTTTCCTTTCATCCTCCTTTTGGGAAGTCTCGTCGCGGCCCTGGCGGGGCTCCTGGTGGCCATCCCCTCCTTCCGTACCCGGGGGGACTACCTGGCTATCATCACCTTGGCGGTGAACTACATCGTCAAGTCCGCCATTGAGAACATCCAGCCCATCGGCGGAGCCCGGGGCTTCATGGGCATGGCCCGGGTGGTCAATGGGATGAAAGAGGTGGCAGACATCCCCTGGATGATGATCTGGACATGGATCTTTGTTTTTCTGACCGTTTTGCTCATCAAGCGTTTTGTCTCCTCCACATACGGCAAAGGAATTATTGCTATTCGTGAGGACGAGATCGCTGCCGAGATTATGGGGGTCAATACCCGAAGAGCAAAGATGGTGGCCTTCATGCTCTCTTCCGGGCTCGCGGGGTTGGCGGGGGGGCTGTTCGCTCACATCCTGGGCTACATCAACCCCGGCAGCTTCGGGATCATGAAATCCACCGAAGCGCTCGTGATGGTTTATTTGGGAGGTATGGGATCGTTGAGCGGGTCCGTGCTCAGCGCAGTCCTCTTCACGCTTCTCCTCGAGATCCTCAGGCCTTTACAGCTTTATAAATGGGTGGTCGTCCCGTTCATCCTGATCCTCCTGATGCTCTTTCGTACGGAAGGGTTGCTGGGTCATCGCGAGCTGACGGACGTTCTCCCAGGTCTGAAGCGCATTTTTGGGGCAAGGGAGGAGGTCCATGCCGCTCTTTGAGGTGCGCGGGCTAACCCATTTTTTTGGAGGGCTGAAAGCCGTTTCCGACTTCAACCTCACCTCTGACGGCGGAGAGCTGATGGGCTTGATCGGACCCAACGGGGCTGGCAAGACGACGGTCTTCAACCTGGTGTGCGGGGTTTACCATCCTTCGCATGGGGAAGTAAGAATTGAGGGGAGAAATCTGGGAAGACTCTATCCCCATCAGGTGACAGCCATGGGGATAGCCAGGACGTTTCAAAACATCCGTCTCTGGCCTGAAATGACAGTCTTGGACAACGTCCGCGTCTGCCATAATTATAGGTTGGGCTATCGATTTCTCGACACGATCTTTCAGACCTCCCGATACCGTACATCCGAAAAAGGGATCGGGCGAATGGCGAGAGAGGTCCTCGAGATTATGGGACTCTGGGATCAGGCCCAAGAACTCGCTAAGAATCTTCCTTACGGCCTCCAGCGCAAGGTGGAAATTGCTCGGGCTCTGATCCTACGCCCCAAACTGCTCCTTCTGGACGAACCTTCTGCAGGCATGAACCTGGGCGAGAAGGAGGCGCTCATCGGGCTCATCCGATGGATCCGTAAGGAGTTCAACCTGACGATCTGGCTGATCGAGCACGAGATGAGAGTGGTGATGAACCTTTGCGAGAGGATTCAGGTCTTGGATTTCGGGCAGACGATCGCCCAAGGGACCCCCGAGGAAATCCAGGGCAACCCTCGCGTGGTGGAGGCTTACCTGGGGAAAGAGATCGATTGATGTTTCTCTCCGTTGAAGACCTGCACGTTGGCTACGGCCCTATTGAGGCCCTTCATGGGATCACCTTTGATGTGAGGGAAGGGGAGATTGTTACCTTAATCGGCGCCAACGGTGCTGGAAAATCTACAACCCTGATGAGCATTATGCGCCTTCCTCCTCCAGAAGCTCCAGTCTATCACTCAGGAAGGATGATGTTTGAAGGGAGGGATCTCACGCAGTTTTCCCCCCATCACGTTGTGAGCCGGCTGGGGATCTCACTCGTGCCAGAGGGGAGGCGAATCTTCGGGAATCTGACGGTATGGGAGAATCTGAAGATTGGAGCCTATGCCCATAAGGATCGTCAACAGATTCAGCAGAAAGCGAGAAAGATCTTCGGCCTCTTCCCAAGGTTGGAGGAGCGCCGCCATCAGACGGCGGATACGCTGAGCGGCGGGGAACAGCAGATGCTCTCCGTTGCCCGGGCCATGATGACCGGAGGGAGAATGATGCTTCTGGACGAGCCCTCCATGGGCCTTGCTCCTTTCTTGATGTATGAGCTCTTTCACGTTTTGAAAGAGATCAATCAGCAAGGGACGACGATTTTACTGGTGGAGCAGAATGCAAGGATCGCTCTCAAATATGCGCACCGGGGTTATGTCTTGGAGACGGGCAGTATCCTTTTGGAAGGAAATGCAAAGGATCTGGCCAAGAATGAGAATGTCAAGAAGGCCTATCTGGGAGAGTGAATGTAACCCCCCTTCATCCCCCCTTAATTTAAGGGGGGAATAGAGGGGGGTTACAAGGGGGATCAAGGGGGGTTAAGGAGATGTTTCAATATGGCGGCAGCGTGTTATGATATCTCTTAGTTTTGAAATGAAATTTACGGACACGTATGACGTTATTTTCTGAATAGGGGGTTGCATCATGAAATTTCCTGAAGATTTGCGTTACACCGATACGCATGAATGGGTGAAGGAGGAAGGAAGCCGGGTGACGATCGGGCTGACGGACTATGCTCAGAGTCAGTTGAAGGATATTGTCTATGTGGATCTCCCTGAAGTTGGCTCTGAGTTTAAGAAAGGTGACAGCATTGGAGTGGTCGAGTCTGTAAAGACCAGTGCTGATGTTTACTCTCCGGTTACGGGCAAAGTGACGGACGGAAACTTTACCCTCAAGGATCATCCCCAATTCGTCAATGAAGATCCCTACGGGAAGGGATGGTTGGTTAAAATGGAGATTCAAGACAGAGGAGAGTTAAAAGGACTTCTCTCATCCAAAGCGTATCAAGGTTCTATACCCAAGGAAGAATAGATGAAGGATTTTGATCGTTATATTCCCCATACCGAAGAAGATATCCGAAAAATGCTCGAAACGCTTGGCCTCAAAAAGATCGAGGATCTTTTCCAGACCATTCCGAAAGAATACAGGCTTTCCAAACTTTTGAACCTTCCGGAGCCTCTTTCCGAACCGGATCTTCTTCGCCATTTCCAGGGGCTCCAAGCTCCTATGATGAGCGGTTTTCTCGGAGCAGGGGCTTACCATCATTTCATCCCTGCCGTGGTTTCTCATTTGGTCTCCCGTTCCGAGTTTTCCACTGCCTACACCCCTTATCAGCCAGAGGTTAGCCAGGGAACGCTTCAAGCGATCTTCGAATACCAGACATTGATGTGTCAGCTGACAGGAATGGAAGTCTCAAATGCGTCCATGTATGACGGGGCTTCGAGTTTGGCAGAAGCTGTTTTGATGGCACACCGGATCACGAAGAGGAAGAAAGTCCTTCTCTCACAGACGGTCCATCCCGAATATCGAAGAGTGATTCAGACGTACATCGATCCTGACCAACAAGAGATCATTCCGATTCCTTATCAGAAGAAGGAAGGCCGAACGGATGAGAGGGTTTTGTTTGAACTCCTCAAAGAGGATGTGAGTGCGGTCGTGATTCAGAGCCCTAACTTTTTTGGCGTCGTTGAAGATCTCCAACCCCTTGGGGAAAGGATCCGCGGCTGTGGAGCGTTGATGATCGTGGGGTTCAGTGAAGCGGTCGCCTATGGAATTTTGCAACCTCCCGGCGCAATGGGAGCCGATATTGTCGCAGGCGAGGGCCAGAGCCTGGGTATCCCTGTGTCTTATGGCGGTCCTTATCTTGGAATCTTCGCCACTCTTGAAACATTTGTTAGGAATATGCCCGGTCGCTTGGTAGGCGAAACGATTGATCTGGAAGGGAAGAGAGGTTTTGTCCTCACCCTGGCAACCAGGGAACAGCACATTCGGAGAGAGCGGGCTACCTCTAATATCTGTACGAATGAAGGACTTTGTGCCCTGATGGCAGCGGTTTTTCTATCCTGCCTTGGAAAAGAAGGTTTGAAAGAATTAGCTTTGATGAACCTGAGCAAAACGGAATATGCAAAGAAGGTTATTTCCCGAATTCGCGGCTGCAAACTAAATTTCACTGCCCCCACGTTTAACGAATTCGTCCTGCGGGTTGAAAAAGAGCCTGGGAAGATTCTAGACAAGCTAAGGATAGAGAGGATTTTAGGCGGCCTCGGTTTAGGAAACTTTTATCCTGAACTCGATCATCATTTCCTCGTTACCGTGACCGAGATGAACAAAAAGGAAGAGATCGACCGCTGGGCCGAAGCAATGGAAAAGGCGCTGAGATGAAAACCAATGTCAAATGAATGTCAAAGTACAAATAGTGCCAATCAAGTGTAGCGTCGGCATTCATTGCCGACAAAATATAGTAATGAGAAATTTTATCCGCCCTCAATAAATGAGGGCGCTACATCGGTGTTGTGGTGTTGTGGTGGGGAAAATAAGAGATACCGGGCTTCTCCAGGATGAACTTCTGATCTTTGAGCAAGGGGGAAAGGGAAGAAAGGGATATTCTCTGCCCCGATGGGATGTGGAGGAAGTGGAAGTCCAGAACTTTCTTCCCCCCGGTCTCTTGCGCAAAGAGCTCAAAGGATTTCCACAACTGAGCGAGGTCGATGTGGTGCGCCACTTCACGCGACTTTCTCAATGGAACTACGGGGTGGATAGCGGGCTTTATCCGTTGGGTTCGTGCACGATGAAGTATAATCCGAAGGTGAACGAAGAGATTGCGAGGATGGGCGGATTTTCGAAAATCCATCCCTGCACTCCCGAAGAACTTTCTCAGGGAATTCTGAAATTGATGTTCGAGCTTCAAGGCTTTCTTGCCGAGATTACCGGGATGGATCATGTCACGTTACAGCCTGCGGCAGGGGCACACGGGGAATTGACTGGGATGATGATGGTGAGGGCCTGTCTTCAAGCCCGTGGGGAGAAGAGAAAAAAAGTGTTAGTGCCGGATACAGCCCATGGAACCAACTGCTCTACTTCTTCGATCGCCTCTTATCAGATGATCGAGATTAAATCGAACGAAAATGGGGTGATTCCTCCGGAAAAAGTGAACGAGCTGATGGATGAAGAAGTGGCAGCCATCATGGTCACGAATCCTAACACGCTGGGCCTATTTGAGGAGCATCTGGACAAGATCGCCGAGATTGTCCATGGCAAAGGTGGGTTTGTCTATTGTGATGGGGCCAATCTCAATGCCCTGATGGGGATGGTAAAACTGGGCGATTTGGGGGTGGATGTTGTTCACATCAATCTCCATAAGACGTTCTCAACTCCTCACGGTGGAGGAGGTCCCGGAGCCGGCCCGGTGGCCGTCAAGAAGGAGCTTTCCCCCTATCTCCCGATTCCGGTGATTGAAAAACAAGGAGACAGTTATCGGCTCAACGATGACCAGCCTCACAGCATCGGAAAGGTGAAGACCTTCTACGGGAACTTCGGAGTCTTGATCAAAGCTTATGCCTACATCCTCTCGATGGGAGCGGAAGGGCTCAAGAAGGCGAGCGAGATGGCCGTGCTCAACGCCAACTATCTGATGAAAAGGCTAAAGGGCCATTATCATCTTCCCTATGATCGACCTTGCATGCACGAGTGTGTCTTTACTGACCGGATTCAGGAAAGATATCATGTCAGCACCCTGGACATCGCTAAAAGGCTGATTGATTATGGCTTTCACCCTCCCACGATCTACTTCCCCCTGGTTGTGAAGGGTGCGCTGATGATGGAGCCCACAGAGACAGAGAGCAAGGAAAGCATCGATCGATTTATTGAAACGATGATTATAGTTGCTGAAGAGGCAGAGGAAGATCCGGACCTCCTTCGACAGGCGCCTCAGAAGGTGAAGGTAAGGAGGCTTGACGAAGTTCTGGCTGCAAGAAAACCGAAATTGAAATGGACTGCTCCCTCTCCCCGCCGGGGAGAGGGGCAGGGTGAGGGGGAAACTCCAAATGTCAAATCCCAAATTCCAAATAATGACCAACTATCAAATTCCAAAAGTGAAAATTGAATGTTGGTGATTGGAATTCTAGCGCGGCGTCTCATAAATTATTTTACAGAGATTGTCATTCCGGACTTGATAAGCCTGCCCCGTGCTTGACACGGGGGAATCCAGACGTCGTCCCGACGCAAATCGGGAACCATGTCAAACACTTGATCCCGGTTTCCACCGGGAACCCTGGATTCCCGCTGAAGTTTACCCCGTACTTGATACGGGGCGGGAATGACGACCGGCATCATTATTGTAATGGAGTGTTAGATTCAGCACACTATTGCATAGAGCGAATCATGGAAAGATCTGGCTACATCATCGATCTTGGTCTGGTCGACTACCAGAAGGCATGGGATCTTCAGCATCAACTCTGGTCGAGGCGAGTAGAAGAAGAGTTACCGGATGTATTGCTAATCCTTGAACATCCCCATGTGATTACTCTTGGAAGGCGTGGAAACCGATCCCATCTGATTGCCTCTTCAGAAGTCTTGGAGGCAATGAAGATTCCCGTTTTCCATGTGGAGAGGGGCGGGGACGTCACCTACCACGGTCCCGGACAGATGGTGGTTTACCCCATCCTCAATCTGAAAGAGTACGGGTATCGGGTTGTTCGATATGTCGATCAGCTGGAGGAAGTCGTTCTGCGCGTCCTCAAAGATTTTGGAATCAAAGGAAAAAGAAACCCCTTGAATCGAGGTGTCTGGGTAAACGGAGAGAAGATTGCCTCGGTTGGAGTGGCGATAAAAAGGAGGGTATCTCTCCACGGCATTGCACTTAACTACGAGACAGACCTAAAATACTTTGACCTCATCAACGCCTGTGGGCTCGAGGGAAAAAAAGTAACCTCCATGGCAGAGATCCTTGGAACCGGAATCTCTCGGGCGCGACTGCTTGAGAGGATAACTTTCCATTTCAAACAGATCTTCGAAAGAAATTGGGAAGAGAAGAGCCTGGAAGAGTTGACGTAAACAGTTATGGATAAAAAGGAAGAAGGTGGCACAGGCTTCCAGCCTGTGACTTCCTTTAAAATTAGCAGAAGAAATCTCCCCCATTGGCAGGAGCCTAACAGAGTATATTTTTTGACATGGCGATGCCTGAAGGAACAACTCTTATCATACGAAGAGCGCAGAATAACCTTGGACTGTCTATGTTACTGGATTGGACAAAAGTGGACTCTCTATGCGGCCGTGGTTATGCCGGATCATGTCCATGCTTTGTGTCAACCATTGGTCAAAAAGGAAGGCGGCACATATGACTTAGGAGAGATTTTACACAGTGTGAAGAGTTTTAGTGGACATAGAATCAACCAGCAAAGAGGAACGAAGGGATCGATTTGGTTAGATGAGCGGTACGATCGCATTGTGCGTGATGAGAAGGAATTTAATGAAAAGTGGCAATATATAAGGAACAATCCAGTAAAGAATGGGCTTTCTGAAAGGCCTGAAGACTACCCCTGGTTGTATGAGTTGGTTTTATAATACACAGGCCGGAGGCCTGTGCCACCTGTGGTTTGGGAGTTTAAATAAAATGAATATGGATCCTAAAAGGGTGGTCATCATTGGAGGAGGACCGGGCGGTTATGTGGCAGCGATTCGAGCTGCCCAGCTGGGAGCCAAAGTCACCCTGATAGAAAAGAATAAAATCGGAGGTACCTGTCTCAACCGGGGTTGCATTCCCACCAAGACGCTTCTCTTCGATGCCAAAATACTCCGCTCGCTGAGACATTCCACAGTTTTTCAATCCCTTCTTAATGAGAGATTTAATCCCTTCGAATCAATGATGGACCGGAAGGAAAAAGTGGTTCAGGAATTGGTGAAGGGTGTGGAGATGCTCCTCGAATCCTATCGTGTGACGGTTAATCATGCCCGTGCCGACCTTCTGGGACCCAATCGAGTGGTCTTACTATATAATGATGGGAGAAAGGAGATCGTCGAAAGCGATGCGATCATCCTGGCGCCTGGCTCAAGGTCGAAAGCCCTCTCTGACATTACGCCGGATGGCGACAGAATCATCAGCAGCGATGAGGCATTGCAGATCAAAAAGATTCCCCGTGAGATGGCCATCGTGGGAGGAGGATATATCGGGGTTGAGTTCGCCACGATATTCAATGCTTTAGGTTCACAAGTGACAATCGTTGAAATGCTGGATAATCTTCTGCCCGGTCTCGAAGATGAGCTGGCTCGGAATCTTCGTAGGTTCCTGGAAAGGGACGGTATAAAGATATTGACAAAGTCGAAAGTCGAAGCCCTCCGCTCTGTGGAAGATGGTTTGAGATTAACTGTGAATACCCCGCAGGGAATTCAGGAAACTGCGGCTGAGAGGGTGCTTTTAGCGGTCGGGAGGAGTCCCTGTTTAGACCTCGATTTTCAAAAATCAGGAATTGAGGTTTCCTCGACAGGCATACGAGTCAACCGCCGGATGGAGACCACAGCCCCGCATATTTATGCAATCGGTGACGCGATTGGAGGAACAATGCTGGCCCACGTAGCGATGGAAGAAGGAGTGGTGGCAGCAGAAAATGCGATGGGGATCGACCATAAAATGGAAGATCGTCTGATTCCTCTCTGCGTCTTCTCTTATCCGGAGATTGCCTCCGTTGGATTTACCGAAAAAGAGGCGAGAGGAAAAGGAACGATAAAGATAGGCCGCTTCCCCTTCCGTTCCAATCCAACAGCATTGATCTCCGGTGAGACCGACGGCCTCATCAAGGTGATTGCCCGTCGAGAGGATGATCAGGTTTTAGGGGTTCACGTCATTGGCCATGACGCCAGCGCCCTGATTTCGATTGCTTCCTTGCTGATGAAACAGAATGTTAAAGCCGAAGAGTTTGGCAGGCTGATTCAGGCTCATCCAACCACCCCGGAGGCTCTAAAAGAGGCGTTTCTTGATGTGGATGGTTTGGCCATCCATCTCCCGAGGCCCCTGCGGAGCGGCAAAGCGCATAGCGCATAGCGTATATTACAAGACCAAATAATATCTAACATTTTGCATTTTTCATTTTCCAATTTGCAGTTATCTAATGATATGACAAAACCACCCTGGTTAAAAAAACGAATTCCTCCTCTTCAGGATGTCCAGAAAGTCAGATCAATCCTGGAACAGACACACCTTCATACGGTCTGCCAGGAGGCCCGCTGTCCGAACCTGGGTGAATGCTTCGCCAGGGGAACAGCCACCTTTCTCATCCTGGGGAGGGTTTGTACAAGAGATTGCGGTTTTTGTGCTGTGGAGCGTGGTGCGCCTGCTCCGCCCGATGGAGCAGAACCCGAGAGGGTTGCCCAGGCTGTTCAGAAGATGGGTCTTCATTATGTAGTCATCACCTCGGTCACCCGGGATGATCTTCCGGATGGGGGAGCATCTTCTTTTGCCAAGACGATTCGTGCCATTCGAACACTGAATCCGGAGATAAAGGTTGAGGTATTGATTCCCGATTTCAAAGGAGATCAAGACTCCTTGAAGACCGTTTTAAAAGAATCCCCGGAGATCCTGAATCACAATATCGAAACCATCCCACGACTTTATCCCAGAGTCCGCCCCCTCGCGGACTACAAAAGGTCACTGGATTTGCTTAAGAAATCAAAAGAGGATTGTTCCCATATTCCCACCAAATCGGGTTTTATGCTTGGATTCGGAGAGACTCGGGAAGAGATCTTAGAGCTTTTACGAGATTTGAGAGAGGCAGGGTGTGACTTTTTAACGATCGGTCAATACCTTCAACCCCGTCAGGATCGTTTACCAGTCATACGATTTGTTCCTCCGGAAGAATTCGAAGAGTATAAAAGAGTAGGGGAAGGGATGGGTTTTCGAGCTGTTGCATCAGGTCCCTTTGTCCGAAGTTCCTTTCATGCCGCCCGGATGTTTGAAACAAATGGCATTCGGTAGCCTTCGAGCAAGAATCCCCTCACCCCTCCCACTCCCCAGCGGGGAGAGGGGGAGGGTGAGGGGGCAAATAGATGATATGATAAATATCCAAAGGAGGGGAAAAGGATGAGCCTAAATAAGATATCTTGCATTCTCGTCATCTTAGCATTGGCGTTCACTTCCTGTACTCTGAAGGAGACCCAAGTTCCTCCTGTGGTTCAGCCACCGCCGGTTGTTCAACCTCCTCCTAAGCCGGCCAAGATTGCTTTGGTGCTGGGGGCAGGTTCGTCAAAAGGGTTTGCCCATATCGGTGTGCTCAAGATCCTCGAATCGAATAAAATACCGATTCACATGATCGTGGGAACCAGTGCGGGGAGTATTGTGGGGAGCCTCTATGCCTATGGCATGGATGCTTTCTCGCTTCAGAAGCTTTCTTTCTCGGTACAAAAAGACGACATCGTTGATCTTCTCTATATCCCGAGCAACGGGTTTATTAAGGGTGAGAAACTTGAGGAATTCGTTAACAAGACGGTGAATTATACTTCAATGGAAAAGTTGAAGATCCCCTTTTACGCCGTGGCTACAGATTTAGAAAGGGGTCAGGAGATGATCTTCGGAAAGGGGAATACGGGGACAGCAGTCAGAGCGAGTTGTTCCATCCCAGGGATTTTCAGGGCGGTAAGAATTTCTGATCGAATTTATGTAGATGGGGGAGTCGTCAGCCCGGTGGCTGTGGAGGCGGCAAAGAGACTGGGAGCGGATGTCGTCATTGCGGTGGATATTTCCTCAACGGTAGACCGCACGCAGCCTGAGGGAACGATCGATACCATCCTGCAATCCATCGATATCATGTATTCAAAACTTGGTTCGATCCAGGTTTGTAAGGCGGATGTAGTCATCAAACCGAAAGTGGCCTACATCGGTTCAGCCGATTTTTCAAAAAGGCACGAGGCGATTTTGGAGGGAGAAAAGGCTGCGATCGAAGCCCTCCCCCAAATTATGCAAATCATCACTCAACTCCGGCAGGAAGGGAGATTGGAGTGAGGAGGGCGAGGATAGCAAAGAAGGCGGGATGACAATGAAAAACAGATGGAGTGCAATATTAACAATAACCGTATTGGGCAGTATTATCTTGACGGGTGCCTTGCAAGCAGATGAGGTGGCTGAGAAAGCTGCTATCACGGCATCTCCTGTATGGTTATCCTTCGTGGATGAAGGGAATTATAACGAAAGCTGGAACCAGGCATCAGGGTTGTTCAAGGCGGCTGTGACCAAAGAGCAATGGCAGCAATCATTGAAGGCTTTCAGACTCCCTCTCGGGAAAGTGGTGGTAAGAAAACTTAAATCGAAACAATACACGAGGACCCTACCCGGTGTCCCAGATGGGGAATTACGTTGTCATTCAGTATGAAACAACGTTTGAGAAAAAACAGTCAGCAATCGAAACGATTACTCCCATGTTAGATAGAGACGGCAACTGGAGAGTTTCAGGTTACTACATCAAATAACGAGCATGTGAACGGCGCGGCTATCAGCCGTTCGCTGAATTGACGCGTTACGCTATACGTTTCTTCCAATATCCTGGCCTTCGCCTACCATGGGCAATAGCAACAAGCTCAAGTTTTCCGAGAACTTCGCGATACACCAAACAGAAAGGGAAGCGCTGCAGAAGATAGCACCGCGTGCCCCGAACATAATGCGGATACACTTCAGGGTTCTCGGCAATTCTTTCGACGGCATGATCAAGTTCAGCGAGAAAGGCATCTGCTGCTAAAGCACTCCTTTCTCGGTACCACCGGACTGCTGCTCGCGCTTCAGCAGCAGCCTCGGGATGGACATCGATCTGTTGAGGCGACATCACTGCCTTGCGATTCTTGCTCTTGCTTCAGCCCAGGGAACCAGTTTGACTTTGCCTTCGTCAATTTCCTTAAGCCGCGTGATGATTTCGGCTTCCCACGCTAATTCCGCATCTCTGTCAACGGTTTCGTCAAGGCTGTCAAGCAGGGTCCCTGCGAGAGCCGCCCGTGCTTCTGGGGGCAGTTTCAACGCTTCCTTTAGAATTTCGTTAATGTTTTGCTTCATGAGTTAATTCTACTCCATCCGAAGATAAATTGCTACAAGCCTAACGAGCCTGTAGAAAAACCCCCTCACTGCGATTAAGAGGTGATTTTCGGAGGTCTCTTGACCCCTCCCCAGCATGAGATCCTCGTATACATATCACTCAGAGAGGTCTTATTTTCTTCCAACTCACCGGTTTCGCACGAGATTGACTTTTTCTACAGCCTCAACCGCGAAGGCTTACTGGGAGCCGGGTTTATCGCGGATTCGATGCGCGGACTCGTTAAGCCCGGCTTTAGTCTTGAGTTCCCGGTATCTGAAACAGCCTACGACATGATCGTTTACCATGCCAACTGCTTGCATGAATGCGTAACAAATCGTTGTCCCAACAAACTTGAATCCTCTTCTCTTCAAATCCTTACTCATGGCATCAGACTCCGGAGTACTGGAGGGAATATCCGTTATCTTTTTCCATGAATTCCGGATTGGTTTTCCATTAACGAACTGCCAAATGTAATTGTCAAAGCTTTCAAATTCTTTCTGTAACTGCAGAAACGCTCTGGCATTAGTGATCGTCGCGCTGATTTTAAGCCTATTTCTTATGATCTCAGAGTTGTGCAGTAACCTGGAAATGTCAGTCTCTGAGTACTTGGAAATCTTCCGGGCATCGAAGTTATTAAAAGCCTTTCTGTAGCCTTCCCGCTTCTTAAGAATAGTAGACCAACTCAATCCCGCCTGCGCACCTTCTAAAATCAGAAACTCGAATAGACTTCTGTCGTCGTGAATGGGCACACCCCATTCATTGTCGTGATAGGACTGTTCGAGATCGCTCCTATCGGCCCATTCACAACGTTTCATCTTTTGCCCTCACTTGACTCCCTTGATGCATGACAGTAGAAATGAGGTCCGGAGGCAACCAGCCCTTGTGAAAAAACAACAGAGACAAAGTTCCGATTTGGTTTAAAACGTCTCTTCTAAATTTATATTTTTATCACTTTCTTGACCGCCTGTCTATAAAGTACTTGATTGTATTTCGTATCTTCACTATGATAGCAGAAAATAATTGCTGTTCCCTATCGCCACATTGTTAAAATCCAGGATGGTTACGCTGTATAAAATCCTTCGGGAGGGGTTATGAAGAGCTACCGAAAAGAACTGTGGTTTGAAGTGCCCACACGGAGGGCTATCATCAATATTACTCAGAAGGTTGAAGCCTGTCTCAGGGAGAGTGGTATTAAGGAAGGACTGGTTCTGGTCAATGCCATGCATATCACTGCTTCCGTTTTCATCAATGATGACGAATCCGGCCTTCATCATGATTTCGAAGTCTGGCTGGAGAAACTCGCTCCTCATGAGCCCGTTAAGCAATACCATCACAATGTCGGCGAGGACAATGCCGATGCCCATCTAAAAAGGCAGGTGATGGGAAGAGAAGTTGTCGTGGCGGTCACAGAGGGAAAACTCGATTTTGGTCCATGGGAGCAGATTTTTTACGGCGAGTTTGACGGCAGACGTAGAAAGAGGGTTCTTGTCAAGATCATCGGGGAATGAAAATCATCACCTGAAGCAGTCCCGCAGTTGGGTCAATTCCCATCCCCCCAGTTCACCCTACCCAGAAGTCATTATACTTGGATGGAACAGCAGGAACTGAGACCCGGCTCGCTCGCCCGAACCAGGTAGTTTTGTGGGGCTTGCGGGGCAATGTTTCATGACGGCCATGTCCCCCCTCACCTCAATCCTCTCCCTCCAGGGGAGAGGAGGCACTGGGTGGAGCCATTTTCTGAGCAATGATGTTACCGTTAACACAAAAGTCCATGTTACCGTTAGCACACTATTGTTTCTTGTCAGGTGATAAATCGCACAAAGTAGAAAAAATATTAAGTAACTGTCGGAAATTATAAGTTAATAAATTCTACATTCACTTTGTTAAAAAATTCACTTTTTTATTGAAATTTTGATTTTTTGAGTCTATAATTATGGCCAACTCATAACTCGAAACGGAGGGAATTAACATGGGTAGAAAAGGCTGGTTAGTTACTTTTTCAG